>Ga0335072_10000972_pt1 | contig 49469 bp, 46 predicted proteins | sample Lox_Sample_21_FD_206725 | JGI IMG/M metagenome (GOLD analysis project Ga0335072, IMG submission 206725) | Soil microbial communities from Loxahatchee National Wildlife Refuge, Florida, United States - Lox_Sample_2.1 | ecosystem: Environmental > Terrestrial > Soil > Wetlands | place: USA...
CGCCCGGGTCGGCCCCGTTCGGTCAGCCTTCCCCGACGTCGTACGGCCAGTCGCCGTCGCCCGGTCAGCCGCCGTCCGGACAGTCCCCGGCCGCGCCGGCCGGACCGGATCATCCGCGGCAGGCCGCGCCGTCGATAGCACCAGGAGCGTCGCCGGCGGCCGAACGGCCGTACGGCTCGGGACCGGGCATCGCCAGTGCCGCGGCCGTGCCGCCGCCCGGTAGTGCAGTTGTTGACGGGGGCTCGGGTACGCAATCGTTCGGCGGTTCGTTCGGCAGCGGCGGGGACCTTCCGCCGCTACCGCCGCCGCCGCCACCGGATGACGAGGATTTTGACCCTGACGATGAGGACATGTCCGTCCCGGTGGCGAACGAGCTCACCGGCATGGCCCTCATCCAGCGCGAGCTCGGCGCCCAGATCATCGCCGAGTACGACGACTAGCCCCTCGGGCAGTCGGTGTGCGTAGCGGAGGGCCGCCCGCCACCTAGCCGCGGGGAGCGTGATGATCCGCCTTTGCATTGACGGCGACCATGATAACGTCCGGTTTGGTACGAAATGTCGTTACCGGAGCTATGCAAAGGCGCCGAAACACGCGCAGGCGCGGATCAGCTTGCACCCAAGCCTGCCGCGTCGCGGCCCGATAGTTCCGAATTCAGGCAGCGCTAACTCCCGGGTGTTGCGGCCGCTGGGACGCCGGGTCGAAGTTCGCGGGGCAGGTGACCTGGGAGCGGGCTAAACCGTCGGCGGGCGGAAGTAGGCTACCGGTATGGGACCTGGCGGCTTTGACATGCAGCAGATCTTCGCGGCTGCGCAGCAGGCACTGAGCGCGCAGCAGGAACTCGCCAACAGCGAGGTAACCGGGACGGCCGGCGGCGGTGCCGTCCGGGCGGTCGTCAGCGGCGTCGGTCAGCTGCTCGACCTCACAATCGACCCGAGCGCGATTGACCCTACTGACCCGGCGGAGAGCGCGGCGACCATCGCGGACCTGGTGCTCGCCGCGGTGCGCGACGCGTGGGACGCGGCGGTCGACCTGCAGCAGCGGCATCTCGGCGCGCTCGGCGGGATGGGCGGCGGGTTCGGCGGCGCTCCCGGCGGGTTCGGTGCCCCCGGCGGATTCGACCTGTCCAGCCTCGGCCTGCCGGGCCTCGGCGGCGGCCTGGAATACGGCCAAGACGAGGACGACGAAGACGACGAGGACGAGGACGAGGACGAGGACGAGGACGACTTCGAGACCGATGACGACGACGACTTCGGCGAAGACGGCGGGGCTGACGACCGCTGATGTACGAGGGCGTCATCCAGCACCTGATCGATGAACTCGGCAGGCTGCCTGGCGTCGGGCCGAAGGGCGCGCAGCGCATCGCGTTTCACCTGCTCGCGGCCGATCCGGAAGACGTCAGGCGGCTCGCCGGCGCGCTCATCGAGGTGACCGAGCGCGTGCGGTTCTGCAAGACCTGCGGCAACGTCGCCGAGGCCGAAGAATGCCGGATCTGCCTCGACACCCGGCGGGACCCCGCGGTGATCTGCGTCGTCGAGGAGCCGAAGGACGTCGCCGCGGTGGAGAAGATCCGCGAGTTCCGCGGCCGGTACCACGTCCTTGGCGGCGCGATCAGCCCGATCGACGGGATCGGTCCCGACGACCTGCGCGTCCGTGAGCTGATGACCCGGCTGGCGGACGGCACGGTGACCGAGCTGATCCTGGCCACCGACCCGAACCTGGAAGGCGAGGCGACCGCCACTTACATCGCCCGGCTGGTCAAGCCGATGGGCGTGCGGGTGACCCGTCCGGCCAGCGGGCTGCCGGTCGGCGGCGACCTGGAGTACGCGGACGAGGTGACGCTCGGCCGCGCCTTCGAGGGGCGCCGCCTGCTTGATGTCTAACCGCGAGCGCGAATTTTCCTGGTAGGCGGCCTGTACGCCGGAAGAACAGGAGCCAGCGGCGGGGAGATAAGTCGATTGGGCCAGGTGCCGACGCCCGGCTAGACTCGACGGCGGTCCGCCATGTGAAACCTGGGAGGAGCGGCGCGTCCAGATGGCCCTTGTCGTGCAGAAATACGGTGGTTCTTCGGTAGCCGACGCGGAGGGCATCAAGCGCGTAGCCAAGCGCATCGTCGCCACGAAGCAGGCAGGTAACCAGGTTGTGGTGGTGGTGTCCGCGATGGGCGACACCACGGACGAGCTGATCGACCTGGCGAACCGGGTGACGCCGGCGCCGCCGGGCCGCGAACTCGACATGCTGCTGACCTCCGGCGAGCGTATCTCGATGGCGCTGCTCGCCATGGCGATCGCCACCCTGGGCATGGAGGCGCGCTCCTTCACCGGATCGCAGGCCGGCGTTATCACCGATGACGTGCACGGCCGGGCGCGGATCATCGACGTCACGCCGGGCCGCATCTCTTCCGCGCTCGCGGAGGGCGCGATCCCGATCGTGGCCGGCTTCCAGGGCGTCTCACAGAACACCAAGGACATCACCACGCTGGGCCGGGGCGGCTCGGACACCACGGCGGTAGCCCTGGCCGCCGCACTCCGCGCGGACGTCTGCGAGATCTACACCGACGTGGACGGCGTATTCACCGAGGACCCGCGGCTGGTGCGCGGCGCCCGCCGGATCCCGCGGATCACGTACGAGGAAATGCTGGAGATGGCCGCATGCGGCGCGAAGGTGCTGATACCACGGTGCGTCGAGTACGCGCGGCGGTACAACCTGCCGATCCACGTGCGGTCCTCGTTCAGCGACAAAATAGGAACCTGGGTCAGCGGGCACGCTGGCGACGAGTCGGAGGAAGCCGGTATGGAACAGGCCATTATCTCCGGGGTGGCACACGACCGCAGCGAGGGCAAGATCACAGTCGTCGGGGTGCCCGACGAGGTGGGCGCGGCGGCGGGGATCTTCGGGATCGTCGCGGAGGCCGGCGTCAACATCGACATGATCGTGCAGAACGTCTCGGCGATCGCCACCGGCCGGACGGACATCTCGTTCACCCTGCCGGGCGCGGACGGGCCGAAGACGCTTGAGACCCTGCGCGCCGCACAAGACAAGATCGCCTTCCAGGATCTGCTCTACGACGACAGGATCGGCAAGGTCTCGCTGATCGGCGCAGGGATGCGCTCGCACCCGGGGGTCAGCGCCAAGTTCTTCGCGGCGCTCGCCAACGCCGGCGTGAACATCCAGATGATCACGACCTCTGAGATCCGGATCTCGGTCGTGGTCAGCCAGAGCGATGTCGACGTCGCCGTGAACGCGACGCACAGGGCGTTTGACCTCGAAGCCGACGAGGTGGAGGCCGTGGTGTACGGGGGGACCGGGCGATGAGCACCGCACGTCCCACGCTCGCCGTCGTCGGCGCGACCGGCGCGGTCGGCACCGTGATGCTCGACCTGCTCTCCACCAGGTCGGACGTCTGGGGGGAGATCAGGCTGATCGCCTCGCCCCGGTCCGCCGGGCGTCGGCTGACCGTCCGCGGCGAGGACGTCGAGGTCGTGGCGCTGTCGGAGGACGCATTCGACGGGGTGGACGTCGCCATGTTCGACGTGCCCGACGAGGTGTCGGCGGCCTGGGTTCCTGTCGCCGCGGCGCGCGGGGCGGTCTGCGTCGACAACTCCGGCGCCTTCCGGATGGATCCCGATGTGCCGCTCGTTGTGCCCGAGGTCAACCCGGATGACGCCGGGCGGCGGCCCAAGGGCGTCATCGCCAACCCGAACTGCACCACGCTGTCGCTGATCGTCGCGGCCGGCGCGCTGCACCGGGCGTTCGGGCTCGAGGAACTGATCGTTGCCTCCTACCAGGCGGCCTCGGGGGCGGGACAGGCGGGCATCGACACGCTCTACGACCAGATGGCCAAGGTCTCTGGTACGCGCGCCCTCGGCCAGCGGGCCGGGGACGTGCGCGGCGCCGTGGGCGACCTCGGGCCGTTCCCCGCGCCCCTGGCGCTCAACGTGGTGCCGTGGGCCGGCTCGCTGAAGGACGCGGGCTGGTCGTCGGAGGAACTCAAGATCCGCAACGAGTCGCGGAAGATCCTTGGCCTTCCCGGGCTGCGCGTGAACGCCACCTGCGTGCGGGTGCCCGTGGTGACCACGCACTCGGTGGCGGTGCACGCCCGGTTCTCCCGTCCGGTCGGCAGGGAGGCTGCCTGGGAGACGCTGCGGAACGCGCCGGGCATCGTGCTGAACGACGACCCGGAGCGCGGCGAGTTCCCGACCCCGGCCGAGGTCGTGGGCACCGACCCGACCTGGGTGGGCCGGGTGCGGGAGTCCCTCGATGACCCGTACGGCATCGAGTTCTTCGTCTGCGGCGACAATCTCCGCAAGGGCGCGGCCCTTAACACGGCGCAGATCGCTGAACTCGTCGCGGCAGAGCTTACGAGATAATTACGAGCTACATATAGCCATATAGCGGTTACCTACAGCCACGTGACGGCTTGCCGTTACGTGGCTGTTTGATGCTGAATGTCCCCCTCATGCCACCCTAACTAGTTAACATTGGTTATATATATCGTTTCGTGTCCCAACGGTTATGCACGCTGATACAGTCCTTTAGCCGAGTGACGCATTTCCGGCGCGGTTGCGGGCGCGCGGTGGAGTGACTCGCTGCGGGCTATGTTCACTGACTGTCCTGGAGGTAACTCGTGGCCTCGACTCGCAGCCGCGCCCGCGGCCGTGAGCATGCTCGTCCATCTGCAGGCGGGGTGGCGGCCGAGCACGCGACAAAGATCTACACGGTCGCGATTGTCGGCATCATCGTGATCATCGCGTTCCTGACGCTGACCCACGTCGGTCACGTCATCGACGCGGCTACCCAGCACTTCATGCTGTTCTACGCCGGTGTCTTCGCGCTGATCGGCTTGTGCGCATCTGTCGGGCTAGGGCTGGTGGCCACGGACCGGATGTTCATGAACCCGGGGCACCGGGTGATGATCCAGTCGGCGCACCGCGCGGCGTCGTTCGGTGCCGTGGCGTTCCTGATCATCCACATCACCACCGAGATCCTCGCGCAGCGCGTCCACGTGATCGACGCTGTGGTTCCGTTCCTGTCACCGTTCCGCACCTTCTACATCGGCCTGGGCACGATCTCCTCGGACCTCATCATCCTGCTCGTAATAACGGGCATCATGCGCGGACGGTTCAACGCGAACGCCAAGGCCTGGCGCTGGCGCGCGATTCACTACACGTCCTACGTGGCGTTCGTCTTCGGCGTGTGGCACGGCCTGCTCGGCGGCCGCCCCGGCAAGCCCTACGTGGACTGGAGCTACGGCTTCGTCGTCGCCTTCGTCCTGCTCGGCCTCGCGGTGCGGGTGCTGAGCAACTCACTCCGGCCGAAGGAGAACCTGAGCGCGCCGCCGGTCCACGAATCGGCCAACTCGGCGTCCGCCCCGCTGCGGGCAGCGGCCATGTTCGCGCAAATGGGCGCCTCGCGCGGCGGATACAACGGCCTCGGGGCCGGCACCGGCGGACAGCCGGTGCTGTCCGCCCCGGTTACCGCGCAAGTGCTGACCGCCCTGCCCGCGGGCAGCAGTGAGATGAGCCCCGGTCAGCCGTACTACGAGCCCGGCTACGAGGGCCCGGCGAGGTACCTGGGCGCGCCGCGGGCCACTGGAACCGGCCCCCTGCCCCGAGCAAGCGGCCCGATGCCGCGCGCGCGCACCGGCCCGATGCCGGTGGCGAACACCGGCCCGTTGCCGCCGTACGTCAGCGGTCCGATGCCGCGCGCTGGTACCAGCCCGATGCCGGCGGCGAACACCGGCCCGTTGCCGCCGTATGTCAGCGGTCCGATGCCCAGGATGGGCAGCGGCCCCATGCCCCTGGTAGATACCGGTTCGCTGCCGCCGTATGTCAGTGGCCCGATGCCGGTGGCTGACACCGGCCCGTTGCCGCCGTATGTCAGTGGCCCGATGCCCAGGATGGGCAGCGGCCCCATGCCGGTGGCCCCGTTGCCGCCGTATGCCAGTGGTCCGATGCCCCGCGCCACTGGCCCGTTTCCGCGAGCCACGGGTCCGTTCCCGAGCGCGGACACGGGGCCGCGGTCGTGGCCAGGGACGGGCCCGATTCCGCGTGGCGCGAGCGGGCCCATGCCACCGGCCGGTGACGGCCGTCAGCCCGTCTGGGAGACGAGCCCGCAGCCCCGTGCGGCGGGCGGTCACGTGCCGCGCGCTGCGTCCGGCCCTCGCCCACGCGGCGGAACCGGGCCGATGGCACCGGGGAACGGGCGCGGGTCCCGGCCGGACACCAGGCAGATGCCGCCGGCCGATGGTCCTACGCCGCCCTACGGTGTTCCCGGCGTCGGCGGCGGGCAGCCCGGCCGCTCCGGCGGCTGGCCGGGCGCCGGCTACGGCGGCGTCCGTCGTCCCGTTGAGCCTCCCTGGGACGGGGGTCTGCCGGAGGCAGACCCCGACCTCAGATACCGCGAGCCAGGCCCCGGCATGCCCGGCTACCGGGGATCCCGTGACCACAGATACGGCGGTGATGTGCGCTGATGAACCCGAGTAACGCGACCGAGCTTGACGTTCCGACGATCATGCGGATAGGTGCGGCCAGAATGACGGCCGGCCTGGACCGCATGGGTCGGCTCGATCTCGCCGCGCACACGGAGATCTTCGGCCCGCTCCCCCGTATGTCGGCACAGCAACTGATTGACCTGGCCTCGCAGGTGGATCTGCGCGGTCAGGGCGGCGCGGCCTTCCCGTTCGCGCGCAAGCTCAAGGCGGTCGTCGACGCGGTGCGGAAGACCGGCCAGTCGCCCGTCGTCGTGGTGAACGCTACCGAGGGCGAGCCCGGGTCGTTCAAGGACAAGATGCTGATGATCAGGTCGCCGTACCTGATCCTGAGCGGCGCGGCGCTTGTTGCCGAGGCGCTCGAAGCCGAAGACGTCATCATCGGGGTGACGAGCAACGAGCTCGCCAACCGGTCGATCGAGGCCGCGATAACCGCCGAGCCCGGGCTGCGCGCCATGGTTCGCGTTGTCCAGCAGCCCGAGCGCTTCATCTCCGGTGAGTCGGGCGCACTCGTCCGCGGCATCAACGGCAAGAAGCCCGTCCCGCCCGGCCGCAAGACCCTCGCGGCGGATAAGGGTGTAGACGACCTGCCCACCCTGCTCTCCAACGCGTCTACGTTCGCGCAGATCGCTGTCCTCGCCCTGCTCGGCCCGGAGCGGTTCGCCTCGGTCGGCGTGCCGGAGGAGCCAGGCACCGTGCTGCTCAGCGTCAGCGGGTCGGCCAAGCACCCTGCTGTCGTGGAATGCCCGACCGGGATACCGCTCGGTGCGGTGCTGGACATCTGCCAGGCACCGGCCGGCGACGGGGTCCTGGTCGGCGGGTACCACGGGATGTGGCTTGACGCCGAGACGGCCTACCAGGTCCCTGTCGGACGGGAGGGGCTCGCCTCGGCGGGCGGCACCTTCGGCTCCGGTATCGTCCTCCCGCTCGGCGACGGCACCTGCCCGCTCGGCGAGGTGTCGCGGGTCGCAAGCTACCTGGCCGGCGAGTCGGCCGGGCAGTGCGGGCCGTGCAAGCTCGGCCTGCCGTCGATCGCCCGCGCGCTTGCGGCGATCGTCGACGGCTCCGGTGGCATCGAGGCACTCGACGTCGCGCGGCGCGCTGCCGCCGCGGTGAACGGCCGCGGTGCCTGCTCGCACCCGGACGGCACGACCCGGTTCGTGCTGTCCGCGCTTGAGGTCTTCACCGAGGACCTCGCCGCCCACGTTTTCCACTCCACCTGCGGCCGGCCGGTCCGTGGCATGCTGCCGCTGCCAGACGGCCCGGAGACGGCAGACTCCAGGCAGCTCATGGTCGACTGGGTACGGTGCGAGGGGCACGGGCTCTGCGCCCACCTGGTGCCAGAACTGATCCACCTGGACAAGACCGGGTTCCCGGTCATCCTGCCGATACCCGTGCCGCCGTGGCTGGAGAAGGACGCGCAGCAGGCGGTGCAGATGTGCCCGGCGCTCGCCCTCCGCCTCGATACCGACCCGAAGAAGCGCGGCCCGGGAATGGGCGGCCCGCAGACGCCGCCCATTCCCGTCGCCCCGCCGGTGCCGCGCTCTGGACTGCTCGGCGCCCGCAGGTCCATCACCGCCGGCTAGGAGCTTGCTGAATTAGCGACGCCTGGGGCGGGAGTCTCGGCGCTGACCAGGCACGACTCAGGGTGTAATACTCCAGAAGCGGTCTGATCCGTAAGTAGACGGATTCCAGCACATGCGCGATCCTGGACGCCGGATTCCGGCACAAGCATGACGCATCGAGCCGGACTTACACGCCGGCACGGCGCCCGACACGGGTACACGAGACTAATTCAGCGGGCTCCTAGTGTCACCCGTCCGGGCGATGACAGACGATACCTCACGGCCTCAGGGCGTACCTGAGGGGCCCTAAGTATCGCCCGTCCAGCTACACGGCGGGGTCATTCGTCCGGCGCGTCCCGCGGAAGGCGGTCTCCGAGTAGCGCTGTAAGCTGCCTGTCCAGGTCCGTGAAGGCAGTGCGCAGGGCGTTCTCGACCGTGGGGTCGGGGCGCGGCCGGAGATAACCCACGACCGTGAGCACCAGTTGCATGCACAGGTCCCGCACACCGACACCGGTGAGCCGGAACCAGAGAAACACCATGGCCAAGCCGAGCATCGGAACCACGCCCGCGTAGTGAACAACGACCGCGTTCCGCAACATGGCTGGCTCCCCTCCTCCCGGAGTCCGGCGGCCGCGAGGGACAAAGGTGTACCCCGTTCAGCGGGATCGCTGGTGCTTCACTTCCCCCACTGTGAGGGACGCCCAATCGGTCCATCTGGATTACAGCGTTAACTCCTCTTCTAGAGTTTTATACCCTGAGAATTTATACAACTACCTTCCGTGGTTTTCGTGGGGCCGGTCACGGGGGAGGGATGCTGGTGGTCGCTAGCGGGCCGGGCGAGAGTGCACGAACGGGTCGAAGGGAGCGCGGTGTGACGGGGTCGCAGAAGATCATGGCTTTTCTGATGTTTGAGGGGAAGGCGGAGGAGGCGATGACGTTCTACACGTCGTTGTTCGAGGACGCCGAGGTCCTTGAGATAAGCCGGTACGGTGCCGGCGAGGCCGGGGCTGAGGGGAGCGTGCGGCAGGCGACCTTCTCGCTGCACGGGCAGCGGTTCATGTGCATCGACAGTTCGGTGCACCATGAGTTCGCCTTCACTCCCTCGCTGTCACTGTTCGTGCAATGCGAGGCGGAGGAAGAGATCGACCGCCTCTACGGTGCGCTCACTGAGAACGGGCAGGCGCTTATGCCGCTTGCGTCCTATGGCTTTAGCGCCAGGTTCGGCTGGGTCAACGACCGCTTCGGGGTGTCCTGGCAGCTCAACCTGCCAGAAAAGGCATGACCTTGAGCCGGGAGAGATTTCAGTAGTCGAATTCGAGACCATGCAGGGTGGCGCCGTGCAGCCAGCCGTGTCGTCGTGGCGCCAGGTCCATCGTGAGGTCGATGTGGCCGCCCAGTGTCCGGAACCCGGCGGCGTGGAAACGGCGTAGCGCGGCGACGTTGCGGGCCACCGGGCGGATCGCCAGGTACTCGTACCCGCGGGAACGGGCCTCCTGGACCACCCGGCTGATGAGCAGCCGGCCAATGCCCTGACCCCGTGCCGCCCCGGTCACGACGACCGGCTCGACTTCCCCCCTGCCGCCCCGGTCGAACAGGCCGGTCAGGCCGACGACGCTGCCGTGCGACTCGGCCACCCAGGAACCCGCTCGCTCCGGCGTGGCGAGGTAGTCATCGAGCCCCGCTCCGGGATCGTCTCCGCCGACCGAAGGGTCCCCGTAGATACTCCGGTGGTACTCCGTCAGTTCTTTCCACAGGGACCGGCAAGCGCCGTAGTCGCCCTCGGCGTAGCCGCGGACGATGACTTCCGACGTGGCTGGCGAGTCTGGCTGCCGCGAAGCCGTCATGGCCTAATGCTGCCAGACGCAGCGCACGCATACACCCCGCCCACCACGCCGCTCCTACGACAAGGTCACTGGGCGGCGTGCCATTGGCTAGCGGTCGTGCTGTTGTCATGCGATTCAACTAGAGATGAGGGCGGGCATGTGGTGGCAAACCTGGTCCAGGACACGAGATCTGCAAGGGAGACGGTATGACTTATCCCGCTCGGCTCAACGAGGGCAGTTCGCCGCTGCTTCACATGATGCTGCTGGCACGCGCGCCCGAGCGCATCCTGGCCCTGCGGCTGGCGATGTCGTCGGCGATCGGGCCGTCATCGATCGTGCTCGATGCTGGATGCGGGTACCTCGGGGTGCTCGCTGTCATGGCGGCCCGGTTGGGTGCCCGCCGGGTGGTCGCCGTCGACCGCGGTCCGCTTGACGTCGCACGAACGGTGGCGGAGGAAAACGGCGTCGCGGACCGGATCGAGTTCCTTCAGCGCGACCTGGCCGATCTTCCCGCCGACATCGGGAGCTTCGACGTCATCACCGGGATGGTCTACAACAACGAGCCCCGCCGCGACCTCGCGCAGCAGCGGCTCATGGCCGGGATCGCTGACCGCTTCGCCCGGCCCGGCACCGCGTTCATCCCCGGCACCGTCCGCTACACCGTCGCGGGGTACGACTCGTCACGCCCAGACCCGACCGAGCACACCCTGCGCGACCGATGGGACAGCGCCGTCGGCCGGGCGGAGGCCCTGAGCGGAATCACCATGGCGGCCATCCGCGAGTTCCCGAGCGCTGACTACGCCAGCGTCATGGAACAGCTATCGCCGCCGCCAAGTCCCCGGGCAGCCGGCGCACGCCGGGTGCTTGGCGGGCCTGACCGGGCACTGGTCACCAGCCGCGAGCTGTTCACAGAGATCAGCTACGCCGATCCAGCGACCGCCGCGGCCTACCCCCCGGTCCTGGCCCTCACCGTCACCGCGTCCGGGCGGCTCGACACCACGAGCTGGCGCCAGGAGCTGAAGTTCGGCGACCTGCTCATCCGGAGTCACGATACCGTCCACCCGGTCACCCCGGCCTGCGACGTCGAGCCCGGCGACACAGCCATCCTCTCCACCGGTGACGGATGGGGCGATGCCATCCCGCTCACCGTCAGCCGCGACGCCCGCGCCTAGCCGGGCCGGGCACCGGCCGATGCGATGGTCCGCAAGACCGCGGGCTCTGGCTCAAAGTCGATGGTTGTGACAGCGATACGGTTATAGGCGTATGGCTGCCGCAACCATCGCCCGGGGGTGCCGGAATGACGAGAGGCCACCTCGCCGTTGCCGGCAACGTGGCCTCTGACCTGTACTACAGCGTCGGGGTGACAGGATTTGAACCTGCGACCTCTTCGTCCCGAACGAAGCGCGCTACCAAGCTGCGCCACACCCCGCTGCACGGGTTCTCAGGTGAACCTCCGTTAGTTTAGCGGATAACTTGAGTGGCCCGCGCACGCTCAGGCCGATCGCGGGGTGAGGGTAAGCAGGGTTGCCTCGGGGCGGCAGGCGAACCTGACGGGGGCCCACGGGGACGTGCCGAGGCCGGCCGAGACGTGCAGCCAGGCTGTGCTGCCGCTGTCCGGCGACACCTGCGGGTGCATGGACAGGCCGCATACCCGGGCGCGGTCGATGCCGCAGTTCGTGACCAGGGCGCCGTATCCGGGTACCCGCAACTGGCCGCCGTGCGTGTGCCCGGCGAGCAGCAGGTCGTAGCCGTCGGCGGCGAAGCGGTCCAGCACCGCGGGCTCCGGAGAGTGCAGCACGCCGATGCGCAGAGCCGCGCTGGGGTCCGCGGGCCCGGCCACGAGGTCGTAGCGGTCCCGGTCGGCGTGCGGGTCGTGCACGCCCGCGAACGCGATGTCCAGGCCCCTGACGGTCAGGTCCGCGCGCCGGTTGTTCAGGTCGAGCCAGCCGGCCGCGGCGAGTTCACCGCCTAGCTTCTCCCAGGGCAGGTCCGGCTCGTCCCGGTCGTGATCGCCCGCGCTTGTCCGCCAGAGGTACCTGGCCGGGTTCTTCGGCTTCGGTGAGTACAGGTCGTTGGAGCCGTAGACGAACACGCCCGGCAAGTCGAGCAGCGGGCCAAGGGAATCGAGCAGCGGCGCGATAGCCTCCGGCGAGGCGATCGAGTCCCCGGTGTTCACCACCAGGTCAGGCTCGCAGGCGGCCAGTGACCTGACGAACGACATGAGCCGGTGCCGTCCTGGCGTCAGGTGGATGTCGGACACATGCAGCACTCGCAGCGGATCCGCCGTCGGCGGCAGCACCGGCACCTCTTGCTCGCGGAGCGCGAACCAGTTGCGCTCGATGACGGAGGCATAGCCGATAACCGCGGCACCCGCGACGGCCGCGATGGAGGTGATGGTTCCTGCTCGCACCTCTTCATGGTGCCACGCCGTCGGGGATGCGCGGCCCGCATTCGGCGGCACGCCGCCGCTGGCGCGCTTATTCACGGGCTTAGCCGGGACCCATCGGGCACGATAGAGATGTGAACGAACTCAAGGAACGGCTTCGCGCGGACCTGACAGACGCCATGCGGTCACGCGATCAGGTGCGGCTGCGTACCCTGCGGATGGCACTCAGCTCGATCACCAACGAGGAGGTCTCTGGCGCGACCGCGCATGAACTGTCGGACGACGACATCCTCAAGGTGCTCACCCGCGAGGCCAAGAAGCGACGGGAGGCCGCGGAGGCCTACGAGGCGGCGGGACGGGCCGACCAGGCGGAAGCCGAGCGGGCCGAGGGCGCCGTGCTGGCCGGCTACCTGCCCGCGCAGCTGCCCGACGACGAGCTCGCTGACCTTGTGGCCGCGGCCATTGCCAAGACCGGCGCGGCGGGGATGCCCGGCATGGGCAAGGTCATGAAGGCAGTTACGCCGCAGGTGGCCGGCCGTGCCGACGGTGCCCGGGTCGCCGCGGAGGTGCGCCGCCAGCTGAGCGCCATGTGAATGTTTTCACAAATACCGGGACCAGGTGCCCCGACGGATCGAAGCCACTGACAATAACTGCTGTTTGGTCGCTAGCGGTTGGAACGGCCCTCCAGGCCCGCCGTTGCCAGGCCCGCCGTTGCCTGGTCCGCCGTTCCCGTTCCCGTTCCCGTTCCCGTTTCCGTTTCCGCCGTTCCCGTTGCCGTTGCCGTTTCCGCCGTTGCCGCCGCTTTTCGGCTGCTTGACCGACTGGCCGTTGCCCTTTTCCCACAGGGAACTGCTCGGCGGTACCGGCTGGAAGTCAGTTGACCCGGACAGGTTGGCGTGGTCGAAGGTCGTGTGCCACACCGACAGGGGGGCGTTAGCACCGAACATCTCGCCCGGGCAGTTCTGGCCGCCGTACTCACCCTGATAGCACGCGCTCAAACCGGTCATCGTGTACTTCGTCGGGTTGACTGGGTTGAACACCGAGACGTAGCCGGTCAGTGCGGTGGTGTAGCCCGCGAAGGCCGCGTACGGGGTGCCGTTGCCGCTCTCCACGTTGGAAGTACCGGTCTTGCCCGCCGCCTCGTAGTCGGCCAGGCCGCTCCCGTACGCGGTGCCGTTCGGGAAGGTGAACACGCCTTGCAGGATGTAGTTCACCGCTTGCGCGACCTGGACAGGGATCGCCTGGTGGCACCCGGCCGACGGGACCGGCAGCGACTGGCCGGTGTCGGTCGTGATCTTGGTCAGGACGACGGGCTTGCAGTAGACGCCGTTCGCCGCCGGGGTGGCGTACGCGGCGGCCATGGACATCGGGGACACGTTGACCACGCCGAGCGTGAAGGAGGGCAGGTCGTCGGCGGGCGCCTGGCCGCCGTCCGCTTGCAGCAGCGAAGTGCCGTCGGCGCGCGTCATCCCCAGGTTGACCGCGGTCTTCACCACGTTGCACAGGCCGACCTTCTGCTCAAGGTGGGCGAAGAAGACGTTGATGGACCCGGTGGTGCCTGTGTAAAGGGTGTCGGTGCTGTTACCCGGACCCTCGGCGTTCGTCACGTTGAATACGCCCGACTGGCCGTTGTAGTAACCCGCGGGCTGCCCTTCGCAGTTGGTGTAGCCGCTCACCGTCTGGGTGCCGGGCACGGTGAGCTGGAACCCGAACGGCACCCCCTGCTCAAGGGCGGTGATGAGGGTGAACAGCTTGGACGACGATCCGGTCTGCACGCCGTCCTGGCCGCCGTACTGCGTATTGACCGCGTAGTCGACCTCGGTCTGACCGGGGCCGGTGCCGTAAGGCCGGTCCTCGGCTATCGCGAGCACCTTGCCCGTGCCCGGCTGGATGAGGACTTCGGTAGCGGCGTTGCCCGCCGGGTTGTAGACGCTGGAGTTCGCGGGCAGCACCCAGTTGACCGCCTGCGTCGCGGAGGCCTGGTCCTTCTCGCTGACCGTGGTGTAGATCTGGAGGCCGCCGGTCGCGAGCAACTTGGCGCGCGCCTCGGTCGTCGACCCGAGCTGGCTGTCCTGCAGCAGCGTGTGCATCACGTAGTCGCAGAAGAACGCGGCGTCCCCGACCGAGCTAGCGGTGCACCCGCTCTGCACGGTCCCCTGGTGCAGCACCATCTTCTGCTGCTCGAGCTTGGCCGCGTCGGCGGGCGAGAGCGCCGACGGGTCGGTCTGCGCGATCCGGGCGAGCACCGTATTGCGCCGCTCGAGCGATGCCGCGGGGCTGGTCAGCGGGTCGTACTGGGAAGGGTTCTCCACGATGCCGGCCAGCGTGGCGGCCTGCGCCATGGTGAGCTTCGCGGCCGTGGTGTTGAAGTACGTCTCCGCCGCCGCCTCGACGCCCCAGGCGCCGCTGCCGTAGTACGAGTCGTTCAGGTACCCGGCGAGGATCTGCTGCTTGGACATGGTGTGCGCGACCTGGACGGCCATCCGGAGCTGGTCGATCTTCCTGGACACGGTGTCCGCCGCCGCCGCCTGCTGCGCGGCCGGGTCGTCAAGCGCCTGAAGGATGAGCACGTTCTTCACGTACTGCTGCTCCAGCGTGGAACCACCCTGGATCGGCTTGTGCTCAAGGTCGTTCACGAGCGCCCGGATAGTGCCCTTGACGTCGAGCGCCCCGTGCTGCCAGAAGCGGTCGTCCTCGATCGCGACGATGGCCGTCAGCATGGCCGGCGAGATCTGGTCGTAGCTAACGGGCTGCCTGTCGATGCCCGTGTACTTCATACCGGTGCCGAGGTCCACTCCGTACACATAGGTGAGCAGATGACCTTGGCTGTCGTAGATGGCCGACCGCTGCGGAAGGCTGGAGGTGTTGACCGACAGCGTGGTGAACTTGTCCGCGGTATTCCTGACCAGAATCCCGCTGGCGGCGACCACCGGCAGCGCCATCGCCGCCACGAGCACGCCAGCGAGCACCGCGAGCAGAATCAGGCGCCCGACAGAGTTTGTCTTGCTGGCCGTCCAGTTCAAGAGCTGCACGCGTCATAGAGTACGCGGGCGCACACGGTACTACTGGCAGCGAGCCCGGTCCCAGGCCGACACGCAGCCAGTTTCGTCACCCGGGGTACTCACGTGACCAGCGAATGACTACAGCCCGGCCTGTACATAGCCCATGAGGACTATCTCTGAAATGGCCACACCGGGGTCTTGGCAGCTATGCCCTCACTTCCGTAAGTTCCTTTATCACGAACAGGTAACCGTGACTGGGTGGCCGCACACCCGCACGGAAACGTAATCCGTCAACGCAGACCGCCCGGGCACACGTGTGCCCGGCGATCAAGAGGAGTTGGGCACATGTGGATCACCGACTGGACCACACGCGCCGCCTGCAAGGGAACCGATCCCGATGAGCTTTTCGTCCAGGGTGCAGCGCAGAACCGCGCCAAGCTCATCTGCCGGGGCTGCCCGGTCCGCACCGAGTGCCTTGCGGACGCGCTCGACAACGGAATTGAGTTCGGCGTCTGGGGCGGAATGACCGAACGCGAGCGCCGCGCTCTGCTGCGCCGCAGGCCTGATGTCACTTCATGGCGCGAACTGCTCGAGCGGGCCCGTGACCGCTACGAGCGCCAGGGCATCGACGAGCTAGTCGCGAGCGCCTGAGCCCGCATCTCTTACCGGCACGCTGGCATTCTGCCTGGTCGGCAACGGCGCCGACCGGAACCAGCTATTTCTAGGAGTTTGCTGAATTAGCGATGCCCGGGCGTGACGGCGTCCCGGCTGACCAGGCACGATTCAGGATGTAGTGCTCCACAAACGGTCTAATTCAGCGGGCTGCGAGCCGGCGAAAGCCCTGCCGACGTGGCGTAGTCCCGCCAGGTCGTGCACATCTTCTGGCAGCGCAGGCACTTCAATGACAGGAACGGCCGGGTGCGCCGACATGAACGACCCGGCCACCCGCCGTTCCCGCTCGCCAAGGTTCATCCGCTCGGCGTGCAGCCGCAGCGCCGCGGCGGCCAGCGAATAGCCGGCGGGTGAGTCGGCGGCCACGCCTCCGTGCGGGCCGGCCGCTTCCAGCGTCTCGGCCGCGGCAAGCGAGCTGGCCGCGCTCAGCCGGCTGACACCCGCTCCGTGCACGCGGTTCAGGATGAGCCCGGCGAGCGGCATCCGCTCCTCGTCCAGCCGCTCGACGAAGTACGAGGCCTCGCGCAGCGCGTCGGGCTCGGGCGTGGCGATCACCAGAAACGACGTACCTGGTGCCTGGAGCAGCCGGTAGGTGGCGTCGGCGCGTTCCCTGAATCCGCCGAACATCGTGTCAAAGGCCGTGATGAACGTCTGTGCGTCGCGCAGCACCTGCCCGCCGAGCAGCTTGGTCAGCGCGCCTGTCATCACCGACAGCCCGGCGTTGAGCACCCGCCCGAACGGGCGGCTCGCCTTCATCGGGGCGGTCAGCACCTTGATCAGCCGTCCGTCGAGGAACCTTCCCAGCCGCTCCGGCGCGTCGAGGAAGTCAAGCGCCGACCGGCTCGGCGGTGTGTCCACGACGATCAGGTCCCACTCGTCGGAGCGCCGGAGCTGGCCGAGCTTCTCCATCGCCATGTACTCCTGGGTGCCGGAGAAGCTCGAGGAAAGCGACTGGTAGAACGGGTTGGCCAGGATCTGCGCGGCTCGCGCCGGATCCGCGTGCGCCTCGACGACCTCGTCGAAGGTGCGCTTCATGTCCAGCATCATCGCGTGCAGGCTGCCGTCCGCCTCGTCGTCGATGCCATCGACAAGGCGCGGCGTGTTGTCAAGCGACGTGAGTCCCATCGACTGGGCGAGCCTCCTGGCGGGGTCGACCGTGAGCACGCAGACCTGCCTGCCGCGCTCCGCCGCCCGCAGCCCGATCGCCGCCGCCGTCGTGGTCTTGCCGACGCCCCCGGACCCGCAGCAGACGATGATCCTGCTGCGCCTGTCGTCGATGATCCTGTCGATGTCGAGGCGCGGGTTCACTGTGTTCTCCTGGTAGGGGCTCATGCGGCCCCCTGGTCACGAAGTTCGGCGGCCAGCTTGTGCAGCGCGGCCAGGTCGATTCCCTCGGCGATCAGCGGCAGTTCGTAGACCGGCTGGCCGGCCGCCTCAAGCTCGCTCCGCTCACGGTCGGCGAGTTCGATGTAGCGCGCGTGCTCGCTGATCTCCCCGGCGAGTGCGGCGGCCAGCGAATCGGGGTCGTACAGCCCGGCGGCGCCAAGCGCCGAGGCCATGGCGGGCAGATCGGGCTGGGCCTTCAGCTCCTGCCGGCTCAGCACCGCGGGCCTGGTCATGTTGATCACGATGCCGCCGACCTGCATGCCGGGGACCGCGCGCAGCTCCGCGATCCCGTCGAGCGTCTCCTGGACGGGCATCTCCTCAAGCGTGCAGACGAAGTGCACGGCCGTCTGCGGCGACTTGATCACGTTGGCCACGCTGTCGGCGTGCGACCGGATCGGGCCCACCTTGGCCAGCCCCGACACCTCGGCGGACACGTTGAGGAAACGGCCGATCCGGCCGGTGGGCGGGGCGTCGAGCACGACGGCGTCGTAGGCGAAGCCGGTCGGCGAGCCGGCCTGTTTGCGCCGGGTAGCCTCGGTGGCCTTGCCCGTCACGAGCACGTCGGACAGGCCGGGCGCGATCGTCGTCGCGAAATCCACCATGCCCAGCCTGGTGAGGGCGACGCCCGCGCTGCGCATGCCGTAGAACATCTGGAGGTAGTCGAGGAGCGCACCCTCCGGATCGATGGCCAGCGCGTACACGTCGCCGCCGGGATCGCGTCCGTCGCGTGCCTCGCCGGGGCCGATCGCGATCTTGCGCTCCTCGTAGGGAAGCGGCGGGCGGTCGAAAAGCCTGGCGATGCCCTGCCTGCCCTCGGCCTCGATCAGCAGCACCCTGCGGCCCGCGTGGGCCAGCGCGAGTGCGAGGGCGGCGGCGACAGTGGTCTTGCCGGTGCCCCCCTTACCCGTCACGACGTGCAGCCGCACGCCGTCCCAGTCCGTGTCCCTCGCCGTCATTCAATGTCCCTCATCGTTGCAACACCAGGCCTCGCGCGCCCGATCCGGTGGCGATTTCGCCGTCGGGCGCGCACCGGGGGGTACAGGGGGTCGCCCCCCCGGGATGATAACTGCGCCTCTTACGAGGCTATCGCCGGCCGCTGACCGGTACGTGCCGGTCCGCGGGGGCCCCACCGTGAGGAGGGAGGACGAGAGGATTGTCCAAGAACGGTTCGTGGCTTCGTCTCCTCCGTGATAAGTGATTGCTGCAAACGCCGGTTGGCGCGGACTACGCTGAAATCAAGCCCTTTGGGTCGCTGCTTAATGAGGAGGCGCACTCCCGTGGCTGTCATAGTTCTCGTCATCGTGCTCCTGGTGCTTGCCGGCGTGATCGCCGTCAGCCGGTCGATCAAGGTTGTCCAGCAGTATGAGAAGGGTGTCCTGTACCGGTTCGGCCGCGTCCAGCCGCAGGTGCTCGAGCCCGGTCTTGCCCTTATCAGGCCGATTGGCGACCGGCTGCAGAAGGTCAACATGCAGATCGTCGCGATGACCGTGCCCGCCCAGGATGGCATCACCCGCGACAACGTAACGGTCCGCGTGGACGCCGTGGTGTACTTCCGGGTCGTCGAGCCGATCAAGGCCACGGTCAACGTGCAGAACTACATGAACGCGATCTCGCAGCAGGCGCAGACGTCGCTGCGGTCGATCATCGGCCAGTCGGAGATGGATCAGCTGCTCGCCGAGCGCGAGACGGTCAACAGGGAGCTGCGGCGCATCATCGACGAGCCGACGGAGGAGCCGTGGGGTGTCCGGGTCGAGCGCGTGGAGATCAAGGACGTGTCACTGCCCGAAGGCATGAAGCGGTCCATGTCACGGCAGGCCGAGGCCGAGCGCGAGCGCCGCGCGCGGATCATTACCGCCGACGGCGAGTACCAGGCGTCCAAGCGGCTCGCCGCCGCGGCCGCCGTGATGGCGAAGGACCCGGCCGCCCTGCAGCTGCGGCTGCTGCAGACCGTGGTCGAGGTGGCGGGCGAGAAGAACAGCACGCTCGTCATGCCCGTCCCCGTTGAGCTGCTGCGGTTCTTCGAGAAGATGGCACCGCCGCCTGCCGCGGTGTCAAGCGAGGAGCCCGAGGACCTCGGTGACGAGGAGGTGGCCGCGGCAGAGGCGGCCATCTCGCGCGCTCCCACGCCTGAGCTTGGCGCTCAGGCCGGCAACGCGGAAGTGCCGCCGGTGCCGTCCGTTCCCTCGGTCCCCGAGATAGCGGCCGCTGAGGAAGTTCGGGTCACCGAGCACTAGGGTGAGCCGCATGACCAAGTGGGAATACGTGACCGTGCCGCTGCTGACGCACGCGACTAAGCAGATCCTGGACAACTGGGGCGACGAGGGGTATGAGCTCGTCGCCGTGGTACCCGGCCCGAACGCCGAGCAGCTCGTCGCCTACATGAAGCGGCCGAAGCCATGACCGACATGTCTGCCACCGAGCGGCTGGCGGCACTCGGCCTGGCGCTGCCGCCGGTGGCCAAGCCGGTCGCGTCCTACGTGCCAGCGGTCCGCACCGGGAGCTACGTTTACACCTCCGGCCAGCTGCCGCTGGCAGACGGCAAGCTCCTCGGCACGGGCAAGGTGGGCGGCAGCGTGACGCCGGAGGAAGCGGCGTCGCTCGCCCGCACCGCCGCGCTTAACGCGCTCGCGGCAGCGGCGGGCGTGGCGGGCGGCATCGACTCGATCACCCGGATCGTCAAGGTGACCTGCTTTGTCGCGAGCGTGCCCGGGTTCACCGGCCAGGCGCAGGTCGCTAACGGCGCGAGCGAACTGCTGATGGAGGTGCTCGGCGAGGCGGGCCGGCACGCCCGCAGCGCAGTCGGCATGGCAGTACTGCCACTCGACTCGCCGGTCGAAGTCGAGCTCATCGCCGAAGTCGTGTAACGGGCCAACCTTGCGGATACAACTGGACTGGTTCGGGGACAAGCTGGCCTCCCGGCTTGCCGACATCGAGGCGGGACGGACCGAGCCCGCCGCACCAAGGGACGCGGCCACCGTCGTGATCCTCCGGACACCGGCCGGCGGGACCGGCGTCGAGGTGCTGATGCTGCGGCGGACCGCCGCGATGAAGTTCGCACCCGGCGCCTACGTCTTTCCCGGCGGGTCGGTGGACCCGGCGGATTACGGGGCTGAGGTGGGCTGGCACGGGCCGTCCGCCGCCGAGTTCGGCGCACGGCTCGGCGCGCCGGCCGAGGTGGCGCGGGCGCTGGTGTGCGCCGCGGTGCGGGAGACGTTCGAGGAGTCGGGCGTGCTGCTCGCCGGGGAGAACGACTGCGGCCCGCTCGCCGCGCCGTCCGGGCCGTCATGGGAGGCGGACCGGCTGGCCGTGGCCTCGGGCGCGCTGAAGCTCGCTGAGCTGCTGTCCCGGCGGGGCCTCGTGCTCCGCGCGGACCTGCTTGTCCCGTGGGCCCGCTGGATTACCCCGGAGGGCGAGTCGCGCAGGTTCGACGCCCGGTTCTTCGTCGCCGCCCTGCCGGATGGCCAGGAGGCGGTCGGCCATGAGGCGGAGGCGGACCACGTCGCCTGGCTGCGCCCGGCCGGTGCCATCGACTCGGCCAAGGCCGGGGAGATCTCGCTGCTGCCGCCCACGGCGACCACGCTGAACGACTTCGCGACGGCCGTCGCGGCCGGCGGCGGCCTCGCCGACATCCTCGCCATGCGACGGACGATCGAGCCCGTGCAGCCGCGCCTGGTCCTGGATAACGGCTCGGCCTGGCTCGTCATACCCGACGGAGTGGGGTACCCGCTGTGACCGGGATCAGGCCCGGTGCGGGCGACAAGGCTGTCACCGGCATGGGCACCGCGCGGGCATGGTGCGTGCTCGCACCCAATCCGTCACCCATGACACTTGACGGCACGAACACGTGGCTGATCGCCGCGCCCGGCTCGTCGTCGGTGCTGGTAGTCGACCCGGGACCGGACGACGAGGACCACCTGCAGCGGGTGCTCGCCGCAGCAGGCACCGGCGACCGGCGGGTGACGCAGATCGTCCTTACCCACGGGCACCTCGACCATTCGGCCGGCGCGGCCCGGTTCGCGGAACTCACCGGGGCGCCGGTCGGGGCGCTCGACCCGGCGCACCGGCTGGGCAGCGAGGGATTCGCCGCGGGCGCGGTGATCGATGCCGGAGGATGCGAGCTGCGGGTCGTGGCCACCCCGGGGCATACCGCCGACTCGCTGAGCCTGCTGCTAACCGCCGACGGCGCGCTGCTCACCGGCGACACCGTGCTCGGCAGGGGCACGACCGTGATCGCGGCGGACGGGTCGCTCGGCGACTACCTGCGGACGCTTGAGGAGCTCAGGGCGCTCGCCGACGACCCTGGCCTGCGGGTGCTGCTCCCCGGCCACGGCCCGCTGCTGCCCGATCCCGCGAGGGTTCTCGACTACTACATCGCGCACCGCCGGGAACGCCTCGACCAGGTGAGCGCTGCGCTCGCGGCCGGCGCCAGGACACCGGCCGAGGTCGTCGCGATCGTGTACGCCGACGTGGACTGTTCCCTCTGGCCCGCGGCGCAGCAGTCCGTCCGGGCCCAGCTTGACTACCTAGGTAGCGAACCTCTTTGATCCTCCCCGGACCGGGCGGTCTCTCTCCGGTGCGCAGGAGCAAGAAAGTTCGGGCGGGCTGAAGCGGCTAGCGCGCGCGCTTACGCAGGCGCTCGGGGTCGAGGATCAGCACCGAGCGCGCCGAGATCTGGAGCCAGCCCCTGGCGGCGAAGTCGGCCAGCGCCTTGTTGACGGTCTCCCGCGACGCGCCGACCAGTTGCGCCAGTTCCTCCTGCGTCAGGTCGTGGTGGACGTGCAGCCCGTCCGCTTCCTGATTGCCGAAGCGCTCGGCGAGGTCAAGCAGGTTCTTGGCGACCCGGCCGGGGACGTCGGTGAAGACAAGGTCCGCGGTGACGTCGTTGGCGCGGCGCAGTCGCTGGGCGAGGGCGCGAAGCATGTGCAGCGAGACCTCGGGCCGCTCGCGGAGCATCGGCATCAGCGCCTCGTGCTTGAGCGACGCCAGAACCGCGTCGGTCACGGCGCTCGCCGATGAGGTCCGCGGCCGCGGGTCGAACAGGGACAGCTCGCCGAACATCTCACCAGGTCCGATGACGCTCAACAAGTTCTCGCGACCGTCCGCCGCGGCGCGGGTGAGCTTCATCTTGCCGTCGATCACCACGTACAGGGCGTCGCCGTCATCGCCCTCCATGAACAAGTGCTCGCCCCGGGAGAGTTTTACCTCCGCCATCTGGCGGCGGAGCGTGCGTGCGCCGTCATCGTCGAGCGCGTCGAACAGGGGTGCCCGTCGCAGCACTCCCTCGGTGTTGTCCACCGGTCCTCCTAGTTGCCAAACCTTCATTACCAAGTGTGAATCATGGCGCGCCGTGCTCCGTGCCTCGTGGTGCTCCGTGCCGACAACCAAAGTATTCCCGTCTAGGTCGACAAGGTGCACGGAACCAACAGCTTTCTGCCGACGTTTAGCCACCCTTTGTGATCAGATGATCGCACAATGGCACGATCACGGGCGAGCGGCGCACCACCGCCCGGGTGTGGGGGGAGCTTGTCGCCCGATGGCTACCTTATGTTTCACCGATGTTCGACCAGTCGGCCTGGCGAGAACAAGCGTTACGCGTAACATGACCTGATGGCGGACACAGAGACAAGGCGATGCGAGCGCTGCGGCACCGAGTTCGTGCCGAAACGCGAGCACGCTCGCTTCTGCTCCGCGCGCTGCCGGGTGGCCTGGAACCGTGAGACCTGGAACCAGGTCAACAAGGACCAGCAGAAGTGGGGCAGCGAGAACTGGGCCGATGAGCGCCGTGGTCCACAGGGCACCGGGACCAGCGCGCTGAGCTGGGCGATCACCGCTATGCGGGACACTACAGAACGGCTTGGCCGGGTCAGGGCAAGCGACCGGGCGCAAGCCTTCGCGGTTATCGGCGAGGCCGTCTGGTGGGTCACGATCGTCGATGCGACGCTCGTCAGGTACTACCCGGATGACTACGACGCCGTGCTCGGCGCTTTTCCCGCCGCGCGGCGGCGGGAGACGGAGACCACGTTCGCCGGCCTGCGGTTCGTGCGCAACCGTATGGGCTACTACGCCGATCACGCCGACTTCATCCGGCCGCACATCGACGAGCGGGGCGGTGCGGACGCGCCGATCACGCAGTGGACCTGGCGGTCGCTGCCGGTTCCGGCCGTAGCAACCCTGCCGCCGCGCGGCCAGGAGTGGGAACTGAGCCGCTACCGGGACTACCAGGATCTGCTGGCCGGGCACACCGTCGGCGAGACCTTCGGCCGGACCTCCGCCTTCCATGATCTCGTGGCCAGCCGGGCCGGGCATGACCACGCCGAACCCTCCGATTCCGAGGGAGCCCGCTGAATTACACCGTTTCAGGGCGACGACTCTTCCCGGCCGCGGTAATCCAGCTGACCCCTAGTACGTGACGAATAAATAGTTTCGCACCGTGTATTGTCTGTTACACGGGGTTATGTCACGATCTTGATAAGGGTCGATCGGGAGCGCCCACCGGTGAGAGGTTCGTGGCATGTTCACCCGGCACGAGCGATCAGCGCGCCATCCATCGGCTCGTACGGCATCGGGGCGGCGGGCACTGCGGCAGAGCATCCTTGAACGCCAGTTCGACTTTCACCTGGGCGAGGCCATCAGGGCCACGCTCCAGGGCAGCCATGACAAGGCGGCCGGCCACTCGGGCAGGGCCCTGCTTATCAGCCGCGAACTCTGCGCGCACGCGGCCGATCCGGCGCGGCATCAGCCGGAACTCGCCGCCGCGCTCTGCGCCCACGCCCGCTACGGCGGCGGGTGGCAGGCCGTCGTCATGCTCACCGAGTCCGCCGGGCACTACGCGGCGCTGGCGGAGGCGGACCCCGCCGTCTACGAGGTGCCGCGGATCGACGTGCTCACCAGGATCGCCCTGGCTTCGGACGCGGCCGGCGACGTAACGGGCGCCATCGGCCTGCTCCGCGAGGTCATCGGCATGTACCTCAAGGCACCCGCCGCCGACGCCGGGCAACGCGATCTCGGCTTGGCGAGGGCGCACTCTCATCTCGGTCGCTGCCTCCTGGCGGCCGGCCAGGCCGAGGACGGACTGGCCGAGACGGAGGCCGGGCTCGAACTGGCGGCCGGCGTGCTTGACCGGCTCCAGCTGCAGACCTCGGCAGCTGGCTGGCTCGTCGCGGCACCACGCTATCTCCAGCTTGCCGCGCCTGACTGGGCGGCCGCGGCCGTCAGGGCCATGACTCTTCATGCGGAGGCCGGCCGGTGGCAGCCTGCCGCCGCCGCCGCGAGGACCGCTGTCCTGGTATCGGGCGGCCTCGCGGACCTGGGCGGCGACGCCCTCCGCGAGGCCCACGCGGCGATCACCGCCCGCGCCGGCCTGGTCCTGGTCAAAAGCGAAGTTCCCCGAACGCACCCCCGCCTGGCGTCCGGGGTGTAACACCATTCGTTCCTCGTGGACTCTGACCTTGCCGCCGGCCCTAGCGGCCCTCGTGCTCGACGAAGCGCTTGCGGGAGCGTTCGATCTCGGCCTCGGCCGACGCGCGGTCCGACCAGTGCGAGCCCTCGACGGACTTGCCAGGCTCCAGGTCCTTGTAGACCTCGAAGAAGTGCTGGATCTCCAGCCGGTCGAACTCGGGCACGTCGGTGATGTCCTGCAGGTGTTCCATCCGCGGGTCGCTCGCGGGCACGCAAAGGATCTTGTCGTCCGGGCCCTTCTCGTCCGTCATCTGGAACATGCCGATGACCCGCGCCGTCACCAGGCAGCCGGGGAAGGTCGGCTCCTCAAGCAGCACGAGGGCGTCAAGCGGGTCACCGTCTCCGCCAAGGGTGTCCTCGATAAAACCGTAATCGGCCGGGTACCTGGTCGAGGTGAACAGCATGCGGTCAAGCCTGATGCGCCCGGTCGCGTGGTCAACCTCGTACTTGTTCCGCTGGCCCCGGGGGATCTCGATGACTACTTCCACGTCCATATGCACTCCACGCGTTAAGTTGCTGATTTACTCCATTGTCGCCGGTCACCGGCACGACCCGGCGACCGGTCCAGCGGCGGGGCCGACGGACGGTTAGCCGAACGCCCTAAGCTGTGCCCACCCGCATCCCGCGAAAGGTAGGTTCGTGCGCCGCACCCGGACAACGGCCCTGGCAGCACTGGCCCTGCTCAACGTGTTCACGCTCACCGCCGGGATTACCGTGGCGCGTATGCTCCCGCCGCGACTGGCAAGGCTGCGCGTCCCCGTCGCGGCCGCGCGGCCTGTGGTCAACGCCACACCGGTGCTCGCACCCGTCGGGACATCCGCCTCGCGACCGCAGGGGACCGGGCTGCCCACCGCGAACGGTCTGGCGAGCCTGCTCGGCACGGCGCTGCCGCCGTCCGCGACAGGGAGCGACGTGGGCATCGAGATCGCCGACGCGGGAAGCGGGCAAGTGCTCTACTCCCAGAACGCGAGCACGCCAGCCACCCCGGCGTCCACCGCCAAGCTCGTGACGGCGGTCGCGTCGCTCGCGGTGCTCGGCCCTTACGCGCGGTTCACCACGGCCGTCCGGCAGCTTGGCGACACCATCGTGCTGGTGGGAGGCGGTGACCCGACACTCGCCGTGAATGAATATCCCTCCTCCGACTACCCGCGCCCGGCCACCCTTGCCCAGCTCGCGGCGGGCACCGCCCGCGCGCTCCGGGCACAGGGGCTCCGCTCCGTGCGGCTAGGCTATGACACCGCACTGTTCAGCGGGCCTGATATGGCCCCAGGATGGACTGAGGGCGACGTCACAACGGGGAACGTCACGCCGATCGTCGCGCTCGAGGCCGATCAGGGGCGGCTGACGCCGGGCGGCGCGCTCGAAGACGACGACGACCCGGTCAACTTCCGCCCCAGGACGAACGACCCCGCGGGAATGACCACGGCCGCGTTCGCGAGCCTGCTCGAGCAGGACGGTATCGCGGTGTCCGGCTCGCCAGTGCAGGCCAACGCCCCGGTATCGGCGCCGGTGCTGGCGAGCGTGAGCTCGCCGCCGCTCACCGCGATCATCGAGCAGATGCTGCTCGAGTCCAACAACGTGATCGCGGAGAACCTGGCCAGGCACGTGGCGATTGCCATGGGGATGCCCGCCACGTTCAGCGGCGGCGCGGCCGCTGACATCGCCGAGATACGACGGCTTGGCATTACGACGCCGGTTAGCCTGGTCGACGGCAGCGGGCTGTCGCGCGAGGACGCGATCGCGCCGGAAACGCTGGTGCGGCTGCTTGAGGTCGCCGCGCGCACACCGGACCTGCGCGGCCTCATCACCGGGCTTCCTGTGGCCGGCTTCACCGGGACCCTGTCCCCTGGTGACAGCGTCTTCGGCGGGATCGGCGGCGCCGCGCGCGGTGTGGTGCGGGCTAAGACGGGCAACCTGAGCACGGTGGCGACACTCGCGGGCCTCGCCTACGACGCGGCCGGCAGGCTGCTGATATTCGCGATCATGGCGCCGCAGGTGCCAGGCCAGCTACAGCGGGCCGCCGACGCGCTTGACGCAGCCGCCGCCGGGCTGGCCGCGTGCGGATGCGGCTGATGCCGACACCGCGCGGACAGCGAGGGTCCAGGGGTCGCCCGCCGGGCGACGGAGCACGTACGGTAGTACTGTGAGCAGCGCACAGATGATCGACTGGGACCTGGCCATATCCACCGGTGTCCGGTTCGCACGGCAAGGACCGCAGGTCAGCCTCGCGGACGCGCGTGCGGTAGTGGCGGAACTGCGCGGCCTGACCGCCGTCGTACAGCAGCCAGTTCGTGAACTGACCGGGCTGACCAGCCAGGGGGCCGTCGGCCCCGTCGCGGTGGTCGACCGCCCGGGATGGATCAAGGCGAACGTCAGCGGGTTCCGCGTGGTACTTGAGCCCCTCGCGGAGAAGCTCGCCGAGCGGAGCAGTGTCGTGCCGGCGCCAGGATCGGTCGTCGGGGCCGTCGGGTCTCGGGTCACCGGCGTACAGGCCGGGCTGCTTCTCGCCTACCTGTCGTCCCGCGTGCTTGGCCAGTACGAGCTGTTCCTGCCTCCCGGCGAGGGCGCACCGGCCAACGGCGCGAACGGTGCGGGCAGCGCGAACGGCGCCTATGCCGCCAACACCGCCAACGGCGCCGGCGGCGCCGGGTCCGCAAGCGTCGGCCGGCTCACCCTGGTCGCGCCGAACATCGTCATGGTGGAGCGCGAACTCGGCGTTGACCCGCATGACTTCCGGCGCTGGGTGTGCCTGCACGAGGAGACGCACCGGGTGCAGTTCACCTCGGTGCCCTGGCTGCGCGGTTACGTGCAGGGGATGATGACGGAGTTCCTGCTCGCCTCGGATCTTGACGCGGGCGCCATCATCGACCGGATGCGGTCGGCCGCCACTGCCGTCGCCGATGCGGTGCGCGGCGGCGACGGGGAGAGCCTGGTCGAGGCGATCCAGACCCCGGCCCAGCGGGCGCTCCTCGACAAGCTCACCGCGGTGATGACGCTGGTGGAGGGGCACGGGGACTACGTGATGGACGCGGTGGGCCCGCAGGTGGTGCCATCGGTCGCGGAGATCAGGGAGAAGTTCTCTCACCGGCGCGGCTCGGCGGGCCGCATGGAGCAGATACTGCGCCGCGTTCTCGGCATCGACCTGAAGATGAAGCAGTATGAGCAGGGCTCGCGGTTCGTTGCCACCGTGGTCGGCGAGGTCGGGATGGCCGGGTTCAACAAGGTGTGGACCTCGCCGGAGACCCTGCCCACCACCGCCGAGCTGGCGAACCCGCGCGATTGGATCGAACGGGTCGCCTGACGGTGGGTGGCGCCCTGTCCCCGGCCGTGGCCGAGGTCCGCAACGCCGTCCGCGTGTCGCTGGCTGACGTCGCGCCCGGTGAACTGGTGCTCGCCGCGTGCTCTGGCGGCCCTGATTCGCTCGCACTCGCCGCGGCGCTCGCGTTCGTCGCTCCGCGGGCCGGGCTGCGCGCCGGAGCGGTCACCGTAGACCACGGGCTCCAGGGCGGATCGGCCGGGCGCGCCGGGTTGGTGGCCGGCACGCTGCGCGGTCTCGGCCTCGATCCCGTGGTCGCCGTCGCCGTGACGGTCGACGGGCCCGGCGGCCCGGAGGCCGCGGCCCGCACGGCTCGCTACGCCGCGCTGGAAAAGTCCGCGGCCGACGCCGGCGCGGTGGCGGTGCTGCTCGGCCACACTCTCGACGACCAGGCGGAGACGGTGCTGCTTGGACTCGCCCGCGGGTCGGGTGCGCGGTCGCTGGCCGGCATGCCGCCACGGCGCGGCGTCTTCACCCGGCCGCTGCTCGGCGTGCGCCGCTCGGTCACGGCCGCGGCATGCGAGGCGCTCGGACTGAGTCCATGGACGGACCCGCACAACGCCGACCGCAGGTTCGCCCGGGTCCGCGTCCGGCTCGACGTCCTGCCTGCACTCGAGGCGGCGCTCGGACCCGGGGTAGCGGACGCGCTCGCGCGGACCGCGCGCCAGCTCAGGGATGATGCCGAGGTGCTGGAAAAAATCGCGGAGGAAGCGGAAACACGTGCGCGCGATGACACCCTGTTGTCCGTTGCCGCCCTGGCCGGGCTGCCAGGCGCGGTGCGGACCCGGGTACTGCGGTCGGCGGCCCTGGGCGCGGGATGCCCGGCGGGGGCGCTGACGGCGTCGCATGTCGCGCGCATCGAGGAACTGGTCACCGGCTGGCACGGCCAGCGGGGCGTCGACCTGCCCGGCGGCGTCCGCGCGCTGCGTCGGTCGGGACAGCTGTGGTTTGAGACCGACACCGTTAAAGGGGCAACGCATGGACGCTGCTGATATGGGGCCTGCGCTGAAGGAAGTGCTCATTTCGGCCGAACAGCTCGCAAAGCGGACTGGTGAGCTCGCCGTTCAGATCGACGCCGATTACGCCGGCCGCGAACTTCTGCTCGTCGGTGTGCTGAAGGGTGCGGTCATGGTGATGGCCGACCTCGCCCGCGCCATGCACCTGCCCGTCCAGATGGACTGGATGGCGGTCTCGTCGTATGGCTCGGGGACCAGGTCCTCCGGGGTGGTGCGGATTCTGAAGGACCTGGACACGGATATCAGCGGACGGCACGTGCTGATCGTCGAGGACATCATTGACTCGGGCCTTACCCTGTCCTGGCTGGTAGGCAACCTCAAGTCGCGCGACCCGGCGTCGGTGGAGATCTGCACGATGCTCAGGAAGCCCTCGTCGGCGCAGATGGGGGTGCACGTCGCCTACACCGGTTTTGAGGTGCCAGACGAGTTCGTGGTCGGCTACGGGCTGGACTACGCGGAACGCTACCGTAACCTTCCATTTATCGGGACACTGGCCCCTGAGGTGTACGGGGGGAACACATCCCGCTTACGAGAGCGTTGATGTACCGTCAGGGAATCACGGTGCGTTGTACGGGGCCGGCATCGCTTGCCGGCCGTGCAGGGCAGGGGATGGCGGTTGTCTTCCGCAGGGACGGCCCGTCATACCTCCCCACGGGCCTGCCCGATGGGCAGACAATGGTATCGGACAGGCAGTGCCGCCGGTGGTCGGCGGGACGTGAGGCTGGTCAGGAGGGAACGGCCCCGGGCCGAAGGGGTCGCTCGCAATGGAATTGAAGCGCATTTTCCGGGGACCGCTGCTGCTGGTTCTGCTTGCGGTGCTGGTCATAACGATCACTTTGGGCTGGGCCAACTCCGGTAGCAGCTACCAGGCGGCGGACACCGGGAAAGTCGTCCAGCTGATTGAGCAAGGTCAGGTCAAGTCCGCGATACTCACGGACAAGAACCAGACGATTCAGATCACCACCAAGGGCGGCCAGCAGTACGAGGCCGACTTCATCACCGGCCAGGGACAGCAGTTGCAGCAGCTGCTGCAGTCCGAGCAGGACAAGGGCCAGCTTCCCGGCGGCTACGACGTGCAGATTCCCAAGTCGAGCGCGCTGCTGTCCATCCTCGAGACGCTCGTCCCTTACCTGCTGATCGCCTTGTTCTTCTTCTTCCTGCTGAGCCAGATGCAGGGGGGCGGCTCCCGGGTGATGAACTTCGGGAAGTCGCGGGCCAAGCTGATCACCAAGGACACGCCGAAGACCACCTTCGCCGACGTGGCCGGTGCCGATGAGGCCATCGAGGAACTTCAGGAGATCAAGGAGTTCCTGCAGAACCCCGCCAAGTTCCAGGCCATCGGGGCGAAGATCCCCAAGGGCGTGCTGCTCTACGGGCCCCCCGGCACCGGCAAGACGCTGCTCGCCCGTGCGGTCGCGGGCGAGGCGGGCGTCCCGTTCTACTCGATCTCCGGGTCCGACTTCGTGGAGATGTTCGTCGGTGTCGGCGCCTCCCGTGTGCGTGACCTGTTCGAGCAGGCCAAGGCGAACGCCCCGGCGATCGTGTTCGTGGACGAGATCGACGCCGTCGGACGGCACCGCGGCGCCGGCCTCGGCGGCGGGCACGACGAGCGCGAGCAGACGCTGAACCAGATGCTCGTCGAACTCGACGGCTTCGACACCAAGGGCGGCGTGATCGTGATCGCCGCCACCAACCGGCCGGACATCCTGGACCCGGCGCTGCTCCGCCCCGGCCGGTTCGACCGGCAGATCGTCGTGGCACAGCCGGACCTGACCGGGCGCAAGGGCATCCTCAAGGTGCACGCCAGGGGCAAGCCGATCGCGTCCGACGCCGACCTGGACATCATCGCCCGCCGGACGCCCGGCTTCACCGGCGCGGACCTGGCCAACGTGATCAACGAGGCGGCGCTGCTTACCGCCCGCACCAACGGCAAGCAGATCCACATGGCCGCGCTCGAGGAGGCTATCGACCGCGTGATGGCCGGCCCTCAGCGCAAGAGCGTGCTGCTGTCGGAGAAGGAGCGGAAGCTGATCGCTTACCACGAGGGCGGACACGCCCTGGTCGGGCACGCGATGGCCAACGCCGACCCGGTGCACAAGGTAACCATCATCCCCCGCGGCCGCGCGCTCGGTTACACGCAGGCGCTGCCCACCGAGGACAAGTTCCTCACCACCCGCGCAGAGATGCAGGACCAGCTCGCGATGCTGCTCGGCGGGAGGACCGCGGAGGAGCTGATCTTCCACGAGCCGACGAGCGGTGCCGCCAACGACATCGAGAAGGCCACCCAGATCGCCCGCGGCATGGTCACCGAGTACGGCATGAGCGAGCGGCTCGGCGCGCGGAAGTTCGGCAGCGGTGACGCTGAGCCGTTCCTCGGCATGGACCGGTCCCACAGCAGGGACTACTCGGAGGAGATCGCGTCCGCGATCGACGAGGAGATCAAGCGGATGATCGAGTCCGCCCACGACGAAGCGTGGGAGGTACTCGTCGAGTACCGCGACGTCCTCGACAACCTCGTGCTCCAGCTTCTTGAGCACGAGACCCTCTCCCGCAAGCAGGTGCTCGAGGTCTTCGCCCCCGTGCAGAAGCGGCCGGCCCGCGGTACCTACACCGGGTACGGCAAGCGGCTGCCGTCCGACCGGCCGCCGGTCATGTCGCCGAAGGAACTGGCGCTCGCCGCGAGCTCAGGTCTTGAGGGCCTCCCGGGACCGGCCAACGGCCAGGTGCTCGGCTACGGGCTGGACAGCGGCTCGTCCGGCGAGGGTAACGACTAAGGGCGTGGCAATGGACAGGCAGTCGTCCTCCGGGGGGCACGGTGGATCGTCCCCCCGGGCCGTGCCCGATGGACTGGCGGAGGTATCGGACCTGCAAGCAGCCGACCGGTTCGCCGTTGACCGGCGGCAGGTGAATCCGCTCGCCCCCGTCTCTCCCGCGGAGACCGACTCACCCGCGCCGCCCCCCGTCGATCAGGCCCGGATCGAGCGCGCGGTCCGTGAGATCCTGCTCGCGATTGGCGAGGATCCGGAGCGGGACGGGCTGCTCGACACCCCGGCACGGGTCGCCAGGATGTACGCGGAGCAGTTCGCCGGCCTTCGGCAGCGCCCGGAAGACGTGCTCACCACGGTCTTCGACGCTGAGCACGACGAGATCGTGCTAGTGCGGGACATCGAGATCTACAGCATGTGCGAGCACCACCTGGTGCCCTTCTTCGGCAAGGCGCACATCGGCTACATCCCGAATGCCAAGGGCGAGATCACCGGCCTGTCAAAGCTCGCCAGGCTGGCCGACGTCTACGCCCGGCGGCCGCAGGTGCAGGAGCGGATGACGTGCCAGATCGCCGACGCGCTGATGCGGATCCTTGAGCCCCGCGGTGTCATCGTGGTGCTTGAGTGCGAGCACCTGTGCATGTCCATGCGCGGGGTGCGGAAGCCCGGGGCGACGACCGTAACGTCCGCAGTGCGCGGGATCTTCCGCAAGGAGGCACGCACTCGCGCCGAGGCGATGTCGCTGCTCTTCGGAAATAGATAAGATGATTACCGGAGGTTTCCTCCGGATAATCGCGGGGCGATATGTCCGTGTTTAAACCGCCGCACGCCAGGGCAGCGCAAAAATGGTCCACATTGTTCGAACCAGTCACGGCCCTCCATCCGTCATATTAATTGCCGGCCTATTTACGGCTCGTTTGAGTCGGCCGGGGGCTCTTGGAGGTACGGTGTCTACGGAGAACTTGCTGACACGGCGCCCGTCGTCGCCTGCGGTGATGGATACCGCGGGGCTTAGGAAGATCTTCAGCAGATCAGGGAATGGGCGGCGCGTGGCAGGTATGTCATGACTACGCTGCTTATCCGTGATCCGGGGCCTGACAAGAGACTTGAGATGAGCGAGAGCAACACATCGCGCGCGCGCGATCCTGGAGACGGCTCGCAGGAGCGTAAGGAAGCCAGGCGGCTGACCTGGATTCCCACCGTCGCCGCACTTCTCACTTTCCTCATTGGCGTGTCTGACGTCGTCACCGTCTTCAAGCCCAACCTGCCGCAAAAGCTGCACAAGGTCAACGAGGTCGTTCCGGGGACCCTGACCAACGTCACGCACACCTCAGACGTCATCATCGGCCTGCTGCTCCTGCTGCTCGCCCGCGGGCTGCGACGGCGCAAGCGGAGCGCCTGGCTGGCGGTGCTCGCCCTGCTCGCGTTTGACATCGTCATCCACTTCATGCACTTCCCGCGCGTTGCCCCGGTCTCCGGCTTCGTGGCGATCGTCCTGCTCGGCGTGCTGCTTTACCGGCACAACGACTTCTACGCGGTCGGTGACCCGCGCACCAGGCGGACCGTGGTGCAGGTCTTCGTCGCCCTCGTCGTCATGGACTTCGCGATCGGCCTGGGCTACCTCGCCGTGGGACCGCTCGCCGGAAGCTACTCGTACACCCAGCGGCTCCAGGACGTGCTCTACGAACTCGTCGGTGTCTACGGGCCCGTCCAGTGGGCGTCCGACCCGCGCAGTGACCTGTACCACCTGCTGACGAGCGCGCTCGGGCTGTTCACGGTGGTCGTTACCCTCTACGTGTTCCTGCGCTCCGCGCGCCCCCGGCCTGGCCTCGGTGCCGCCGATACGGCCAGGATCCGCGAACTGCTCGACCGGCACGGGGACCGCGACTCGCTCGGCTATTTCGCCTTGCGCAACGACAAGAGCGTGATCTGGTCTGCGTCCGGCAAGGCGGGGATCTGCTATCGCGTGGTGGCCGGCGTGATGCTCGCGTCCGGTGACCCGCTCGGTGACCCGGAGGCGTGGCCGGGCGCCATCTCGGAGTTCCTCAGCGAGGCGGCGCGGCACGCGTGGCGGCCCGCGGTGATGGGGTGCAGCGAACTCGGGGCCGAAGTCTGGTGCCGGGAGGGCGACCTGACCGCCCTGGAGCTTGGCGACGAGGCGATCGTAAACGTCGCGGACTTCAGCCTCTCCGGTCGTCAGATGCGCAACGTCAGGCAGATGGTGAACCGCGTCGCCAAGAACGGGTACACCGCGGAGGTCCGCCGGGTCGGTGACATCCCCCGGCAGGAGCTTGACCGGATCATCAGGGAAGCCGACCGCTGGCGCGGCACGGCGACCGAACGGGGCTTCTCGATGGCGCTCGGCCGTGTCGCCGCCCCTGGTGACGAGAACTGCGTGCTGGTGACCGCCATGGAGAACGGCGTCCTGCGGGCCGTGCTGCAGTTCGTGCCCTGGGGCAACGACGGGCTGTCCCTCGACCTGATGCGGCGCGACAAGACCGCCCAGGCCGGGCTGAACGACTTCCTGATCGTCGAGGCCATCAAGGCCGCGCCGGGGCTTGGCGTCAAGCGGGTGTCGCTGAACTTCGCGATGTTCCGCGCCGCGCTCGAGCGCGGCGAGCGGATTGGCGCGGGCCCGGTGCTCAAGGCCTGGCGGGGACTGCTCGTGTTCCTGTCCCGGTGGTTCCAGATCGAGTCGCTCTACAAGTTCAACGCTAAGTTCAGCCCTGTCTGGGAGCCCCGCTTCTTCGTCTTTGCCAGCGGGAGGGACGCGCCGCGCATCGCGGTCGCCGCGCTCGAGGCCGAGGCGTTCCTGGTGTGGCCAAGGCTTGAGATCAGGCGGTACGCGCGGCGGGCGGGCCGCCGCCTCGGGCTGTTGACGGCCCGCAGGGCGTCCGTCGCCGCTCGCTGACCTACCATTCCGGTTATGGTCAATCTGCCTGGTCTTGCCGGGTCGCCAAGGGCGGACCGATGCCTGGTCATGGGGGTGGTCAACGTGACGCCCGACTCGTTCTCCGACGGCGGGCGGTGGTTCGGTGCCACGGCCGCGATCGAGCACGGCCTGGAGCTGGTGGCCCAGGGGGCCGACATCGTGGACGTCGGCGGCGAGTCCACGAGGCCGGGCGCGCAGCGCGTCGAAGTCGACGAGGAACTGCGCCGGGTCAAGCCGGTCATCACCGAGCTGGTCAAGGCGGGGGTTGTCGTCAGCGTGGACACGATGCGCGCCCAGGTGGCCGAATGGGCCGTCGAGGCGGGGGTCAGCCTGGTCAACGACGTGAGCGGCGGGCTGGCCGACCCGTACATGCCCCGGCTCGTGGGGAAGGCGGGGATCCCGTACGTCGTGATGCACTGGCGCGGGCATAGTCACGACATGGAGACAAGAGCCATCTACCAGGACGTGGTACGTGAGGTGCACGATGAGCTTGCCCAGCGTATCGACGCGGTGACCGCCGAGGGCGTCGACCCGTCGATGATCGTGCTCGACCCAGGGCTCGGGTTCAGCAAGAACCCGGCCGCCTCGGGGCCCGACGCGCACAACTGGCAGCTGCTCGCCGGACTGCGGGAACTGGCCACGATCGGCGGCCGTGACTTCCCCGTGCTTGTCGGCGCCTCCCGTAAGCGCTACCTGAGCAGGCTCTTCGAGTCTGAGGGGGGCGAGCCGCGGCCGTTCCTTGAGAACGACGCCGCGACGGCCGCCATCACCGCGTTGTCGGCGGCAGCGGGCGCGTGGTGCGTCCGGGTCCACCAGGTCCCCGCGAACGCCGACGCGGTGCGGGTGGCCGCCGCCTACCGTGCAGCCGCCCGCTCATGACGCGTGCGGGCCGGGCGGTCGTGCTTGCCCTGGGCAGTAACCTCGGAGACAAGCGAGACATACTCCAAGGTGGCGTGGATGCCATCGCGGGGCTTCCGGAGGTGCGCTTGATCGCCGTGTCCCCGGTCTACGAGACCGTGCCGGTAGGCGGCCCCCCGCAGCCCGACTACCTGAACGCCGTGGTCCTGGCGGGAACCACGCTCCCGCCACGTGAGCTCCTCGGCAGGCTGCACGAGATCGAGGCGGCGTTCGACCGGGTCAGGGTGGTGCGCTGGGGTCCGCGCACGCTCGATATTGACATCATCACGGTGATCGGCGAGCGCAGCGACGACCCTGAGCTGACGCTGCCGCACCCTCGGGCGCATGAGCGCGCGTTCGTGCTCGTGCCGTGGCTCGACATCGACCCTCAGGCCGAGCTTCCCGGCCACGGCCTGGTGGCGGACCTGGTCGCCGGGCTCGACACCGCTGGCATCCGCCGGTCAGCTGCGACCATCACCATTCCCGAGGCGGGATCGTGAAGCCGACCCGGGCCAGGACGCTGCTACTGATCGCGGTCCCCGTGGCCGCCGTAACGTGGGCGCTGCTCACCGTCGTCTACGCCAGCCTGCCCCCGCTCACCTGGACGCTGGTGCCCGCACTGCTGATCGCGGCGGCCGCAGAGGCCTGGGCCGGCCGGGACCTCAGGGCGCGTATCCAGGGGCGGCGGGGAGCGCGTCCCGCCCCGCCGCTGCTCGTAGCCAGGATTGTCGCGCTCGCCAAAGCCAGCTCGCAGGCCGCGGCGCTGCTCGCCGGAATCTGCGCCGGGTTCATGATCTACCTGTCGGGAAAGGCCGGCGCGCCGACACCGCGGACCGACCTGATCGACGCCAGCCTGTCGTTCGGCGCGTGCCTCGTGCTGCTGGCGGCCGCCCTGTTCCTTGAGTACTGCTGCCGCGTCCCGAGGAACCCCGACGGCGACGACGACGCCGTCCCGCCGCCGCCCCGGCCGTCTCCCTTCCACCACGGACACTAGGCTTGGGCCGGTGGAAACTGGAGCTAGCGAGCACCCGGCGCGGCTGCGGGTCGGGATTATCGGCCCGGGGCGCGCGGGGACGGCGCTGGCACGGGCACTGACGCGTGCCGGACACCAGGTGACCGCGGCGGCGGCCATCTCCGAGCGGTCCAGGCAGCGGGTGCGTGACAACTTCCCCGGCGCGCGGCTGACCGAGCCCGCCGAGGTTCTCGGGGACGCGGACCTGGTGCTGCTCACCGTTCCCGACGACGTGCTGCCCGGCCTCGTCGAAGGGCTGGCGGCGACTGACGCTCCGTACGCGGGACGGCTGATCGCGCACGCCAGCGGCGCGCACGGAATCCGCGTGCTCGACCCCGCTACGCGGGCCGGAGCGCTGCCGCTCGCGCTGCATCCGGTCATGACCTTCACCGGGCGCGAGGACGACGTGGACAGGATCAAGGGCGTCTGCTTCGGGGTGACCGCGCCCGACCCGCTCCGGCCGGCCGCCGACGCGCTGGTCATCGAGATGGGCGGCGAGCCGGTGTTCATCGCCGAGGAGAAGCGCGCCCTGTATCACGCCGCGCTCGCGTTCGCCGCCAACCACATGGTCACGCTCGTCACCGAGGCGGCCACCCTGCTCAGGGATGCGGGGGCGGAGCTACCCAACAGGATGCTCGGCCCGCTGCTCGGCGCCGCCCTTGACAACGCGCTGCGGTTCGGGGACGCGGGCTTGACCGGCCCCGTCGCGCGGGGCGACGGCGCCACCGTGGCCGCGCACGTGGCGGCCATCGCGGAGGCCGAGCCCGCGGCGCTCCCCGCCTACCTGGCGCTCGCCAGGCTGACCGCCGACCGGGCCCTCGCCGCCGGGATGCTGAGCGCCAGCGACGCCGAACGCCTACTCGAGGTGCTTGGAGACCGCCGATGATCGTTACCATGAACCGCGCGGAGCTTAAGAGCGCCCGCGAGAAGCTGCCCGCCCCCGTTGTGCTGGTGCCCACCATGGGGGCGCTGCACAACGGGCACCGGGCGCTGCTCCGCCGGGCACGCGAACTGGCCGGTCCCCGCGGCTCGGTCGCGGTCTCCATCTTCGTGAACCCGCTCCAGTTCGGGCCGAACGAGGACCTGGGCACGTACCCGCGCACCCTTGAGTCGGACCTGGCGGCATGCGAAGCCGAGGGCGTGGACCTCGTCTTCGCGCCTAGCGTCCGCGAGATGTACCCGCAGGAGCAGCTCGTCATGGTCGATCCGGGGCCGGCCGGCGAGATCCTCGAAGGAGAGTTCCGGCCCGGGTTCTTCCGCGGCGTGCTCACGGTCGTGCTCAAGCTGTTCAGCCTGGTCCGTCCGGACATCGCCGTCTTCGGGCAGAAGGACGCGCAGCAGCTCGTGCTGGTCCGCAGGATGTCCGCCGACTTCGGACTCGGGATCGAGATCGAGGCGGTCCCGACGGTGCGCGCGGACGACGGGCTCGCCCTGTCGAGCAGGAACAAGTACCTGTCCGCCGAGCAGCGTGCCGTGGCACCCGTGCTCCACCGTGCGCTGTCCGTCGGCGCGGCGGCTGCCCCGCTCGGCCCCGGCGCGGTTCTCGCCGCCGCGCAGGCGGTGCTGGACGACGCCGAGCGGACGCAGCCGGCCGGCGCTTCGCCGCGCGTGGACTATCTGGCGCTGGCCGACGCGCGCAGCTACGCGCCCGTTCCTCGTAAAGATCGTGACTTTCACGGGACCGCCGTGCTCGCGATCGCCGCGCGGGTCGGCACCACCCGCCTCATCGACAACGTCATAGTGGAGTTCGGGACGGAGCGGGATGCTGCTGACGATTGACATCGGCAACACCAACATGGTGCTCGGCGTGTTCGAGGGGGACACGATCGTCGAGCACTGGCGGATCGCCACGGTGCCCGACCGGACGGCGGACGAGATCGCGGCCCTGCTGCACGGCCTGCTCGCGCGGTCGACCGCGGTCAAGGAGTCCGATCTGGCCGGGATCTCGCTGTGCTCCACTGTGCCGTCCGTCCTGCACGAGATGCGCGAGATGTGCCGCAGGTACTACCCGGAGGTGCCCACCGTGATCGTGCAGCCAGGTGTGAAGACCGGCGTGCCGATCAGGATGGACAACCCCAAGGAGGTCGGCAGCGACCGGATCATGAACTCGCTCGCGGCCGTGCACCTGTACGGCGGCCCGGCGATCGTCGTCGATTTCGGCACGTCCACCAACTTCGACGCGGTCAGCGCGAAGGGCGAGTTCGTCGGCGGGGCGCTCGCGCCCGGCATCGAGATCTCCGTGGACGCGCTGTCGCGCCGCGCGGCGCAGTTGCTGAAGGTGGAACTGGCCAGGCCACCGCGGGTGGTCGGCAAGAACACGGTCGAGGCGCTCCAGTCCGGGATCGTGTACGGCTTCGCGGGGCAGGTTGAGGGGATCTCGCGGCGGATGGCGCTCGAGCTGTCGCCCGAGGACCCCGGCGCGGTGACCGTGATCGCGACCGGCGGACTCGCGCCGCTGGTGATCGACGAGGTACCGATCATCGACGCGCACGAGCCGTGGCTCACGCTGATCGGCCTTCGGCTGGTGTGGGAGCGCAACGTCGCCCGGGTCGAGGGCTCTCGCGCCGAAGGGGGCCGCGTCGAGGGCTCTCGCGCTGAGGGAGTCCGCGCCGAGGGATCGCGCGCGGAAAGTGATGTGACCTTGGGGAGCGATCCCCGGTAGCCTTCGGTCGTGGCTGAAGAAACCGTCCCGGAGCAGGTACGCGTCCGGCTCGAGAAGCGCTCCCGGATGCTCGAATCGGGCATCGATCCCTATCCGGTGAGCTACCCGCGCACCGCCGCCATCGGTGAGGTGCGGGCGGCACACGAGGCGCTGCCGGCGGACACGGCCACCGGCAAAATCGTCGGGGTGGCCGGACGGGTGATCCTGTCCAGGATCGGCGGGAAGCTCTGCTTCGCGACGCTGCGCGACGGCACCGGGGACATTCAGGTCATGATCTCGCTCGCTAAGGTGGGCGAGAGCGAGCTTGCCCGGTGGAAGCGGGACGTCGACCTCGGAGACCACGTCGGAGTGACCGGCGAGGTGATCACCTCGCGGTCCGGCGAGCTTTCGGTACTCGCCGACTCCTTCGCGATCACCGCCAAGTCGCTGCGTCCGCTGCCCGAGAAGCACGCCGGCCTGACGGACCCGGAGTCGCGGGTCAGACAGCGGTACGTCGACCTGATTGTCAACCCGCGTGCCAGGCAGCTGGCGGAGACGCGCTCCGCGGTGGTCCAGTCAGTGCGGTCCACGCTGATTTCCCGCGGGTTTCTCGAGGTGGAGACGCCGGTGCTCACCGGGCTGCACGGCGGCGCCAACGCGCGTCCGTTCATCACCCACGGGAACGCTTACGACTCCAAGCTGTACCTGCGGATCGCGCTTGAGCTTTACCTGAAGCGCCTGGTGGTAGGCGGGATCGAGTCGGTATTCGAGATCGGCAGGATCTTCAGGAACGAGGGCGTGGACACCACGCACAATCCCGAGTTCACCATGCTCGAGGCGTACCAGACGTACTCGGACTACAACGGCATCGGCGAACTGACACAGACGCTCGTGCAGAACGCGGCGGTCGCGGCGTTCGGCTCCACGGTGATCCGCCGTGCCGACGGCTCCGAGTGGGACATCGGCGGCCAGTGGCGGTCGCTGACCGTCCACGAGGCGATCTCGCTGAAGGCAGGCGAGGAGATCACGCCGGACACCGGACTGCCGGCGCTGATCGCGCTCTGCGAAAAGCTCGACGTGCCGCTCCAGCCGACGTGGAACCGGGGCCAGGTGGTGCTGGAGATGTACGAACGGCTGGTGGAGAAGCAGACCGTCGAGCCGACGTTCTACCGTGATTTCCCCGTTGAGGTGTCGCCGCTCACCCGGCAGCACCGGTCCGATCCGCGGCTGGCCGAGCGGTGGGACCTGGTCACGTTCGGCACCGAGCTTGGCACCGGCTACTCGGAACTGGTTGACCCGGTTGTGCAGCGGGAGCGGCTCACCGCGCAGTCGCTGCTCGCGGCGGGCGGCGACCCCGAGGCCATGGAACTCGACGAGGACTTCCTGCTCGCGCTTGAGCACGCGATGCCGCCGACGGGGGGCATGGGTATGGGCATAGACCGCCTGATGATCATGCTCACCGGCGAGAACATCAGGGAAACGATCCTTTTCCCGTTCGTCCGGCCCGGCTCGTAACGTAACGGGCAGGAGTTCGCTGAACCGTACCGTTCCAGGAGGTACCGTCGGCGGGGTCCTGCCCGGTGGCCGACGGAGACCGAGGTGCCGGGCCACCTAGGCGATGCGGACGGCGCCCACGTACTCGTCCCAGAAGACAGCCTGCACCTGGACGACCTGACCGCTGCTCGGTGCGTCGACCATCAGGCCGTTGCCGATGTAGATACCGACGTGGCTGATGTCGGGGAAGAAGAACACCAGGTCGCCCGGCTCAAGGTCGGCCCTGGAGATGTGCATGCCGGAATCCCACAGCGACCCGGTGTAGTGCGGCAGTGAGATGCCCTCCTGCGCGAATGCCCAGACGACAAGGCCGGAACAGTCGTAGGCATCAGGTCCTGCCGCGCCCCAGAGGTAGGGCTTTCCGCGCTGGGTCAGCGCCGCCCGCAGCGCCACCGTGCCGACCGTCGTGGCTTCCGGCAGCACGATGTTGGGGTAAGAACCGGTCTTGTCGAAGATGTCCATCGCCTGCGACATCGCCGAGCTGTTCAGGATGTCCAGCTTGCCCTGGATGGTCGCGACCTTGCCGTTGATCTCGGACTGGAGCTGGTCCGCGGTATCGATCTCTTCCTTGGCCGTCGCCTGCGCCCGCTCGGCGGTGAGCTGTTCATGCTGCAGGGTGCTGACCCGCATGCCCGCCTCGTTGTCGAGCTGCTCGATGGTGGAGGCCTGGCTCAGGAACAGTTCCGGGTTCCCGCTCGTGAGCATCTGGAGGGTGGGGTCCATCCCGCCGTTCATGTAGCCCATGGCCGCCAGCTGGCCGACGGCCTTCTGGCTGCTCGTCATCGCCGCTTCCGCGCGGGCGGCCGCCTGCTTGGCGACTTGCACCTCTGAATTGGCATGCGCCAGCTGGATCTTCAGGCCGTCATACTGCTGACCGAGCGAGTCGACCTCATTCGACAGCTGTGTTGCTTCCGCGACCAGTTGCTTAAGTGAAGGCTGCGAGGTGACCGTCTGCGCCTCACTTGAGCCGCCGAGAAGCACGACGGCTACGCTGATCGCGGCTGCGGCGAGCGGCAGGCCTCGCCGACTGACTGTATGCACGTCGATGCACGATATTAGATAGTGGTGCGGCTGCCAACCGACTCCGGTGAAGTTTTGTCATTCTAACGGTATGTGCGTTCGCCCGCGCCGATTGCCCAGTTTGTGGTAACGGGTGTCCGCGTTGATGCGGATCGTGACGGGATGGTCGCGACGCGGAGCATTTTTGGACTGCCGGCCCGATACTCCGCGTGGCCGGGCGATTGTAATTAAGCGCTACAGTAGTGCCGCGATGGAGTACATAGCGAGGCAAGCGCGCACCAGCGACGTCCCGGAAATCCGCAGGCTGATCGATCAGAACACCGGGTCGCGACGGTTGCTCGACAAGCATACGGTCAACCTTTACGAGGACATCCTTGAGTTCACCGTCGCCGAGGCATCTGACGGGCGCGCTGTGGTCGGATGCGGCGCGCTCCATGTTATGTGGGAAGATCTCGCGGAGCTCAGAACCGTCGCGGTTGATGAGCGGATGCGGGGCGCGGGCATCGGGCACCTTCTCGTGGATCAGTTGCTTGACCGTGCCCGGGCGGTAGGTGTCTCGCGGGTTTTCGTGCTGACCTTCGCCGTCTCGTTCTTCGCCAGCCATGGTTTCACCGAAATCAACGGGACCCCGGTCGCTCCCGAGGTGTACGCGGAGTTGCTCAGGTCTTACGACGACGGCGTAGCGGAGTTCCTCGACCTGGACCGGGTGAAGCCGAACACCCTGGGAAACACCCGCATGCTGCTGCGGCTGTTATCTCCCCGGGGGACGACCCCCCGGTGTCGGGGCGGGCGGGTCCGATCGCAGAAACCGCGATCATGCCTGCCCCGCCCGCGCCGGCGAAGGCGGCCGGTGACCCGGCCTCTGCCTGGGCGAACGTGGTCCGAGGTCGGTGGCCGCCAGATGCGCGGGTAGAGTTCTTTATGCGGGCACATCAGCAGTCGTGTCCGGTCGCCGTGCCGTGCCCGCGCGATCAGCGGCGGACCGCGACTGACCACATGGGTCGAGGTAAAGCCTTCATGATGCAGGATCTCGCCGCGGTTGCCCCGTCGGTGATTGTCTGCGCCGCCTTTCTGATCGGCGCGTGGGCGATCGTGCGCAGGGAACTGGCCCCAAAGCGCCGGGCGCGTGCGCGGGCCGGAGCCGTCACGGACAAGCGAGTCGAGGACCCCGCGGAACGCGACCAAGGCAGAAGCTGACATTTCGGAACATCTGCGATTTATCTGTATCGCCGTTCAGGAACGTGCTTCTCGCGGGCTATCCGGCCGAAGATAACCGTCGTGGTGAGTTTGCGCACATGGCGCGGCCATGCTTGGGTGATATGCCAAGTGTGTACGCATTGTTCGATACGTCACTTAGCCGATACAAGATGTGAACGTTCCTTGCATGCTGTCCATGTGAACGTTCCGCTTGCGCGCCACGGGTGACACTTCGTCGCGCGGCTATCCGCGGATGCAGAAAACGGCACCCTGGAATTGTGTGGCCCAAGACATGGGTATATCTTTGGCATCCGAAAATGGTTGCTCCGCAGAAGGGCTGAATCTCCATGGCGCAGAAGGTACAGGTGCTACTGGTCGACGACATCGACGGTAGTGAGGCAACCGAGACCGTGAGCTTTGGTCTCGACGGCGTCGCCTATGAGATCGATCTCAGCTCTGGCAACGCAGGCCAGCTCCGTACCGAGCTCACCCAGTATGTGGAGCACGCACGCAAATCAGGCGGCGCCCAGCTTCGCCGCCGCCGTCAGCGCAACGGGGCCGGACGCGAGCAGAGCGCGCGAATCCGCGAGTGGGCTAGGTCGCACGGGCACAAGGTGAATGAGCGGGGCCGTATCCCGGCGAACATCGTCGCCGAGTACGAGGCGGCGCACTAGAGCGCGTCCCGGCTGTCGTCCGGAATACCGCCTCGCTGCGGCCCACGTTTCACTCTCCGTGAGCGCGTCGCGCGGAGCCACCGGAGCCATGTTCGCTCGCGGCGTACCGGAGGGTGTACCCAGCGCGTTCGCTGGTGGCGTACTTGGAACTACGTGGCCATTCGACGCTGTTGGATGGGGTGAAGACGTGGAGTCCGGGGAACGTTTCCTTGTAGTTGGCGCATTATCGCGTTACGTACAGGGTCGGGCACGCGGCTACCATGCGGAGCAGGCAGGCACGCCGAAGCCTGCCGGATCCCCGCTGTAAGGAGAGCGACGACATGTTCGAGCGGTTCACCGACCGGGCGCGGCGGGTTGTTGTCCTGGCGCAAGAAGAGGCCAGGATGCTCAATCACAACTACATTGGCACGGAGCACATCTTGCTCGGCCTCATTCATGAGGGCGAGGGTGTTGCGGCCAAGGCGCTCGAGTCGCTTGGGATCAGCCTGGAAGCGGTGCGGCAGCAGGTCGAGGAGATAATCGGCCAGGGCCAGCAGGCACCGTCGGGGCACATCCCGTTCACCCCCCGTGCCAAGAAGGTGCTAGAGCTATCGCTGCGCGAGGCGCTGCAGCTCGGTCACAACTACATCGGGACCGAGCACATCCTGCTTGGCCTGATCCGGGAGGGCGACGGCGTTGCCGCCCAGGTCCTGGTCAAGCTCGGTGCAGACCTGAACAGGGTCCGCCAGCAGGTCATCCAGTTGCTCCATGGCTATCAGGGCAAGGAGCCGACGACCGGGGCCGCGGCCGGTTCGACCGAGGCCGCGCCGTCCACCTCGCTGGTGCTTGACCAGTTCGGCCGCAACCTCACCCAGGGCGCCCGCGAGGGCAAACTCGACCCGGTGATCGGCCGGGAGAAGGAAATCGAGCGGGTCATGCAGGTGCTGTCGCGGCGCACCAAGAACAACCCGGTTCTCGTCGGCGCCCCCGGCGTTGGCAAGACCGCGGTGGTCGAGGGGCTTGCGCAGAAGATCGTCAAGGGCGAGGTGCCCGAAACGATCAAGGACAAGCAGCTGTACACGCTCGACCTTGGCGCGCTTGTCGCTGGCTCGCGGTACCGCGGTGACTTTGAAGAGCGCCTGAAGAAGGTGCTCAAGGAGATCCGCACGCGCGGCGACATCATCCTGTTCATCGACGAGATCCACACGCTGGTCGGTGCGGGCGCGGCCGAGGGTGCGATTGACGCCGCGTCCATACTCAAGCCCATGCTTGCCCGGGGCGAGCTGCAGACGATCGGCGCCACGACGCTCGACGAGTACCGCAAGTACCTGGAGAAGGACGCCGCCCTTGAGCGCCGCTTCCAGCCCATCCAGGTGGCCGAGCCGACGATCGCGCACACCATCGAGATCCTGAAGGGCCTGCGAGACCGGTACGAGGCGCACCACCGGGTTTCCATCACCGATGGTGCCCTGGTGGCCTCGGCGCAGCTGGCCGACCGCTACATCAGCGACCGGTTCCTGCCGGACAAGGCGATCGACCTGATCGACGAGGCCGGGTCCCGGATGCGGATCCGTCGCATGACGGCACCGCCGGACCTGCGCGAGTACGACGAGAAGATCGCCCAGGTCCGCAAGGAGAAGGAGTCGGCCATCGACTCCCAGGACTTCGAGAAGGCGGCGGCTCTCCGGGACACGGAGAAGCAGCTGCTTGCGAAGAAGGCCACCAGGGAGAAGGAGTGGAAGGCCGGCGACATGGACGTGGTCGCCGAGGTCAACGAGGAGCTCATCGCCGAGGTCCTGGCCACCGCGACCGGCATCCCGGTGTTCAAGCTCACCGAGGAAGAGTCGCAGCGGCTGCTCCGCATGGAGGACGAGCTGCACAAGCGGGTCATCGGCCAGAACGACGCGATCAAGGCCCTGTCCCAGGCCATCAGGCGTACCCGCGCCGGGCTGAAGGACCCGAAGCGGCCAGGCGGCTCGTTCATCTTCGCCGGCCCGTCCGGCGTCGGTAAGACCGAGCTGTCCAAGACGCTCGCCGAGTTCCTGTTCGGTGACGAGGACTCGCTGATCCAGCTCGACATGTCCGAGTACATGGAGAAGCACACGGTCTCCCGGCTGTTCGGCTCCCCGCCCGGCTACGTCGGCTACGAGGAGGGCGGCCAGCTCACCGAGAAGGTCCGCCGCAGGCCGTTCTCCGTGGTTCTGTTCGACGAGATCGAGAAGGCCCACCCGGACATCTTCAACTCGCTGCTGCAGATCCTTGAAGACGGGCGCCTCACCGACGCCCAAGGCCGCATGGTCGACTTCAAGAACACCGTGATCATCATGACCACGAACCTGGGGACGCGTGACATCTCCAAGGGCGTGTCGGTCGGCTTCGCCCGGGCGGGCGAGACCCGCGGGTCCTACGACCGGATGAAGGCGAAGGTCGGCGAGGAGCTCAAGCAGCACTTCCGGCCGGAGTTCCTGAACCGCGTCGACGACATCATCGTGTTCCACCAGCTGGACCAGGAGGAGATCTTCGAGATCGTCGACCTGATGATCAACAAGGTCGACGATCGGCTCAAGGACCGGGACATGGCCATCGAGATCACCCGGGACGCGAAGAAGCTGCTCTCCGAGCGGGGGTACGACCCGGTGCTCGGCGCGCGGCCGCTGCGCCGGACGATCCAGCGGGAGATCGAGGACATGCTGTCCGAGAAGATCCTGTTCGGTGAGCTCCGGCCGGGGTCGATCGTGACCGTCGACACCCAGGGCACCGGCGAGGAGGCGAAGTTCACCTTCAGCAGCCGGCCCAAGCCGGACGCGGTGCCCGACGCGGCGGCCCTGGTCGCCGCCACGGCGAGCGAGCCGTCAAGCGGCACCAACCCGAGCGTGGGACCGTCCAGCGAGGGCCCGGGCGCAGCCCAGGCACTCGGCTAACCCTGGCAACCGCAAGCGGGCCGGGAACCCTGAGGGTTCCCGGCCCGCTTCGCGTTATCCGCCCGTACAGGGGCGGGCAGATGCGGCGAAACATCCTCTCCGGCCGGCTGGGAACACGGCGCGATGGGTGTCTGCTGTCGCGCATAATGCTCCTCATGTCCTCGCCTTACGCCGATGCGGTGCTCGGGTGGTACGCGGTCAATGCGCGTGATCTTCCGTGGCGGGCGCCTGGGGTGTCGCCGTGGGCGGTGCTTGTCAGCGAGATCATGCTGCAGCAGACGCCAGTCAGCCGGGTCTTGCCCGCTTACCAGGCATGGCTCTCGCGGTGGCCGACGCCTGCGGCGCTCGCGGCCGATCCGGCGGGCGAGGCCGTCCGCCAGTGGGGGCGGCTCGGCTATCCCAGGCGCGCGCTGCGGCTCCACGAGACCGCGGTGATCGTGACCGAGAAGTACGCTGGCGAGCTTCCCTCGACCCGCGACGAACTGCTGGCACTGCCGGGCATCGGAGCCTATACGGCCGCCGCTGTGGCCGTCTTCGCGTTCGGCCGCAAGCACGCGGTCCTCGACACGAACGTGCGACGCGTGCTGGCGCGGGTCGAGTCCGGTGCCGAATTCCCGGGCGCGCAGCCCTCGGCGGCGGAATACCGACTTGCGGAGTCGCTCCTGCCAAAGGACGACGCCATCGTGGCGCGCTGGTCGGTCGCCGTCATGGAACTGGGGGCCCTGACGTGCACGGCCGCAGCGCCCCGCTGCGACGAGTGCCCCCTCGCGCAGCGATGCTCCTGGCTGGCGGCCGGCCGCCCGGCCGCTGCGAGCCGCCCGGTAGGACAGACGTACGAGGGCACAGACAGGCAGTGCCGCGGCCGCCTTCTCGCGGTCCTCAGAGACTCGCGCGAGCCGGTGACGCAGGCACGCCTCGACGCCGTCTGGCCCGACCACATCCAGCGTGCCCGGGCCCTGGACGGACTGGTAGCCGACGGCCTCGTCGACCCGCTGCCGGACGGACGTTTCGCCTTGCCGGCCTGACCCGCGCGGGCCAGAAGCACCGCCTCAGCCACTGACGGCAGGCAGGTTTCGGGTGGTTGCGCTGCGACACGGCGTGGTTACCGGGCGGCTGGTGTCACGAGCCACATACTAAGCGTATGTGGATGGACGCGGATGGTGACGAAGAGGAACTTGGTTACGATTGGCACGTACCGGGCGACGAGGTGCCGAGGCCGCCGAACGACGGAGCCTGCCGGCGGCGGCGGTTCTTCATCCTCCTTGCCGGGGTGCTCGCGCTCGCGGTGTGCGTCTGGCTGTTTCCGGGAGGTCACCCGCAGTCGGTGAACGTGGCCGCCACTACGCGCGTCTCCGCGGTCGCGAATGCCAGCGCCCTGCCGTCGGGCGCCGCGACGACCCCTCGCCCGTCGGCCACGGCACCGCGGCTGCCTAACGCGAAGAAGGCCAAGACGACCGCGAAGAAAACGACCGCAAGCGTTAACCCGAGCTCGACGGTGGCGGTCGGCGTCGTGGCCAGTTCGCCCGCCACCACCCAGCCGGACACGTCGACCGGACCCAGCTACGGGCGGGGGAACGGACGGGGATTCGCGTCCCGGCACTGGCAGGCACGCGGGCACTGGCGTACGCCGCACGGCCGGTTCGGGAGGTGGTGACGCGCGGGCCGCACTTATCCGCGGAAGGCGGCCTTCAGCGCCTCGCGCACGTCTTCGACCCCGATGACCTCCATCGACTGCCCGGCATCGGCACCTCCGGTCGAGCCGGCCGGGACGATCGCCTGGCGGAAGCCCATCCGCTCCGCCTCGGCCACCCGGCGCGGTACGCCGGCGACGTTGCGCACCTCGCCGGCCAGACCGACCTCACCTACCACGATGACCCCCTGAGGAAGGGACAGGTTGGCCACGGAACTAGCGATGGCGAGCGCCACGGCCAGGTCGACCGACGGCTCGGTGAGCCGTACGCCGCCCACGGTGGCGACATAGACGTCAGACTTGCCGACCTTGACCTCGGCGCGGCGCTGCAGCACCGCCAGCACCATGCCGATCCTGGAGGCGTCGAGCCCCGAGGTCACCCTGCGCGGCACCTCAAGCACCGAGTGGCCGACCAGCGCCTGGACCTCGGCGAGCAGTGGCCGCCGCCCCTCCAGCGTGACGGTGACGCACGTGCCAGGTACCGGCTCACGGTGCCTGGACAGGAACAGTCCGCTGGGATCCGCCAGCCCGATCAGGCCGTACTCGCCGAGATCGAAGCAGCCGACCTCGTCGGTCGGGCCGTAGCGGTTCTTGACCGCCCGGACCATGCGCAGCCGTGAGTGCCTGTCCCCCTCGAAGTGCAGCACCACGTCGACGAGGTGCTCGAGGGTGCGCGGGCCCGCGACCGAGCCGTCCTTGGTGACGTGCCCGACCAGGATCGTCGACATTGCCTTGTCCTTGGCCACGGCCGTCAGCGCCGCCGCCACCTCGCGGACCTGTGTGACGCCGCCCGGCACGCCATCCACGTCTCCGGCCGCGATCGTCTGCACCGAGTCGATGATCAGCAGTCTCGGCTGAACGGCCGATGCGTGCGCGATAATCGCGTCAAGATCGGTCTCAGCGGCAAGGTACAGGTTCTCGTGCACTGCACCGATCCGGTCCGCGCGCAGCCGCACCTGGGCGGCGGACTCCTCGCCGGTGATGTAGAGCACCGGGCCCGATGCCGCGACAAGCGCGCCGGCCTCAAGGAGCAGCGTGGACTTGCCGACGCCAGGCTCGCCCGCAAGCAGCAGCAC
>Ga0335072_10000973_pt1 | contig 49464 bp, 40 predicted proteins | sample Lox_Sample_21_FD_206725 | JGI IMG/M metagenome (GOLD analysis project Ga0335072, IMG submission 206725) | Soil microbial communities from Loxahatchee National Wildlife Refuge, Florida, United States - Lox_Sample_2.1 | ecosystem: Environmental > Terrestrial > Soil > Wetlands | place: USA...
CGTCAATTTCTTCGGCGATGTGATCGCGCAACTCCTTCCAATCGATCGATTGGACGGACTGACCGACGAGATTCGTCGCGGCGCGATCGAGACACCGCGGCGGCACAATTCCCCCGCCGACTGCGAGCTGCGCACTCGTGATGCGATCTCGCGGGTCGAGTGCGAGGACACCCGCGGCACCGATGACGCTTGGGCTGAAAGCGGCGCGCAGTCCAATTTTGCGGTGTGTGGCGCGATGGCGAGGGGGGAGTGGTAACACCAAAATGGAGACGATGATTCCCTTTCGCGACGCGGCAGGAGAGAGCCAGTGTCGCAATGGCATGACTTGCGACGCGCTTGTTTCATCGAAGATCTCGACCGACGCTGAGAGCGCCAGCAGAGGGGGGATAAGACAACCTGCGCCGGCCGCGATGTTGCCCCCTATGGTCGCCAGCTGCCGAACACCCGGTGCGGCGATCCGTCGGACGGCTTCTGCCAGCAGCGGGAACTGTCGGGCGATGACCTTCTCGAGCTCGCAGAGTCGTGTTAACGCACCAATGCGAATAGCACCGTCGGCGCTCTCTCCTACGCCATTGAGCTCGGTCAATCCGTTAAGGTCGATGAGATAAGGCGGCGGACGTACGCCGCGCTGCCATTCGAGTTGCAGCGCCGTGGCTCCAGCCACCAGCCGTGCCTCGCTGGCGAAACGCGTAGCTTGCTCCGCCGCTTCCCGCAGGGAACCAGCGCGCAGAATGCGCTGCGCAGCGGCCGGTCGCGCGCCCGAGTTCATCGCAAGCCGCGCTTTCGGTTCGCGACCTTCGGTCGTACTATGGCGCAGCCCCTCTTTCATGCAATTCTTCTGCGAATGCCGAACGGTGAACAGGGTGGTGAGAAAGAGGCGTCAGCCGCGTGTTGCGAGAATCCTTTCGCGAAGATGCGCCTCGACAGTTGTTTTGCGGTATTTCTGGATCCCGCCGTTCACCATGCAGGTTGGAATGGGTTCTATCGGATAGTCAGCGTGACCGCTGTAGAAAAACGGTATCGAATAACGTTCTCGACCCGAAAAATTGACGACGCGGTGAACAGTGGAGCGATACATGTCGTTGGTCCACCGCGCCATCATGTCTCCGAGGTTGACGATGTAAGTGCCGGAGACTGGCTCGGCGTAGATCCATTGGCTGTTGGTCTCGTCCCAGATTTGCAAGCCGCCGCAGTCATCTTGAAGGAGGAGGGTGATTGCGCTGAAGTCGGTGTGCGCTCCGCATCCCTTCTCGCCGTACGCTGCGACTGCGGGCTGCGGTGGATAGTGGAGAAGACGCAGTGTGGCGATCGGGTCCTGGTTAAATGACGCAAAATAATCTTTTGGAAGCCGCAACGAGAGGGCCAAGCCTTCCATGACACGCCAGCTAAGCTTCAGCATCGCCTCGTAGTAGGCCTGCATCGCACTCCGGAAGTCAGCCAGTCCTTGCGGCCAAAAGTTGGGGCCGTGATCGAAGCGCTTTGCAATGACGCGAGGGTCATCGGCGGAGAGCTCTCGCCCGATCAAGAAACTCTCCTTAAGGTCTGCGGGCATCCCCTTTTCGAGGACCTGGGTACCAACTGGCTCGTAGCCCCGGTTGGGACCTGTGCGGCCTGCGTTTATTGCCTTCTTGTCGGCCTCCGTTTGAGCGAAGAATGCTCGCGCCTGATCAAAGACCCGCCGGATCAGTTCGTCGGGCACGCCATGATGGGATATATAAAAGAAGCCTTTGTCCAAGCACGCCGAGCGCAACGCGGTCCCCACTGCTTCGTATTCTTTTGGCGACGAGGACGAGAGTCCCGAGATGTCGATGATTGGGATGCTGGCGCGATGGACCGATACCGCTGTCAGTTGGGAAGTCATGTGAAATCCTTTCCTACGCGACCCGATTGTGCGGTGAAGGATCTAATGGATTTGGCGATCGGCTTCGGCCGGGAGAAAATCGGGTGTAAAGACCCGATCCAAGGGCGGCTTGCTTCGGAGCTGCATGGTCGATGCGATTTCGTCGACCTGCGCCGACAGCCGCGGGATGGTAACCGCGCCGAGCCCGTTCTTTCGCGTTTCGGGCGTGACGATCACGTCTCTGAGCAAAATATCGAGTATTTGCCGCTCGGTGCTCTCATCAATGAGAGGATTTGCCTTCTTGACTGCGGCGATTGCAGCCTCCGGGTCCTCGATTAAGGCCTTGAGTCCTCGGTTGGCCGCACGAACGAATGCCGCGACGGCCTTAGGCTTTTGTCCGATGAACGAGCGGCTTGCGACGAGCGTATTGGAGTAGAACTGGACGCCGTAGTCTTTGTATTTGATCAGGCTGAACTGATCGGGCGCTACACCGAGGTGCGCGAACAGCGGGACATCGGTCGTAAACCCTGCAACCAGATCAGCCGAGCCTTGCACCAGCATCGCGCCGCGCACGGCTGGATCAACGAGTTGCCAGGTGGCGCCAGTCTCCGAAAGATTGTTGACCTTCGCAAAAACCGGCCACGCTGCCCGCGTCGCCGCGAAGGCTGCGGACGCGATCTTCTTTCCCATGATGTCCGCGGGCTTGTTGATGCCGTTCTTTGACAGACTAATAAACGCATATGGCGACTCGTTGCTCGCGACATAAACAGCGCGCATAGTGTCGTCATCGGGATTATTGCCCAGATATTGGATGTAGGGCGTCATATCGCCGACCGCGATGTCGTAGACGCCCCCCACCAGCCGCTCGACAAAGCTCGATCCGCCCTTGCCGGGGTCTATGCTCACGTCGACGCCTTCCTCGGCAAAATACCCGCGATCTCGAGCCAGGATATATGCGGCCGTGGAAGCGCCGACGGTCCAATCGAGTGAAAACTTGACTTTGGTCATCTCAGCCGCATGCGCCAGCCTTGGCGTAAGCATGACCAGGAGCGCCGCCGCAATGGCGGCCCTGTTGAACAACATGCGCGAGAGCGGCATCGCAAAGCTCCTTCTCATTGGATGTGAATTCATCGAGCAAACGGCACTACGCATCTCTTCCAACCCAAAAATTCGCGTGAAGCGCGATCGCCTCGGCCTCCAGCAACGGTCCGATGACTTCGATATGTCGCTGCCCCTTGGCAAAGATGTCGCGGCAAGGAATGTCCAGCGTGGGATTTTCGGGACTTTTTCCGGTCAGGGCTTTCAAGCTCCGTTCGGTCTGTCCAAAAACAACGCACCCGATTCCGGACCAATAGATCGCGCCCGCACACATCGCGCAGGGCTCGGCAGAACTATAGAGCGTGCAACCTGCGAGGAAGTCGGGGCTGTAGTGCTTCGACGCCCACGTCGCTAAAAGACGCTCGGCGTGCGCGGTCATGTCGCGACCTTCGCTTGAAAATCCATTGCCTTGCTCGTGCAGGCACTCCCCGTCTGGTCCAACGAGAATTGCGCCGAATGGATGATCGCCGCGCTCGAGTGACTGGCGCGCGACGTCGAAGGCGCGTCGGAGATATTGTTCGTGGTTCGATTGGGAGCGCTTCGTTGTCGACAGGTCACTCATGGTTGCCTCGGTATGGACCAGGGAAAAAACCAGCGCTGAATGACGTCGATCGAATAAAAGAGAATGAGGCTAAGAAAAACGAGAACGACCAGGGCGGCGAATGCCATGGCCATTTTGAAGCTCGACGTAGACACCACGACCACGTAGCCAATGCCCTGATCGGCGGCCACGAACTCGGCCACGACGGCCCCGGTGACCGCAAGTGTGCTTGCAACCTTCAGCGAAGCGAAAATGTAGGGAACTGCGGAGGGCAGCCGCACGTCGAGCATCTCGCGCCGCGTCGACGCTTTGAGCGAACGCGAGAGCTCGATCAACTCGGGAGGCACCTGAGCCAGACCCGCCGCCGTCGAGACCACGATTGGAAAGAATGTGATTAGGAAGGTAATGATAACGCGCGGCACGTCGCCGGTGCCGGCCAGAGCGATGATAATGGGGGCAATCGCGACAATCGGCAGCGACCGAACGACGATGAGCAGCGGGTACAATGTCTGGGAAAGAAATCGGGATCGCGACAGCGCGATAGCGATTGGTATGGAGACGGCGGTCGCTACGATAAGCCCCACGACAGAGACTCGGATTGTTGCGCCTATGTGTTGGAGCCACGCGGATGCCGGGATGCTGCCGAACGCGCGGATGACATCCGAAGGAGCCGGAAGAAGGAATGCGGGAAGTAACCGGAGCCGAGCTGTAAGCTCCCACACCGCAACAAGACCGACGAAGGTCAGTACCGCACCGATTCTCGAATAGACGCCGTGTGCCGAGATCATGGCTCATCCCGTCGAGACATTCGAATAGAGCAGAGACCTTATTCCGCCGACCATCTCGTTGAACCGTGGCTCTTGAAGTGTCTGCATGGAACGCGGGCGCGGCAATGAAACATCGACCACGTGCTGAACTGTGCCCGGACGTGGCGTCATCACGATGATGCGATCCGCCAGGAGTAGGGCTTCTGCGATGGAGTGGGTGATGAAAACCACCGTCTTGGGGTTTTGTGTCCAAATGCGCAGGAGCTCGAAGCTCATTTCATCGCGTGTGAGCGCGTCCAGGGCGGCGAACGGTTCGTCCATGAGGAGAATGTCGGGATCGAGTAAAAGGGCTCGCGCGATGGCAACCCTCTGCTGCATGCCGCCTGAGAGCTCGTCAATGCGCTTACTCTCAAAGCCGCTTAGACCGACAAGAGCCAGCAGGCTGCACGCTCTGGTTCTTTCCTCGTTCGTTACATGCCCATACTTGTGCTTCATGGGAAAGACGACGTTGCCGATGACATCGAACCACGGAAGCAACGTAGGCTTCTGAAAAACGATTCCAACATCGTCGCGCGGCTCAAGAACGCTTTGCCCATAGACTCGAACCTCACCTCGCGTCGGCTGGATCAGCCCGGCGGCCAGTCGCACCAACGTTGACTTTCCGCACCCGCTCGGGCCGACCACCGCGATGAATTCGTGTCGGGTCACATCGAAGCTGACGCTCTGCAGCGCTTCGATCGAGCGACCGTCGCGGGTTTTGTAGATCTGCGCCACGTCATGAAATTGGATCGCGGCAGGATGCATTGTGCGGCCTCACGCAAAATGCAGCGCTGGGATTTCCGTGTCGTAGCGTTGCGCTGCTGCGTCGAAGTGCTGGACGAAGACCCCGTCCGCGCGACTGACGATCCGGTCGAGGTCCGCGCCGGCGACAACAGGGCCGCCATAGGTTGCGCGCGTCGCCGCGATCAAGCTGTCGAGAGTTGGCGGCGGCGAGCCTCCGCCCCCAGGCAAGATAAGGTGGGTATAGACGGCGACCTTGGGCAGCACCTGGGAAAAGACGCGGCCCGCGGCTTCCGGGTTGGTATGATAGGTAAGAACCCTGGGCACGCGGGAACCCGGGACCTTCAGAGCGCGGTCCGGGGCCATCATGATTTCATGCACGAGAATGTCGGCTCCCCGTGCGGCGCGGACCAGATTGTCGCAGTAGCGCGTGTCGCCGGAAAGGACCGCGGATCGTCCTTTGTAGTCGACGCGGAATCCGACGGCCGGCCTGATCGCCTCATGGCCGTGGTCCACGGTGAACGCCGTCACGACCACGCCGTCTGCCTCATAAACGACTCCGTCACCCTGAAACTCGGTGACATTCAAATCGGTCCCGGAAAGCGGTGTCCCGTCACACGCGCAGCGGATCGCCACGTCGGCTGCGTAGGCCTGTTTCAACCCCGCGGCCAAGATGGCCGTACCCTTCGGTCCGATCAGGTTCATCGCGGTCTTGCGGCCGATCCCTGAACCGTCGATCGCCGGCACCATAGCCGTGAGCCACACGTCCGGCAGACCGACGGTGTGGTCCGAATGAAAATGGGTCAGGAAGTTGGCGTCGATCGTGGATGGGTGAATACCGATCTGAGCGAGCCGGATGGTCAGCCCCCGGCCGAAGTCGAAGAGAAAAGTTTGCCGGCCGGCCCTGACAAGAGTGGACGGCCCGAAACGCTTAATTTCGGGAAGCACCGACCCGGTACCCAGAAGAGTAACGGCAAGCTCCGGCTCGGAATTGGCGCCTTCAAAAAGCTTGTCGAGCATCGGCATCCTTTGCATTCCCGCATCGCGGTCACATGAAGCCTTAGATTGGGGCGCCCCTTGCATCCAAGCGCATAATTTGACACTCAGTGTACGCAAAATGCGCACAGGCTGGATTCATGCCTCTCGTCTCGCAAGCGGCCATTTTGATTGATGAAGTTGCTCGGTCCGGCTCGATTCGGCGGGCCGCCGGTCGCATGAACGCATCTCCCTCCGCGGTAAACCGGCACATCCTCAATCTTGAAGCCGAACTGGGCGTTGCCTTGTTCGAGCGCCTGCCAAAGGGGATGCGGCCAACGGCGGCGGGGGAAGCAATCTTGGTGGAAATCCGGCAATGGCGTCGCGCCCAGAGCAGAGTTCGAGCACATTTGCAGGAGCTGAAAGGTCTGCGGCGAGGTCACGTTGCCGTCGGTATGATGGAGTGCTTTGGCCGTGACTTAGGGCCGCGCATTTTCAGAGACATAACGCGGCAGCATCCGCGTATCACGCTGCAGGCGTTTGTTGGAGGAACCGATGCTATTGCCGATCAGCTCTCGGCCGGACATCTGGACGTAGCCATTGCCTTCAGTATGCCGGTTCGCCCCGGCATCGAAACAGCCTTCGCCATTCCTGTCCCGATCGCGGTGGCGGTCGCTCCGGGCCATCCTCTCGCCAAGCGCAAATCGACAAGCCTCGGTGACTGTATTGGGTACCCTGTCGTGATGCCGGACAGTTCGCTTGCCTTCAGAGACTTGATCGAGAATGCCCTGACACAAGAAGGAGCTTCTTTACTTGCATCGGTTACCTCGAATTCGGTTGAATTCATAAAGGGGGGCCTTCAGGATGGACATCACATTAGCTTGCTGACTTGGCTCGATGTTTACCGAGAGGTCGCGAATAAGGAGCTCCGCTTCGTGCCGCTGCGTCAGGCCGAAGAACTTCATCAGAAGTTGTTTATCAGCGTTCCGGCGCGTACAAAAAATAGCAGCCTCACGATGCAGGTCGTGCGTCTTTTGCAGGCCGAGATCGAACAAACCGTCAAGAAGTGCTTTCAACGGCAGCGCTTATGAACTCAAGCGCGCGAGGCCGGCGTTAAAGGCCTGCAGCGATAAAGACGTAACGCAAAGCCGGAACGCGCTCGCGCAATGGCTGAGAAATCTTGTTGTGTTGTTCCATCATCGGTTCCGGATGGGTCAATCGACGTCGACTCGCAAGGCCGTAGTTTCTCTGCCGAAGCTGAAAATCCTCCAGGGCAGACTTGGCGCGCGTCCATGTTCGTCAGCCGCCGGTGCGTGACGGCGGCCATGCCGCGCTCGTCGTCCTGGTACGCAGAGGCGGATGCTTGTGGACATCGGCTAGCCCGCAATCGTCGATCCATGCGGCGAATTTTGAACCCGAATGAGAGCCGGCAGCGCGTCGATACGATCGATCTCGTGATCTGGTTCGAGGCCGCGGCAGCTGTCGGCGTCGCCATAGCCATAGGACGCCCAGCACGCATAAGCGCCGCAGCGTCTGGCAAAAAGGATATCGATCTCGGTATCTCCGACGATCAGAACCCGCCGCGCCTCGAGGCGCTCGAAGCGCGGCAGGATGTGGTCGGTCAGAACGGCCGGATCGGGCTTTTTGGGCAGTCCAGTGGCGTCGCCAAAGACGACATCGATGAATGCGCTGAGGCCGCTCTGGTCGAGCGAACGGCGAACGGCGTGGACGCCTTTGTTGCTGACAACCACGCATTTCGTGCCGCCGCGGTGAAGCTCTCGCAGCGCCTCGGTGGCTCCCGCAAATGGCCTCAGCAGCCTCGCGCCTTCATCGAAATAGAGCCTGCGGTAGACCTGCACCATTTCGCTCAATGCAACGGGATCGATGCGCATCGTCGGATCGATCGCAATCACCGTCTCTTCCAGCGGAAGGCCGGACTTCACCGCGTCCTTGGTTGTTCCGGCGAGGGGGATTGGCCGCCGGCACAGCTCAAACGCGCGCCGCAAACAGTGTACGATTGCGTCCCGCGTATCGAATAGCGTCCCGTCATAGTCGAATATGACAGCGTCGAAAGCGTCCATGACAGATCGCTGCCAGGCTCAGTGCCCGGCCATATGCTTGCCAATGGTCGAGCGGTCGGTTTCTCCGACCGCTGCCTGATAATTGATCGTGCCGCCGGACATCACGGCGACCTGATCGGCGAGTTCCAGGATTTCGTCGAGATCTTCCGAGACCAGCAGTACAGCAGCTCCACGATTGCGCTGCTCCATGATCTGCGAACGAATTTCAGCGACCGAAGCAAAGTCGAGCCCGAAGCAAGGGTTGGCGACGATCAATACGTCGACATCACTGGAGAGCTCGCGCGCCAAAACGGCCCGTTGCACATTACCGCCGGAAAGATCCGCGATCGCGGTTTCCGGCGACGGCGTCTTGACCCGGTAGCGGGCGATCAGCTCGCGGGCCTTCTCCCGCATCGGGCCGGTCGACAGCCACCAGCCGAGCTTCGCGGCCGGCGGCCGATCGAACGTGCGAAAAGCCATGTTCTCCGCCACGGTCATCTTCGGGACGGCGGCATTCTTCAGCGGTTCCTCCGGCAGACCGAACACTTTCAAACGATAGAAATTATCGCGGGTGGGCTCGAATGGATGCTGCTTGATGATGATGCGGCCGTCGGTGAGCGGTCGCTGGCCGGCCAATACTTCGACGAGCTCGGATTGACCGTTGCCGGATACGCCGGCGATGCCGACGATCTCCCCGGAATGAACTTTCAAATTGACCTGATCGAGCGCGCGCAAGCCCTCATCGTCGTCGGCATAGAGTGCGGCGAGCTCGAGGACGGTGTCGCCGTGCGGCACGGCGCTGCGGACCGCACGTTCACGGATCTGTGTATCGCCGATCATCATCCGGGCCATCGCCTCGGTGGTGAGGTCCTTGACATCGCCGCCCCCGACTTTGCGGCCGCGGCGTAGCACCGTGACGCTGTCGCAGAAGCTCAATACCTCGCGAAATTTATGCGTGATCATGATCACGGTGATCTCCTTGCGGTGCGTCATCCCGCGCAGGAGACCCAGCATTTCGTCGGCTTCGTCGGGTGTCAGCACCGAGGTGGGCTCGTCGAGAATGAGCAGGCGCTGATCGAGATACAGCAGCTTGAGAATTTCGAGCTTTTGCTTCTCGCCCGCGGCCATGGCCGAGACCGGAACATTCAGCGGCACGCGAAACGGCATTCGATCGAGAAATGCTTCAAGCCGACCCAGTTCTTTCTTCCAATCGATCACCGCGGGCGCGTCGGCCCGGCTGATGACCAGGTTCTCCGCTCCTGTCAGCGACGGTACCAACGTGAAATGCTGATACACCATTCCGATGCCCAGAGCGCGCGCATCGCGAGGATTGCGGATCTGCGCTTCCATGCCGTCGAGCAGGACCTGGCCCTTGTCGGCTGAATAGAAACCCATGATGCATTTGACGAGCGTGGACTTGCCGGCGCCGTTCTCGCCGAGCAGTGCGTGTACGGTGCCGGGTTCGATTTTGATCGAGACGTCGTCCAGTGCGGCGAGCGGCCCGAAGGTCTTGGTCATGCCGATCGTCTCGAGCGACGGGGCACGCATGGCCGGGGCAGGGGGCGCGCTAGCAGAAGCAGCCATTGCAACGCTCATGACTTTTCCTTCGCTCTACACGGGCAGATTTTCCACAAAGCTTTTGGAGTTGGATACCGATCCGAACACGCCGCCCTGCATCTTGACCATTTTTATCGCGGCGAGGTGGTTGCCGTAATCCGTGGCGCCGCAACAGTCTTCGAGGAGCAGGCACTCGAAGCCGCGATCGTTGGCCTCGCGCATGGTGGTGTGCACACAGACGTCGGTGGTGATGCCGGTGAGCACAATGTTGCGCCAGCCTTTGGTCCGCAGCAGCAGTTCGAGATCGGTGGCGCAGAACGAACCTTTGCCGGGCTTGTCGATGATCGGCTCGCCCTCCGCAGGCTTGAGCTCGGGGATAATGTCCCATCCCGGCTCGCCACGGACCAGGATGCGACCGCAAGGACCGGGATCGCCGATGCCGGCGCCGATCTGACGCGAGCGCCAGCGCTTGTTGTCCGGCAGATCAGCAAGGTCCGGCCGGTGGCCTTCGCGCGTGTGGATGACACCGTAGCCTTTCTTGCGCATCGCATCGAGCACCAGGCGGATCGGCTCGATCGGCGCGCGGGTCAGCGACAGGTCGTAACCCATCTTGTCGACATAGCCGCCCTTGCCGCAAAAGTCGGTCTGCATATCGATGATGATGAGCGTCGTGTTGTCGGGCCGGATATTGCCGTCGAACGGCCAAGCATAGGGATCGGCAGGGATCGTGGTCATTGATATCTACTCAGCCGCGTGATTGAGCCGCTCGCCGTAACGACGGTTCGGCGCGGGAAATCCGCAAGACGTGCCGTCGACATGCACGACCTCCGACTCCCAGGGCAGCCGATAGCGTCCGGCAACGAGGTCCTGCATATAGGCGTAGGGGCAATCCTGCGCGCCGCCGCGCACGGCAGTAAAGCCGCGATGTCCGAACTGATAAATGTTGTTTTCCACCGACCAGTGCCGGCGCGCCTCGCGCACCAGATCCGGACGCAGTTCGGCGGTGATGATCTCGTCCGGCCGGCCGCTCGTGCCGTGCGCCAGAATGGTGCCGTCGAAATTGACGATCATCCCTTCGCCCATGGAATCGAAGGTGCCGTCCGAGCCGCACATGCAGACATTGGCGGTAACCATCAGGTTGCAGAAGGCATTCGACTGATTGGTGAAGCGCCAAGCGTCGCGGATCGGCGCTGTATAACCCGCGGTGCGGATCATGATCTCGGCGCCCTTATAGGCGCATTCGCGCGCCATTTCGGGAAACATGCCGTCATGGCAAATGATCAGCGCGATCTTGGCGCCTTTCGGCCCTTCGATGACGGGAATGCCGATGTCACCCGGCTCCCAGGGCTCGACCGGGACCCAAGGATGCATCTTGCGATAGTAGAGTCGCAGCGCGCCGGCGTCGTCGATGATGACGCCGGAATTGAACGGATAGGCGCCAGGGTTGTTCTCCATGAGCGAGAAGCAGCCCCAAATGCGATTGTCCACGCAGGCTTGTTTGAACGCGGCAATTTCCGGACCGTCGAGGGAGCACATGATCGCGGGATTGGTGTCCATCGACAGGCCATGCAGCGCATATTCCGGAAAGACAACAAGGTCCATCGTCGGCATGTTGCGCCGCGCCTTGCCGACCATGGCGACGATGCGGCGCGTCTGTGCGGCGAGATCGTCCGGAGTTACGACCGTCGGCAGTTGCAGCTGCACCAGGCCCAGCACGACACCGTTGGGAGTCTTGTTCAATCCGCCAAGCGCGCTCATCCGATCACCCATGCCAGCCGATGACGGCTAACTCTCCGCACCTATTTGGTAATGCTCAGCTCACCCGGCACGTCGCGCGCCGCGTGCTTCGAACCGGCCGACGCGATCATGATCAACAGCGTCAGGATATAAGGGGCGGCGTTGAAGAAGTAGTAGCCCTGCGTGATGCCGACCGATTGCAGCGCAGGCCCGATCGCTCCGGCGGCGCCGAACAACAGTGCGGCGACGATGCAGCGAACGGGGCTCCAACGCGCGAAGATCACAAGCGCTACGGCCATCAGGCCCTGACCCGAGGATAGTCCCTGGCTCCAGGCGCCCGGATAGTAGAGCGACAGGAACGCGCCGCCGATTCCAGCGAGAAAGCCGCCCGCGGTGGTGCAGAGAAAGCGCACGAGATCGACGGAGACGCCCATAGCTCTCGCCGAAGGCGCGCTGTCGCCGGTCATGCGCACGATCAAGCCCCACTTGGTATTGGCGAAGGCCCAAGCCATCAGCAATCCGACAATGATGCCGATGATCAGAAGGGGATTGATCTGCAACGCGGCCTGGATCTCCTTGTTGCCGGTCCATGCGCCGAGCGAGATCGCGCCGAGCTGGGGCGCCGATGGCTGGATGTAGGGCTTGCCGAAGAAGAAAGCCACTCCGGTGCCGAACAGCATCATGGCGATGCCGACTGCGATGTCGTTGACCCGCGGCAATTTGCAGATGTAGCCATGCATGGCGCCGAGTACCGAACCGGCGCAGCCGGCGGCCAGAACGCCGAGCCAAGGCGAGCCGGAATTATAGGAAATGGCGTAGCCGGTCATGGCGCCGAGAACCAGCGTGCCCTCCAGTCCGAGATTGACGCGTCCGGACTTTTCCGTGAGACATTCACCGAGGGCCACGAACATGAAAGGCGTCGAAACGCGTAAGGCTCCGCCGATGAGGGCGATGAGCACGGTGGCAAAAGCGCTCTCGGTCATGTGCGATCGGCCGTTCCGCGAACTTGGAATATCTTGAAGCGCCCGTAGAGTGTTTCCGACATCAGCAGGACCACGAAAGTGAGGCCTTGCAGAACCAGCACCGTCGCGTCGGGAAGGTCCATGCGGCGCTCGATGAGACCGCCCGAGGCGACGATGCCGCCGAACAGGATCGCGACCGGAACGACCGCCAGCGGATTGTGCCGCGCGAGGAACGCGACCAGAATGCCGGTATAGCCGTAGCCCGCGGCCAGCGATGCATTGGCGCGGCCCTGAATAGCCGCGACTTCGAAGAAGCCAGCGAGTCCGGCGCATGCGCCGGCTATGGCGCAGCAGATCACGATCAGCTTGCCGACCGGCAGTCCTTGTGCCAGCGCCGCGCGCGGATTGCCGCCGGCAACTCGAACAGCAAATCCAAACGTTGTTCGTGACAGAAGGACATAAAGAACGACCGCCAGGACGATGCCGGCAACCAGTCCCCAATGCACTTCGGTTCCCGGAATATTGCCGACCATATAGGCGTCGCCGATCGGCATCGTCGAAGGCTTGTTCGGGTTGGTAAGATCGCGCAGCGATCCTTCAACGAAGAAATTCATGATCGCGATGCCGATATAGGTCATCAGCAGCGACGAAATGGTCTCGTTGACGCCGCGCGCATAGCGCAGATAGCCGACAATGCCGATCCAAATCGCGCCGACGATCATGCCGATGGAAGCCATGATGCAAAGCGTCAGCAGTGGCGGCGCCTTGCCCAAAACCAATGGAATGGCGACGACCGCGGAGGCGAAACCGCCGAGAACCAAAGCGCCTTCGCCGCCGATAATGACGAGGCCAATGCGGGCCGGCAGCGCCACGCACAGCGCCGTCAAGATCAAGGGCGACGAACGTTGCAGCGTGTTTTGAATGGAAAAAGCCGTTCCGAACCCGCCGCGTTCCACAAGCGCGAAAAACTCGGCGGGGGACTTGCCGAGCGCCAGGAGCAGCAGCGAGAACAATAATGCCGATATTGCGAGCGCCAAGAGCGGAATGACGATATATTCCGCGCCGCGGCGAACGCGAACGGACAAATCGGCCCAATGGCTCGCAGAGACCAAAGGGGTGGGCAACTCTTCGGCGATCTGAGCCATTATCTGCGACCCTCTCGAATTCTCGATTGAAGGTTGCAAGCGGCCAAACCGCACACAGCTGAGGCTGTCCGTCGCACGGTTTGGCCGTCAAGCAGTGGCAATCACGTGATCGAGCCCTGCACGCCCTCCAGCAGATAGTTCATCTTGTCCAGGAACGGATCGAGATTGTCGTAGGTCTTGCTGATGACGACGTTTCCTTTGTTGTCTTTCAGCGGACCGACATAGATCGGCTTCTTGTTCTTCAAGCCGTCGATCGCCGCGTTTGCGGCCTTGCGCGCGGCATCGCTTGCGCCCGCGCCGAATGGCGTGTTCTGCACCATGTCGGCCTCGTAACCGCCGCTGACCATGTTCGGCAGCGCCTTGCCGGCGGTGAGATCGGCCGCGTAGCCTTTGTAAATCGTGATCCACTTGTATTCGGCGCCGGTAATGAAGCCTTTCGGCGCCAGAGGCGCCTGCGAAGCATTGTGGCCGCAGGTTTTGGCGCCGCGCTTTTCGGCCGTCGAGATCACGACCTTCGGGCTGTCGACGTGACAGGTGATCACGTCGTTGCCGGCATCGACCAGCGCATTGGTTGCTTCGGCCTCGCGCACCGGCAGCGACCAATCGCCGGTGAAAATCACCTGGACGGTCGCTTTCGGGTTGGTCGATCTGGCGCCCAACAGAAATGAATTGATGTTGCTCAAAACCGAGGCAATCGGCTTTGCCGCGACAAAGCCGAGCTTATTGGATTTGGTCGACAGGCCGGCGGCGACGCCGTCGACGTAGTGGGCTTGATTGAGATAACCGAAATAGCTGCCGAGGTTTTTAGGCAGGGCCGGCGTCCAAAGCGGCGCGGCATGCCGAAACTGGACCTTTGCATACTTTTTCGACAGGTCGATCATAAACGGGTCAAAATAGCCGAATGACGTGCCGAGAATGATGTTGGCGCCGTCCAAGTTGACCATCGATTCCATGGTCTTGGCACAGGCGTCGGTCTCAGGAACATTTTCCTCCTCGACCACGGTCACGCCCGGAATGCTCTTGAGCGCCGCTGCCGCGACCGCATGGGCCTGGTTCCACCCGAAATCGTCCCGCGGCCCCACATAGACGATCCCGATCGTCACGCCGGCGGCGCGCGCCAGCCGGCTTGCCGATACGCCTGCCACCAAGGAGGTTGCGCTGGCCTTGAGAAATGTGCGTCGATTGAATGTCGAGAATGCCATTAACGTCCTCCACCGCATGTACATTTTTGTGACCAAACCCCGGTGAACAGACTAGCAAGCGTCGTGCCATCACCTTCCGTTTCTTTGTTCGCGCCGGGGGCTTGTGCCGCGTGGCTGACACTCGCGCCGCAGGCCTGCGCCGCATTTGCTCCGCATCGGGCGGCATCACTTTTTGGCTGCACGAAATGCCAGGGGCGGTTTGGCAATGTCGGGGTAGAACTGCCAAAATGTCGTTCGGCCGGCGCCCAAGATCGTTGCGCCGGTGGCCGCGCTGCAATGGGCAGCTCGGCGTAATGTGCCCGTCAAAAGCAGTGCTCTCCGCATGACTTTCGATCTGATCCTGCGCCGTGCCGGCATCGGTTCACCTGAGCCGCAGGTGTTCGACATCGCCGTCGCCGCAGGACGTATCGTCGATATCGCGCCGCGTATCGCTGGCGACGCGCCCGAACGCGATCTCGGCGGCAGGCTTGTGATCGGCGGCTTTGTTGAGACTCATATTCATCTCGACAAATCCTGCATCCTTGATCGCTGCAAGTCGGAGCACGGCACGCTCGCGGAAGCGATCGAGCAAGTAGCGGCGGCGAAACGAAGCTTCAGCGAGGAGGATATCTATCGCCGCGGCCGGCGCACCCTTGAGAAAGCGATCCTGCAGGGCACCACGCGCATGCGGACACACGTCGAGGTCGATCCACGGATCGGTCTCAAGGGCTTTCACGCCATTCGACACCTCAAGAAGAACTACGCGTCAGCGATCGACCTCCAGATTTGCGTATTTCCGCAGGAAGGGTTGCTCAACGATCCCGGCACCGAGGAATTGCTGGTTCAGGCCTGCGAACAGGGTGCCGACGCCATCGGCGGTTGCCCTTATACCGATCGCGATCCTCATGGACAGATTGCGCGAATATTCGCCATCGCGCAGCGCTTCGATCGCGATATCGATTTTCATCTCGATTTTGACCTCGATGCGTCGTGGATGGATCTCGACGAGGTCTGCCGGCAGACGGAGGCAACAGGTTGGGGCGGACGTGTCGCGGTCGGTCACGTCACCAAATTGTCGGCACTTGGCGACGAGCGATTTTCCGTGATGGCAAGACGCCTCGGCGAGACGGGCGTAGCGGTGACGGTATTGCCGGCGACCGATCTGCATCTGATGGGACGTGACCGCGATCATAACGTGCCGCGCGGAGTGACGCCCGCGCATCGATTGCTGCCTTACGGCGTGACATGTTCGATCGCAACCAATAACGTGCTCAACCCGTTCACGCCGTTCGGCGACTGCTCGCTGATCCGCATGGCCAATTTATACGCTAATGTCGCGCAGGCCGGCAGACCCGACGAGCTGGCCGCATGCCTCGATATGGTGACGGCGCTGCCGGCAAAGCTGATGAACCTTCGCGACTATGGCGTCGCCGTCGGCAATCCCGCCGATTTCGTTGTTCTCGATTGTGCCGATTGCGCTAGCGCGGTGGCCGAAATCGCGCGCCCGCTGCTCGGATTCAAGAATGGACGCTGTACGTTCGATTGTCCGCCGCCGCGGCTGCTTCAAGATCCGCAAAACCACTAGAAGCAGGTCGGCTCGAAATGTTTGGCGATGGCCCTTTCAAGAGGCGGCAATGCCGACATGATCGCGGCCTTGTCCGGCATGGCCTTGCGCATGCGGTTCAGGACTTCGGTGCGGGCGGCGGACGCATCAACGCCGACAACCACGCCGTCTTTCACGACCGTGCGACCGCCGACGACCAGCTCGCGAATGTGCCGCGCCGTTGCCCGGGTCAGGACCAATTGCAATGCATCAATATCGCCGCGCAGGCTATCGTCGTCGATCGCCGGCCAGTCGAGCAGTAGGATGTCCGCAGGCTCGCCGGCGCGGATCGCGCCGCCCTCGGCGGCGTCGGTGACGCTTGCACGGCCGTTGAGGAAAGCTGCGCGCAGCACATTTTCGCGGCTCACGGCGACGTTAAAGCCATTACCAACATGCAGGAAGTGCGCGAGCCGCAACTCGCGCAACGCGTCGTCGTCGTCCTCCAGCGCGCTGCCGTCGATGCCGAGCGCCACGCGGCAGCCCCTGGCGAGCATGTCGGCCAAAGGTGCGATGCCGGAACGCAAATGAAGATTGGAGCTGGTATTCACCACGAGCGTGACGCCGCGCTCGGCCAGCAATTCAAGCTCGTCCGGCCGCGCCCACACGCAATGCGCCAAAGTCAAACGCGGCGACAAGAGACCCAGCGCATCGAGATGCTTGACCACGCCAGTCGGATGGGCGGCGTCCGCCCAGGCCCGCTGATATCGCGTTTCAAGAAGATGCATATGAATGCGGCGGCCGGTGCGTGCCGATGCGTCGGCAATCGCAGCAAGCAGTGCGTCGCTGCACCACTGCACCCCGTTCGGACCGAATTGAACATTGAAAGTGGGTCCCGCGGCCGCCGCCGCGACCTCGTCGACGAGCGCGATGAATTCTTCCGGCATCAGCGGCTTGCGCGAAACCAGCTTTGCGATCTCATTGCGTGCAGCATCGGGCAGGGCTGCTAAGACCGGCTCGGAAGAGCCGTAAACAAGCGGGTTGCGGTCACGCATCGAGATCGCGAATCCGACCCTCAATCCGACATCACGCGCCGCCTTGGCGATCGACGCTGCTTCGGTCGGAAGGTCGCTCAAGCCTTGCGGCCGCGTCAGGTGCATCATCACGGCGCCGACGCCGCCAAGCGCTGAACGCGACAGCGCGACAACCGCGGCGAGATAGGGGTCTACGGCCGGCATGAGCGCCTGATATTGCAGCCACGTTTCAAGCGGTTTGCCGCCGGCATCGAACGAACTGGTGCGGACCGGGCGTCCGTGATCGTGGGCGTTGACCAGCGCAGGCATTGCGAAAAATGCCCCGGCGTCGGCGTGCGGAATATCGGTCGTCGCCACGATGCGCCCGTTGTCAATCTGGATTTGGCGCCCCGAGGCGGCCGGTCGGTCGGCCGCCTCGATCAGGTGGGTGCAATTGATTGTCCGCATCGCTGATGATCCTGATATGGAATATTACCGTTTGCCCCAGACCCGATTATGAGCTGCCGTCGCCTCTCCTCGAGAGGCGGGCCGACAATTTCGACGCGCCGTTGGCCGGCAGCAGATATTTGTCGGCGCGGCAGATCCAAAGTTGGACCCTCGGGATGATTAGCACTTAGTGTCTTCAGCCGCTTTGGCAAGGAAGTGATCCTGCTGAACGATCAAACTGCGGTGCCAAATTTGTCCGTGATCGCCTGGAATATCCGGTCGGGCTTAAACGGCGTCTGGCAGAATCGGATTCCCGTAGCATCGGCGAGCGCATTGCTCATCGCCGCGTTGATCGGATTGTACGGACTCTCACTCATGGATTTGGCACCCAACGGACCAATCGTGTCTGTGGTGTCGGCGAAGAACACTTCGGTCCGCGGCACATCGCCGAATTGCGGCAGGTGGTAATTGCGGAAGGTCGGATTAATCACGCGGCCTCCACCGTCGATCTTCATCTCTTCGTAAAGCGCAGCGCCGATCGATTGGGCGACGCCGCCCTCGATCTGACCGCGACATTGCATCGGGTTGATGACTCGTCCGGCATCGGCCGCGTGCACACTGCGCAAAATCTTGATCGCGCCGGTACGCTTGTTCACGGCAATATCGAATGCCTGCACGTTGAACGCGACCGAGCGAGGCGTGCCGTCCGTTCGTCCCGCGGCGGCGAGGGAGCGCGCTTTGGCCTGCGCAACGGCAGCAAGCTCGCCAAGACCAACACGCCGGCCGGCGCAGATCACGGCATCGGCGCCGAGAGAGCATTCGGCTTGCCGGCCGCCGGTATATTCGGCCGCAAAGCGCAGAATCTCATCACGCAAGGCCTCGCAAGCGAGCTGGGTGGCGTGGCCGGCGACAACGGTTCCGGTGCTGCCATAGGCGCCGGTGTCATGCCCGCCGTTGTCGGTATCGGCGTTCAGCACGTGAATATTTTCGATGGCTGTGCCGAGCACGGTCGCGGCGATCTGGTGATGCACCGTATTGGTGCCGTTGCCGAACTCAGCCGTGCCGACAACGATCTGATAGATGCCGTCATCGCGCAAGGTGGCCGTCGCATCGGAGAAGTGGCCGCCCGGCGGTACGGTATCGATCATGCCGAGTGCCATGCCCTGTCCGAGCAGCCAATCGTCGGACGCCGGAGGTGCAAGTCCGCCGCCACGTTCGAGCGCATCCTTGACGAGCGCGAGACACTGGTCGAGGCCGTAGCTGCCGTACTGCACGTCATGGCCGTCGTCGGAGCCGGTTGAGATCATCGGGTCGTCCGGTTTGACGACGTTGCGCGCACGGAATTCGAACGGGTCCATGCCAAGCTTGCGGGACAATTCGTCCATCGCCGCTTCGACGGCAAAATTCGTTTGCGGCAAGCCGTAGCCGCGAAACGCGCCGGCCGGCACTGTGTTGGTATAGGCCACGGATGCGTCAATCTTTTTGTTGGCGCAGTTATAGACCGCGATGCATTCGCCACAGGCGTGGAAGAGCACCGACGCACCATGATTGCCGTAGGCGCCGGTGTTGGAGACGACATGCATTTCCATCGCGGTCAATCGGCCGTCGCGACGTGCTCCAGCCTTGATGCGCACCCGCATCGGATGCCGCGTTGTCGCGCCGATGAACTGTTCCTCGCGCGTGAATTCAAGTTTGACCGGCCGCCCGGTCTTCAGCACCGCTAGCGCCACGATGTCTTCAACAAGCATTTCCTGTTTGGCGCCAAACCCGCCGCCCATGCGCTCGCAGAACACGCGGACCTTCGCCGGGTGCAGACCAAAAATGCGGGCAAGCACGCGCCGTGTGAGGAAGGGCGTCTGGGTGCTCGACCGCACATTGAGCCGGTCCGCCTCATCGATCCAGCCGATGGCGCAATGCGTTTCCAGATGCGCGTGCTGCACGCGCTGAGTTACAAAGGTTCCTTCATAAATCGCATCGGCTTGCGCAAAACCTGCTTCGACGTCGCCGACATGACTGTGTAGCTCCGCAACAATATTGCGCCTGGTATCGGCGATGCCGGCTTGGGAGCTTTTGTCGTGAATAGCCGGAGCGCCGGGACGCGTGGCGTCTTCGGGCTCGAAGACGGCCGGCAGCAGTTCGTAGTCGACGACGAGCCGTCTGCATCCTTCCTCCGCGGCACCTTCGCTTTCAGCGACGACCGCAGCGATCCGCTGACCGACAAAGCGGGCGATCCGGTCCAGCACCAGGGTATCGCTGGGGTCCATACGCTCGTCCTCGTGCCTGGCGCTCGAGTAGAGGCTCTCCGGCGCGTCTTCGAAGGTCAGCACCGCGCGCACGCCGGGTACTGACAGCGCTTCGTCCTTGTCAATCGACTTGATGCGCGCATGAGGGTGCGGCGACCGCAGCAGTTTGAGGTGAAGAAGGTCGGCCGGGTTAACATCCATTGTGTAACGTGCTGCGCCGCTGATAATCGCGCGGGCGGCCGGCGCGGGGACATTGCGGCCGCAAGCCTTGCCGGGCTCGGCCGTTTCGATCGCACGCACGCCGCGAATGGCGTTTTCGATCGCACTGTATCCGGTACAGCGGCAAATATTGCCTTTCAAAGCCCAAGCAAGATCCTGTCGCTGAGCTTGATTGAGGCTCGCGGCGGTGATGATCATCCCTGGCGTGCAGAAGCCGCATTGGAAGCCCTGGGCATCAAGGAAGGCCTGCTGCATCGGATGAAGTTCGCCGTTGTGCGTTAATCCTTCGATCGTCGTGATGGGTTTGAGTTCGGCCCGATAGGCCGGATAGAGGCACGAATGTACGGGCTCCCCGTCGACCAGCACGGTACAGGCGCCGCAATCACCCGCATCGCATCCCTTCTTGACGCCAAAGCAGCCGAGTTCGCGCAGAAATGTACGCAGACATTGGCCGGGGCGCGGTGCAGCCTCGTATTTCCGTTTGTTCACGAGAAAAGTCATGTTGCTCTCGCGCCAGTTCCGGCAAGTTCGCTGCGAATCTCTTCGGCAAATTGCAGCGTGACATGCCGCCGCCATTCCGGCGCGCCATGAACATCGTCGTAATAATTTTCCCGCGGGACCTCGTCTTCCAGTCTTTTGCGCAACGCTGCGGGGGTTGGAATATTCGCGAACGAAAGTCGGATCGGCCGTGGGGTCGACGCGGTTACCGTCAGCACGAAGGATCCGTTGTCTGGAGATTGCGTGCCAATCAAGAGCGCAGCCGAGCGGCCAAGCGGGCTTAAGGCGATTTGACGAAAGGACGTGCGCCGGCGCAATGCCGCAAGCGGCAGATCGATTCGCCGCAGCAATTCGCCCGGCTTCAGCGCACTGCGTTGCGGTCCCAATATGAAGTCAGTGATGGACAGGTGGCGCTCGCCGCCTTGCGTCCAGATCGTGCAGAAGCCGTCGAGCGCTGCGGCGAGTGCGATCATCGGTCCGGCAGGCAGGGCCATGCAGAGGTTGCCGCCGACTGTCGCCGCGTTCCAGATCTTGAACGAGGCGAGGAACGAGCGGCAGCATTGATTGACCAGCGACGCTGCCGCCCAAGTCGACGGAAATGTCATCGCGTCCAATTCTGAGATCTTGCATGTCGCCGCGATGTGCAAGCCGGTATCGTCGATCTCGAGCGCAGGCCAGCACAGGTCGGCGAGATCGACCAGACGTGTCAGCTGCGGTTGAGGCTCGGAAAACAGCCAGGTTCCGCCGGCAAGCCAAGCGTCCCCCGGCTGCCAGACCGGCAGTTGAGCGCGTTGCCGCGGCCGCGCGATTTCCGTGATGGTGTTGAGATCCATCGTGCTTTCAACATTGCACAAATCATGCCGTTGCCGCCAAAACGCGATCGATCTCGGTCTGCATTTTGGCCTTCTCCGGCGGGGTCATGAGTGAAGCCTGAACGCTGTTACGCGCGATTGCCGCGATTTCGTCGCGGCTGAGCGACAACGCGTCGGACACCGCGACGTAATTGTCGCCGACATAGCCGCCGAAATAGGCGGGGTCGTCCGAATTCAGCGTTACAACGAGGCCCTTGTCCATCAGGCGCCGCAACGGGTGGTGGGCAATCTCGTCGACGACGCGCAGCCGCAGATTCGACAGGGGACAGACGGTTAAGGCGAGTCTCTCGTGCGCCAGCCGGCGTGTCAGCATCTCATCGTCAAGGGAGCGGTTGCCATGGTCGATGCGACCGACACCAAGCACGTCGAGCGCCTCCCACACGTAACGCGGTGGGCCTTCTTCGCCTGCATGCGCGGTGAGAAAAAAGCCGGCCTCTCGCGCCCGCGCAAAGACGTGCTTGAATTTGCTCGGCGGGTTGCCGACCTCCGATGAATCAAGGCCGACGCCCACGATCTTGTCGCGGAAGGGGAGCGCGCGGTCGAGAGTCTTCTCCGCATCCGCCTCGTCGAGATGGCGCAGAAAGCACATGATCAGGCTGGCACTGATGCCAAGTTCGCGCTTGGCGTCGGTGATGGCGCGATGCAGTCCGCTGATTACGGTTTCAAACGCGATACCGCGCGATGTATGGCCTTGCGGATCAAAGAACATCTCGACATGCCGGACATTATCGTCGTGCGCGCGGCGCAGATAGGCAAATGCCAATTCATAAAAGTCCTGCTCCGTCACTAGAACGGACATGCCCTGGTAATAGAGGTCGAGAAAATCCTGGAGATTGCGAAATTGGTAGGCCTGCCGCAACGCGTCGACGGACGCATAGGGCAGGTTGACTCCGTTGCGTCGCGCCAGTGCAAACATCATTTCCGGTTCCAGGCTGCCCTCGATGTGAATATGCAGCTCACACTTGGGCAGCCGCGAAATTAACGTGCGCGCATCCTCCATGTTCTCTCCGTCGGCCTTTGGCACGCGCCGCCGATAGAGGCCCTATGGCCTATAACGGCGAACTATCTAGGCGAGGTGGTACAACGCAGATGCGCGCCTTTCGGTTCGATTGTCACTTCTGCGGTGCGCCCGCAGCCAGCCAAGAGGCGAGCGTCCGCCTTTCCTGCGGCGTCATTTCTGTAATATTGCCGGGCGGCATCGCGCGCGAGCGGACGGCGACCAGGTCGATCAGGGGCGCGTGCAGCCCGATCTGTTCGTCGCTGTCGAGCATGACGCCTTCCGGCGCGGCGGGAATACCGGCCCATACCGGCTCGGCCGCATGACACATGCTGCAGCGGGAAATCACGATATTGGCCACCTGCTTGAATTTGGGGGTCGGCGGCAGGGCGCCGAGTTCGATATTGGATCCGGCCGCCGAGAGCCAGGCAATGGCCGCCATGCCCGCGGCCGCCACGGCCCATGTCCACCACGGGCTGCCTTTGCCCTCGTGCCGCGAGTTGAAAAAGTGGCGAATGATCGGGCCGATGGCGAGCACGATCGCGACAATGATCCAATTGTACTTGGTCGCATAGAACAGCGGATAGTGATTGCTCAGCATCAAGAAGACAACGGGAAGCGTTAGGTAGTTGTTGTGGACCGAACGCTGCTTGCCGAGCTGGCCCCAGACCGGATCCGGCTCCTTACCGGCCAACATCGCACTGACCGTCTTCTTCTGATAGGGAATGACGACGACGAAGACGTTCGCCACCATGATGGTCCCGATCAGAGCTCCGATTTGCGTAAACGCGCCGCGGCCGCTGAAGACATGGGTGAAGGCCCAGGTCAACACGACAAGGAAAACGTAGCCGACGAGCGCCAGCGCCACTTCGTGCCGGCCGAGCGGCGACCGACACAGGCCCTCGTAAAGGAGCCAGGCGGCGACCAAGCTGGTGAATGCGATACCTGCCGCCTGGATCGGCGTAAGAATCAGCACCGACCTGTCGATGAGAAACAGGTCTGCGCCCAGATAATAAACCACCATTAACAGCGCGAATCCTGAGAGCCAGGTCGTGTAGGCTTCCCATTTGAACCAGGTCAGGTGATCCGGCATCTGCGCTGGCGCCACCAGATATTTCATCATGTGATAAAAGCCGCCGCCGTGGACTTGCCACTCGTCGCCCTTGACGCCCGCAGGCAAACCGGGGCGCGGCTTGAGGCTGAGATCGAGGTGAATGAAGTAGAATGAGCTGCCGATCCAGCCAATGCCGGCCACGACATGCAGCCAGCGCAGGATGGCACTTACCCATTCGATGAGTATCGGCTCCACAAGAGCACTCCTTCATCGTCCCCCGGCACGCGGCAGCATGGCAGACGCTGCGCGGGGCTTTCAAGCATATCGTCGCCTTAGGCCATGTTGCGGTCGATCCGCGGCGGCGCGGGGCGAAAAGCAACATGCCCGGCGCGGGGCCGGGCATGCCGTCGGCTGGAGGATCAAGTCAAGCGGACAGTTCACTTGAAGTGATAGGTCATTCCCACGTAAGCCGTGCTTTCGATCGAGGTTCCAGGCGCCACGGCCGCAAACAGTGGCGCGTTATGGTTGGTGCCGAACTTGTTGTACCAGTACCGGTAGCCAACATAGGTGTCCCAGATTCCGGGCTTGCTCCAGAATATCTTCGACGTATCGAAGGAGAGGCGAGCGTCCTCGAAGACTTCGGTCTTGGTTTCGTTGTTGGTGAACGCCGAGGAGCCCATGGCAAACGGGTTGGGCGCCGTACAACTGCCGCCAAAGCCAACCGCGTTACAGTTAGCCGTCGAAATGCCGGTGCCCTTCGGTCCGCGGACATCCAAGATGTTGATGAAGCGGATAGGATCGGCCCATTCGCCGAAGGTCGGCGCCAGCGGGATCGAGTTGAACATTTCGATGTTCCAATCCCATCCGAAGTCGCGGTCGCCGCTGAACGTGCTACCGCCAAAGCATGTGCCGCTCCCCAGGCCGGCGGCGGGGCTTTGCGCATCGCCAAAGCCGGCCGGGCCGCAGGCGTTGAATTGGTTATGCGTGAATTCCTTGCGGGCCAGGATGCCGATGAGCCAGGTGCCGAGTGCCTTCGGGACTTTGAGGTCGAAATTCAAGCCGACCAGGTATTGGGTGGTCTGCTCGGCAAGATAGTTGTTTTGAACGCCGGCGGTGAAGCCATATTCGAAGCCGACGTCATTGGTGAGAAACGTGTCGAAGGCCTTGCTGTGGCTGAGCTCGTTGAAACCGAGCGTGCTGCGCGTAAATCCGAAAAACTCGCGCGAGCCGACGGCGCCCGGCTCGCCGAGTATCGGGTCAGCCTTGCCGTATTGGTTCACCTCGAGATGGATTAGATTGGTCCCGTATTCCCAGACGTCGAAGTGGTCAAAGCTGCCTTGCGCTCGGTAGAACGAGTTGCGCATTCCGGCCACGCCGCCAGGAACGATGTTGCTGTTGCCGGAAACGCCCGGATCGGTCGAATTGGGGTACCAGGTGAAGCTCACCGCGTTATCGTTCACGAAGAAGAACGGCGGTGGCGGTGCCGGCTTCTTCGGCGGCGACTTGGCCGGCATATCAGCCGCGTGCGCAAGTCCGGCGACGGACGCCGCAATTACTGCCCCAAGCAAAGACGCTTTTGCTATCGATAGAAAATCACTTTTGCCCATAACGGCCCCCGTCCCATGTCCCTTCACCGCAGCCCCCTGCTTCGCTGGATCAACGATGCCGATGGGTAAGCCAGCGACGCCGTGAGCCATTGCGAGCACGATACGCAGCTGTGCCGATGCCAAAAGTTGTTTGTTTAAGCAGGCGTGTGATGTTTTCTGTTGCAGAAGCCGGGGCGCTTTGCGCCGCTGCATTGGAGCCGCGGCTAACGGCTTCGCGACCACTGAGAAAAAATGCCGTCAACAAGGCACTTCTGTCAGTGCGCAAATGGACGCGTGAATAGGAAGGCCGATCAAATAACGGGTCGTGATTTGCAGCAGCGCTGCTCAATTTTTGGCTAGCTATTCCTTTGTTCAATGGAATTTCTAGCCGTGTGACATAAAAGAGACAAAGGCGAAGAGGCCGGACGGCTTCGGGAATGTCGGTCGGCGGCCATAGCCGGAGCTTCCGTCCGAAGCGGATTTGTCTGATGATGCATCTTCAATCCCGGCTCTCGACCCGGTGGAGCGAGGTTTTGCAGCACATAAGTCGCGCAACGTAGTCATGTCCAATGTCTTGTCCAATGCCGTGCAAACCGGGGCTTCGCCTGCAAAGCCGTTGTTGAGTGCCATTGGCATCAGCAAGCGTTACGGCGATTTTCTTGCCAACGACTCGATCGATCTCGATCTGCAGCCGGCGGAAATTCATGCTCTGCTCGGCGAGAACGGCGCCGGCAAGTCCACGCTGGTCAAGATCATATACGGTCTCATTCAGCCGAGCGGCGGCGAGTTGCGCTGGAAGGGGCGAAAGATTGCCCTTGCCGGCCCCTCTGAAGCGCGTGCGTTCGGGATCGGCATGGTGTTTCAGCATTTTTCGCTGTTTGAAAATCTCACGGTCGCCGAAAACGTCGCGCTCGGACTCCCTCCAAGCCAGCCCTTTGCGGCCATGTCGGCGCGGCTCGCCGAAACGTCACGCGTCTACGGCCTGCCGCTGGATCCGAAGCGCGAGGTGTGGCGGCTGTCGGTCGGCGAGCGGCAACGCATCGAGATCGTGCGCGCGCTGATGCAGAATCCGGAGCTGCTGATTCTCGACGAGCCCACCGCGGTCCTGACTCCGCAAGAGGCCGATCAGTTGTTCATCGTGCTGCGCCGGCTCAAGGACGAGGGGCGCGCCATCCTCTACATCAGCCACAAGCTCGAAGAGGTCAAACGGCTTTGCGATACGGCAACGATCCTGCGCGGTGGCAAGAAGGTGGCGACCTGCGATCCCCGGCAGGAGAGTGCGGCCTCCCTCGCGCGTATGATGGTCGGCGCCAATGTCGGCCAGGTGAAAACGCAGTCCCGCCACGCGCCGGCGGTGCCGCGGCTGGTGATCCATCGCTTGTCCCTGGAGCCGGACGATTCGCATGGCACGCGGCTCGACAACGTCTCGCTTGAGGTGAAGGGCGGCGAGATCATGGGTATCGCCGGTGTCGCCGGGAATGGACAAGACGAGTTGTTCGCGGCGCTTTCCGGCGAGCGCTCGCTGTCGGCTGAAGGAGCGATCGTAATCGACGGCCAGGCGGCCGGCCGCATGGGGGTGAATCGGCGCCGACGCATCGGCGCGGCCTTCGTGCCCGAGGAACGTCTCGGCCACGGGACGGCGCCACGGATGAAGCTGTCGGAAAACGCGCTGCTCACCGGCCATGCCGCAAGCGGCATGGTCAAGAAGGGTTTCATCGACCGGCCGGCGACGCTCGCCAGCGTTGATGACACCACCAAGGCTTTCGACGTCCGCAAGGCCAAGCGTGATCCGGAAGCGGTCAGTCTTTCCGGCGGCAATTTGCAGAAATTCGTCGTCGGCAGGGAAATCCTGCGCGATCCCGGCGTGCTGGTGGTGAGTCAACCGACCTGGGGCGTCGATGCCGGCGCTACCGCAATTATCCGCCAAGCGCTGATCGATCTGGCAGCGCGTGGCAGTGCGGTGCTGGTGATCAGTCAGGATCTCGATGAGCTTGCGGAAGTCGCCGACCGCATTGCGGTGATGTTCCGCGGCAAGCTGTCGCCGCCGCTTGATGCGGCGCAGGCGACGCGAGAAACACTGGGATTGTTGATGGGGGGCGCTGGATTAGAGGGCGCCGACGCGGGCCGCAGCGAATTGTTTCCGGCCGGGAAGGAAGCGCGGCATGCCGCTGGTCCTTGAGAAACGCGCCGAGCGTTCGGTGGCCATTGCGGTGGCGTCGCCGCTGGCGGCGACTGCGCTCACGCTCGTCACGATGACGCTGCTGTTCGCGATCATGGGTATAAATCCGATCACTGCGCTCGACGTGTATTTCCTGGAGCCGCTTACCGATTCCTATTCTCTCGAGGAAATTGCGGTGAAGGCGACGCCGCTGGTGATGATCGCGGTTGGGCTTTCGCTGTGCTACATCGCCAATATCTGGAATATCGGCGCGGAGGGACAATTCATTGCGGGCGCCGTCGCCGGAAGCTCGGTCGCGGTCCATACGCTCGGCACCGGCGCCGGATCCTGGGTGCTTCCGGTCATGCTGCTGCTTGGTGCGGCTGGAGGTGCGCTTTACGCGCTCATCCCTGCGGTCTGCAAGGTGCGGTTCGGTGCCAGCGAAATCCTTACCAGCCTGATGCTGGTCTATGTCGCCGATCTCGGCATGGATTACCTGGTTCGCGGTCCGTGGCGCGATCCGCATGGCCTCAATTTCCCGACCACGGGAGATTTTGATCCGGTCGCCACCGTACCCACGCTCATTGAAGGCAGCCGGCTGCATGCAGGCTCGATCCTGGCGCTCGTCGTCGTGATTCTGGTTGCCGTGATGCTCGGCCGCACTATCATGGGCTTTGAAATCAGGCTTGTTGGCACCGCGCCGAAAGCGGCGCGATTTTCTGGTTTCAGCGCCGACAAGCTCGTTCTGTCGACCTTTGCGGTGTCCGGCGCGCTGGCGGGGCTCGCCGGCATCATCGAGGTGGCGGGCCCGATCGGACATCTCGATCCCGGCGTCTCGACCGGCTACGGCTTCACCGCAATCATTGTCGCGTTTCTCGGCCGGCTCAACCCGGTCGGCATCTTGATCGCGGGACTGTTTCTCGCGCTCACCTTCATCGGCGGCGAGGCAGCGCAGATCTCGCTGAAGGTGCCGCGCGATCTCACCAATGTGTTTCAGGGCATTTTGTTGTTCTACGTGCTCGCTTGCGATTCCATGATCGTCTATCGCGTTCGGCTGGTTGGCACGCCGAGAAAGGCTTTACATGCCGATCATTGAGGCCATCATTGTTTCGGTGATCGCAGCCTCGACGCCGCTGCTCTTGGCGGCAGCCGGCGAACTCGTGGTGGAACGATCAGGTGTCCTTAATCTCGGGGTCGAAGGCATGATGATCGTGGGCGCGGCCTGCGGCTTGGCGGGCGCCTATCTGACCGGATCGAATGTTGTCGGGGCGCTGTGCGGGGCGCTCGCGGGGGTCGCGCTGTCGGCGATCTTTGCGGCTCTTACGCTTGGCCTCGCCGTCAATCAGGTTGCCACCGGACTCGCCTTGACCATTTTTGGCACCGGACTGTCGGGCCTGATCGGGGCCGGATTTGTCGGCGATCGGATTACGCCGGTTCCTGACCTCTATCTGCCTGTTCTCACCGATCTGCCTTACGTCGGCCGGATCCTGTTTGGACAGGACGCATTCGTCTATTTCTCCATTGCGCTCGTCATTGCCATATGGATGTTTCTCTACCGGAGCCGCACAGGCTTGGTTCTGCGCGCGGTCGGCGACAATCACACCTCCGCGCATGCGCTTGGCTATCCGGTGCTCAAAGTTCGCACGATGGCGGTGCTGTTCGGGGGCGCCTGCGCCGGACTCGCCGGCGCTTTTCTTCCGCTCGCCTACACGCCATTCTTCATTCCCGGCATGACCGCGGGGCGCGGCTGGATCGCGCTCGCCTTGGTGGTCTTCGCCTCCTGGCGGCCGGGCCGGCTGGTGGCCGGCGCTTATCTGTTCGGCGCCGTCAGCATTCTGCAACTGCACGCCCAAGCCTTGGGTCTCGGCATCCCCTCGCAGTTGATGTCGGCCTTGCCCTATCTTGCAACCGTGATCGTCTTGGTATTGATTTCAAGTAAGCGCGGCAGCGCCGGGTCTGCCGCACCGGCGTCGCTGGGCATGGTCTTTGTGCCCGACCGCTGAACTTCATCTCGAATGCGTGCGACGTGGGCTTCGCACGACTGAACATCCGCCCAACGAACCCGGAGTGGCATCATGAAGTATCGTTTTCTACCGGTCGCGGCTGTCGCTGCCATAGTGCTCGCCGCTACCACGTTTCACGCATTGTCCGCGGAGAAGCTCAAGGTCGGATTCATCGGTGTCGGACCGGTTGGCGATCTCGGCTGGACCTATCAGCATGACGTTGGACGCAAGGCGCTTGTAGCCGCGCTTGGCGACAAGATCGACACCACGTTCGTTGAGAACGTTCCCGAGAGCGCCGATGCCGAGCGCGCAATCGAGCAATTGGCGCGAACCGGCCACAAACTCATTTTCACCACGTCGTTCGGCTTTATGGACCCGACGATCAAGGTAGCGGCGAAATTTCCAAATGTGCATTTCGAGCACGCGACCGGCTTCAAGCGGGCGCCCAACGTAAGCACCTATGCCGGCCGATTCTACGAGGGACGCTACATTCAGGGCCAGATCGCGGCAAAAATGTCGAAGACCGGTGTGCTCGGCTACATCGCGACATTCCCGATCCCGGAAGTGATTTCCGGAATCAACGCGACCATGCTCGGCGCGCAGAGCGTCAACCCGAATATCAAGGTCAAGATCATTTGGATCAATACATGGTTTGATCCGCCGAAAGAGGCCGACGCCGCCAAGGCGCTGGCCGATCAGGGCGCGGACATCCTGATGCAGCATTCTGACTCGCCGGCGGCGATGCAGATTGCCGCGCAGCGTGGCATTCTCGCCTTCGGACAGGACTCCGACATGATCAAATTTGGGCCGAAGACTCAGCTGACCGCGATCATCGATAACTGGGGCCCGTATTACATCAAGCGCGTCCAGGACCAGCTCGACGGCAAATGGAAGTCCGAGGACACCTGGGGTGGCTTGGATTCCAAGATGGTCGTCATGGCGCCCTATACCAACATGCCCGACGATGTGAAGAAAATGGCTATGGCAACTCAGGCTGCGATCACCAACGGCACGCTACACCCGTTCAAATGCCCGATCATGGCTCAAGACGGTACGACGGTTCCGTGCAAGGGCGGCACCCGGCTGGATAACGCCCAGATCCTGAGCATGGATTTCTACGTCAAGGGGATCGACGAGAAAGTCCCGGGAAAATAAGCTCTGGACCGAAATTTCAGATCAGGAATTGTGTTCGCACAAAAATTGCTGACCGGACGGATCTCCGGTCAGCAGTGATGTGGTCTCGTCCTTCCCGCGACACCCTACCTGGAAGTCGCGCCGAACGCGTTCAATTGGCCATTAGCGGCCGAGGCCGCCGAGTGCCGATCCGGCGGCACCGACCGCGTTTGGACCTCGTGACTGATCGTAGTAATAGTCATAATACTGCGGCGCGGGCTGAGTTTGTTGTTGTGAATGCGGTACCCGCATGCTCCGGTGATGTTTTGTGACGGTATCTTGAGCAGCGAGCGCTGATGCCTGAAATGCCAGCACAGACCCGCCAAGCGCGAGTGCCGCAAGTATCTTGCTTCGCATCGTAGTCTCCATTGGTTTCGTTGCGGGAGCGCCGCGTCTGCGCACGCCCCCTAGGCCCCGGCCTTGTGCTGTAAGTGGGGAAGCGCTTTGAAATTTTCCAGAGCGGCAGCGAATTGATGGGCTGCCATGAACTGGAACGAGCCCGTACGGCTCTCCAATTTCACGTTTTAATCACGAATTTGGTACGCGATCCGCGCATGCAGAAAAAGTTCATTTCAAAATTAGAGCGGTTTGAAATGGAAGGTCCGGTTTCACTAAAAATGTAGATTCCAGTTCCAGCAACCGCTCAAAGACGCGTCATTTCAGCATCAGCTCCATCACCGGCGTGAGCTTCTTGTCGCGGTTGGCCCGGCAATAGTCAGCGACATTGCGCATCGCATACCGCAGGCGTGCAATATTAATTGTGTTGGCTGCGCGTTTTTTTGAAGGACCGCTGTACCGCCCGCTGTACCACGCCAGAAGCACGTCAACATCGCTATTGGAGGCGTCGTCAAGCTGGCCGCAGGTAAGGCGGTCGAGGTCGATGTTGCCATTGGCGTCGGCAAAGCTGGATAATGAAATTTGCGGAGCCTGCGCGGTTGAGGGTTGTTGCGTCCTGGCTGGTACCGTTCCGGGTGCCGCGGTCGTTGGCGCCGCGGTTGCGGGTACTGGTTGAGCCGGTGCGTCAACCGTTGCGTCCGGGCAGGCTTTCGCAATGAGGCCGCCGATGTCATAGCCTAAGATCTTGTAACCGGGCGGAAGCACGACCCCCTCCTGGACCTTGACCTGCGGGCCTTCGATGAAGGTGGTGCTGAGCACTGTCCAGGATCCATCGGCATTCTTTTGAAAGGAATCACAAGGAATGCTGCTATGCTGTGCGTGAGCTCCTGTCGTCAGGCCCGCAAATTCAAGGACAATCACTGCTGTGAGGGCCAGCGTAAGGTCACGCCGCATCGTGTGTCTCCTGTCGTGTGCAAGGATGATCCGGCAAAGACTTATGCGATCAGCTGCAACTTATGCGCGGCTGTGGAATGGCGCTTGATCAGCTCGTCCTGATCGAGGCCGGATATTTCGCCATTTTTGACAATCCAGTGCCCCGCGACCATGACATGATCGGCGCGGTGCGCGCCACAAAGGACGAGCGCGGCCAGTGGATCGCCGCTTCCTGAAAAGCGCAGTTCGTTGAGCTTGAACAAAGCGAGGTCGGCCATCTTGCCGACGGCGATTTCGCCTATGTCGGCGCGGCCGACACAAGCGGCAGAGCCTTTTGTTGCCCACCGCAAGGCATCGATATGGCTGACCGCCTTCACGCCATATCGGCTGCGCTGAAGCAGGAAAGCAGCACGGATTTCCTGCATGAGGTTTGAGCCGTCATTCGACGCCGAGCCATCGACGCCGAGGCCGACACGTACGCCGGCCGCTTCCATGGTGCAGACCGGACACGTCCCCGACGCCAGTGCCTGGTTGCTGCAGGGGCAATGAGAAATCGCAGTGCCGGCGTGCGCCAGACGCTTTATTTCGCCGTCGTTGAAATGGATCCCGTGGGCGAGCCAGACGCGATCATTGAGCCAACCGCAATCCTCGAGATAGTCCAGCGGGCGGCAATGATAGAGGTGTTCGCAGAAATGGTTCTCGTCTTCGGTTTCGGCGAGATGGGTATGCATGCGCACATTCAAGCGAGCGGCTAGCTCTGCCGTCGATCGCATCAACGATGTCGTGACCGAGAAGGGAGAGCAGGGCGCGAGCGAAATCTGAACCATCGCGCCGTCACCACGCTCATGATAGCGCGCCACCACGCGCTCGCTGTCGGCCAGTATCGTGTCTTCGTCCTGCACCACGCTATCGGGGGGTAACCCGCCGTCGCGCTGGGACAGGTTCATAGATCCGCGGGTCAGCAAGACGCGTAGCCCCAGGCGCCTGGCCGCCGCTACTTCGATATCGATCGCATTCTCCAGCCCAGTCGGGAAAACATAGTGGTGATCCGTCGTCGTCGTGCAGCCTGACAGGAGCAGTTCGGCCATGGCCAAGGTCATGCCGAGATCGAGTGCCTCCGGCGTCAGGCCAGCCCAGATCGGATAGAGCGCTTGCAGCCACGGAAATAATTCGCGGTTGATCGCTGCCGGAACGGCGCGGGTGAGGGTTTGATAGAAATGATGATGCGTGTTGACCAGCCCAGGCAGGATCACGTGCTGGCTGGCATCAAAAACTTCGACATCCGCCGTCGTCGGAGTGTGTCCTGCGGGCACCAATTCGGTGATACGATCGCCGTGCAAGACAATTCCGCGCTCGGCACCGTCGGCGAGGATCGCGAGCGGGTCCTTGAGCCAAAGCGCCGACTGCCCGATATTCATTCGCTTCCGATCTGCGCTCCAGGATTTTGGCAGGGTTAGCCTGTCACGCTAAGAAATACAAATTGCCGGCGGCTCCGGAATGAGAATGGTCCGCGCCGATGCGCAAACCACGTTCCAATGTTAGGTCGCTTGCTCTGCGGGCGCCAGGGCCTCCGCGTGGCCTGTCAGCGCCGGCACTGGCGCCGAATAGCGGTTAAGCTTCGCTGTCGGTTTCCTCATAGAAACATTTTCCCGAGCGGGTCTTCGCGGGTAGCGTCCGGGAAACCGTGGTTCACCCCGTGCAACAAGCCGCGCCGATCGAAAATATTGCGCCGTGAATCGTGGCAAGCATCATGCCACTCCGGAACAGCAGGGCCTGTAAGTGCCGGACCTGAAAAGAACTGCAGGTTCGATTGAGCGGTCCGGCGCAGTGTTCGCTTTCAGGCTGCTCTTGCGCCAATCGCTGTGAGCGAACCGAGAAGCTGCTTCGATCCAGCCACCGAACCGAAAATGCCCCCTTGCGCCTTGATCATAGCCAGGCCGGCCTCGTGGAACTCGGGGAAATAGGAGGCGCAGCAGTCTGACAGTGCAATGCAACGAAAGCCGCGGTCGTTGGCTTCACGGATCGTCGTATTGACGCAGACCTCGGTTGTAACGCCGCAGACAAAGAGTGTGTCGATGCCGCGATTCTTCAGCATGAGTTCTAGATCGGTCTGATAAAATGCCCCCTTGCCCGGTTTGTCGATCACGGGCTCGCCGTCGTGCGGATACAGTTCCGGGATGATGTCGTGCCCCGGCTCGCCGCGAACCAATATCCGGCCCATAGGACCCGCCGCACCTATCCGCATTGCCGGATCTCCGCGCAGCACTTTGTGCGGCGGCGCATCGGTGAGGTCGGGGCGATGTCCCTCGCGGGTGTGAATGACCAGGAGTCCGGCTTGGCGTGCAGCCCCTAGCACTGATTTGCAAGGTGCCACAGCCGTCTGCAGCCGCGAGACATCATTGCCCAGCGCGGCGCCAAAACCGCCGGGCTCGAGGAAATCGCGCTGCATGTCGATGATAACCAGTGCCGCTTTATCGAGATCGATGGAGAGCGGAGCCGGCTCCGCCTCAAGCTTTATCTGCTGCATCTCGCCTCCCTCGGGCATTGCCGCAATCAAGGCTCCAAAATCACTGATGAAAAGTGCAAAATCGGGGCCAGCGAAAACTCCGCGCTGCCGCTATTGCGGCCCTTCCTTGCTCAAAAATTAGGCTGCCATGCTCGTAAAGCGAGATCGCGGCTATCCTTTGCTGAAGATTGAACCGATCGTGTCTATTACGCCCGCAACATACAGCATGTCGATATGGCCAAGGCCGGATGGAACAAGGCTGGGTCGAATAAGGCCGGGCAAAACCTCCACATCGATTGAAGGTTCGATGCCTCGGACCATGTCGATAACTAGCCGGTTGAAATCGCCTGCAAGCTTGCCGGAGGCGACGCGTAGCGCGAAGACGCTGCGGGCCGAAAATCCGAGCAATGCGAAATGCGTCTGCGGACGTTGTTTCGTAACTCGATCAGAAGGCCGTGCAGATCATCCTCAATCTGGGCCCCATAGCCGATGTCGCTGCGCGTGCCGGCATGATGAGGGTATACAAGTCTGCGCCGGCGAGGACCCATCGGCGAAGATACCAAATCTGCTTGAGCCGGATCATCGTCGTTTCCGTGAATTCAGCAGCACGAACCCATTGACCAAAGCGAGCGCTTGCACATCGTAGTATTGCTCTGCCATGCTGCGACCGGATGGAAGGTAGATCACGGAGTTCGTCCTGTTGAGAAGACAAGTTTCATCTTCGGTGAGTTCGGCTCAATGACGGCAGCACGCTTGATCCGTGCATTGAGCACAACAGTTATTGCTTCGGTAAGCGGGCAGCAGAGTAGAAGGTAATGGCGTCGCCGGACAGCAATTACCTGCGCGATCTTTTGGGTTATGGAAGGGCAGCGCCCGATCCCAAATGGCCGGGCGGCGCACGCGTTGCCGTACAATTCGTGGTCAATTTTGAAGAGGGCGGGGAGAATTGCATTCTCCACGGCGACGACGCCTCCGAAGCCTTTCTCACCGACGTATTGGGTGCGAAGCCGTGGCTCGGTCAGCGCCACATGAACGTGGAATCGATGTTCGAATACGGCTCGCGCGCGGGCTTCTGGCGGCTATGGCGTATGTTCGGCGCCGGCAAGATTCCGGTCACGGTTTTTGGCGTTGCGTCGGCGCTTGCTCGCAATCCGGAAATCGTCGCCGCGATGCGCGAGGCCGGATGGGACATCGCCAGCCATGGCCTGCGCTGGATCGACTACAAGGACTTCACGCTGGAGCAGGAATCCGTCCATATGCGCGAAGCCATCCGCGTGCACGCCGAGGCGACCGGCGAGCGGCCGCTCGGCTGGTACACCGGGCGCAGCTCGATGCATACGCTGAAACTCGTGCTCGACGACGGCGGCTTTCTTTATTCATCCGATTCCTATGCCGACGATTTGCCGTATTGGATCAACGGACCAAAGGGGCCGCATCTCGTCATTCCATATACGCTGGATGCCAACGACATGCGCTTTATCAATCCGCAGGGCTTCGCCAATGGCGATGAGTTTTTCGCCTATCTGCGGGATACATTCGATTTTCTGTATAACGAGGACGAGCCGAAGATGATGTCGGTTGGTTTGCATTGCCGCCTGGCCGGTCGTCCCGGGCGCGCACATGGACTGGCGCGCTTTCTCGAACATATCGCCAAATTCGATCGTGTCTGGATCGCAAGCCGTCTCGACATCGCGCGGCACTGGCACCGCGAGCATATCGGTCTCGCTTCCGCGGCCCCGCGTATCGCGTGAGATCGCTCTCGTCATGAATCAAATTTCTCTTGAATCGCTCAATGCCGCGGACCGCGGTTCGTTTATCGCAGCGCTCGGCGAGGTAATGGAGCATGCGCCTTGGGTTGCCGAGGTTGTCTATGCGGCACGGCCATTCGCGAGCCTCGCGGCGCTGTATCGAGCTATGATCGATGCGGTGCTCAAAGGCGGCGATGCGCGCAAGCTTGCCCTGATTAACGGACATCCGGAGCTCGCCGTGAAGGCGCTCGATTCGCTCACCGCGGATTCGGCGGCCGAACAGGGCGGCGCCGGGCTTGATCGCTTGACACCCGAGGAACTCGCGGCATTTCAGAGGCTCAATGAGGCCTATCGATCCAAGTTCGGCATCCCCTTCATCATTTGCGTGCGCCGTCACGGCAGAGATTCGATCCTGCGGAATTTCAGGCAGCGTCTTGAAAATGACGCGGCGACCGAGCGCGACGCGGCGCTGGCCGAGATCTTTCGCATCGCGGCGCTGCGGCTCGATCTGCGCGTGACTGCGCCGGATCGTTTGAAAGTCCATGGCAGTCTGTCGACCCATGTGCTCGACACATCCGGCGGATGTCCCGCGACCGATATCGCCATCGAGCTTTGCGAAATCCCGGCGAGCGGAGCCGCGCGCATCCTTGCACGGATGACCACCAATGCAGATGGGCGCACCGATCAGCCGCTGATTGCGGGGCGGCCAGTCCCGATCGGGTCTTACGAATTACGCTTTGCGGTCGGCGATTATTTCAAGCGTCGCGGCGGGGTCGTCTCCGATCCGCCGTTTCTCGGCGTCGTCCCGGTGCGCTTTGGGGTCAGCGAACCGGAGGGCCATTACCATGTCCCGCTCCTGATCACGCCTTGGTCCTACGCCACCTATCGCGGAAGTTAGGGGCACCATCGCTTGCGATGTCGCGGCCGGCGCGTCGCGCAATGCTGCAAAATCGGGCAAGGGGGCCCGCTGGAGAGCCTGATTTTCTTGCCGGAATCAGGTTTCCGCCGGCGGCCAGCCGACACCGCTCTGCGCGTGGATCAGGCGGGCGACGTTGAGAATCAATGGCTCTTCGAAGCGCGGCGCGACGATTTGCATTCCGATCGGCAGCCCGTCGCGGCTGAGTCCCGCCGGCGCGCTCCCGGCCGGCAGGCTGACAAGCGTGATGAGAAAGGCGGGAGCGATCCAATCGATGTAATTCTCGAATTTCCGCCCGTTGATTTGATCGGGAAATTTGTTCTCGATCGGGAACGGCTTGACCGGCGCAGCGGGCGTCAAAAGAATGTCGAAGCGGTCAAACAGCGTTCTGAAACGATGGAAGACCTGCTGGCGCACCCGTTCGGCCGCGGCAAGATCAAGCGGCGTGTATTTGAGGCCGGCTTTGACGTTGTTCTTCAAATTCGGGCCGAATTTCTCCAGATCGTCCAAGCGCTCGTATTGCTGTCCGACCATCCAGAAGCCGCGCCAGATCTGATAGGGCTCCCGTCCGTCGGCGGCGCTGAATTCGATCTCCTCGACTGACGCACCCGCGTCTTTGAGCCGTACGGCTGCCTTGCGGCAGATCGTGGCGACTTCGTCATCGACGCCGATGCCGGCAATGTCGGTCGCAAAGGCAACGCGCAGACCTTTTGCGTCCTTTCGTTTGTTCATTTCGCTGAGGGCGCTCTGCCACGGCGCCGCGGAGGAGATCGGCGTCAACCGCGTGAAGCCGACAAGCGAATCCAGCATCAAAGCCGTATCGTCGGCGTCGCGCGCCAAGGGGCCGTTGACCTGCCCGGGATCCCAGGCGAGCGGCATCGGATAGCTTGGGACGAGGCCCGGCGTTGCCCTGATGCCGACGATCCCGCAGAACGCCGCCGGTACGCGGATCGAGCCGCCGAAGTCTGTCGCTTGCGCAATCGGCGCCATGCCGGTCGCGACCGCGACGGCCGATCCACCCGATGAGCCCGCCGGGCTCAAGGCGGGGTTCCAGGGATTTCGGGTCGGACCGAACAGCAAATTGTCGGTAAAAGCGCCGGCCGCGAATTCCGGCGTATTGGTTTTGCCAAGCACGATGGCGCCGGCCGATTTGAGCCGCCGCACCACTTCGGCGTCTTCCGTCGGCACGTTGTCCCTGTAAAGCGGTGAGGCATAAGTCGTGCGAATGCCGGCTGTTGGCGTGATGTCTTTGATGACGACGGGAACGCCGTGCAGCGGGCCGACCGGCTCGCCTTTCATCACGGCACTTTCAGCGCGGATTGCACCATCGCGTGCCTGCTCGGCTGCAAGCGTGACAATCGCATTAAGCTTCGGATTTACCTTCTCGATCACCACAAGATGCGCATCGAGGACCTCGACCGGGCTCACCGCGCGGGTGCGCATGAGCTGCGCCAGTTCACGTGCCGATTTGCGGGCGAGGCTTACGTCGGTCATCGGTTCACGGTCATCGGGGCGTCAGGGTTACTTGCCGGACCAATGCACGAATTGCCGCTCGATCACCAGAAAGAACAGGTTCAAGCCATAACCAAGCGCGCCAGCTGCGAAGATCGCCGCGTACATGCGGGGCATGTCGAACAATTGCTGCGCCTCGAACACGCTGTGGCCAAGCCCGTCCTGCGAGCCGATAAACATTTCAGCGACCACGATGATGACGAGCGCGAGCGATACGCCGTTGCGCAAACCGACAAATGTCTGCGGCAACGATTCGAGCAGCATCACGTCGAACAGAACCCGCAGCCTCGAGGCGCCCATGACTTTCGCCGCGAGGAGCCGCGTCTTGCGCGCATTCATGACGCCATAGGCGACATTGAACAAAATCACCAGAATGGCGCCGAAGGCGGCAACCGAAATCTTGGTCTCGTCGCCGACGCCGAACAATACGAGGAACAACGGGAACATCGCCGAGGCCGGCGTCGAGCGGAAAAAATCTATGACGAATTCAAGCGAGCGGTAAAGCTGTTCCGATGAGCCGAGTATGATGCCGAGCGGGATGGCGATCACCGCGGCGATCGCCGTCGAAGCCGCGGTCCGATATACGGTCTTGACGAAATCGAACCCGAGTGCGCCGCCATTCATGCCCTTCCAGAGCGCGTCGAAGGTCGACACCGGCGAGGGCAGCAGCACCGGATCGACCCAGCGTTGCCAGGTCACGAACGACCAGATAGCGAGAAGTCCGACAACGCCAAAAAGCGGCAAAAGCGGCTTGAACCTGTCCGTATTCATACCCGCCTCACTTCGCGCTGGAATATGTCCAGACAATGGGCCTTGGTGCTGACGAATTCCGGATCGGATAGTGTTGCATCGGTGCGGGCCCTTGCCGCGCGAACGGGGACAAAATCGGCGACCCGCGCCGGATGCCGCGACAACAGAAGCACATGATCGGCAAGAAATACCGCTTCCTCGAGATCGTGCGACACCAGGACTGTCGTGGTACCGGTTTCCATGAAGATGCGCTGGAGCTGCTCGCGCATGAATAGCGTCATCTCATAATCGAGCGCGGAGAACGGCTCGTCGAGAAAGAGAATTTCCGGTTCGACGATCAGCGCCCGCATGATCGATACCAGTTGCTGCTGGCCGCCAGACATCTGATAGGGATAAAGGTTGAGATCTAGCTTGATGCCGAGATGCGTCACTAGCTTCTCGACGCGCCCGCGACGTTCCTTAGCCGGCACTTTCATCAGCTTGAGCGGATAAGAGATATTGTCGAAGGCGCGCAGCCACGGAAACAGCGCCTCACGATAGTTCTGAAAAACGTAGCCAAACTTGATCTCGTCAAGCCGCATCCCGTCGAACAGGATCTGACCGCGATCCTGCGGAATGAGTCCGGCGATCATGTTGATGAGCGTGCTCTTGCCGCAGCCGTTCGGCCCGAATACCGATATCAGCTCGCCGCGCGGAAGGTCGAGATCGAAATTGTCGTAGATGACGGTTTTGTCAAAACGCTTGCTCAAGCCGCGAATGGTGACGTGCGGCCGCTTCATCGCGTCTCCTGCCGGGCGTGCTGCGGGTATTGCTTGCAGCGTGAGAGACAAAGCCGTGCTCAGAATGCCTTGAGATCCTGTTTGACGTCGATCTTCTCCGGTACGACGCCGATCTGATTGCCGAAATCAGCGAATTCCTGCAGATAGCCGAGCTGCTTCGGGTTCATGTCCTTGGTCATGATATAGCCGAGCATCGGGACGGTATCGACGATATTGTCGGGCGTCATCGTGTTCTTGGCGAGGAATTTGCGCGCGGCCTCGGGATTGGCGTGGATATAGTCGATAGCTTTCGACCAGGCTTGCGCGAAGCGCTTGGCGACATCAGGCCGGCTGTTGATGAACTCCGTGGTGAATGCACAGCCCGCGGCATAAGCGTCGGCGCTGGGGCTGCCCAAAATGTACTTTGCGATCACGCCGGCTTCGACCGTCTTCGCCACCCCCAGATTCTGCATGATGGTGGCGGCCGGTTCGAGCGTATAGCCGCCGTCGAACGTGCCCGCCTTCATCGCGTTGACGTGCTGGCCCATGTCGAGTTGATCGATCGTATAGTCGCCGTCCTTCAATCCGACTTTGGCGAGAATGCCCTTGGCGGTGTTGAGATTGGCCGGCCCGGGCGCGGACATCAGCTTGAGCCCCTTGAAGTCTGCCAACGTCTTGACTTTGTCAGCCAAGCCGGAGCGGACGACGAATTGCTCCATCTTGTAGGTCGCGTTCTGGCTGTGCATGGCGATATACATGGCGACGCCGGGCTTTTTGACGTCGGCATTGAGCCCTTCAAGCGTCACCAGAACGGCGGACACGTCGATCTGATTGGTCATGAGAGCTGCGACGTTCGGCGGGCCGCCCATCAGCGTCGTCACTTCCGGTTCGATATTGGCATCCTTGAAATAGCCGAGGTCGCGGGCCACGAAGAATGGCAGGGACGAACTGATCGGAAACACGCCCACTTTGACTTTGTCCTGCGCCGATGCGGGCCCGGCGAGGCAGATCGCCGCGGCCATGGTCAAAAACGCGCAGCACAGGGTCACCGCCAGCTTTCCAATCTGAGACATTTTCATTGATATGCTCCCGCGAAGATATTGATTTAGCACCTGAATCCGGCACACCCGAAGTGGCGTAAATAGCTGCAAAATGCGTGCCGCCTTTAGTCGCCGGCATCGATGATGGCGATCACCGGGCCGCCGCCTTGCGGTCCCTGATGCATGGCGTCCACGGACACAAAGACCGCGGCGTCGCCGATGGCGGCAGCCGCGACGCCGCCGACGGCGGCCTTGATGTGGCGGTGCCAAGGCACGTCGGAATCGTCCATCATGATCTGACGCCGCCCACGCAATGTGCCGGTCCGGTCGGCTTCGCATTTCATGAAACAGTTCACGACGCGGCCGCCGAGATCCTCCGCACGAGGCCGTTCCGGCAGTGCAAGGCCCGCTTTGCGGATGGCTTCGTAGATGCCGTCGATGTCGAGTGCGTCCTTCATCACCGAATGGCCGATGCGATAGCGTCCGCCCGCGCCGGGCTTGTTGCCGAGCAGGACGATCTGCGCCTGCGTGAGTTCGACGCCGGACGAGCATGACGCCACCGACGAATAAAGATCGAGGTTGCGGCAGATATCCTCGGCTTTCGGCATGGCAATTTCGCCGAGTCCGACCGCAATGCCGAGCCCGGTCGTTCCGTTCGACACGCCCATCGAATTATGCACCTCGCAGGCGACGTCATGGTGGCGCGTCTCCGCGTCGCGGACGGAATCGATCGTCAGCAGGGGAGTCTTGGTCTGCACATAGTGGACGTCCGCCGGATTATCGATGCCGGCGTCGCGCATGGCGGCTTTTACGCCATCGGCCACCTTTGCGACCATCGCCGGCCGGCCGATGTCCTCTGGCAAAATTTCCGCGCTCATGGCGGTGCCGATGGCGAGGCGCGATTTCGACTCCGGACCGGTCTTGTCATTGCGCGCAAATATCGTGGCATGCGGCGTGATGACGCCGTCGCAGCCGCCCGACCAGACCATCGGGATTTGCGCCACATCCTTCTCGGCGCGATGACCGTATTTCATGAGGGTACGGCGAAAGGCCTGATCGGCGAGAATGCGAGTGAAGTCGTTGACGCCACCGTTGCCTTCGGTCTTGCCGATAACGGCGATGACCTGATCGGCGGTGAACTGGCCGTTCTTGATGCAGCCCTCGAGGCCGGAAGCATCCTGCACGGTCTTCAATTCGACCTTGGCGACCTCAATAGCCATCTTGGATAATCCTTCTTTTTGCTTGCGATCTCAATTCGTGCGGATCCATGGCTTGACCTCGCCGCGCAGCATGCGCTCGAAGCCTTCGCCGCGATCGATGACGGTCGGTGCGGAGCGACGCGCGGCGCGAAGCTCGTCGCGCAGCGCCATCGTCGCTGCTTCGTCAATCCTGTCGGCCGCGATGACGACGCCATAGTCGTCGCGAGCCGCCATTGCCGATACCTTGCCGTCGACGACATCACGCAGGACGAGATCGGCTTCGCGCTCGAGCGGATCGCCCCAGCCGCCGCCGCCGGTGGTGCGGATGCGCACGATCTGACCGGCGAGAACCGGCTCGCCGTCAACCAGACCGCCGAGGTCGTGCGGCGAACCGTCGACGTCGACCGTCACGCAGAAAGGCAGTCCCGCCTTGCCGCCGTTGACGCCATAACAGCCGAGCCGCACGCGGTCGGCGGTGACGATGGTCCGGCAATCGACCAGCGCGCGATAATGCTTTTCGTAGCCAAGGCCGCCGCGGCGCTTGCCGGCGCCGCCCGAATCCGTGCGCAGCGCGAGCTTCTCGACCAGCAGCGGAAAGCGCGTTTCGGTAAACTCAGCGGGCTGATTGCGCGAGTCCGGCACGATGTGAATGGCATCATTGCCGTCGGCATAATGGCGGCCGCCCGATCCGCCGCCCAGCACTTCGCGTGACAGGAACGGCTTGCCGTCGACCCCGACGCCATAAAAGCCGGTATAGCGGATGGTCTCTTGATCTGCCGGCATGCGGCCGTCGACGGCTTGGGCCACCACGCCGGCGAGGAGGCCAAGGCAGCGCAACAGCACGAAGGAGCGCGCGTTGGTAGCGGCCGGCCATTCCGGTGTGATCAAGGTTCCTTTGGGCGGAAAGACGATGTCGAAGACTTCGCAGACGCCTTCATTGACATGAATCTCGGCGGCGCGTTCCGGCGTGTCGGCGAGATTGCGCAGGATCGGCGCGATCCATTTGACCAGAAAAGCGCCGCCGGCATAGTCGGCCGGCCAATTGATCGGGCCTGCGGATTGCGGATCGGTGCCGGTGAAGTCGAGCGTGATGCGATCTGCGGTTTTGATCATCTTGATCGCAAGCTTGTGCAATTTCGGGTCGGTGAGCCCGTCGTGCTCGACATAATCCTCCCAGCGATATTCGCCGTCGGCGATCTTCGGCAGCAACTCGCTGCGAAAAATGTCGCGGCACTTGTCGAGGATGGATTGGAAGCAGGCTTCGACCATGTCGCGCCCGAACCGCTCGAAAAGTTCGGCCATGCGGCGCGCGCCCATCAGGCAGGCTTGCACCTCGCTATCGAGGTCGGCCGCGAGCATGTCCGGCACGCGCGTATTGCGCTTGATGATGGTGAACACCGCGTCGTTGCGCACGCCTTCGCTGTAGAGTTTGATCGGCGGGACGGCGAGGCCTTCCTCGAACACGGTCGCCGCGGTGCCCGGCATCGAGCCCGGCACCCGGCCACCGATATCGTCGTGATGGCCGAAGGCCTGGATATAGGCGACGACTTCGCCGCGATGAAAGACCGGCACCGTACTGCACAGGTCGGGCAGGTGCCCGATCGAGCCCTCGGTGAGATAAGTGTCATTCATCAAGAACACGTCGCCCGGCCGCATCGTTTCCGGCGGAAAGTCGCGCACCACGGCATTCGGCATCGCCGAATAGGAGCGGCCGGTCAGCTTGCGGCAATAGCGATCGAACAGCCCGACGCGATAATCGTGGGCTTCGCGGATCATCGGTGAGCGCGCGGTGCGCTCGATGGCATATTCGATCTCCGCTTCGATGGAGTTCAGCGTGCCCTCGACGATTTGCAGCACGATCGGATCGATGTCGCGCGCTTGCGCTTTCGGCGCGGTGGGCCACGGCCAAGTCTTCGGCTGTACGTTCATCGCGCCGTCTCGCTGCGGTGCACGATCAGAATCCCGCGCTCGTCGACATCAAGACGCTGGCCCGGAAAGATCACCGTGGTGGAGCCGAACTCTTCGACCACGGCGGGGCCGTCGAGATGGAAGCCCGGCGGCAGCGCCGAACGATCGTAAATCGGCGTGTCGCGAACTTTGCCGCCGAAATAGACCCGCCGGCTGCGGGACGGCGGCGGCGTGTTCTTGTTTGTCGCAAGCTTCGGAATGGCGGGCCGATCGATCGCGCCAAAGCCTGAAACGCAGAAATTGACGAACTCGACCTTTTGCTGCGCGGCGTAGTCATAGCCGAACGCCTTGCGATGCGCCGCATGAAAGGCGTCGATGACTGCGGCGATAAAGGCAGTGTCGACCTTGCTTGCCGGCGCCGGAACGCGCACTTCCATCGACTGGCCGACATAGCGGACGTCGACTTCCCGTGTGAGGCGGATGCGTTCGCGCACGATGCCGTCGCGCTCAAGCGTCGCAATCGCGTCGCTCTCCAGGCTTTCGTAGAGAGCGGCGATCGCGTGGATGTCAACGGTCTCCTCGTGGGTCACTTTGGTGATGATGTGATCGGTGCGCCAATCCACCGCGAGCAGGCCAAAGGCCGACAGGTTGCCGGGATCCGGCGGCACGATGCAGGCCTTCATGCCGATCAGATCCATGACCGCCGCCGACTGGGCGGGTCCCGAGCCACCGAAGGAAAGCAGCGCGAAATCGCGCGGATCGATGCCGCGCTGAATGGTCATCTGCCGGATGGCATTGGCCTGATCCCAATTGGCGATCTCGATAATGCCCTCGGCGAGTTGTTCAGGCGTCATGTCGCCGGGAAGCCGCTTGGCAAGCGCGGCGATGCCTTCGCGGGCGCGCGCGGCGTTGAGCGCAATGCCGCCTCCGATCAATGCCGGCGGCAGGCGGCCGAGCACCAGATTGGCGTCGGTGATGGTCGGCTCGTTGCCGCCCTTCGGATAGCACATGGGGCCTGGCTCGGCGCCGGCGCTACGCGGTCCGACTTTCAGATGCCCCTCGCGTGTGATCCAGGCGATCGAGCCGCCGCCGGTCCCGATGGTCTTGATGTCGATCATCGGCACGCGCACCGGAAAGCGGCCGACAGCGCCGCCGTTGGTGACATTCGGCTTTGAATTCTCTATCAAACAGAGGTCGGTCGACGTGCCGCCGGCGTCGAGGGTCACCAGATCCGGAAAGCCGGCGAGTTCGGCAATCACTGCGCTGCCGATCGCTCCCGCCGCCGGCCCGGACAGCACCGTGGTGATCGGCTTGCGCATGACCTGATCGGGGCTGGCGACGCCGCCGCTCGACTGCATGACAAGAAACGGCTTGTCGCGCAGGCCAGGGCCGAGTTCTTCGCGGATGTGCTGCAGATAGCGGCCCATATGCGGCTTGACGAACGCATCGACCAGAGTTGTGATCGCGCGCTCATATTCGCGATATTCGGGCAACACCTCGCATGACAGCGAGATAGTACATTCCGGGTATTCTTCGGCGACGATCTCGCCGACCCTGCGTTCATGGGCGGCATTGGCGTAAGCGTGTATGAGACAAATGCCGATCGCCATGACGCCTTGCTCGCGAAAATGCCTCGCCGCGGCGCGGACACTTGCCTCGTCGAGCGGGCGCAGCTCTTGGCCCAGAAAATTGAGTCGTCCGCCGACCTCATGCACGTGACGAAGCGGAACGATGCGCTCCGGCTTCACCCAGAAATAGGAATTGCCGTAGCCTTCCGGGACGGCTTGGCGCGCGATCTCCAGAATGTGCCGAAAGCCTTCCGTGACGATCAATCCGAGACCTGCGATCTCGCCCTGCAACAGCGCATTGGTGGCCACTGTCGTGCCATGCGCCAGCGCGGCTAGTCCGTCGAGAGGCGAGTCGCCAAGGATCGCCCTGACGCCCCGCACCAAGCCGATCGCCGGATTCGACGGCGTGCTGGATACCTTGGTGACGCGCATGGCGCCGGTCAGCGCGTCAACGCAGACAATATCGGTAAACGTGCCGCCCGTGTCGATCCCGACACGCAGATTTGGATTAATCCCGGTCATCAGTCACGTCTCAAACAACAATAGCAACCTGCGTTGCAGTCGGCGCAGGACCTAGCCCAGAAATGAAGCCGGCCGCGGTGGAGCGGCCGGCTCGCCGCATCGCGATTACTTCATGGCTTCGTAGACGGCATGCGTCCAAGCACCTTCCGGTTTTTTGGTAATGACCGGATCGGACTTGCCGCTCATCAGGACCGAAACCGTGCGATCGTAGTCCTTCGGATCGAGCTCGGCATTGCCGGGATCGAGCAGCTTGCCGATCTCGCCCATCATGCGTTTCTGGTCCTTCTCGGTTTTCGAGCCGGTCGTGTCGGTGGCGAGGATGATCTTCACCGCCTCGTCTTCATGCGCCTTGGCGTAATCCCAACCCTTCATCGAGGCTTTGACGAAGCGCGCCATTTTCGCGACGAAGGCCGGGTCCTTCAGCTTCGGCTGCATGACCCATAGGCCGTCTTCCAACGTCGCCACGCCTTCCTTTTCATAGTTGAAGATGACGAGATCGCTCGGCTTGTAACCGCCGTCGATCACCTGCCAATATTCGTTATAAGTCATGGCCGAGACGCAATCGGCCTGCTTTTGCAGGATCGGGTCGACGTTGAAGCCCTGTTTGAGAACTTTCACGCCGTCCGGCGAGCCGTCGGTCTTGTAGCCGAGCTTCGACATCCAATTCAGAAACGGATATTCGTTGCCGCCATACCAGATGCCGACTGTCTTGCCCTTCAGATCTTCCGGTCGCTCGATTCCGGTATCCTTGCGGCAGACCAGTTCCAGACCGGAATGTTTGAACGTCTGCGAGATATTGACCAGCGGCACACCTTTTTCACGTGACGCCAGCGCCGACGGCATCCAGTCGACCACGACGTCGGCGCCGCCGCCGGCGATCACCTGCGGCGGCGCGACGTCGGGGCCGCCTGGATTAATGGTCACGTCGAGATTGGCGTCCTTGTAAAAGCCTTTGTCCTTGGCGACGAAATAGCCGGCAAATTGTGCTTGCGCGACCCATTTGAGCTGGATCGTTACCGGGTCCGCGGCTTGTGCGGTTGCGGCCGGAAGCGCGAGTGCCGCGGCTGCGATCATCAACAACTTTCTCATAATCATGCTCCAACGCGATGTGCAAATTGCCGAGTCACATCCGATAGGAAGGATGCCAAAACGTCGTCGCGCGCTCGGCGAGCGCGACAATCCCGTAGAACGCCATGCCGGCTATAGCGGCCAGCGCAATCTCGGCCCACACGACGTCGAGCGCCATGCGTCCGGCCTCGATCGAGATGCGAAAACCGATTCCCTGTGTCGGCGTGCCGAAGAATTCCGCGACGATCGCGCCAATGAAGGCAAGCGTGGAATTGATCTTCAGTGCATTGAAGATAAACGGCATTGCCGCCGGCAAATAAAGTTTCCGCAGCGTCTGCCCCTGACCGGCGCCGTAGGAGCGCATGAGATCGCGCTCGATCTGGCCGGCGGCGTCAAGCCCGGCCAGCGTATTCACCAGCATGGGAAAGAATGTGATGACCACCACCACGGCAGCCTTGGACGGCCAATCGAAGCCGAACCACATGACCATGATCGGGGCGATGCCGACGATCGGCAAAGCGGAGACGAAATTGCCGATCGGCAACAGGCCGCGGCCTAAAAACGTGTAGCGGTGCGCAATCACTGCGACGAGGAAGCCTGCGCCGCAACCAATGACATAGCCGGAAAGGACGCCGAGAATGAAGGTCTGGAAGAAGTCCTGCCAAAGCATCACAAGCGAAGCGAAGAACCGCACGGCGATGACGCTCGGCGCCGGCAAGAGCACGGCCGGCACGCCGAAGCCGCGCACGGCGACCTCCCACAGATAGAGGACGAAGGCGCCGAACAGGAGCGGGATCGCCCAGTCGACCGCGTGCGCGGCCGTCTTGTCTTTGGGCTTCAGAGTTCCAAGCGCCGCGACGCCCAGGCAAGCTGCGGCCCAATTCGCCAGCACCGGGCTCCAGAAACCCCAAGCCGCATTGCCGGCAACGCCGCCATCGCGCAGCAGAATGAGCGTCGCCGTGCAGCCGAGCACGACGCCGGCAAAGGTCGGGACGATGGATCGTGCCGGGGCAACAAATGCGGCGCTCGCGTAGAGAGCGGCTGCCGGCAGGAACATCAGCAAAAGCAAAGGCCGGGCTGAGAGGCCGCTGACCGGTTGGCCCGCCAGCGGCAGCGCCAAAGCCGCCGTCATGCCGAGCGCGGCGGCCAGGAGCACGGCGCGGCGGAGGACTGCGATCATGCGCGCGCCCCCATGAGCTGGGCGACCCAGCGTTCAAAGAAGCTGACCAGACCGATAAGGCCGACGGACAACAGCGATGCGGCCAGCAATGCGGCCCAGATCTGCACGGTCTGCCCGTAATAGGATCCCGCAAGGAGCCGCGCGCCGATGCCGGCCTGAGCGCCGGTCGGCAATTCGGCGACGATGGCGCCGATCAGGGAAATCGTGATCGAGACCTTCAGGCTGGCAAACAGGAACGGCACCGCAGAAGGCCAGCGCAGCTTCCAGAAAATCTGCGCCGGAGTTGCCGACCAGGTGCGCATCAGGTCGCGCTGGATCGGGTCTGGCGAGGTCAGGCCCTTCACGACGCCGATAGTGACGGGGAAAAAGCACAAATAGGCGGAGATGATCGCCTTCGGCAGCAGACCGCGCAAGCCGATCGAGCCGAGCACGACGATGACGATCGGCGCGACCGCCAGAATGGGCACCATTTGCGAGCAGATGATCCAGGGCAGGAGACTCTTCTCCAGCGTACGCGCGTGCACGATCAGGACCGCAAGCAGAATGCCGAACGCGGCGCCCAGGAAGAAGCCGAGCAGCGTCGCCGACAACGTCACCCAACTGTGATAGACGAGGCTGCGCGGCGAGGTAACCGGCCAATCGAACACGTCCTCGGCAAAGGTCTTAACGATCTGGTGCGGCGCGGGCAAAAGCGGCCGTTCGGCGTTCAAGGTGCCGGCCAACAAATCGGCGACAGTGTAAGGCGTTTCCTCACGCTCGAAGGCGCTGCGCACGAGCTGTAAATTCATCAGAACAGCTGCGACATACCATATTGCGACCAGCGCCAGCACGATCACCAGGACGGGCGCGCTGCGCGCGAGGGCAGGGTGCCAGCGGACCGGCGCCGGACGCGCCGCATAATAGGCGCTACTCGTCATAGGAGTGACCCGAACGCAGCCCGGAGCGCACGCGCTGCGCAATCTTCATGAATTCCGGTGTCTCGCGAATCTCGAGCGTCCGATCGCGCGGGAAATCGCAGGCGATGACATCGATGATGCGGCCAGGTCGCGGCGACATCACCACGATCTTTGTCGA
>Ga0335072_10000974_pt1 | contig 49364 bp, 50 predicted proteins | sample Lox_Sample_21_FD_206725 | JGI IMG/M metagenome (GOLD analysis project Ga0335072, IMG submission 206725) | Soil microbial communities from Loxahatchee National Wildlife Refuge, Florida, United States - Lox_Sample_2.1 | ecosystem: Environmental > Terrestrial > Soil > Wetlands | place: USA...
AGACCTTCCCGCCGATACTGCAGGCGAGTGATTTCAGTCCAGGGCATCGTTGGTTCCGTCGCGGCTCGCAATCCGATTGAATCACAACCCGCTGAAATCACTCAACCCTTTCTCAGTCAGACACTCAGAGACTGTTCGAGAATGCGACTGTGGCGGTCGTCCGACGCGTCTTTCTGCGCTTCCGGTGCTCACGGCCCTTTTGTTTTGGCGATCAATTTCATGACTTCCCCTTGGGCTTTGGCGGATCGCTGCGCTTCTCCGCCAGAAGCCATATTGATCTCAAGGCCGCTCCGCTCCGGTTCTCGAAAGCCGTGCCGGCCGGCGCCTGCGGCGCCCCCAACTTGGAACGAACCGACTCACCACAGCGCATTCTCAAACGGTCTCTTAGAACGTGATGACCGAGGTGGACTTGCCGTAGGTCTGAATCACGCGGGAAAACAAATGACTGGAGCGGGATACGTGAACGGGAGCGAACGCATCCGCTCCAGCGCCGACACCGCCCCATGGTTGTCAGGAATGCGCCGGGTATGTTTCGTTTCACACATGCCGACCCTTTCCGGTCGGGCACGGCTTGCCGGGATTCTCGGCTGGCCGGTTGCCCATTCCCGCTCGCCCCGGTTGCATGGGTTCTGGCTCGAGCGCCATCGGATCGACGGCGCCTATGTTCCGCTCGCCGTCCCGCCGGAACAGCTCGGCCTTGGCGTGCGCGGGTTGCTGGCCTGCGGCTTTCGCGGCTGCAACGTGACACTCCCGCACAAGGAGGCCGCCTACGCGCTTTGCGACACGCTCACCGAATCAGCGCGGCGCGTGCATGCGGTGAACACGCTCCTTTTCCAGGATGGCCGAATTCACGGCAACAGCACGGATGGCGCCGGTTTCATCGCCAATCTCCGCAGCCACGAGGTGAATCCTGCCGCCGGCCCGGCGCTGCTGATCGGCGCCGGCGGCGCTGCGCGCGACATTGCCGCCGCCCTGCTGGATGAAGGCGCGAAGGTTTCCGTGACCAATCGCACCCCCGAGCGCGCAGAGGCCCTGGCGCGCCTGCTTCCCGGGCTTGCCCTCGTCGCCTGGAGCGATCGCGAGGCGGCGCTCGCCGATCAGGCGCTGCTCGTGAACGCCACCTCGGCCGGCATGGCGGATCGGCCTCCGCTCGAGATTGCGCTTTCCCGCGCACCTTCTTCGCTCGTCGTTGCGGACATCGTCTATGTTCCGCTAGTGACACCGCTTCTTGCCGCCGCGCGTGCCCAGGGCCTCGCCACGATTGGCGGTCTCGGCATGCTGCTGCACCAGGCAGTTGAGGGCTTCGCAGCCTGGTTCGGCATCGTTCCTGCGGTGGACCGGGAGCTTTTCGAATTCGTTGCCCAGGATCTCGTCCCGCCCAAGGCGGACTGACCAGGGGCGGAGACTGACCAGGAGCGCCGGATGCGGGTGGTCGGGCTGACCGGGGGGATGGGAATGGGCAAATCGACGGCGGCGGGAATCTTCCGCCGCGCCCGCATCCCGGTGTTCGACGCCGACCGCACCGTTCATGATCTCGAGGGACCTGGCGGCCGGGCAGTCAGGCCGATTGCCAGCGCATTTCCCGAGGTCGTTACGGACGGCGTCGTGGACCGTGCGCGCCTGCGCGCGCGGGTGGTTGCGGATGTGGCAGCGCTTACCCGGCTTGAGTCCATCCTCCATCCGCTCGTGCGTGCCGAGGAGCGGGCCTTCCTCGCCCGGGCGCGGCGCGAACGAAGGCGCCTTGTCGTGCTCGACATTCCGCTCCTCCTCGAGACCGGCGGCGAGCGGCGCGTGGACGCGGTGGTGGTGGTTTCCGCACCCGCCGCCGTGCAGCGGGCCCGGCTTGGACGGCGAGGAAAGATGCAACCGAGTGAGCTTTCCGCCATACTCGCCCGGCAAATGCCGGATCGGGAAAAGAGGCGTCGGGCTGATCGGGTGGTGCCGACGGGGCTCTCCCGCTATCACGGGCAGCGCGTGCTGCGTCGCCTGATCGGGGAGCTCGTCGCGTGACGCGATCGGTATTGCTCGATACCGAAACAACCGGCCTCGATCCCGCGCTCGGGCACCGGGTGATCGAGATCGCGGCGATCGAGCTCGGCAACGATCTGCCGACCGGGAAATTCTTCCACCGCCTGCTCGATCCCGAACGCCCGGTTCCGGCGGAGGCGACCGCGATCCATGGCTTCACCGACGCGGATCTCGCCGGCAAGCCGCGCTTTTCGGAAGTGGCGCAGGAACTGCTCGCCTTCCTCGGCAGCGATCCGATCATTGCGCACAACGCGCCGTTCGACTTCGCCTTCCTCGATGCCGAGCTTGCGCTCTGCCGACACCCCACGCTCGATCGCCAGCGGATGATCGACACGCTCGTTCTTGCGAAGTCCCTCTTCCCAGGCATGACGAACTCGCTCGACGCGCTCTGCCGGCGCTTTGCGATCGATCTCTCGGAACGCAGCAGTCATAACGCCCTGCTCGATTGCCGACTGCTTGCTGCGGTCTATGTCGAGCTCACCGGCGGGCGGCAACGTGGCCTCGCGCTCGAACACGCAGCAGGCGCACCCCGCGCGGTGCTTGCCGCCCGGCGTGAGCGGGTCCCGCGCCGCATTGTTCCAGCGCCCGACGAAGCCGCACGGCACGCTGCGTTCCTCGCGCGCTTCAAGGCGCCGCTATGGCAGAAAGATTGAGGATCTGGCCGTTTCGCCGGTCCGTGCGCCCTATCGCAGCGCTGGTCGGGCTCGCCATCGTCGTGACGCTCGGCGTTTGCGCCGGGTTCGTCGTGGTCTCGGCCGAGCAGCTGAAATCCGCGCTTGCTGAGGCTCAGCAGGCGCGCGACGTCGATGATGGGACTGAGGGCTTCGCTCGCGCGATGATGGAGGCCGAACTCAACCAGCGGGAGCTTCTGCTCACCGGCAACGACGCCGATTTCTCGCGCTTCGAGAGCGCCGCGGCTCGGGCACGGGCCGCGCTCGGCCGGCTTGCTGCCGAGGTGCCGCAGAATGCCTGGCTCGGCCCGCGGCTTGAGATCCTTTCGCTCCTGGCCCAGACCCATCTTTCCGCGCTCGAAACAGTGGCCCGGGCACGCATCGCCGGTCCCCGCGCGGCGCTGCCGCTGACCCGAGACGTCATCGTGGCAGGCCAGACCGATGCGGCAGCGATCCGGGCTGCGATCGCGGAGATCAGCCAGGAGGCGACAGTGCGCCGCCAAGGCGACACCGTTGCCCTGGAACGGGGCCGCGAACAGGTCGTGCTTGGCCTCACGGTCGCAGCGGTGGCGGGGGCGCTGCTGGTCGGCGTTGCCACCTTCGGCGTTCTGCTCAGCCGCCGCCGCAGGCTCGCTGCGCAGGACAGCCTGCGCCGGGAGGGCGAGCGGCTCGCCGCCATGGTCAATCATATCCGCGATGGCGTTGCGGTCTTCGATCCGCAGGACCGGCTGGTTCTCTGGAACACCACTTTCTTCCCGACAACAGGCCTTCCGCCCGAGCTCGGCAGAAGAGGCGCGAGCTTTGCCCGCTTCGCCGCCGCCGCGGCCGACTGGTTCCCCCCGCTGCTCGACGAGCCGCGCCCGCGGGCCGAGCCGGTCGTGGCGGAGATGCACCGGCAGGGGCGGGTGCTCGAGGTCTGGCGCAGCGCATTGCCGGATGGCGGCCAGATCCTCGCCGTGGCCGATATCTCCAAGCGGGTCGAGGCCGAGCAGATGGCCCGCCAGGCGCAGAAGATGGACGCGCTCGGCCAGCTCACCGGCGGCATCGCCCACGACATGAACAATCTGCTGCAGGTCATCTCGGCCAATCTTGAGCAGCTCGCGGGCGGGCTGCCGGCAGAGGGAGGTTTGCGCACGCGGCTCGATTCTGCGATGGCCGGGGTGGCCCGCGGCGCCAATCTGACACGACACCTGCTCGCCTTCGCCCGACGCCAGCCGCTCGCAAGCGAAGTGATCGTGCCGGGCGAGCTCCTGGAAGGAACCGCAGAGCTCCTCCGCCGGACGCTCGGAGAGATGTACGAAGTCCGCCTCGCGCTCGACGAGCGCGAGGCCTTGTGGACCATCCGCACGGACCCGCAGCAGCTCGAGAATGCGGTCCTCAACCTCGCCCTCAATGCGCGGGATGCCATGCCGGAAGGCGGACGGCTGGTGATCATCGTCACCAACCGGGTGCTCGACGAGACCTATGCCGCCCATCATGCCGAGGTGACCCCGGGCCAGTACGTGATGATCGCGGTGGCGGATACCGGCAAGGGCATGAGCGCGGAGCAGATCGTGCGGGCCGTGGAGCCGTTCTACACCACCAAAGGCACGGGCCACGGCACCGGCCTCGGCCTCTCCATGGTCTACGGGCTGGTCCGCCAGAGCGGCGGCCATCTGCACATCGACAGCGCCCCGGGTGAGGGAACCACTGTCCGGCTCTATATCCCGCGCACGCACATCCCGCTCACGACGCCAGTCCGCCCGCAGCAGCCAACCCTCGCCGCCAACGAGCTCGTGCTGGTGGTGGAGGATGACCGAGCGGTGCGCGCGGCTGCGGTCAGCAGCCTGCGCGATCTCGGCTACCGCACCCTCGAGGCCGAGAATGCAGACACAGCCCTCGAGCTCCTCCGCACCGGCGCCAAGCCAGATGTGCTGTTCACGGACGTGGTGATGCCGGGGAGCGTCGGCGCAACCGAGCTCGCGCGCGCCGCCCGCACCATGCTGCCCGGCATCGCCGTGCTGTTCACGAGCGGCTACACGGACAATCCGAGCTTCTCCACCGAGCTGCTCGAGCCTGGGGCGAGGCTCCTGCGCAAGCCCTGGACGCGCTCCGTCCTCGCCGAAGCCATCCGCCAGGCCCTGCGGGCAGCGCTGGCCGAGCGCACGCGCCAATCGCCGGCACCAAGGCTCAGGGTGCTGCTGGTCGAGGATGAGCCGCTGGTGCGCGAGACCACGGCGGAGCTGCTTGCGGCCATGGGCCACAGCGTGCGCGCCACCGGATCGGCGGCCGAGGCGCGGCTCGCGGCAAGCGATGCCGACCTGGTGATCGCCGATGCCGGGCTTCCGGATGCGGACGGGGCGCGGCTTGTTGCGGAATTCCTTAAGGAGCGGCCGAACCTGCCGACCATCGTCGTCTCCGGGCGTGAGGCGCACGTGCTGGACGATCCGGGCGTGATATGGCTGGAAAAACCCTTCGACGAGGCGCAGCTCCGCCAGGCAATCACCGGCGCCTGCGCCAAGGTGGAGGCGCGGGCCGCCTGAACGCGCGGATTTTGCGGATCGGCCCTAGGAGCCCATATTGTCTCTCTTCCTTGCCCGCTGGGGTACCCGCCATGGGCGCCACCGTCCCGGGGTTCGGAGTTCTTGATGCGTTACGTTTCCACACGCGGGCGGGCGCCCGTGCTCGATTTCCCAGGGGTTCTGTTGGCCGGGCTTGCCGAGGATGGGGGCCTCTATGTTCCGGAGGTCTGGCCCAGCTTCTCGGCGGCCGAGATTCGTGCCCTGCGGGGCCTTCCCTATGCCGAGTTGGCGACGAGGATAATCGCCCCATTCGTGGGCAATGCGATGCCGCGGCTCTCCCGGCTCTGCGAAGAGGCTTACGCCGGCTTCGACCACCCCGCGGTGGTGCCGCTCGTGCAGATCGAAAGCGGACTCTGGATCCAGGAGCTGTTCCATGGGCCGACGCTTGCCTTCAAGGATCTCGCGCTGCAACTCGTCGGTCGGATGTTCGAGGAGGTCCTGGGCGGCGAACGTCTCACCATCGTCGGCGCGACATCGGGCGACACGGGCGCGGCGGCGATCGAGGCGCTCAAGAACCGAAGCGGCATCGCGATCGCCATCCTCCACCCCGAGGGACGGGTGAGCGAGGCGCAGCGGCGGCAGATGACGACGGCTGTTTCGGCCAATGTGGCCAATATCGCCATCAAGGGCAGCTTCGATGACTGCCAGGACCTCGTGAAGGCGATGTTCGCCGATGAGGGGTTCCGCCGCGAGATGCGCCTTTCCGCGGTCAATTCGATCAACTGGGCACGGATCGCCGCGCAGATTCCCTATTATTTCGCCGCCGGCCTCGCTCTCGGCGCGCCCGAGCGGGAAGTGGCGTTCAGCGTGCCGACCGGCAATTTCGGCAATGTGCTGGCGGCCTGGGCGGCGGCGCGGATGGGGCTGCCCGTCGCCCGGCTCATCGTGGCCTGCAACCAGAACGATATCCTGGCGCGTTTCCTTGCGGCGAACGATATGTCCGTCCGTCCCGTCATGCCGTCTCTAGCGCCGTCGATGGATATCCAGGTGAGTTCGAATTTCGAGCGCCTGCTCTTCGAACTCCTCGATCGTGATCCTCAGGCGGTCGAGCGGATCATGCTCGGCTTCCGCCGGGAGGGACGAATGGCGGTGCCTCCCCGGGCCTGGACGCGGATGCGGACGCTCTTCGCCGGATTCGCGCTCGACGATGCGGGAACCGAAGCGGAGATCGGGCGGCTCCACAGAGTTTCGGGCTATCTCGCCGACCCGCACAGCGCGATCGGGATTGCGGGGGCACGGGCAGCGGCAGGCACGCTCGCTCCTGCCGTGCCGATCATCGCTGCGGCCACGGCACATCCAGCCAAGTTCGCTCCGGCGGTCGAGCGGGCGAGCGGCGTGCGGCCCGCCCTTCCCGTCCGGCTTGCCGAGCTTTATCAACGGCCCGAGCACTGCGCCGTGGCCGGAAACGACCTTGTTGCCGTCGAGGGACTGGTGCGCGCCCTCGCCGAGCGGACCGCCGGTTTGGGGATTGCCGCATGAACGATGAAAATGTCCGCGTGACTCGTCTCGCCTCCGGCCTCACCGTGATCACCGAGGAGATGAGACGGGTGGAGAGCGTCTCGCTCGGCGCCTATGTCGCCGCGGGCGCGCGCTTCGAGACCGCCGAGGAGAACGGGGTCTCGCATTTCCTCGAGCATATGGCCTTCAAGGGGACCGAGCGGCGCACGGCGGCGGCAATCGCCGAGGAGATCGAATCCGTCGGCGGCCACATCAATGCCTATACCGCGCGCGAGCAGACCGCTTATTACGTCAAGCTGCTCAAGGAGGACCTCGCGCTCGGCGCCGACATCATCGGCGATATCCTTGCCCACAGCACCTTCGAGCCGGAGGAGCTGGAACGCGAGCGGGCGGTGATTCTTCAGGAGATCGGCCAGGCGAACGACACGCCCGACGACATCATCTTCGATCACTTCCATGAGGCGGCTTATCCGGAGCAGCCGATCGGGCGGCCGGTGCTCGGCACCTCCGATGTGATCGAGCGGATCAAACGCGGCAGCCTGCTTTCCTACATGCAAGCGCATTATGCGGCAGGGAATGTGGTGCTGGCGGCGGCGGGCGCGCTCAAGCACGAAGACGTCGTTTCGCTTGCCGAGCTTCATTTCGCCAACCTTGCCGAGCGCGTGCCGCCGCCCGCAGCGCCGGCGCGATATCGCGGCGGGGAGTATCGGGAGACCCGCGAGCTCGATCAGGTGCATGTGGTGCTCGGCTTCCCATCGGCCGCCTATGTCGATCCCGATTTCTACCCCGTGCTGCTGCTGGCGACTCTGCTCGGCGGCGGCATGTCCTCTCGCCTCTTCCAGGAGGTGCGTGAGAAACGCGGGCTCGTCTATTCGATCTACAGCTTTACCGAGCCTTATCGGGATGGCGGCCTCTTCGGCGTCTATGGCGGCACCGGCGAACGCGAAGTGGAAGAGCTGATGCCAGTGGTGCTCGAGGAGCTGCGCAAGGTCCAGAAGGACGTGACGGAGGCGGAGCTCGCGCGGGCACGGGCGCAGGTGAAGGCCTCGCTTCTGATGTCGCTCGAAAGCACCGGCAGCCGTTGCGAGCAGCTCGCCCGGCAATGGCAGGTGTTCGGCCGTGTCATCCCGGTCGCCGAGACGGTGACGAAGATCAACGCGGTGACGCCGGAGGATATTTGCCGGGCCGCCGCGCGGCTCTTCCGCGCGCCACCCACGCTCGCCGTGCTCGGCCCGGCGGCGCGTGTGCCGGAGCTTGCGGCGATCGCCGAACGGCTCGCCGCATGAGCGGCGCCGTTGCGCTCGATTTGCTGACGGATCTTTTGGCCAAGGCCAAGGCTGCAGGCGCGGACGAAGCCGATGCGGTGCTGGTCGGCAATGCCTCGCTCTCGCTTGCGCGCCGTCTTGGCCGCGTGGAGCATCTGGAGCGGGCGGAAAGCCGAGATCTCGGACTTCGGGTCTTCGTCGGAAAGCGCGCCGCGATCGTCTCGACCGGGCGGGCCGAGCCCGCAGAATTCGCGGCACTCGCTGCGAAGGCGGTGGCGATGGCACGGGTGGTGCCGGAAGATCCTCATCTCGGGCTCGGCCTGCCCGCGATGCCTCCGGATGCTGCCCCGCTCGATCTCGTCGATCCCGAAGAGCCATCCGTCGCCATGCTGATCGCCCGTGCCGCCGCCGCGGAGGACGCAGCGCTCGCCGTGCCCGGCGTGACGAACAGCGAAGGCGCCGAGGCAGGCTGGGGACGCGCGGAGGTGGCGCTCGCGACGTCGGCGGGATTTGCCGGCTTCTATGTGCGCACCAGCCATTCGCTGAGCGCGGTCGCGCTCGCCGGCTCCGGGACGGACATGCAGCGGGACTACGATTATTCGAGCGGCGTGCATCTCGCCGATCTCGAGGATCCCGCCGTGATCGGGGCCAACGCAGGGCGCCGCGCGGTGGCCCGGCTCAATCCGCGTCGGCCGCCGACGGCACGGTTGCCCGTGATCTATGAGGCCCGGGTCGCCGGCAGCCTGCTCGGTCACTTCGCCGCTGCCATCAATGGCGCGACCGTCGCCCGCGGCACCAGCTTCCTCAAGGACCGGATGGGGAGCGCGGTCTTCGGGCAGAGCATCACCATCCGCGATGATCCGACCCGCCCGCGCGGCCTGCGTTCGCGCCCCTTCGACGGAGAGGGAATCGCGACCGCCGAGCAGGCGCTGGTCGAGAACGGAACACTCAGAAGCTGGATCCTGGATCTCGCGAGCGCCCGGCAGCTCGGTCTCGCCTCCAATGGGCATGCGGCGCGCGGAACCTCGGGGCCGCCGCAACCGGCGCCAAGCAACCTCTATCTCGCGCCCGGTTCCGTCTCGCCCGAGGCACTGATGGCGGATATCGGCGAGGGCTTGCTGGTGAGCGAGCTGATCGGCATGGGCGTAAACGGCATCACCGGCGACTATAGCCGCGGGGCCGCCGGTTTCATGATCCGCCGCGGCGCGATCGCCGAGCCGGTGGCGGAGATCACCATCGCCGGCAATCTCGTCGATATGTTTGCGACGCTCGCCCCGGCCGACGATCTTCTCTTCCGTCGCGGCATCGATTCGCCGAGCGTGCGCGTGGAAGGCATGACGATGGCAGGCAGCTGACCATCCATTTGCGTGTGATGCCAGCGGTTCCGGAGCGTCCGGGATGACGAGCCTCGCGATCGGCCGTCACCTGGCGTTCGCAGCGGCGCTGGCAGTGCTCTCGGCGGCCATGGTTCGCCTGATGATGCGGTTCGGACCGATCGATCATCCGGACGCGCGCAAAGGGCATGCGGCGCCGACACCGAAAGGCGGGGGCGTCGGGATCGCCGTTTCGTTCCTGATCGGTATCGCCATCCTCTATCGCTTCGCCGAATTCGCGCGGCTTGCCGACCCCTATTTCCGGGGCGTGATCCTCGCGGCGACGATGATCGCGGTCATTTCCTTCCTTGACGACATCTTCGACTGGCCGTTCGTGGTGAAGCTCGCAGCGCAGCTCGCCGCCGCCGCCGCGGCCGTGGGCAGCGGGCTCTATCTCCGGGAGCCGCGCATTCCCTATATCGGTCCTGTCGATATCGGCTGGCTTGGCCCCGCAACGACCCTCTTCTGGATTGTATTCGCCACCAACGCGATGAATTTCATCGACGGGCTTGACGGACTTGCAGGCGGGGTGGCGCTGATCGCCTGCGGCTTCCTCTCCGGCATCGCGGCCGCGCAGGGAGCGTGGTTCGCCTATTTCGCTTCTCTTCTGCTGGCATCAGGCCTGATCGGCTTCCTGCCGTTCAACCTCCCGCCCGCGCGCATCTTCATGGGGGATGTCGGCGCCCAGTTCTGCGGTTTCGTGCTGGCGATGCTCGGCGTCGTCGCGGCCCGCTTCGAGGCGGTCGAGCTCTCCTTCGTCATGGTGCCAATGCTGCTCGCCGGCCCACTCTTCGACGTGGCATTCACGCTTGCGCGCCGAATCGCCGCGGGACTTGCGGTGACACGCCCGCATCGCGGCTTCATCTTTCACGTGGCCCAGCGATCGGGTGTCCCGGATCTTGCGATCGCGGCGACACATTGGGGGTTTGCGCTGTTCGGCGGCGTTTGCTGCTTAGCGTTCCTGCGTGCGAGCCCGCCCTTCAAGCCGGTGATCTCGCTGCTGCCGCTCATCCCCCAGCTCGTCTGGCTCGCCTATGTGCAGCGGCGTGCCTCGCGATCGGCGATCGAATCCTGGGACTGATGGCGGAGAAAAAAGAACCAAGGAATCGCGAAGGGCCGGATTTCTCCGGCCCCCGTCGCTCATTGATAAATTCCGGGAAACCCCGGCCTTCAGCCTACGTTCAGTGGCCCGAGCCGGTGGCGTTGACCAGACGCATCGTGCTGTCCCGCGCCTGGACATAGCCGCCAAATGCACCGGGGAAGCTCGCGCTCACCGACGCACTGACCGTATCGTTGACATTGTTGACGGCGGGCGCGGGCGCGGCGCCGTCGTAGGTGTAGGGGGTCGAGGCCGCGCTGGCGAACTCGGTGCCCGTTGTCGCCTGGCCGGCCGAAGAGCTCGGGGTCGCGGCCATTGCCGTGCCTGCGATCATGAGCGCGCCGAAGGCGGCACCAAGGAAAGTCTTCATCGGAATAACTCCTAGCTTCTTGCTGTCGGCGGTAGGCGCGCATGGCGGCTTCGTCGACAGCCGGGAGTTGGGAAGAGACTGAACCGTTCAGTATGCCCAATTTTTGCCAGCAGCCATGCATCATAAACATGGAATAACTATGAGTGACGCTTTTATTGCATAACGAAGCAGGAATGAAATATTCCGGCGGGGCCGTCCGCGCAGATGGGCGGGCCATGCGCGGAATCACGACCGGCAGCGGCTTCACGATGAGAGGGATGACGGAATCTTCGCGATGAGGAAATTCGTCCCCTGATGCGACGAAGGAGAGGATTTCACCCTTTCTTTCCTCTTGCGTCGCCCGCCCGCTTTGCCTATGTGCCGGGGCCTTGGCCCGCCGGCGCGAAACGATGATTCCGTGCCGAGAGGCTGTCTGCTGGTTGCAGGGGTACGCGATGAACGCACTTGCTCAACTGGGGATGGTCTCGGAACACTCCCGAGAGAACCAGGAAAACACCTTGGCCCCCGAGGCGAAGGATTACTTCGTCACGCGTGACGGGCTTCAATTCGCCGGCACGCACCTGCTGATCGATCTTTGGGGAGCGGAGAATCTCACCGATCCTGCAGCGATCGAGACGGCTCTCGCCGCAGCGGCGCGCGCCGCCAACGCGACGATTCTGCACACTCACCTGCATCATTTCGGAACGGAGTGCGGCGTGTCGGGTGTGATCGTGCTGGCGGAGAGCCACATCTCGATTCACACATGGCCCGAACGCGAATTCGCCGCGATCGACATCTTCATGTGCGGTGCCTGCGATCCCTATCGTTCGGTGCCGCTCATCAAGGCGGCGTTCCGACCGCGTTCGATTCTCCTCTCGGAGCAGCGGCGCGGCCTTCTCGCCTGACGCGCCGATGGCGCTCGATGCCTGGGTCAATGAAAGTCTCTATCCCGCGTGGGGCCAGCGCTTCCGGGTGAAGCGCTGGCTCGCGCGGAAGGAGAGCCCGTTCCAGGACGTCGCGATCTTCGAGAGCGAGACGCATGGCCGCGTCCTCATGCTCGATGGCGTGGTGCAGATCACGGAAGCGGATGAGTTCGTCTATCAGGAGATGATCGTGCATGTGCCGCTGCTCGCCCACGGCGCGGCGGAACGGGTGCTGATCATCGGTGCGGGCGATGGCGGCGTGCTGCGCCGCGTGCTCGCGCACCGCACGGTGAGCCGCGCGGTGATGGTCGAGATCGATGAAGAGGTGATCCGCCTCTCCCGCGAGTTCCTGCCGGAGATCGGCGGCGCCGCCTGGGATGATCCGCGCGCCGAAGTGATCGTCGGCGACGGTATCGCCTATGTGCGAGAGGCGCCGGACGCTTCGTTCGATGTCATGATCGTCGATTCGACCGATCCGATCGGCGTGGGCGAGGTTCTCTTCACCGACGCGTTCTATGCCGAGGCCGCGCGCATCCTTTCCGAGCGTGGCGTGGTTGTGAACCAATGCGGCGTGCCCTTCATGCAGAGTGACGAGCTGGCGGAGACGAGCCGGCGCCGGCGCCGGTCTTTTCCTCATGTTGGCGCCTATGTCGCAGCGGTGCCGACCTATGTCGGCGGCTTCATGACGCTTGGCTGGGCGGCGAAGGAGCCTTCTTTCTCAGCGCGCACACCCGCCGAAATCCGCGCCCTCGCGAAGGAAGCCGGCATCCTCGGCAAGACCCGCTATTGGACGCCCGAGATTCACGCCGGCGCCTTCCACCTGCCGCCCTATATCGCGGCCCTGCTGCCGCCCTGATTTTCGTGGCCGGATCGGTGCCACCGCCGGACGAGGCTGCGCTGCGCCAGGCCGCACTCTCCCATCTCGCCCGCTATGCAAGCACGAGCACGGGGCTCGAAAAGGTGCTGTTCCGCCGCATCGCGCGCTGGGAGCGCCAGGCGGAGGGTGAGCGCGAGGCGATTGCGGCCGCCGTCACCATGGCACGGAGAGCGGCGAAAGAAGTGGTGCAGCGGCTGGTCGCAGCCGGCGCCGTCGACGATGCCGCCTTCGCTGCCGCCCGTGCCCGGCGGTTGGCGCGCGCCGGAAGCTCCCGCCAGCATATCGCTGCCCATCTCGCCCGCCACGGGATCGCCGGCGCCGCCCTTGCCGCGGCACTGCCCGAAGATCGGGCGGCCGAGCTTCTGGCCGCGTTGGTGCTGGCCAAGCGGCGGCGCATGGGGCCGTTCCGTGCGGTCCCGCCGGCGGGGCCGGACATTGCGCACCGGGAGCTTGCGACCTTCGCGCGCGCCGGCTTCCCGCGCGCGGTGGCGCAAGCTGCGCTCTGCCTCTCGCGCGCCGAGGCGGAGGAACGGATCGCCGCCGCCCGTCGCGCAATGGAATAGATCCCTTCAGAGGGTGGCGAGCGCGGCATCCACCGCAGCGCCGAGCCGCGTGACGATGAGGTCGATCCCGCTTTCGTCGATCGTGTACGGGGGGGCGATGATGATGTGATCGCCGGTCCTGCCATCGATCGTGCCGCCCATCGGGTAGATCGCAAGACCGACGGCAAGCGCTTCATCTTTTACCCGTTCGTGGAGCCTGAGCCCGGGCGCGAACGGGGTTTTCGTGCTGCGTTCGGAAACGAACTCGAGGGCCCGGAAAAGGCCGCGGCCACGGATATCGCCTACCTGCGGATGATTGCCGAAACGCTCGACCAGGCCGGCTTCGAGCCGCGCGCCCATCGCGAGGACATTGGCGAGCAAATCATCCTCGTTGATCACTTGCTGGACGGCGAGCGCGGCCGCGCAGGCCACCGGGTGCGCCTGGTAGGTATGGCCATGGATGAAGCGGCCCGTTCCGCGCGCGAGCGCCGCAGCGACCCGCCGACCGATCAGGATGCCGCCGATCGGCTGATAGCCGCCGCCGAGCCCTTTCGCGATCACTTGGATGTCGGGCGAAATTTCTTCCTGCTCCCAGGCATGGAGGGTGCCGGTGCGGCCCATCCCGCACATCACCTCGTCCAGGATCAGGAGCGCGCCGTGGCGTTCGCAGATCTCTCCGATGGCCCGGAAATAGCCCGCGACCGGCGGCACGCAGCCGGTCGTCGCGCCGACCACCGGCTCGGCGATGAAGGCGATGACCCGATGTGGCCCGAGACGCTGGAACTCCGCCTCCAGCTCGACCGCAAGCCGGGCCACGTAGTCGGCGTCGCTCTCGCCCGCGCCCCGGAAGCGATAGGCGAAGCATGGCGAGATGTGGCTGAAGGCGGACGAGAGAATGGGCTCATAGAGCGTGCGGCGGGCCCTGTTGCCGCCGGCGGCAAGCGCCCCCAGCGTATTGCCGTGATAGCTCTGCCGCCGAGCGATGAAGCGGGTCCGCTCGGGCTCGCCGCGCTCGACGAAATATTGCCGGGCGAGCTTGAGCGCTGCTTCCATTGCCTCCGAGCCAGAGGAGACGAAGAAGGCATGGGTGAGATCGCCAGGCTCTCCCGCGAGCAGGAGATCGGCAAGTTCCTCGGCCGGATGAGAGGAAAAGAGCGAGGTGTGGGCATAAGCGACGCGCCGCGACTGTGCCTCGATCGCCGCGATCACCCGTTCATGGCCGTGGCCGAGACAAGCGACCGCCGCCCCTCCCGAGCCATCGAGAACCTCCTGCCCGGAGGCGAGGCGGAGCCAGATCCCCCGCCCGCTCTCGACCATCGGCGGGGATGCTTCAAAAGAACGGTGCAGAAGGCGGCTCACGATGCGACTCGGAACGTGGGGCGACTCGGAACGTGGGGAAAATTTAAGCTTCCTCCCGGCCCGGATCGTCGATCAACCCCTTGTGCAGAACCTTGTTCATCTTGAGGCGAAGCAAGAGAGAGGCCATTTCCCGAACCTCGCCTGCGCCGGAAAAGACCAGCCATGCCGCTCTCCTCCGTCCTTCCGATGCATCGCCGCGACACTGTTCGCGCAGGCCTCGGCGTATTGGCCGTCTTCACCCTCGGAGCACCCATGGCGGCCGCCCAGTGGATGCCGCGCAGCTTCGCGCCCGTGGTGCGGCGGGTCCTGCCGGCGGTGGTGAACATCGCCGTCACCGAGAAAATCGGCTCCGGCAACGATTTCGCAAGCCTGCTGCCGCCGGAGCTGCGCGGCACGCCCTTCGCTCAGCAATTCCTCCGCCACTTCAACCAGGAAGGCGAGGTGCGCGCCGCGGCCTCGGGCTTCATCATCGATCCGGGCGGGGTGATCGTCACCAACAACCATGTGGTGAGCGGCGCAAGCCGCATTCTGGTTTCCCTCAGCGATCGCCGTACCCTTTCGGCACGGGTGATCGGCGCCGATGCGCTCACGGATATCGCCGTGCTCAAGGTCGATGCCGGTGGTCCGTTGCCCTTCGTGGGTTTCGGTGATTCCTCCGTCGTCCAGGTGGGTGACTGGGTGCTGGCCTGCGGCAACCCCTTCGGCCTCGGTGGAACCGTGACCGCAGGCATCGTCTCGGCGGAGGGGCGCAATATCGACGAAGGGCCGTACGACCGGTTCCTGCAGATTGACGCGCCCCTCAATCCCGGCAATTCCGGCGGCCCTCTCTTCGATCTCGATGGCGGAGTGATCGGCATGAACACCGCGATCGTGGCTCCGAATGGGGGGTCGGTCGGGATCGGCTTTGCCATCCCGAGCAACGCGCTTGCCCCGATCGTGGCACAGCTGCGCGCCAATGGCTCGATCCGTCGCGGCTGGCTGGGCGTCTCGATCGAATCTCTCCCCGATGATTCCGGAAGGGACGCGGGTGTCCTGGTGACCGGAGTGACCGGCGGCGGACCGGCCGAGCGGAGCGGCATCCGGCCCGGCGACGTCTTGCTCGCGGTGAACGGAACCGCGGTGCCGAGCCCGCTTGCTCTCATCCGCACCGTCGCCGGCTTGCCGCCGGGCAATCATGCCACCGTGACCTTGAATCGGAACGGCGCGAGAATGGCGCTGGCCGTGACGATCGGCGAGCGGCCGGCCGATGCGCCGGAATGAGAGGCTCGGAGCGACGCAAGCGAGCGAAAAGAGCGAGAATATCGAGGGTGAGGGAATGCGGATCCTGGTGGTCGAGGACGACAAGGACGTTGCGGGCTTCGTGGTCAAGGGCCTGCGAGAGAGCGGGCACGTGGTCGAGCACGCCGATAACGGGCGCGATGGCCTCTTTCTGGCGGCGAGCGAGCCGTTCGATGCGATCATCCTCGACCGAATGCTGCCGGGCGGCATCGACGGCCTGCGGATCCTCGAAACGCTCCGCTCGCAGCGCAACACCGTCCCCGTTCTCTTTCTCTCCGCGCTCGGTCAGGTGGATGACCGGGTGCTGGGGCTGAAGGCAGGCGGGGACGACTACCTCACCAAGCCTTTTGCCTTTGCCGAGCTGCTTGCGCGGGTAGAAGCGCTGACCCGGCGAGGCAAGGGCGAAGGACCGGCCACCAAGCTCATCGTCGGCGATCTCGAGATGGACCTGCTTTCCCGCAGCGTCCGCCGCTCCGGACAGAAGATCGATCTTCAGCCGAGGGAATTCCTGCTGCTCGAGTATCTGATGCGGCATGCGGGGCAGGTGGTGACAAGGACCATGCTGCTCGAAGGCGTGTGGGACTATCACTTCGACCCGCAGACGAACGTGATCGACGTGCACGTCTCCCGGCTGCGCCAGAAGGTGGACAAGCCCTTCCCGACCGCGCTGATCCACACGGTCCGCAACGCCGGCTACATGCTCCGCTCGGACGCACCCTGATGGAAGGCCACGCGGCCGAACTCGGCCCAACCGGGCCGCCGCCGCGGACCGAGGTTTCTCCGCCTTCTGCGCGCGGTCCCGTCCATCCGCGCTTCCTGCACTCGGCGGCGCTGCGCTTCGCCGCGATCTACGCCCTGGTGTTCGGCATTTCGGCCCTTGCGCTTGCTCTTTTTCTCTGGTGGGAGACGGCGGGGGTGCTCGACCGTGAGACCGACCAGACGATCACCGCCGATGTGCAGAGCCTCATCGAACGCTGGAACCAGGGTGGCGTGCCCGCGTTGATCCTCACCATCGACAACCGGCTCGCCGAAAATGTCGATGACAATGCCATCTATCTCCTCGTCGACCCGGCCCTCGAGCGGATTGCCGGCAATCTTGCCAGCTGGCCCGATTCGATTCCGCTCGACCGGACATGGTCGGAGCTTCCGATCGAGCGCGCCGGCATCCGCTCGCTCGCCCGGGTACGCCGCTACACGTTCCCCGATGGCCTCCATCTTCTCGTCGGGCGGGACGTGCAGGTACGCGCGGAGCTGCGCAACCTGCTGACCACGGCGCTGCTCTGGGCCCTGCTCGTCGTCGTCATTCTCGGGCTCGCCGGGGCGATCATCGTCCGCGGGCTGTTCCGTCGCGCGCTCGCCAATGTCTCGACCACGGCGGCGGCCATCTCGGCGGGCGATCTCTCGCAGCGCGTGCGCATCACCGGACGTGGCGACGAGTTCGACCGCCTTTCCGAGACCATCAACGAGATGCTCGAGCGAATCTCGCGGCTGATGGACGGCGTGCGGCAGGTCTCCAACGCCATCGCCCATGACCTGCGCACACCGATCACGCGGGCACGTACCCGCCTCGAGGACGCCGCGCTGCATGCGAAGAGCGAGGCCGATCTGCAGGCGGCGATCGAGCGGGCGATCGCCGATCTCGACGGGATCGTCGCCGTATTCCAGGCACTGCTGCGCATTGCCGAGATCGAAGCCGGCGCGCGGCGCTCCGCCTTCGCTGCCTTCGATGTCGCGCCGCTGCTCGCCGACCTCGTCGATCTCTACAGCGCCGTCGCCGAAGAAAGGGGGATTTCGTTTTTGCTGGAGTCGCCGGAGCAGCTTCCCTTCTTCGGCGACCGCGAGCTCATTCAGCAGGCGATCGCCAATCTGGTCGACAATGCGCTGAAATTCTCTCCCCCCGGGGGGATGGTGCGGCTCTCGGCAGAGAACACCGGACGCACGATCGTGATCAGCGTCGCCGATCGCGGCCCCGGCATCCCTGCCGACGACCGCTCGCGTGCCATGGAGCGTTTCTTCCGCGGCGAGGCGGCCCGGAACACGCCCGGAGCCGGCCTCGGCCTCGCCCTCGTGCAGGCGATTGCCCAGCTCCATGCGGGCGGCCTCTCGCTGACCGACAATATACCGGGGCTCAAGGCCGTGCTGCGGCTACCCGTCACGGTCGAGGCCGTGCATCGTCCGCCCGCCGCCGCGGCGAGCGCATGACCGTCTGTTCACCCGGCCCACACAGCCTTGTCAGACCGATCCCGATAGGCAGGAACCATGCGGGGCGCACATCGGATCAGAATTCTTGGCGCCGCGGCGGCGATGCCGCTCATCACGCTGATGCTCGCGCCGCACACCGTCGCGCAGCCCGCGCCGATGCCGCTGCTCACCGACACGCCCCAATATTGCGTCGAGCTCTCCGACGAAGTTGAGGAAGTGCGGCAATCCCTGGTGAGTCCGGCCCCGCCCGAGGTTGAGCAGCTGGCTGAGGAAGGGCGGCGCCTCTGCGCCATGGGAGAGATTCGCGGCGGCATCGTGCGCCTGCGTCGCGCCATGGTGCTGCTGCACGAGATCTCGGGACAAAGTTGAGAACGGGGCGCCATTCAGATCGAATTTGAGATGAAGGCGGCTTCGTCAAAGTTCTGGCACCCTGCCCCTCTCGCGGGCGAGAATGTGATGACCGAAGGCGGAATCACCGTAGGTCTGAATCACGGAAGAAAACAAACGGCGAGAGCGGGATACGCGAGCGTAGAGCGAACGCATCCCGCTCTAGGCACAGAGCCTCCTCGATCGGACCCTGGACGAATTCCTTTTTCCCTTGGTCGATTTGCTGTCAGCTCCTGCTTTTCAGGATGTCGCGAATTTCGCCGAGCAATGTCTCGGTCGGGTCCGGCACTGGCGGGGCGGCGTCCTGGTGGAGGCGGAGTTGCGTGAGTGCCTTGATCAGCCAGAAGATGGCGAAGCTCACGATGAGGAACTGGATCACGGTGTTGAGGAACACACCGACGTTCAAGGTAACGGCGCCGGCATGCTGGGCGGCCGCAAGGGTCGGTTCCGGGTGGCCGCGCAGCGTGATGAAGATGTTCGAGAAATCGATGCCGCCGACGATCAATCCAAGGATGGGCGTGAAGAGATCCTTGACGAGGCTGTTGACGACGGCGGTGAAAGCGGCGCCGATGACGATGCCGACGGCAAGATCGACCACGCTGCCGCGCATGATGAAGGCGCGGAACTCTTCGACCCAGGCCGGACGTTTGGGCAGCGGCGGAATCATGCAACCCTCCCCTTCTCTACGAGAGGGCAACATCATAGCGGGGTTGAATTAGGGAGCGCAGCCTTCCACGCGCAGGAGGTCGATCACCGCCTCAGCGGGCACGTCGCGTGAGGTGTAGGCCTGGCCGATGCCGCGGGCGAGGACGAAGGTGATCGCCCCGTCCCGCACTTTCTTGTCGCGGCGCATATGTTGCAGAAGCGAAGCGGCGGAGAAGCGGCGGTTGAGGCGGGAAAGCTCCGCCGGCAGACCGACCTCGTCCAGGTGGCGAAGGATCCGTTCGGCATCCGTTGCCAGGGCGGCCCCGAGGCGCGCCGAAAGGCGGAAGGCGAGGCCGAGCCCGATTGCCACGGCCTCGCCATGCAGCAGCACATCGCCGTAGCCGGTTTCGCGCTCAAGCGCGTGGGCGAAGGTATGGCCGAGATTGAGGAGCGCCCGTCCGTCATTCGGTTTTTCTTCCCGTTCGTCATCGCCGACCACGGCGGCCTTGAAGGAGGCGGCGCGCAGCACCGCCTCCGCCTGCAAATCCTGATCCCCGGCGATCAGGGCCGCGCCGTTCGATTCGCACCAGGCGAAGAAGCCGGCATCGCCGATCAGCCCCGCCTTGACGATCTCGGCGTAGCCGGCGCGGAGCTGGCGCACAGGCAGCGTGGCCAGAGAGCCGACATCGGCGAGCACGAGCAGCGGCTGATGGAAAGCGCCGAGCAGATTCTTGCCGCGCCCGGTGTTGATGCCCGTCTTGCCGCCAACCGAGGAATCGACCTGGGCAAGAAGCGTGGTCGGCATCTGCACGAAGGGAAGCCCGCGCAGCGTGGCAGCCGCCGCAAACCCGGCGAGATCGCCGACGACACCGCCGCCGAGCGCAATGACGGCGGTGCGCCGCTCGACGCTGCGCTCCAGCAGCCGGTCGGTGACAGTGGCGAAGGTTTCGAGCGATTTCGACCCTTCGCCGGCGGGAACGATGATTTCCGAGGTCTCGATCGCGGTTTCGGCAAGCGCGCGCTTCACGGTTTCGAGATGGAGGGGTGCCACGGTCTCGTCGGTCACGATCACGGCCCGCTTCTGCGGCAGCACCGGGGCGAGGCAGGCGCCGGCGCGTTCGAGGAGAGCAGGTCCGATCAGGACATCGTAGCTCCGCTCCCGGAGTGAAACGGCGAGCCGCCGCGGTGGGCGCCAGGCGAGGAGCGCCGCCAGCACATGGCCGGTGGTGATGTCCGCGCTCTCGTCACTGCAATCGACGATGACATCCGCCTCGGCATAGAAGGGATGGCGCGCCTCGATGAGCCGGGAGAGGATTTCGGCGCTGTTGCCGCCGGCAAGCAGCGGGCGGTTGTTGCGGGCGGAGACCCTGTGGACAAGTGTCTCGAGCGGGCAGCGGAGCCAGATCGAGACGGCTTGCGCGCGGATCGTCTGCCGCGTGTCGGGGTCCATGAAGGCGCCGCCGCCCGTGGCAAGCACCACCGGCTCGGCGGCCAGGACGCGCTGCACGACCCGCCGCTCGCCCTCGCGGAAGGCACGCTCGCCATAGCGCTCGAAGAGCTCGGAGATGGTCGAGCCGGCGGCGGCCTCGATCTCATGATCGGCATCGACGAAGGGGAGGCCGAGCCGGGCGGCGAGGCGCCGGCCGATGGAGGTCTTGCCCGCGCCCATCAGGCCCACCAGGACGACCGAGCGGCCATCCAGAGCTGCCGGCAGGGACCTGGCTTCTGCAAGCACGGTGTTGCGTGTCATCGCGGCGGACGCTAGCACACGCCCGTCAGCCGAGGCCAAGGGACCTCCCGGATTCGCATGGGGCGCGTGCTCGCCACGATCGTTATTCTCATCATCCTGGCGCTCGGTGCCGGGTTTCTCTGGCTTGGGGCTTTCCCGCCGCATCCGCCCCATGCACGGCCCGTGGAGCAGACCATCCCCAACAGCGCGGTCGGCGGCGGCAACTGAGCCCGATGGAACGCGAAGTCGAGGCTTTTCTGGAGATGCTGTCGGCCGAGCGCGGCGCACGGCCGAACACGATCGCCGCCTATCGCGCGGATCTCGACGATTTCGGGACTTTTGCCCGGGCGCAGGGGGCACACCCTGCTGCGGGAGATGCAGCGCTGCTGGCCGAATACATGGAGGGGATGGCGGCGCGGGGGCTTTCCGCGCGGACAGCTTCACGCCGGCTTTCCTGCCTGCGTCAGTTCCACCGCTTCCTGCTTGCCGAGGGGATGCGTGGCGACGATCCGACCCGCGCCCTCGATTCGCCGCGTCTGCCCGGCCATCTGCCGAAATTCCTCTCCGAGGCCGAGGTGGAGGCGCTCCTCGTCGCAGCCGGTGCCCGGCCCGGGCCCGCGGGCCTGCTGATCAAGGCGGCGCTTGAAATCCTTTATGCGAGCGGGCTGCGCGTTAGCGAGATGCTCTCCCTGCCGGTCGTCGCTTTCCGCACCGACTCGCCGGTGCTGCTCGTGCGCGGCAAGGGCAACAAGGAGCGGATGGTGCCGCTCTCCGCCGCCGCCCGGGCCGCCACCGAGGCCTGGCTTGCGAGCCGGCCGCCCAATGCCGGCCGCTTTCTCTTCAGCGGGCGCGATCCGCGTCGGCCGATGACGCGCCAAGGATTTGCGCTGCTGCTCAAGCAGGTGGCGCGGATGGCCGGGATCGATTCGGCGCGGGTCTCGCCGCACGTGCTCCGCCATTCCTTCGCTTCGCACCTGCTCGCGCGCGGGGCCGATCTGCGCAGCCTTCAGGTGCTGCTCGGCCACGCCGATATCGCCACCACCGAGATCTATACGCACGTGCTGGCCGAGCGGCTTTCCCGCCTGCTGGCCGAGCACCATCCGCTGGCGCGGGCGTGACCATGGCCGTGGTGCATCAATATCTCGAGTTCGAGAAGCCGATCGCCGAGCTGGAAGGCAAGATCGAGGAACTGCGCCGCCTTTCCGACCCGGAGGGGATCAATATCGCCGAGGAGGTGGCGCGGCTGAGCGAAAAGGTGGAGCGGGTGCTGCGCACCACGTACGCGAAGCTCACCCCCTGGCAGAAGGCGCAGGTGGCGCGCCACCCCGAGCGGCCGAAGGCGCGCTCTTATATCGAGGCGCTGATCACGGATTTCACGCCGCTCGCCGGCGACCGGGCCTTCGCCGACGATGCCGCCGTGATCGGCGGGCTGGGACGGTTCAACGGGCGCTCGGTGATGGCGATCGGCACCGAGAAAGGATCCGATACCGAAAGCCGGCTCGCCCATAATTTCGGCATGGCGCGGCCGGAGGGGTATCGGAAGGCCGAGCGGCTGGTGGCGCTGGCCGGTCGGTTCGGTCTGCCGGTGCTCACCTTCGTCGATACCGCCGGGGCTTTCCCGGGCATCGAGGCCGAGGCGCGCGGCCAGGCGGAGGCGATTGCGCGATCGATCGCAGCCTTGCTCGATGCTCCGGTTCCGATCATCGCGACCATCATCGGCGAGGGCGGTTCGGGTGGCGCCATCGCGCTTGCGGCCGGCGATCGGGTGCTGATGCTGGAGCACGCGATCTATTCCGTGATCTCCCCGGAAGGCTGCGCCTCGATCTTATGGCGGGATGCGGCGGCCGCGCCCCAAGCGGCAGAAGCGCTGAGGCTCACCGCGGAGGATCTCAAGCGGATGGCGCTGATCGATAGCGTGATCGGCGAGCCGCTGGGCGGGGCGCATCGCGATCCGGCGACGACGATCGCCTCGGTGCGGGAGGGGATTGCAGCCGAGCTTGGCCCGCTGGCCGGCCTCGATCCCGCCATGCTGAAGGCACGGCGGCAGGAGAAGTTTCTTCAGATGGGCCGGGATCTGGGAGCCTAGGGCGGATCGCGATGAGCCGGAATTGGCTGATCGCGTGAAGAGGCTCGGCAAAACAAATATGCAATATGCAGAGCGCTTTGCGTGGCCCTGCGCGAACGAGGGTTTCATTGCGTGATTCGCGCCTTCGGTGATTCCACCTTCGGCGATCACGCTTCAGATTACGGCTGCGGCGCGACCCGGATCGCAATCTCTACCGGGGATTCTCGGGATAGGAGATGTCGCTGACGATCTCCATCCGCCATCGCTCTGCCGCTCGTACATATCGAGGCCCGGCTCATCTTCGACAAGTTGCCTGCCGCCTTTCCCTGTCAAGGTGGATGTCCATGTCAGCCGCACCACCGCGAGATCACCGGAAACGAGAATTTCCTTGATGCGGAGATCGTAATGATAGGACTGCGCCTGGTCAGCGAGCGCGCGATGCAGACGGTTGCAGAGGAGCGTATAGGTCTGCTCTGGCAGGCCCTGAAAATCATAGCGGAGATCGCGCGCGAACAAATCGCAGATGTGATCGGCACGTCTTGCATTGAAGTCATCGCGCCACCGCTGCTTCTGATTGAGGCTTTCCAGCGTGTCGGTGATCCGATCGATCGCCGGCCGCAGCCGTTCGATCAGACGAAGCCCGGCGTCGGTCAGAAACGCGCTGCGTGTGGTACGATGCAACAGACGTACCCCAGGGATTTTATTCCGTTACCAGTGCGTGATCCGTGCCCCTGGCCCGACCCGGACTTCTAAAGATGATCAATAGCGGAATGGCCGCGATCGTGGCGATCATCAGAAGCTTGTAATCGTCGATATACGCAATGATCTGCGCCTGCCGCGTGATGACGGCGTTGAGCGCGGCACGGCCGGCGGCGGTGAAAGGGCTCCAGAATCGCGCGACATCCGGATCCAGCAATTGCCGGTTGAAGGAGGAGACCTGCCGGGCGATGGCGGCGTGATTCACCTGCGTGTTCCGCGTGAGCAAGGTGTTCACCACCGAGATGCCGACGCTGGAGCCGATATTGCGCGAAAGATTGTAGAAGCCTGCGCCTTCCGCCCTTCGCTCTGGCGGCAGTGTCGAAAGGGCGACGGCGCTGAGCGGCACGAAGAGGAAGCCGAGCCCGGTGCCCTGGAAGACCCCGACAAAGACGATCGTCGCCTGCGAGACATCGGGCGTCCAGCCCGTCATCGCATAGAACGACCAGGCTGTGAGCCCGAGACCGAAGGCGAGCAGGGCGCGCGTATCGACCCGTCCGATCAGGCGGCCGGCGACCAGCATGGCGCCCATCGTGCCGATTCCCCGCGGGCCCATCACAAACCCCGCGGTGACGATCGGGTAGTTCATGAGCTCCTGGAGATAGGGGGGCTGCAACGCAAGAGAGGCATAATAGGTGAGGCCGACAATGGCGACGAAGAGCGTGCCGGCCGCGAAATTGCGGTCCTTGAATAGGGCGGGCCTCAGGAAGGGCTTGTCCGCCGTGAAGGTGTGGACGAGAAACAGATAAAACGCGAGGCCGGCGACGATCCCTTCCATGATGATCTCGCGGGAGCTGAACCAGTCGAGCTGCTCGCCGCGATCCAGCAGCACCTGCAGGGCGCCGATGGTGAGACTCAAAGTTATGAAGCCGAACCAGTCCAGCTTCGTCGCCGTGTTCCGTTTGGTCTCGGACAGAAACGTCACCATGCCGAAGAAGGCGAGCACGCCGATCGGCAGATTGATGTAGAAAACATAGCGCCAAGTGTAATGCTCGGTGAGCCAGCCCCCGAGCACCGGCCCGAGAACGGGGCCGGCCATCACCGCCACGCCCCACAGGCCGATCGCCGCGCCCTGCCGCTCCCGCGGATTGATATCGAGCAGAACGGTCTGCGAAAGCGGGACGAGCGCCGCGCCGAACAAGCCTTGCAAGACGCGGAAGATCACAATCTGCTCCAGAGACTGGGCAAGGCCGCACAGCATCGAAGCGAAGGTGAAACCGGCGACGGAGACAAGGAACAGGCGCTTCAGGCCGAAGCGGCCGGCCAGAAAGCCTGTCGGTGGCGTCATGATCGCCGCGGCGACGATGTACGAGGTCAAAACCCAATCGATCTGGTCCTGGCTCGCCGAGACGCTGCCTTGCATATAGGGCAGTGCCACGTTGGCGATCGTGGTATCGAGCGCCTGCATGAGGGTTGCGAGAATCACGCAGACGGTGATCGCAACCCGGTTGCCCTCTCTCGGCCCAGCCTCCGTGGGCATCGTGCGTTTCTCCGAGATTGGTCGGACGCTCCCTTCAGGAGCGAAGCCGGCTCTTGCTTTTGCTCTCCGACGGCTGAGCAAGGCCGGCATGAACATCAATCGTCATGCCCCATCCGGCCCGCGGAATCATCGAACCTCCGTTCGCTATGCCGGCGCCCGGCATCCGATGCGCCGCAAGGTCCTCGGGCTATTGAATTCCATATTGGAAGAAATTCACCACACGGATTTCGCAGGCCAGGCCTGCCCTTCGCATGAGGCCAGGCGCTTCTCAAGCAGAGCCGGATGAAGGATGCGGCGCGGCGTGAAGTCTTCCGCGACCTGCCGCTCAGGCCAGGCGGCCGTGGCAGTGCTTGTATTTCTTGCCCGAGCCGCAAGGACAGGGCGCGTTGCGCGGTGTGCCGGCCCAGGTCGCCGGGTCGCGCGGATCGACTGCGGCGGCGCGGATCGGTTGGGGGATAACACGCGTGGCTTGAAGGGGTGGAAGTTCGCTCGTCCGCACGGGCTCCACGCCAGCGAGCTCGAGCTCGGCGCCGGCCATTGCGGGGTCTGGGTGGCTTTCGATCATCGTCTGCCGGCGCGGCTGGAAATCCGGCTGGGGCGGCGCCTCGGGCGAAATCTCGACGCGCGAGAGCAGCGTCGTCACCCGCTCCTTGAGTTCGTCCAGCATCGCGTTGAAAAGGGAAAAGCCCTCGCTCTTATATTCGTTGAGCGGATCGCGCTGGCCATAGGCCCGAAGCCCGATGCCCTGCCGCAGATGGTCGAGCGCGAGAAGATGCTCCTTCCACACCTGGTCGAGCGTCTGGATCAAAAGCGACTTCTCGATGAAGCGCATCAGGCCGGGCCCGTAATTCGCCGCCTTGGCCGCCATCAGCTGGTCCGCCGCCTGCTGGATGCGGGCACTGATCTCGGTCTCGGCGATGCCCTCTTCGTTCCCCCACTCCTCGATCGGCAGATCAAGATTGAAGATGCGGCGGACATCCTCGGCGAGGTCCTTGGTTTCCCACTGCTCGGCAAAGGCTTTTTCCGGGATGCGCCGGGCGACGAGGTTCACGATCACCTCGGTGCGCATTTCGCTCACCGTCTCGGACACATCGTCGCTCTTCATGAATTCACGACGCTGGGCATAGACCTCCTTGCGCTGGTCGTTCATGACGTCATCGTATTTGAGCACGTTCTTGCGGGTGTCGAAGTTGCGCGCCTCGACCTTCTTCTGTGCCCGCTCCAGCGCCTTGTTGATCCAGGGATGAACGATCGCCTCACCTTCCTTGAGGCCGAGCTTCTGCAGCATCCCGCCCATCCGGTCGGAGCCGAAGATGCGCATCAGGTCGTCCTCGAGGGAGAGGAAGAAGCGCGAGCGCCCGGGGTCGCCCTGGCGGCCCGAACGGCCGCGCAACTGGTTGTCGATCCGTCGGCTTTCATGCCGCTCGGTGCCGATGACGAAAAGGCCGCCGGCCTTCTTCACCGCTTCGTTCGCCCCCTCGATCCGCTCGCCGATGCGCGCGGTACGGACCTCGCGCTCGGCCGGATCCTCGATCCCCTCCAGTTCCTGGCGGAGCAGCATCGCGACATTGCCGCCAAGCTGGATATCCGTGCCGCGACCGGCCATGTTGGTCGCAATCGTCACCCCCGCCGGCGCGCCGGCCTGGGCGATGATGATTGCCTCCTGCTCATGGAAGCGCGCGTTCAGAACCTGATGCGGAATCCTCTTCTTCTTGAGAATGCCGCTCAGCTCCTCGCTCTTCTCGATGCTGACGGTGCCGACCAGGAGCGGCTGGCCGCGCTCGCGGCATTCCTCGATCAGCTGCACGACCGCGTTGTATTTCTCCTCGGCGGTGCGGTAGACCTCGTCGTCCTCATCGGCGCGGATAACCGGCACGTTGGTCGGCACCTCGACCACGTCGAGCTTGTAGATCTCAGCGAACTCGTCGGCTTCGGTCATGGCCGTGCCGGTCATGCCCGCGAGCTTGGGGTAGAGACGAAAATAATTCTGGAAGGTGATCGAGGCGAGGGTCTGGTTCTCGGCCTGGACGGTCACGCTCTCCTTGGCTTCGAGCGCCTGGTGCAGTCCCTCGGAATAGCGGCGCCCTTCCATCATGCGGCCGGTGAATTCGTCGATGATCACGACCTTGTCGTTGCGCACGATGTAATCGACATCGCGGGTGAAGAGCGCATGGGCGCGGAGCGATTGCTGCACATGATGCAGGATCGAGATGTTGGACGAATCGTAGAGGTTGCCTTCGGTGAGGATGCCCGCCTCCCGCAGCATGTCCTCGACCCGCTCCGATCCCTCCTCCGTCAGGGTCACGGTGCGGAATTTCTCGTCCTTCTCGTAGGTATCGGGGTCCTTGACCAGCGCCTCGACCACGGCGTCGACACGGCGATAAAGGTCCGAGGAATCCTCCGCCGGGCCGGAGATGATAAGCGGCGTGCGCGCCTCGTCGATCAGGATGCTGTCCACCTCGTCGACGATCGCGTAGGTGAAGTCCCGCTGGACCATGTCCTCCAGCCGGAACTTCATGTTGTCCCTGAGATAGTCGAACCCGAACTCGTTGTTGGTGCCGTAGGTAACATCGGCGGCATAGGCCGCGCGCCGCTGCATGTCCTCGAGCCCATGGATGATGACCCCGACCTGCATGCCGAGGAAACGGTAAATCTGGCCCATCCATTCGGCGTCGCGGCGGGCCAGATAGTCGTTCACCGTCACCACGTGCACGCCTTTGCCCGCGAGCGCGTTGAGATAGACAGGGAGGGTCGCGACCAGTGTCTTGCCCTCGCCGGTCTTCATCTCGGCGATCTTGCCCTCGTGCAGCACCATCCCGCCGATCAGCTGCACGTCGAAATGGCGGAGTCCCAATGTCCGGCGCGCGGCCTCACGCACCACGGCGAAGGCCTCCGGCAGAAGCTCGTCGAGCGTGGCCCCGGCGGCAAGGCGCTCCCGGAACTCCACTGTCTTGGCGGCCAGCGCCTCATCGGAGAGGGCGGTTGTCTTTGGCTCGAGCGCGTTGATCTCGGGCACCCGCCGGCGATGGGCACGGAGCGCGCGATCATTGCTGGTGCCGAAGACCTTGCGGGCAAGGGAGGTGAACATGAAGACCCTTCGCGGATGGCGGGCCGGGGTGATGCAGGCTCGCGGCTGAGATAGGGCTCGCCCCGTTCCGGGTCAACGCATTGCCGGCCTCGAGGCCGTGCCGGGCCTCGTCTCCTGCCCAAAAAGTTCGCCGCATTCCGCGACGAATGAAGGGGATGAGCAGGCCACTGAAAATAAAGACCAAGTGTCCCGATTGCCTCCCCGTGGCGATGCCGCGAACTTCGCAATCGGGACACTGGTCATCCCGGATGATGTTGTCGCCGCGCCGGGGCTCCGCCATCATTGGCGGACCGCTGCCCTCCCGCGCCCGTTCGGGGCGATGATCCTCTCGTTCAAGGAACGAAGATGCCCGCCGCCGTCTCTCCGCTTGCCCTGCCTCTGCCGGAATTGCCGCCGGTCGGTGGAGTGCGCCTCGGCGCGGTCGAGGCGGGCATCCGCTATCGGGGACGGACGGACCTGATGATGGCCGAATTCGCGGCCGGAACGACGGTGGCGGGAGTCTTCACGCAGAATCGTTGCCCGGGCGCGCCGGTGGATTGGTGTCGCGCCGCGCTCTCGGGGGGGCGGGCGCGCGCGCTCATCGTCAATTCGGGCAACGCCAATGTCTTCACCGGGCATGCCGGGCGCGAGGCGGTGAAGGCGACCGCCGCAGCGGCTTCCGGGCTGGTCGGTTGTCCCGCCCGGCAGGTCTTCCTCGCCTCGACCGGCGTGATCGGCGAGGTTCTGCCCCTCGAGCGGCTGACCACGGCCCTGCCCGCGCTGCATGCCGGACTCTCCGAGCAAGGGTGGGAGGCGGCGGCGCGGGCGATCATGACCACCGACACGTTTCCCAAGGCGGCCACACGCACGGCGCGGATCGGCGGCGAAGAGGTGCGGCTCAACGGCTTCGCCAAGGGCAGCGGCATGATCGCGCCCGACATGGCGACCATGCTCGCCTTCGTCGTCACGGACGCGAAACTCCCGGCCCCTCTCCTTCAGCGCCTGCTTTCCCAGGGGGTCGAGGACAGCTTCAACGCCATCACCGTGGATTCCGACACCTCCACCTCGGACACGCTCCTGCTCTTCGCGACGGGCGCCGCGCGCCACCCGCGCGTGCCGCCTTCGGGCGGGGCGATGCTGCGCGCGTTCCGCGCTGCCCTCTTCGAGCTGCTCGCCGATCTCGCGCTCAAGGTGGTGCGGGACGGCGAGGGTGCGCAGAAACTGGTGCGGGTGGATGTCATCGGCGCCGCCTCGCGCCGCTCGGCGAGACGCGTCGCGCTCGCCATCGCCAATTCGCCGCTGGTCAAGACCGCGATCGCGGGCGAGGACGCGAACTGGGGCCGTATCGTCATGGCGGTGGGCAAGGCCGGGGAGCCCGCCGACCGCGACCGGCTCGCGATCGCCGTGGGCGGGGTATGGATGGCCCGTCAGGGTAGCGTCGTGCCGGGCTATGACGAGGCGCCGGTGGTTCGCCATATGAAGGGACGCGAGATCGAGATCACGGTCGATCTCGGGCTCGGCGCTGGCCGCGCCAGCGTATGGACCTGCGATCTCACCCACGGCTACATCGATATCAACGGCAGCTACCGAAGCTGAAAGGCGCGGCACCGGGGAGGACTATGGCCATGGCGTTGAAGGATCTGATGGTGCTGCTCGATACCAGCGAGCAGAGTGCGCGGCGGCTGGATCTCGCCGCTGTGCTGGCCGCTCGCCACGGCGCCTATCTCAGGGGCGTCTGCCTTGCCGAAGCGATCCGCCCGGTCGATCCGCTCGTCCTCAGCGCCGAGGCTTATGCTTTCGGCAGCGGAATCCAGGCCTTCATCAAGCAGGTCAAGGATGAGCGTGACCGCCAGCTCGCGCCGATCGAGGGGGCGCTTGAGGCCCATCTCACGCGCGCCGGCCTCCAGGGGGCCTTCATGCTCGAAGAAGGCGCGCCCGTTCCGGCCGCCCTCCGGGAAGCCCGTCATGCCGATCTCGTTATCGTCGGCCAGACCGATCCGGAGGATAGCCCGGACCGGCCGATCGTCAACCCGGTGGAGGAGATCCTTCTCGGCGCTGGCCGGCCCCTCATCGTGGTGCCGCGCTACGGCACCTTCCCAAGCTGCGGGGAAACGGTGCTCGTCGGCTGGATCGGAACCCGCGAGGCCACACGCGCCGTGCATGATGCGTTGCCCATTCTCGCCGCTTCCCGCGCCGTCACCCTACTCACGATCGGTGAGGAGGCAGAGGAAGAAGAGGCTGCGGCGGCGGGGATGGCCGAGCATCTCAAGCGCCACGGCGTTCCGGCCAAGGCCGCCCAGACCGTCGCCGGCGATCTCTCGCCTGCGGATGTACTGCTCAATCACGCTTCGGACATGGGCGCCGACCTGATCGTTGTCGGCGGTTATGGCCATTCCCGCCTGCGCGAGGTCACGCTCGGCGGGGTGACCCGCTCGCTACTTCAGCACATGACCGTCCCGGTTCTGTTCGCGCATTGAGAAAGGCCGGGCAGCTTCTTGCTTCCGTGAGAGCCATGGGTCACCATCGGATGGCCGAATCGGGCCTTTCCGGAATGCCGCCAGCCGCCCCGAGCCGCATGACCCTCCGGCTTCCTCGTTTCTTTCCTCCGCGGCAGCGGTGAGCGCGCTCTCACCCGCGGGTCCGGCGGCGAGCAATCTCGTCCCGGCGGAGTTCGCTCCCCTCGCCACCGAGCGGCTGAGCCTTCGCCCCTTTCGTGCCGAGGATGCGGCAGAGCTGCACCGTCTCATCAATGATTGGGCTGTCGCGCGCGGCCTGGCCGAAGTGCCGTATCCCTATCGGCAGGAGCTTGCCGATGAGTGGATTGCCTCGACGGCCGCTGAGCTTGCGGCGGGCCGTGCCTATCATCTCGCCATTACCGGGCGCGAGGGCGAGCGCGAGATCCTGGTGGGCGCGGTCGGCCTCAGGCTCGATCCCGCGCGGACATTGGGCAATCTCGGCTACTGGGTCGGCCGACGCTATTGGGGCCATGGTGTCGCCACCGAGGCGGCCGGCCGGCTGGCGCGCTGGGCGCTTGCCAATCTTCCGCTCGAGCGGATCACGGCCAGCGCCGCGACCGACAATCCCGCTTCCGCCGCCGTCCTCCTGCGCATCGGCTTTCGCCGCATCGGCACGGGCTGGGAGCCGTTTCTTTCCTGGGGCTCCGAGCAGGAGGTCGCGCTGTTCGAGGCGACGCGGGACGATCTTTTCGGGCCGCCTGAGCCTTTGGTCGAGCCCCTGGCTCACGCCGCCATGGCAGCGGGGGGCCGCGCCATGCTTCTCGTCGCGGCGGCGGCGCTGATCGATCGCGACGGCCGGGTTCTTCTCGCCCGCCGGCCGGAGGGCAAACCGATGGCCGGACTTTGGGAGTTTCCCGGCGGCAAGATACGGCCTGGCGAGACACCGGAGGCAGCGCTGATCCGCGAGCTCAAGGAAGAGCTCGGGATCGACGTCACCGCCGCCTGCCTTGCCCCCTTTACCTTCGCTTCCCACGAATATGAGAGTTTTCACCTCCTGATGCCCCTCTTCCTGTGCCGACGCTGGCAGGGCATTCCGGCACCGCGGGAGGGTCAGAGCCTTGCCTGGGTGCGCCCGGAGAAGCTCGGGGATTATCCCGTGCCGCCGGCCGACAAGCCGCTCATCCCCCTGCTTCGCGATTTCCTGTGAGGCGCGGGTGATCTCCGAACCGTCTCCCGATGCCTGTGTCCTGGTGATCGGCAACGAGGTGCTCTCCGGCCGCACCCCGGACGCGAACGTGAAATTCCTTGCCACGCGCCTCGGTGAACTCGGCATTCCTTTGCGCGAGGTTCGCATCATTCCCGACATTGCCGGGACGATCATCGAGACGGTGAACGAGGTGAGGGCGCGTTTCACCTACGTCTTCACCACCGGCGGCATCGGCCCGACCCATGACGACATCACGAGCGAGTGCATCGCCGCGGCCTTCGGCGTGCCGTGGGAGCCGCATCCCGAGGCCTGGGCGCTCCTCGAAGCCCGCTATCCTCCCGGCGGGTTCAATGCCGCGCGCCAGCGCATGGCAACGATGCCGCGTGGCGCGCGCCTGATCGCAAATCCGGTCTCGGTCGCGCCAGGGTTCCAGATCGGCAATGTCTACGTCATGGCCGGCGTGCCGCAGGTGATGCGCGCGATGTTCGAGACGCTGGCGCCGCAGCTTGCCGGCGGACCGCCCGTGATTTCACGCGCGGTGCATGTCACCGGGGTGCCGGAGGGAACGCTCGCCGAAGGGCTGGGCGCGATCCAGGCCCGGCGCCCTGCGGTCGAGATCGGGAGCTATCCCTTCTATCGTGCGGCCGGCAACGGCGTCGCCGTGGTTGCCAAGGGCACGGACGCAGCGGCGGCCGAAGCTGCGATCGCCGAGGTTTCGGAACTCATGCGGGCGCTCGGCGGAGAGCCCGTGGTCGGCGAACCGCCGCTCTGATTCCCGCCGGCGCAAGCGGTGAGCGACACGCGCGAACGCTTGCCGCTCTGCCGCGAGGAAACTTCTCGTCCCGGATCGGCGAGCGCTCCTGTCTCGTCCACCTGGGCGCGTTGAGGACATAGGCATCGACCGCCACCATGACATGACGGAGACGGACTTGCGCGGGGGGGCATTGCCCGAGGGCATTGCCTGGAGCCTGCTGCATCGCAATATCGCGGGAAAGCGAGGATTGTCATGGCCCTGAGCAAGCCCATCGAGCGGGAGCTGATGCATGAACGCGAGATCGTGCTGCGCGGCTATCGCCGCACAGACGGGCGCTTCGATATCGAGGCGCATCTGATCGATACGAAGAGCTACAGTTTTCCAAGCGACGATCGGGGCCAAATCGCCGCCGGGGAGCCGCTGCATGAGATGTGGGTCCGGCTTACGGTCGATGAGGAGATGGTGATCGAGTCCTGTGAGGCCGTAACGGATCATGGGCCCTATTCCATCTGCCCGGAGGCGGCCGGAAATTTCTCACGTCTCGCCGGCCTCAGGATTGGTCACGGATTTCTCAAGGCAGCAGCCGAGCGCGTCGGCGGCGTCGCCGGTTGCACGCATCTGCGCGAGCTGCTCCAGCAGCTCGGCACCGTTACGTTCCAGACGCTCTATCCCGTGCGCAAGCGCAAGGCGGCGCTCGCCACTTCCGAGACAAAGCCGCCGCTGCTCAACAGCTGCTATGCCTATGCCGCGTCGAGCCCGGTGATACGCCGCCGCTGGCCCCGGTTCTACACGGCCCCCGAGGCCGCGCCTGAATTGCCTGCCCTTGGGCCGGCCGCCGGAGATTCTGCGCGGTCAAATCGGCAAGGGTCCTGATTTGAGGTGCTCCATCGCGAAACGGCTGGTGACGTTCCGCAGTGGCACCGCCTCGATCAGCCGGCGATAGAATCCGTCATAGGCGGCGATATCCGGCACCACCACGTGCAGTAGGTAATCGATGTCCCCGCTCATCCGCCAGGCCCCGACGATCTCGGGCGTCTTCGCCACCACTGCGGCGAAACGCTCGAGCCAGGTGGCCGAGTGATCGGCCGTCTCGACCGAGACAAAGGCGCTGACGGGCAGGCCTACCTTCTCCGCATCGATGACGGCGATGCGCCGTTCGATCACGCCCGTCTCCTCGAGGCGGCGGATCCGCTTCCAGCAGGGGGTCGCGGTGAGCGACACACGGCGTGCGATCTCGTTGAGCGCGAGGCTTGCATCCTCGGCAAGCAGCCTCAGAATGGCACGGTCGGTGGCGTCGAGATCGCGTGAAGGTTTTTCCTCCGTCCCCGGCATTTATGAAAACTCCTTCTTCCCCGGCGGGAAAACGGTTCGATCTTAGAGCGATTTTGCGAGCGGTAGAGAAGATTTTACTGCGCCCTTGGCGTGGATGCGTCGTTCGCGGCCTCTTCCGGTGTCCTTAGGGTGAGCGAGAGCGCGTGCAGCCCCGTCCCGAACTCGCGGGCAAGAACTTCATGCACTGCGCGCGAGCGTTGCACCCGGCTCACCCCGCGGAAGAGCGGAGAGACGAGAACGACGGCGAAATGCGTCTCGCCTTCGGGGCGCGCGCCGGCATGCCCGGCGTGGCGCGCGGATTGATCGATGATTTCGAGCGCGCTCGGCGCGAAGGCCTCGCGGAGCGCGGTGGTGATGCGATCGCTGCGACTCTGCATTGCGCAGATATTCACGGTTTCGCCACATCCGCCAAGGGTCCCGCCCGCTCCATCCCGTTGCAAAAAGGGGGGGCGAGACCCCATAAGCGGAGGGTGGAAACAAACTCATCTCGCCGTCCCTCGCGCCCGCGGGCCTTCGCGCCGGACCCGGACTCACCGGGGCGGACTTGCGATATGCCAGGCTGCACGGCCCTCGGCGAATATCGGGCGCCACGCTCGCGCCGGGCGCTCAGGGAGTGGTTCTGGTTCTGCCTTGAGCACGTGCGCGCCTACAACGCCACCTGGGACTATTACCGCGGCATGAGCCCGGGGCAGATCGAGGCCGAAATCCGTGCCGATGTCTCCTGGCAGCGCCCGACTTGGCCGCTCGGCCGGCTTGGCAGCGGCGACTGGCGGCATTCCGCCTGGGTCGAGGACCCGCTCGGCGCCCTTTCGGCAGCGGCGGCGGCACGACCGCCCACAGATGCCGCACCCGCCGAGCTTCGCCCGCATCTGGCCACCCTCGAACTCACCTGGCCACTCACGCTCGAGACGCTGAAGATGCGCTACAAGGAACTGGCCAAGCGCCACCATCCGGATGCCAATGGGGGGGACCGCAACGCGGAGGAACGCCTCAAGACCATCAACCTCGCGTACGCCACATTGCGCAACCGTGTCGGCCGAAGCGCCCCCGAACGAAATGGCCCGGCTGCCGCGCCCGGCTGAACCCACGCCCTTCGCAGGCCCGCCCTGCGGCATTACATAGGTTTCCCCGCTCCCCACAGGACTGCCCGGCTGATGAACCAACTTGCCGCTTCCACCGACTCGCGCATCATGCCGACTTCGGCCATCGATCTGCCGGACATCACTGTCAATGCCCGCCAGACATTCGGGCTCGATACCGACATGACGGTGCCCGCCTTCTCGGCCCGCACCGAGCATGTCCCCGATATCGATGAGGCCTATCGCTTCGACCGCGAGACGACTCTCGCGATCCTGGCCGGCTTTGCCCACAACCGCCGGGTGCTGATCCAGGGCTATCATGGGACTGGCAAGTCCACCCATATCGAGCAGGTGGCGGCGCGGCTCAACTGGCCCTGCATCCGCATCAATCTCGACAGCCACATCAGCCGCATCGACCTCATCGGCAAGGATGCGATCGTTCTGAAGGAGGGCAAGCAGGTCACCGAGTTTCGCGAAGGCATCCTGCCGTGGGCGCTCCAGCATGCCTGCGCGCTCGTCTTCGACGAGTATGATGCCGGCCGGCCGGACGTGATGTTCGTGATCCAGCGGGTGCTCGAGGTCGAGGGCAAGCTCACGCTGCTCGACCAGAACCGCGTGATCCGCCCGCACCCCGCGTTTCGCCTCTATGCCACCGCCAATACGGTCGGGCTCGGCGACACCACCGGGCTCTATCACGGCACGCAGCAGATCAATCAGGGCCAGATGGATCGCTGGAACATCGTCGCCACGCTCAACTACCTGCCGCATGAGCAGGAGGTCGAGATCGTGATGGCCAAGCTCGGCGTCGATTCCGATGATGCCGCGACGAAACGGCGCATCGAGAGCATGGTGGCGCTTGCCGATCTCACTCGCGCCGGCTTCATCAACGGCGATATCTCGACGGTGATGAGCCCGCGTACGGTCATCACGCTCGCTGAGAATGCGCGCATCTTCGGTGATCTCGGCTTCGCCTTCCGGCTCACCTTTCTCAACAAGTGCGACGAGGCGGAGCGGCAGATCGTCGCCGAATATTATCAGCGCTGCTTCAACGAGGAGATTTCGACCGGGGCCTTCCTGCGCAAGGCGTCCTAGTGTCCTGCCCCTGAAATGCCTTCGCATTTCAGGGACCAGCAGGCCACTGAAAACAAAGAGCGAGTGTCCCGACGCATGATGACGATATTTGCGAGTCGGGACACTAGAGCAGATCGCGATCAGATGGAATCGGCTGATCGCGTGAAGATGCTCGCAAAACAAACACATAGAGCGGATTGCGTGAGCCCGTGCAAACGCAATCCGCTCTAGTGCCGGCTTTCATGGAAAGCCGGCACGGAATTTTTTGTCCAAGTGCCCGATTCACGCAGCGAAAATTGCTCGCTCCGCGAGTTACTTTTCTCTGCGATCGGGCACGAGAGTGGGATGAGGTCGTCGGCACTCCCCCATCCCGCTTTCGGTATTGTTTTCTCGCGTGAAAGAGACCTACGGTGATCCCGCCGTCGGTCATCACGCTTTAGAGGAGCATCATCGAGAGCCATGAGCGGCTCGCAGGGCAACGAGCGGATCGAGGAATTCAAACGCGCGACCGCGAGCGTGCTGCGTGCGCTCGCTGCCGAGCCCGAAGTGCAGGTCGCCTTCCAGCCGGGCCCGCCCGGGCTCGCCGGCAAGCGGGCGCGCCTGCCCCTGCCGACACGGGCGCTGCCGCCGGCCGAGCGTTCGCGGTTGCGCGGCACCGCCGATTCCGTCGCACTCCGCCTGCGCCACCATGACGACAGCGTGCATGCTTCGCGCAGCCCGATGGGGCGCGATGCGAAGGAAGTCTATGACGCGCTTGAGCAGGTACGCGTCGAGGTCGTCGGCTCCCGCCACATGGCGGGCGTGGCGGCCAATCTGCGCGCCCGCCTCGCCGAGGAATGCGAGGCGGAGGGCTATGACCGCATGACGCGGAAGGATCAGCTTCCGCTTTCCGCGGCGCTGGCCCTGCTCGCGCGTGAGCGCCTTTCGGGCGAGACATCGCCCATCGCCGCCGAGCACATCCTCGATGCCTGGCGCGGCACGCTCGGCCCCGAGGCCGAGACGGCGATGGCTGAGCTCGCCGGTGCCCAGGATGACCAGGCGGCCTACGCCCGCGCGGCGCGCCGGCTGCTCGCAGCCCTCGATCTCGCAGAGGCGGAGACGGAAGCCGAAGCCGAAGAGGGAGGTGAGGAGTCCGAGGAGGGCGAGCAATCCGGCGCGCAGGACGACAGCACTGAGGGCAAGAGCCGCCCCGACTCCGATTCCGACGCGCTGCTCGGCGCCTCCACCGAGGAAGCGGAGGGTGAAGCCAGCGACGAGGGCGAGGAGTCGGAGGATGCCGCGGCCGAAGGGGATGAGCAGCCAGGCGGGCCTCAACCGCGGCGGGAGCCGATTCATGGCGGGCACGAAGGCGCGTACCGCGCCTATACGCGGATCTTCGACGAGGAGATCGCCGCCGAGGAACTCTGCGACCCCGAGGAGCTCGCGCGGTTGCGCCAGCAGCTCGACCAGCAGCTTCAGCATCTCCATGGGGTCGTCTCCAAGCTCGCCAACCGTCTCCAGCGCCGCCTGCTTGCCCAGCAGCAGCGCGCCTGGGACTTCGATCTCGACGAAGGCCTGCTCGATGCCGGCCGCCTCGCGCGCGTCGTCGTCAACCCCCTGCAATCGCTGTCCTACAAACGCGAACGCGAGACCGACTTCCGCGATACGGTGGTCTGCCTGCTGCTCGACAATTCGGGCAGCATGCGCGGGCGGCCGATCACTGTCGCCGCGATGTGCGGGGACATTCTCGCCCGTACCCTCGAACGCTGCGGGGTGAAGGTCGAGATTCTCGGCTTCACCACTCGCGCCTGGAAGGGCGGACAGAGCCGCGAGCGCTGGGTGGCCGACGGCAAGCCGCGCAACCCTGGCCGCCTTAATGATCTGCGCCACATCATCTATAAATCGGCCGACCAGCCCTGGCGGCGCTCACGCAAGAATCTCGGTCTCATGCTCCGCGAGGGGCTGCTCAAGGAGAATATCGACGGCGAGGCACTGCTCTGGGCCTATCGCCGTCTGCTCGCGCGGCCCGAGTTCCGGCGGATCCTAATGGTGATCAGCGACGGCGCCCCGGTCGATGATTCGACCCTCTCAGTCAATCCCGGCAATTATCTCGAAAAACACCTGCGCGAGGTCATCCACGATATCGAGAGCCGCGATCTCATCGAGCTGATCGCGATCGGCATCGGCCACGACGTTACCCGCTATTATCGTCGCGCGGTAACGATCGTGGATGCGGAAGAGCTTGGCGGGACGATGATGAAGAAGCTTGCCGAGCTGTTCGACGAGGATGCCGCCATCGCCTGGGCGCATGCCGCCTCGCAGCGCGCCGCCCTGGTGGTCTGAGAGATCTGAGAGACTGTTTGAGAAGACCGGCAGAGCTCTTTCGGACCGGGCGGTCGAGAGCAGGCTCGCTCAACCCTCCGGCCCGCGGCGGAAGAACGCGTTGGCGGCATCGCGGTGGCCTTGCTTGCGGGTCATCTCGACCTCAACACGGGTGATCTCGGCCCGGAGCTCCTCGCGATAGGCGGTGAGCTCGGCCAGTCCCATCGGATCGAGCAGGGGCGGCGTCAGTCGTGAAGGCGGTTTTTTCGGCGTTTCATCATCATCGGTCATTCTCCCCTCCCATCAAGGCCACGAGTGCTTATATCAACGCGGGCGGCGGTCCGGACGTGCATATTGACCCGCGAGGTGGGCGCGGGGCATATCCCGAGCCTTGCCTCCGACGGCTGGCGCGGTCCTGCCCGCTCCCGCGTTTTCGTCTGCAAAATGGAAAATGTCATGGTCCTGCCGCTGATGCCGAAGGCCACCGCCGTTTGGCTGATCGAGAAAACGGCGCTGACTTTCGAACAGATTGCCGAATTCTGCGGCATGCATCCGCTCGAAGTGCAGGCGATCGCCGATGGCGAGGTCGCGCAGGGAATCGTTGGCTATGACCCGATCGCCAACGGCCAGTTGACCGCCGCCGAGATCAAACGCTGCGAGTCCGATCCGAAGGCCCGGCTCATGCTGCTCGCGCCTGCGAATCCCCTACCGCGGCGCACCACCGGCTCACACTACACGCCGGTTGCCAAGCGCAATGACCGCCCCGACGCCATCGCTTTTCTCCTGCGCAATCATCCGCAGCTTTCCGATTCCCAGATCAGCAAGCTGCTTGGTACGACAAAAGAGACCATTCAGAAGGTGCGCGACCGCACACATTGGAACAGCGCCAACATCAAGCCGCGCGATCCCGTCTTTCTCGGGCTTTGCAGCCAGGGCGACCTGAACGATGCGGTCGCGCTCGCCAATGAGCGGCTGGCGCGCGAGGGCCAGGCGGTTCCCCAGCCCCCACCGCCCGAAACCGACGAGGCGGCCTAAACCGAGATCCTGACAGTGGCTATTTGGCGCCTGCTTCTTCCTGGCTCCGCAGTCGTTCCATTTCTTCCTTCACCCGCAGCTTCTCGCGCTTGAGCCGGCCCAATGTCTCGGCATCCGGACGCGGACGTTGGTCCTCTTCGGCGATCCGCACCTCAAGACTGGCATGACGATCCTTCAAGGCGGAAAGGCGGGACTGCAGGCTCATGGACACCCCTTCCGTGCTGCCGCAGCCGCCGGCCGTGCAGGCGGCCGCTCGAACCCGCAAGGTTAGCAAAAAGGCCCTTGAAGGTGCCACGGGAATCGCTGCGCTGCCGCCGGGCCCATGGTATGGACCGGCCATGTTGACCGACCACGACGCGCTCTTGCGCAGGCTGCATGACCTGAGAAGCGAGCATCGGGATCTCGATACGGTCATCGCCCGCCTTTCGGCCGAGGCCGCCTGCGACCAACTTCATCTTCAGCGGCTTAAGAAGCGCAAGCTACTGCTCAAGGACGAAATCTCCCGGCTGGAGAGCCGGCTCATCCCCGACAGCATCGCCTGAGACGGCATGAGCGTCGGCATCATCATGGGCAGCCGCTCCGACTGGCCGACCCTGCGCCATGCCGCCGCCACGCTCGCGGCGCTCGCAGTGCCCTACGAGGCACGGGTGGTTTCCGCCCACCGCACGCCGGACCGGCTTGCCTCCTATGCCAAGGGGGCGCGTGGGCGCGGGATCAGGGTGATCATCGCCGGCGCGGGCGGGGCCGCCCACCTGCCGGGGATGTGCGCTGCCTTCACCACGCTGCCGGTGCTTGGCGTGCCGGTGGAGAGCGCCGCGCTCAAGGGCATGGACAGCCTTCTCTCCATCGTCCAGATGCCGCCGGGGGTGCCGGTCGGCACGCTCGCGATCGGGCAGCCGGGGGCGGTGAACGCGGCCTTGCTCGCCGCCGCGATCTTGGCACTGGCGGACCCGGCGCTCGCCGCCCGGCTCGATGCCTGGCGGACCGCCCAGACCGAGGCCGTGCCGATTCTGCCGGAGGACGATAGGGAGGAGGACGAACCGGACGGGATGGCCACGCCATGACCCGCCCGCCGGTCTTTCCCCTGCCGCCCAACCGGACGATCGGCATCGTCGGCGGTGGCCAGCTCGGAAGGATGACGGCGCTCGCCGCAGCCCGGCTCGGCTATCGCTGCCATATCCTGACCCCGGAGCCGGAGAGCCCGGCCGGTCAGGTCTCCGCCAGTGTCACTTTGGGCGATTATGAGGACCCGGCGGCGCTCGCGGAATTCGCTTCCGCCGTCGATGTCGTCACCTTCGAGTTTGAGAATGTGAGCGCCGCCGGGCTCGATTTGCTCGCGGCCCTCAAGCCGGTGCGGCCGGCCCCCTCCGTGCTCCGCGTCAGCCAGGACCGGATCGCGGAAAAATCCTTCCTCAATGGCGCGGGCGTGGCGACCGCGCCTTGGCGAGGCGTGATGAGCCGCGCCGATCTCGATCGCGCGGCGGCGGAGATCGGCCTGCCGGCCGTGCTGAAGACGACGCGGCTCGGCTATGACGGCAAGGGCCAGAGCCTGGTCACCGGTCCGGATGCGTTCGATGAGGCTTTCGCAAGCCTTGCGCCGAAGCCGCTCGTGCTCGAGGGCTTCGCGGATTTCGCCTGCGAAATCAGCGTGATCGCCGCGCGTGGGGAGAATGGACGGGCGGTCGCCTTCGACGTGGTCGAGAACCGGCATCGCCATCACATCCTCGACCTCACGCTTGCCCCGGCGCCGATCGGGGAAGATATCGCGGACGAGGCCCGGTCTATCGCGCTCCACGTGGCCGAGGCGCTCGACCTCGTCGGGCTGGTCGCGGTCGAGATGTTCGTCACTCGCGACGGATGCGTCCTGGTCAATGAGATCGCGCCGCGGCCGCACAATTCGGGGCATTGGACGATCGATGCCTGCCCGGTGAGCCAGTTCGAGCTCTTCGTCCGCGCGGTCGCGGGCCTGCCCCTGCCGCTGCCCACCCGCCATTCGGACGCGGTGATGAAAAATCTCGTCGGCCCCGAGGAAACGGCGCTCTGGTCGGAGATTCTCGCCGCGCCCGGGCTGATCCCGCATCTCTACGGCAAGCAGGAGGCGCGGCCGGGCCGCAAGATGGGGCATGTAACGCGCCTCTTTCCCCGGGGCGCCTTGCCAGGGCCGTTCGGCATCGCCGCCGCGCTCCGCCCGCTCGCCGCACGGGCGACCGGGCTCGAGGAAATCGCCGAAATCCCGCTTATTTCCGCCGGGTAGAGACCGATGACCGCGCCCCTCCTTTTCTGCGGCTGCTGCCGCGCGCCCCGAGAGCGGGATGAAATCGTCAGCGCTCACCCATCCTGCTCTCTGTCATTGTTTTCTCGCCTGAGAGAGACCTCCGGTCATCACGCTCTGGCTTCACCCGGTCTTTTTCTCGGCGCCGACACGACCAGCGGGGAGCGCCCTGCACGCCGAATCGCCCGCGTCCGGACGACGACGCCACCACCGGGGCCGCCTTTCAAGGCCATGCTGCTTTCCTGCTTCGATCCGCGCATCCAGGCGCCCATCGCGTCCTGGATGAGCAGACCCATGCCAGGGAGCCACGCCATCAGCCTGCGCGGCCAATACAGCCAGTTCACGATCGCCGGAGGCGCGGTCGGCATCACCGCGTCCTTCTTCCCCGAGGCATGGCGGCAGACCTTCTGGGACAATTTCGCCACCACCATCAAACTGCACGGGATCAAAAATCTGGTGGCGGTGAACCATTCGAATTGCGGCTCGGGCGGCATCGCCTTCGGCGAAGATGTGCCGAACGATCCCGAGCGAGAGCTGCAGATTCACATTGATTCCGTCGCGGAATTGCAGCGAGCGCTCTCCTTCCGTCACCCCGAGATCGGGTTTCAGGCCTGGTATCTTGCGCGAGACTCAGCCGGCCGGTTCACCGAATGGACGAACCTCATTGCGGGTCTTGTCATTGCGTGACGTGGCACGGGCTCAGCCCTGCCGCTCGCCCGTCACGCGCCAGATGACATTGCCCACATCGTCCGCCACCAGCAACGCGCCGTCCGGCCCGATCGTGACGCCGACCGGGCGGCCATAGGACATACGTTCGTCCGGGGCGAGGAAGCCTGTCAGGATGTCGCTCGGGGGACCGGACGGGCGCCCATTCGTGAACGGCACGAAGATGACCCGATAGCCGCTCAGCTTGCTGCGGTTCCAGGAACCGTGCTGGCCGATCACCATGCCGTCCGGATAGCCGGGAAGCGTGCCGGCGGGCAGCCAGCAAAGGCCAAGCGACGCGGTATGCCCGCCCAGCGCATAGTCCGGCCGGGTGGCTTTCGCGACCAGAGCCGGGTCCTGCGGCACCCGGTCATCGACCGTCTGGCCCCAATAGGAGTAAGGCCATCCGTAGAAGCCCCCTTCACGCACGGAAGTAAGATAATCGGGCGGGGTTTCGTCGCCGAGACCGTCGCGCTCGTTCACCACGGTCCAGAGCACGCCGGTACTTGGTTCCCAGGCCAGGCCCACGGGGTTGCGCAGGCCGGAAGCGAAGATGCGGCTTTTGCCGCTGGCGAGATCGAGCTCATAGATGGCGGCGCGGCCTTTCTCATTCTCCATGCCGCGATCACCGATATTGCTGAGCGAGCCGACGCCGATGAAAAGCTTCGTCCCGTCCGGGCTTGCCAGGATGCTTCGTGTCCAATGGCCGCCGGGCTTGAAGTCGGTAAGCTTCTTCCCCGGCACGGTGATGCGGTTCGCGCCCGGCATGTAAGGAAACGCCACCACGCCGTCGGTATTGCCGACGTAGAAGGTCTCGCCGACAAGCGCCATGCCGAAGGGCTGGTTCAAACCGGTGAGAAACGGCTCGCTCGTTTCGGCCACGCCATTGCCGTCCGCATCGCGCAGCAGGGTGACGCGGTTCGGGCTGACGCCCAGGGCGGCGGCGCGCTCCATCGTCGCATACATCGCATAATCGAAGACGCTCCGGATGGGTTCGCGCAAGGTAAGCGCCTCGGCCACCAGCACATCCTTGTTGGGCATCACGTAGATCCAACGGGGATGCCGGAGGCCGGCGGCGAAGGCATTGACCTTGAGGCCCGGTGCGGCGACCGGTTTCTGCCCCTGGCTCCAGCCGCGAGCCGTGGGCATCTTGAGGGTTGGGATATTTCCCTGCTTCCTTGCCTTCGGGATGGCCGGGCTGGTCCCCATCGCCTTCTCGGGCACGTTGCCCTGCAGGCGCCGCCACTGAACGGTCGCATCGCCGATCACGGCGACGACTTTCCCGAAAATGCCGGACATGCCCATTCCGCCTCTCCTTCTCGTCGCGTGCAGGGCCACTATGGCTTCCGGCAGGATCACGAGGCAATGCGCCGAAGCCATGAAATCGATGACCGAAGGGAGACAAAATTTAGTTGACTAGGAAATAAATATATGGTTTCCTAGTCAACATAAGGAGTGGGGGCATGGCGAGGAAACCCAAACCCATCAGCACGCTGGAGACCCATCTCGGCTACTGGCTGCGCTTCGTCTCGAACCGGGTCTCCCACGCCTTCAGCCTCAAGGCGCAGGAACGTGGGGTCACGGTTGCCGAATGGGTGGTGCTGCGTGAGCTCTACGAGAAGGAAGCCATGCCGAGCGCACTCGCCGAACGGCTCGGCATGACACGCGGCGCGATCTCCAAGCTCGCCGACAGGCTGGCCGCGAAAGGGCTGGTCACGCGGGAAGCCCGTGAAAGCGACCGCCGGTCCCAGACATTGGCGCTGACCACGCAAGGCTGCGCGCTGGTGCCCACGCTTGCCGCGCTGGCCGACGAGAACGATGCAGCGTTTTTCGGCCATCTCGATCGCCCCACGCGCGAGACGATCGAAGCGGCGATGCGGGAGATCGTACGGCGAGAAGGATTGCGAAGCGTGCCGGTCGATTGAGACCGGGCGCGCAACCCGAACCAGGAGAGGAGACCATCATGGATACGAATGCGAAAAATATCGTGCGCGAAATGACACGGGCCTCGAACGAGGAGCGGATCACCTTCCCCGAGGTCGTGAAGGCGCTCATGGCGGCCGGGGTCGAGCGTTATCATGCCGACTTGATCGCCGGGCACAAGACCTACCACATGCCGGATGACAGTTTCGAAATCGTGCCCTCCCACAAGACGAGCGCGACGGCGCAAACATTCTCGGCCGAATCCGTCCAGAAGGCGCTTCATGCCATCCAAGGGAAGGAAATCGGATACCGGGAATTCTGCGAGCGCATCGCCGCCGCCGGCTGTGTCGGATATTTCGTCAGCCTCGCGGGCCGGCGTGCGGTTTACTACGGCCGCGCGCTCGATACGTATGTGGAGTGGTTCCCGGGCGCGAAGCCCTGAATCCCATCCTGAATCCCATGGCGCGGCCGGGGAGCCGCGCTGAAGCGGATTTCTTTTTCTATTCCTGATAAATCATGAGCCGCATAATGTCTCATTATGCTGGCCGTGGAGGCATCCTCAGTCCTCGGCCGGAACAGGGGGAAGCGTCTGATGTCCATGCGTCCATTCGCCTGCGCCTGTTGCGGTGCACAGCTGATCCCGCCTGGCCTTGAGCGGCGGAGTTTTCTGCGCTTCGTCGCGGCCGGCACTGCCGGGCTTGCGCTCGCGCCGCGGATCGGCCGCGCCCAGTCCCCCGGTGTCCAGTCACCGACACCCTACAAGGCCATGCTTCTCTCCTGCGTCGATCCGCGCACCCAGGCGCCGATCGCGGAGTGGATGAACATGCCTGTCGCGGATAGCCACGCGACCAGCCTGCTTGGAAAATACAGCCAGTTCACGATCGCCGGCGCGGCGGTGGGGGTTATCGCACCCTATTTTTCCCAGGCCTGGAAAGACACGTTCTGGGACAATTTCGGCGCCACCATCCAGCTCCACAGGATCGAGAATCTCGTCTCCGTGGACCATTCGAATTGCGGAGCGGTCGGCATCGCCTATGGGCAGGATGTCCTGAGCGACCCCAAGCTCGAACTCAGCGCCCATATGGACGCCGCCGAGGAGCTGAAGCATCAGCTCATGCTCCGCCATCCGGATGCCGGGTTCCAAGCCTGGTACGTCACTCGCGATTCCGCGGGAAAGTTCACGAATTGGAGAACTCTCATCCCGGGTCCCGTAATCGGCTGAGACCGGCCGATGGCTCATGGCGCGTTCGACGGGACGATCGTTTTCGTCCGGCCTCGTTTGGCAGCGAAAGCCTGAGAACGGCGTTCCTACGGCGCTACGTCTTGGCGGACGCTTCGTGGCAGGGGGCTTCGTGGCAGGGGGCGGCCTCTGCCTTTTCGTGATAGCGGCCTGTCGGGTCCACGTGGCCGCCTGCGCCATACCTGTCGTGGTGGCGCACCCAGTCTCCCAGATTGCCCCGCCCCACCTCATTGCGGCCCTTGGGCGCGAGGTCGAGATAGGCATAGGCACCGAGCTGCAGCTCCCCGCCGCGGGCATAATGGGAATAGGTGTGGAAGATCGCGCCCGCCTGATCCTTGCAGAAGACGCTGGTGCCCGGAAGCTCCTCGATTTCGGGATCGTCGATCATCTCGAAATTGTAGAAGACTTTTCCATCCATCTTCCGCTCCGGCGGGAAGGAGACGTTGAAGTCGAAGTTGAAATCGCTTTTCCCAGAGGAGACCCATCGGAAGCACCAGCCCATGCGACGGCGGAAGGCATCAAGCCTGGCGAAAGGCGCGCGGGAGACGGCAACGAAGCCGAGATCGTTCTGCTCGAAATGTTGCCGCGCCGCGTCCACGTGATCGGCCAGGAAAGAACAGCCGACGCAGCCTTCTTTCCAATCGGGACCGAACATGAAGTGATAGACGATGAGCTGGCTGCGCCCGTCGAAGAGATCGGCGAGGCTCACCGGGCCATCAGAACCTTCGAAGACGTAGGTCTTGTCGACCCGTACCCAGGGGAGCGCCTGGCGTTCCTCCGCCAGCGCATCCCGCATATGGGTCCAGGCCTTCTCCCTGGCGAGCAGCGCCTTGCGCGCGGCAAGCCATTCCTCGCGGGAGACGATGCGATGCTGTTCCATTCTTCCTCCTTTCCGTGCGTTCCATCGGTTCCTGATGTCGGACCCGATCAGTTCGGCCTTGCCGGAAACGGTTCCCGCCACGCCGCGAATGCGTTGAGCTGGTCATGCCAGCGGCGGATTTCGGGAAACTCGTCCAGCGGCATGGACGCGCGCCCGGCGTAGGGGAGCGTGACCGCGACCGAGAAATCCGCCACGGTCGGGTTTTCGCCGACGAGCCATTTGCGACCCTTGAGATGATTGTCGAGCACCGCAGCGAATTTGCGGAACCCCTCGAGAGCCCGTTCGACCACGGCCGGATCGGGATCGCCCAGGGCGAAGCGGGATTTCACGATATGCTCGAAATAGAGCGCGCCGCCTTGAGGATAGAAATGCTGCGCGTTCCAGCTGAACCAGCGGATGATATCGAGCTGGCGCGAATCATGCGGCCAGAGATCCGCGCCCGTCAGATCTGACAATTCGCACATGATGGCATCGGCTTCCCAGAGAATCCGTTCGCCGTTGGTGAGGGTCGGCACTTTACCGTTCGGATTGAGCGCCACGTAGGAAGGTGCCTTATGCTCACCCCTGGTCATGTCGAGATAGATGAACGCGACCGGCGCCTGCAGATATTTCGCGACCGCGCAGGCTTTCCGCGGGGCAAGCACGTCCGAGTAATAAAGCTTCATCATGAGACTTCCCCGATATTTTCCACGGGTTGATCGAAGAGTGTCGTGAGCTTGCCGAGCGAGCCGCTCCAGCCCACGCGATGGCGGTCGCGCACAGCTTCGTCATGGAACTGGGCATGGGTCAGCGTGAGCTCGGTTCCTTCCGGAACTGGCCGCAGCTCGACCGTGACGAGGGATTCGCGATCGGGGGTGGACACCCATTGCCACGTGAAGACGAGCTTCCGGTTCGGTTCCACCTCGCGATAGACGCCGCGGCAATCATGCTTTTCGCCGTCCATTGTCTGGAAGACGACCCGGAAGCGGCCGCCCGGACGCGGATCGGCCTCGGCGGACAACACTGGGCCTGCGTCCGGACCCCACCAGCGCACCATGCGCGCGGGCTCGGTCCAGGCGGCGTAAATTTTTGCCGGCGACGCCTTGATGCGGCGAACGAGGGTCAGGCTCGGCTTTTCGCTCATTCTTCGGACTCCTCCTCGACATAGGCGGCGAGGCGATCGAGGCTTTCGGACCAGAAGCGCTCATAACGCTTGAGCCAAACCATCGCTTCCCGCATCGGCTCCGGCGTGAGCATCACGGAGACCGTGCGGCCTTCCTTGCTGCGCGAGACAAGCCCGGCATCACTCAGCACATCGAGATGCTTCATGATCGCCGGCAGTTTCAACGGAAAAGGCCGGGCAAGCGCGCTGACCGAAAGCCCCGGCTCACGCGCAAGCCGCGCCAGGATCGCCCTGCGGGTCGGGTCCATCAGGGCGGAAAAGGTCCGGCTGAGCTCGGTCTCTTGATACTTTACCACATAGCAAAGTATTGGGCCGCGCGGCGGCCCTGTCAAGCCTGCGCGTCGCGAGCAGGACCGATCAGGAAGGGGCTTTGCGCAGAGCCGATCCGGCAGGGAAATCTTCGATGGCCCGCGCGGGCGCGCGGCCATAGAGCCCGCTCCGGCCGGCTGCGACGCCGGTGAGGCGATGCAGAGACAGGGCCATCTCGGCCGCCTTCATCACGGCTGCGATTCCGTCCAGGACGACGGCGCCATCGATCAGGAAGGGCTGATCCTGCGCGAACAGCAGCATGGGCAGGCCGCCGGCGGGGATCAGCACATCGCACCGCGCGCGCCAGGAGCGGCCGCACCTGCTGCATGAAATCCTCGCGCACCTTCGCGTATTCGTCCGGGTCCGTGAAGGCGCGCATGAATCGCGGAAGGTCCGCCTGGATCGCCGCCACGCCGCCGACGCGCTGCGAGAGCCCATGGCGGCTCACCTGCTCTTCGTGCCAGGGAATGAAGACGGGGTCGATCGTGACCAGCCCGATCTTGCGGCCGAGCGAGCAGGCAAAGAGCATCGTCGCCTCGCCCAGCCCGATGACGGGAATATCGACCGCACCGCGGCATTCCGTGAGCCCCGGCTCCTGGAAATGACCGACGACGAAGGCGTCGTATCCGCCACGCTCGGCATCGACCGCCGCGCGGATCGTCGCCTCCGCGCATCGGAACTCGGTGATCGGGTGGAAGAACCGATCGGGTGGCGCAATGCCGTGCACCTCCACCATTGTTCCCGGCGCGGCCAGTTTCCGCAGCCGCCCGCTCAGACGATCGATATAGGAGGCCTGCTCGGAAGGATCGACAAAGCTCTGATACCAGATCCGCGCTGGTTGATGTTCGCTCATCTTTGCCTCCTGCGTTTTTTCGGTTGGCAACTTAACGAATATCCACCGTGCTTGTCCGTGCTTTGCCGGTTCTCGGGTCGATGGCCGTGGTTATGCAGACGGGCTTGAGGATTATCGCTCGTTTCCTATCATTGTTTGTCCGAATCGATACGACCATGGAAAATTTTGCCGAATCGGTCGCGACAAGCAGTAAAATCAACTTACCATCCAATCGACTTAGCAGACTGAGACCGGGAGCGTCTGACAGAACCAGACACGGCTACTGCACTACGACAGTATGGTAGAATTAGGCAGGAACACGACGGACATTTTCGTAAGGCCGACTCTGGCCGACGGCGAGTAGTTCGACTCGACTCGATTACCTGAATCGCACGAAAGGATCGGAAATTTTTCTGTTATAGACAAGAGACTCGCTATCGAATCGGATGAGGAGTAAGCTGTACACACCATCGTTGGTATAAAGGGAGGGGCTTGCATGAGCTTCGACTGCGTTCGATAGTATAATGTAGTATAGTTATGTAATGAGACTAATGCCCGCTATGAAAGAAGTATTCCATCAATATTTCCCGCCCTCAGTGTCTGACTGAGAAAGGGTTGAGTGATTTCAGCGGGTTGTGATTCAATCGGATTGCGAGCCGCGACGGAACCAACGATGCCCTGGACTGAAATCA
>Ga0335072_10000975_pt1 | contig 49309 bp, 56 predicted proteins | sample Lox_Sample_21_FD_206725 | JGI IMG/M metagenome (GOLD analysis project Ga0335072, IMG submission 206725) | Soil microbial communities from Loxahatchee National Wildlife Refuge, Florida, United States - Lox_Sample_2.1 | ecosystem: Environmental > Terrestrial > Soil > Wetlands | place: USA...
CTCCTTCATGTAAATTGCGCTCCGTCTCTTCTAATTTTCCACTTCTGTCTCCTTTGCGTGACTGCATCGCAGGATGGTTGATTTAGATGATTTGTATGGTCCAATGGAGGTCGATGACGACCTCAGCACTGCCCTGGGTACCAAAACCCTTGCGGATAGGGACATGGTACCCCTGGCTTCGACAACAACCCGGGTTCCTCGGCAGATACCCTACCTATAGAGATCTTCGAGCACCGGAGGTTCCTGGGGGTAGAGCATGGTGCCACCTTGCGCTCTGGACAAAAGGTGTCCAAGATCTGGGACCATGGGGCCGAATACCGAGCGCTCGATACACCGCAACATGACAAATATTGGAAATGCAACCACTGCAATAGAGGGCAACATGATGTCTAGGGAAGAGTAACGCCGACAGCTTCAACAGCTTGGCGGCAGCGAGGTGGCCGAGTATCTCAACAGCGGCCTAATTGTACATTGCAGGGTATAGCCAATGGAAAAGTCACTTCTCACCACCTGTTGCCGGATTATGGAGGCGCTAAACCCGGGCCTACCAGGCCAGGCCTAACCCCTAAGGCCTGAGTTGTAGGGCCTATTGGGACCACTGGCCACACCGTTCTTGGCTCAGCTTTGGCTCAGCTTTGAACTCGTGGCCCAGTCTTTGGGGGTGGGCATTGACCGTGATTAGCGGGTTCACGACGCTTGTCGCAAGTGTTGCGCATAACCCAACAGACTGGATGCACATATTTGTCGTGAAGCCTAATTTCGGACGTCTTTAGATGAAATGGCATCCTTTCGTTAATCAGAGAAGAGTGTTCTCTACGTCCATATAGTACCCGGCCATCATAGTTAAGCTAAGGAAACTGTTCATGATTGCCTTCTCGATGGTTATCCAAACACGAACCGATCATCCCCTTGTGAGCTGGAATCCGCTTGTTTGTGCAGGGCCAGGCTCCAAGACAGCCGAATGTAAAGCAGCCGCAAGACAATACTTGACGCATATCCAGCTCCGAAGAAACGTTAAGGCAAGCTTAGTTTGAGAGGATTGGACGCCTTGTTGATATGCCGTGAATGTAAGGAGGCCCCTTGCGCTATCTATGTCGATATTCCCGTTCATATTCCCAAGCGATATTTCAGCCCAGAATTTGATTTGACTGTCCTGGGCGTCTTTCACTGGAATTGTGTCGGCTCTAACAATGCACGCAGGCGGCGATGGCCGTTGTTTCGGTTCGGAATATCGCGGAGGTGAACCTGCGGTCAAGGCCTGCGTGTTCGTAGTTCTAGTTGAGACGGTACTGGAGCATCGGAGGTCAATCTCAAATGGCATCCTTTCCAGGACTCACTTCTCCTTCTTACTCTTCACGTCTTCGATCCACCTCCCTGCCAGTTTTGACGGGACTACATGTATACTCACTAAACCATCCATCACAATAGTCTTCCCATTCGCCAAAACATTCAGGAGACTCAACTTCTTTCCCACCTTAATCAACCCTCCCGTCGGCGTATCCATGTAACACTCCACATCGCCAAGTTTGTACTCTTTCGCCGTATCCCAAGGCAGGGGTAGGATGTAGCTCAAATGATCGATAATTTTGTCCTTCTCTGCAAAGGCTTTGATGAAATCTGACTGCGAGTGCATGGGATACAGCAGCACCACGGGAAACACCAGAATCGACGTCGGCGACATAGTGTCAGGCGAGAGATGGATGCCGGCGTCTTCGAGGTCAGGAGGCTTCTTGGACCATTTGAGCAGGATGCCCCGTGCTTTCAAGGCGGCGTACAGCGTGAACGATTCTTTCCCTTTCCGTTCACGCTCAAGTTTGGCTTTGCGGTCGAGAGCTTCCTTCGTAGCGCTGCGGGATTCGATTTGTGTTGAGAGCTTCTTCAGAGATCCATTGTTTGGTTCGAGCTGGAGGCCTCGATAGACAGCGTCTTTGGCTTCAGGAAGCTTGTCCAAAGCTAGGAGAGCGGATGCGGAACGATAGTATGCTTTCACGTTAGAGGAGTTCAGACGGAGGGCCGATGCACAGTCGAGAGTTGTGGAGCGGTAGTTCCCTTACCGAATTTTGTCAGCCAGATCATCAAGATGTGCACAGGACCTTTTCGTTACCCAGCTCAAGATTGCACAGCGCTCGATTGACATAGATCTGCTCCTCAAGCTCTTCTTCCTTCTTCGCCTCAAGTTCTGGGTCCTCTCCCTTCTCCCACTGGTCGTCTGCGCCCTTGGCTGTCAGAACCGCGAGGCCTTTTGTGTAGAATTCTTTCGCATCTCTCCACATTTTCGTCCTGACCATCTCATTCCCCTGCTCTTTGAACCCCCGCGCTATCTCCGCTTTTGTGCCTTCATATTGCAGTGCACGAATTGCTTCTAGTGCCGTATTGCTTTCGCCATCTGCGTAATTTGAATATCGTCAGCCTCAAAAATTTGCAGTCTTTATGCCGTTACGCGGATTCAGCCGCCAGCCACCGTCCAAGGGAGATTGACGCACCGGCATTATTCGCACCGTTGACATCGTCGCTATTCATGAAGAGAGGCGTCTTGCTAATCTCCAACATGACTTCCTCAAAGCTGCGATTGAGGGGCGTGGGCTTATCTGCCCCCTTTGATGAATCTTTCCTGAAACGCTCAGCATAACTTTTTTCAAGTTCGTCGACCGAGTAGCCTGCAGTGATAGCGTTGAGGTCGAGAGCCTCGTCAAAATCATCGGGAAGCTCTTCTATGCGCGACATGATTGGTAGCGATGTCATCCAAGACCAGAGAGTCGTTGGTCGGCCCAGATTCTTGTTGTTTACTGGAATGAGTGCGGCAAGTGGAGTCGATCCGAGATCTTTGGCTTCTCCAAAGTCTCGGAAACGACATTGGCGGTGCTGCCGCAAAAGGTCATTCTAATTTTATCCCAGAGTTTGGCGCGTGAACATCGACGGAGGCCTACTTGACTCAGATACCAACGACTCTTGAGGATCCTGGGCTATCAATAATTGGACGCCCCCGGAGAGACTCTCGACGGAAAATGCACATGCAGGAGTTTGCTGAATCGTCCCAATGATAATTGCACCGATCTCTGAGGCACATCAGTTATTATCGACATGCAACAAGCATACAATTCTTGACTCATTATTCATGCAGTCGTTGGTGCTTCCACTTGTCTCCTAAAGTGGCCTAGAGTCCTACTCATTCCACAGTAGGTTTGGAAAAGAATCTAGTCCCAGGGCTGAGTGTCTTCCCTAATCGATAGTGATTACCAAATATTCGCCAAAGGGTACGATATTCCAATGTCCACATTGCCTAGTGCCTCCCTGTGGTCTTCGGCGAGCAAAGTACTATACAAGCGTCCTCTCAGCCAGTACTCGTATTAGTCGTGCTCAAGCTCGTTCCAGCGGTGCAGCGCACAGTTTGCTGCAATGGCTTTCATCTCAACCCGAGCGGGGGACAATCTCAAGCCCAACAAAGTCGATGGAGCTTGCATTCTACGCCTTTGCCAACCAGTATGAACCGGACACGAATCCAAATAGTATCGCGGCACTGGCGGTGGCCGAAAACAAGCTAATGCACCCTGAGATTTGTGAACACATCAACCTGGCTTTCTGCATTGGCGGGCCAGGCGACGGAGTTCTTATCGGTAGGCCGTTATACGTCGGTTTCTTGCCGGATCTCACAACCCGGTCGAAGTGCGTCGCCATGATTAGCGGTGGCGGTCGCTTATACTGACTCTCTGGGTGATGCAGGATAAAGCCAGTCATTGTATCCATGCGGGACATCAACCCTATTTCTGTGGACGCCGTTAAGCAATATGAAGCCGCCCTTGTGGAGGCGGAATGAGAAGGAACTCACATTCGTGCTATAATTCTCACAAGCCCACACAACCCACTTGGAAGGCCATACGATGTGGCTGCACTCGAAGGATACCTGAAGCTGTCCTTCAAGTATAATATCCATCTGATTAGTGACAAAGTATACGCCGAAGCTATATTCCCTATTCAAGACATTCCTGGGCCTCCTCCTTTCGTCTCCGTTCTATCTTTGGACATCGAGAAGCTCATTGATCCATCGCTTGTTCACGTTCTCTACGGCATGAGCAAGGACTGGTGCGCCAACGGAACGCGGTGTGGGGCTATCATCTCGCCGAACAATCTACAGCTTATGAGAGCGCTAGAAACTATTGCGTCTTTCACAGGAACATCATCCATGGCAGAAAAAGCCTGGTTGAACATCTTGGAGGACGAGGAGTAGCTAGAGTCCTATTTCCAACGCTTTATAGCTAAGATGACTGCTGCCTACAACTTCTGCGCCCAAGAGCTGAAGCAGAACAACATTCCCTACACTTCAGCCTCAGCTGCTTCGTTCATTTGGCTTGATCTGTCAACGTATTTGAAGGAAGATACTGCGGAAGCCGAGTTGGAACTTGCATGGAAGATGGTGAAAGGGGGAGTTTGGTTGGGCCAGGGCCAAATCTTTTGCTCAGAGAAGAATGGCAACTTCCGACTTACATTTGAAACTCCTGAGCCAGAATTCAAGCTTGGAATGCAAAGACTCGTCACGGTACTGAAAAGTGTCTCAAAGGATATGTTATCTTGAGCAGTTGGGAGACCGCTGGCAACGAAAGCTACAGGGTATCGCTACTTCAGTGAAGGGTTTTTTACAGTTCTCCCTCACCTAAGTACACATTGAACGTAGAACAAAGATTGCGAAGCAGTTATAACATCATCCTTTCCATCCCAGGAACAATGATCTACCAATTTGGACTAGCTTGTGTCGAATCTTCGTCTCGGAAATCAAATGTTGGGATGTTACTCCAACTTTTGCCTCGTTCCGAGATCGGATATACACTCTCCATCTCCAAATCTACTTTTCGAGATATCCTCTCCAAACTAGCGAACATTCGAACAATTACGCATTGCTTTTCTTCTTCTAACTATTCTCCGTGACAGATCGGGAGTTTGACCTAAAGTCATTTCATTTGGTTTTGCCGCGCTCCTTATCCTCGGTTGCACCACAATGGCTGCTCGCCAACTTCTCCACCGCCTGCTATGTCCCAAAAACGCTCTCTCACCGACTAGAACATGCAGACCCAAGCTCCCGGCATGGCAATCACATTCGTCCCGAATCTGTCCTTTCTCTACATCTCCTTCGCGCGAGTTGATGGAAATGTCCAGTTTCACAGAAGAGCAGTTGGCCGTCAGAGATGCCATCTCGAAGATCTGCGCCAACTTCCCGAACGAGTACTGGCGAGAGCACGACCAGTTGGAGACGGACCCGCACGAATTACACGCCGCACTGGCTAAGGATGGATGGCTGGGGATAGCGCTTCCAGAGGAGCTCGGCGGGGCGGGCTTAGGTGCGAAGAGGCTGGCTTAGTCGTACAACGACCATGTTCTCATCTGACCACTAATGCCAGGCATATCTGAAGCGACAATGATGCTCCAAACCATTGCTCAATCCGGCGCCGGTATGGCTGGTGCACAATCAATACACGCCAACGTCTACGCTACACAACCGCTTGCCAAATTTGGCACGAAAGAGCAACTCGAAACCACGATCCCAAAGATCATCAAAGGCGAGTGGCGGACCTGCTTCGGTGTCACAGAGCCAAATACCGGCCTCGACACACTTCGGCTCAAGACGACCGCCGCCAGGAGTGCCAGTGGTGACACATATAGTGTTAGCGGCCAGAAGATCTGGATCACGTGCGCACAAGTTGCGCGGAAGATGATCCTCCTAGCGAGAACGACGCCGCTGGAAGAGGTCAAGAAACCGAGTGAAGGTCTGTCGATGTTCTGTATCGATATTGATAAGTCTAATCCCCGGCTTGAACTTAAGAAGATCAAGAAGATGGGGGGTCGGGCTGTTGATGCGAATGAGGTCTTTTTCGACAATTACGAAATACCGGCGAACACACTGATTGGTGCGGAGGGACAAGGTTTCAAGATCATCCTACACGGCATGAATGCGGAGCGCTGTCTGCTGGCCGGCGAGGCACTCGGATTGGGGTACGCAGCGCTTGAGAAGGCCGCGGCGTATGCAAAGGAAAGGGTTGTATTTTGGCGGCCGATTGGGAAGAATCAAGCGATTGCACATCCGTTGGCGGACGCGTATATGAATCTTGAGGCGGCGAAGCTAGCCACGTATTATGCAGCGAGGTTGTATGACCGGAGTGGGAAGGACAGTAGCATCACGCAGCATGCTGTTGGCGTTGCTTGTAACAGTGCGAAGTATCTGGCTGCGGAAGCGGCTTTCAAATCGTGTGAAAGGGCAGTGATGAGCCATGGTGGGATGGGATACGCGGTGGAATACGACGTGGAGCGATACTTCCGGGAGTGCTTTGTGCCGCGAATTGCTCCCGTGAGTCGTGAGATGATTCTAAATTTCATCAGCGAGAAGGTTTTGGATCTGCCCAGGAGTTATTGAGCGTTAGCAAATATGTAGTATCGACGTTCCACCCATTCAGACGCCTTACCAACGCTCCATATTCCTTTGAGGTTTGCTTGATCGGACCGACCAGACCCTTCCTACATCACCGCTTTGATAGGAGTGGCCGCCTAAGGCGTTGGTTTCCAGCTGAGTTTCATGCCCGGTCAGTCGTGGTACCGTAGACAGCATTGGCTCCGTGGAGGTTGTCTTCCCTTGGATATGCTCTTAAGGAACTAGCCCTGCTCAAACAATCTGGGCAGGCGCGCTGTCAGGATGTAGGTTTCCGTAACACTTGAAGAATAGTCTGGCGAAATGATGGTACCATCAGTAGCCAAACCAAGCGCTGCATAAATCTTATAGAGAGGATCCGAACAGGCACCTGCCCGCAAATTTGGCAAGACATCCAAAAGGTTGGAAACAGATGCCGTTTTGTGCTCATGATGAACGAGAAGTCGGCCTATCTCTGCGGCATGATGGGCAGTACGCCTCCTTTAGCACCAAATGTTCTTTCAAGTGTCTGCCGAAAGCGGGAATGTCATCCATCGAGTTGACGTGTTGCGGTAGCGCTCGCCAAACGTTCGTAATCTCATGAAACTAAGCGCTGTGTTGTCCGCACACAATCATAGTTGAAAGAGCTACCATGACCTCTTGCACTACCCAAACTCGATGCCACCAGAAGCAGTTGAAGAACCTAACTATTGCTTCCGACTGCTGGAAAGACCTTTCATCCCGGAATTCATTCAAAATGACTTGTCGATATTCGGCAATGTTGTCTTCGTCAAGCGGGCGGTTTTGGCAGCCGGAGCTTTGCTTTTCCCAGCTTTCAGATGCAGCGCCGATCTTGGAGAATGCCACTGCAGTGAGTGCGTGAGCTGGACCCAGCCAAACGATCGTTCCCAAAGATTTCTCATAGATCTGCTTCATCTGCAAGACCCCTTTACCGCGTTCCTCATGATCGTTCTGATGAATAGAAACGGCATCAAGCTAGGAGTCTCGATGTCCTTTCCGTGTAGTGCGGAAATACCGAAGGGCACATCAGTTGCAGGCTTGTACTGAAAAGGTCCCATTGTTGGATGATATGTTGGATATCATACGTAGTATCCATTCCGACCGCAACCGAACCTGCCAGGTCTTACAGACGTGTCTCAATATGCTTCTAGACGTCAAAGGAATATTCTTCTCATAGCCGTACCATGGCAAGAATGTTACAGCCATTCTGGCAGATTGAACTATTGCGGGAGAGGTGGAGAACCCCGAAGAACGCGCTAGGCCCACATTTGCCAAGGGAGCCACGTCCACACGCGAATGAAGCTCGGATGGCGCTAATCCAATTCAAGTACCCCAAACATTGGAAGCTCCGCAAGCAATCCAAGCATCAACCATCTTCGCCTGCAGAAAGTCGGCAACTATATATTCAAGATCGGACATGCATCAATCCTGCTATACGACACATCGTCAGCGTATGTGACGCTGCCTTCGACACAGTGTCGCCCATCACACCGTAACACCAACCCGACCAGCCGGTGGCTTGCACTTCCAGCAACAACAATGGCTGCCAAAGCCTCGACAGCGGTCGGCTCCGCCGCCTGGATAGCATCTGAGAAAGAGAACGTGCTACAATTACTGAACCAGGAGAAGGAGGAGATCATCTATCCGGCCCAGCATGAAATAGAATGGTTGAATGAGCATATGGCCGAGATATTCAGTCGGAATCAATTGTAGGTGGTATTTCGCAACTTATGGAACCTCCACTAACGTCTCAGTAATGTCACCGATGTTTTCAAGACCCCTGGGAAGCTACGCGGTAAGACGCCCAAGACCGCGAGGAAGAGGAACGGACCAGACGCCCGCGTTGTAAGTCGAAAATTCCACCAATCCTCCCAACATTGCTGACTCTGTGCACCCCAGCCATTGAGTGATGTGTTCTCATCAAACCCACGAGGGACGCCGGCTTCATCTAGAGCGAACAAGTTCAGCAAGCAGATCACGCAATTCGCAATCGCACAAGATGTTGAACCACGACAACCAGCGGTGATTGAACCAGAGCCCCTGCCTCCAAAATCACATACAGACTCAGGATACCATGGATCAAGTCAAGAAGCGATGGATCTCGATGTAACCGCCCATGCTATACCACCACAATGGCCCGCACAAGCCCAAGTCCACGACTCCGAGTTACGTAAAGTAGCCTTGCCGAGAAAAGACGCATACCAAGAAGATAGGAGGACGACGGAAGGGTCGTTTCACTCGGCTAAAGAAGAGCAGACAGCTAAGGTATCATTTGCGCAGCAAGAGCGACCAGATGAGATGGGGCAGGCGAAGGCAGCATTAGCAGAAGCCGTCGAAGCGTCGACAATTTCGCCTATTGTTAGCAAGCAGAATTTTGAAGAACAGAATGCTTTACGCGCAGCAGAGCAGCCCACCGAAAATGACTTCGAAGATATTGGATCGCCATCCGACGGCTCTACACCAGACAGACCTCTCATAAGAAAGAGTAGCTTGACCTTCGCCTCACTGCCAGCTCGAGAACCATTGAAAAGGAGCCTTGGAACTAGAACTTCCAGAACGAGCCAATTAGAACAAGCGAAAACAGCTCGAAGCAGCTATCAAGTACGGCGCACTGGAGAGTCACAAATGATCCATCGCGGACCGGAGGAACAGGCCGCCAAAGATGACCAGGGGATGCAGTACATGGATGATGATCGAGATGATGCTGTTGAAGCAGATGAGTCTGACCCGGAAGTGAAGGCTGCTAAACTGCACCACAAGTTCTCAACACAAAGATTACATGAGAAGATTGACATGCTTGGGAAGTTGCAAGCAACACGCCTCTCCAAATCCATTCCTTCAGCTGCAGCCTTGGCTGCCTCGCATCTGAGGCAGTCTGAAGCTGCGTCGAGACAAGAAAGACCGGTCGGAAGACCCCCAGGCGCAGCAGGATCGGTGGCTGACGACGACGACGACGATTGGATCAAACCACTGGCATCACCACATGGGCCCCCATTGACCAAAAGTCACACGGTAGATATTATGGAAGGAGTAGCCAACGACGATACTGAGGACGAAGAGGAGTTGGATATGCGTGCTCCAGAGTTGATCATTCATGAAGAGAGGATGAGAACGCCAGTGAGGATGTCGCCAGGACCGGGGAAGCTGATGTCGGGCTTTGGCCATGTCAAGTCTGTATCGACTGCTACTTTGGTTTCTCCTGGAAAAGCCGCCATGGCACTACCGGCAAGCCCTGCGAAAACAATCTCAGTCTCAAACCCACAATTTCCCTCTACAACTCCTCAAGGCTCGCCCAGACGTGGTGTGAATGGGACCTTGAGTGCATCAAAATCGAGACTGCAATCGATCATGAAGACTGCTAAAGGATTGTTTACGAGCAGCGCAGGAGTATCAGCGGCAGCAAAATTGGAGACTCTATCACCAAATACGCTTCGCATGGCAGCAAATAACATGCCTGGGCTGTATCCTAGTCTTAATGGCATGTTAGAGAACAAGCCTCTTCCCCCAAGCCCCCCAAAAGAGGGGCGGAAAACAAGGAGCTCTTCTGAGCGGGAAAAGGAAGAAAAGAAAAGGGAGAAAGAGGCCAGAGTTCAGCTTAAGGTCGATAATCAGCTCGAAAAGGCTCGTGAGCAAGAGAAACAGAAGGCGGCGCAGTACAAAGAGGCCCAACAGAATGTGGCAGCATCGATAAATGAAACTATGACTCGACCAAGTAGGAGTAGTCCTCGGAGAGTCGTTCAGGAGCGGGGGAATGTCGAGAGCGTACACGAGAGCAACGATATGGCCCCGCCTGCTGTCCCAGCACAACCATCTAAACTATCACGGCCTACGAAACCTATGCGCGAAACATCACAGAGGTCGAAGCCTCATCCAGTGGCTATACGCGTGGGCACACTCTCTCAGCGCATGCCAATGACAACATCCTCCCTAGCTTCAAATCTTCAAGAGACGCTTCAATCTGCTGAGCCTAGAAGACCCGGACCAACGAAGAAAGCCAGCAGTGCTTCGCTCCAATCTGTAACCTCGAATGCTGGCTTCAAAATGTCCGTCCCGTCGCAACCTGCTAAGCCAAGGGCACTCCTCGCGGCCGAGCGAAAGAAGGAGCAGGACGAACGAGAAGCTCAGCGCAAGGCAGAACAGAAACGGGAAGTGGAGCGCAAGAGAGCTGCTCAGCAAGAAGAAGCCAAGAAGCAAGAACAACGCCAACAGCAAGAAGCTGAACGCAAGGAGAGAGAACGTGTTGCAGCTGAACAAGCGAAAAGAGCTGCTCAGAAGCAAGCCATTGAACGAAAGAGAATGGATGATGCAAAGAAGTTGGAGCAGCAACGCCTTGAACGTGCTGCCAACGATGCTGTAAGTAACGAAGTCGAAGCTGAAGGGCTCGAAGCTTATGTTCGCCAGCCTCCTGCAGGATCTGCAAGACCGCCTTCCAGACTTGGGACTGGCCAACCTTTGAGCAGATCGCTCATCAACCATCCGCTCCCGACAAATCCAGCCAAGCCAGCCAAAAGGCCACTGGAAGAAGATCTAGGACAGACTCGACAACAAGCTCCCAGGTTCGGAGCTGCCGCGCAGCAGACCGATGCGAAACGAAGGCGAACAGAAGACGAAAGCATCATTGAGGTTGCACCTCGACCTACCATGTCCGGAGCGCCCATCAGGCAGTCGAATCTGGGCAAGAAGCCTTCAATTTTCAATCATACTGGGTACGCTCCCGCACCATCTGCGCCACATATCAGCCAAGCTCAATGCCAGATGCCACAATTTCCACACCCACCCAACCCACACCGCGTCGTCCATCCAACAGCAATGGCTCAGTACGCCAACGGAGGCAAAATTCCGTTTGCAGATGCGCCTAATCCACCAGCGCACAGCTCCAAGACACCAGTTTCTTCGTACCAGCACAAGACGCTTCAACTGGTCAAATCCTCACCTCAATACCCGAACGGGGAAGCTATCCATCTCCCCGAGATACCGACCGACTCCGAGGACGAAGATTCTAGCGATGAAGGGAACGCTTTCCCGGTGCCAGATTGGGCAACACCCGGACACCTAACAGATCAGCTGATCCGGCAGGAGGGTATTGACGGCGATGCAGTCTTTGGACCTATTGCACCACTAAAGATGGAAGAGATTTTCGCAAAGGGGAATAAGGATCGGCTAAAGCGGATGAGGGAAAGGACCAGTAGTGCCAATTGGGCTATCAGTGGAGATGGGCTGACGCTCGAGGAGGTCAGGGCAGACAGAGAGCAGAGGGAGAGGATGAGGCGGGAAGGTGGTTGGAGGTATGGCTCGTGATTAGTTGGATTCCTCTGTTGGACGCAAAAATTAATCCGGGGATGCCGTCCGGGTGTGATTTGGCATATGGCGCGGAGATATGACATTACTTATGGAGCGAAGGTTCCTTGGGTGGATTTGCATAGAGTGACTGGCCATTGTGCCTTTGGGATTGAATACCAGCAAACTTATGACGTTGTGACTATATTTGAAGCTTGCCTCTCCTGAGGTGAAGCCTTATGACTTTCTGTGTTCGTGTAGGTTCCGTCACCGTTAGCTATCGCGGCTAGAGACACCTGCAGAATATTTTTACTCTCGCGAGATGGGTAGTTCAGCGCCTACTCCAGGTTGATAGAATTGAGACCAACTTGAAGTTGCCTCATTTGCTTCTCAGACGGGCCAGTTGATGCCTAGAAGTCACGTGAAGAATGGCTAACCGTCATTGAGCCGGTGCCCAGTAATCCTTCCTCACAAGGATTGTGCTACAACTGTGATAGTAACTACAGATCTTGCGCGAGCGATGCCCCGCGAGATCAACTAGTCCTCACAAATGTTAATCAGGGGGGACTTCGTGTACTATCGGTTTACCCATGTCGCGTGGGGCGAGCTTTCCTATCCCAAGGCCGAACGGTGACATCCGTTGCATGAAAAGCAAAGAATTTCAACTTTTCGAAGAGAGCTTTCATCCTTAGTACGCCGCACATGTATGACCTCTTCCTCAAATTTTTTGTGGAGCTCATAATTTGCTTCTTTCTTAACGTTCGTATCGACAACACAACAGGCCAACTTAGAACCATGGATCATCTTCCGATGCCAACTATTCTATCTTCGCCAAAGATGCGTCTGCTCGCTGCTAGGTGCACAGTGATGCAGACCTCCAGGGCGGGCCGGATGCGAGCACTGCAACTCCCTACGATATCTATCCAATGGTCCCTCAAGAGTTCGCCATGGTGTCTATCTGCCTTTACGGAAAAGCTTTTGACTGTAACCTTACTCATCTGCCTGCATTGATGAATCTTCCGATGAAGAGGCTGGAGAGTTCTTGGCGTTAAGGTGGGCTGAGAGAAGCCATTGTGTGCTTCCAGACCCCAGGACTATCCGACGACTTTCCTGCAGACTCGTACAGACCAATTCTCAGCTGCTGGCTCGAGGAACTTTTGTTCTGGTGGTATATTACTTGGTGCTGTAGCATCGGTTATCTGCAAGCCACGGAAAACCAATGGACTGTCTCTGATCGCTCGATCGTTGTTATCTTATCTCAAGGTTAGCGAATGTTTTTCTGTAGCCATGCAGGTACACGTTGGCATGAAGGGGTCTGCAGCTACCGCCAAGTCAGATTTGGCAGGGCCTAGATTAGAATCGAAGCTAAAAACTTCGACTCCGTCCAATTGACTGACGTACTTAGTGAGAGGCTCGCATGGTGGCGGGGGCTAAGAGATATGCCAATACGAGATTTGCGCCCCAAGTCTTCCGCTTAGGAGCAGAGATAAGTTGCTTTTTGCTAGTGAGTCGTCAGCTTTCTCTCCACACCTCCACATAACGCGTACGCCTCAAGTTAATTGCTTCTTCGTTTCCTTTCTGAATTCCTGCCGCTAAGACTGAAGTGGTGGGATGTTGATGCACATCGGGAACGCCTATCGCAACCCAAGCAAGCTACTAAAAATACATCTCCTGAAAAATGATGATCATTCCCGTCTTGATTGTTCCAAGACACAAGCTCTCTCCAAGCTTGCAGAAAAGTTGCATCCACCTCCCCAAAAAGGTTCGGCTAGTCAGCCACAAAAACTTGATAGCGGGCATGTGATCGACTGCCATGGCCGGTGTGAAGTGATTCGTGCCCTTGTCTTTGCAGAGGCCTCCATCTTGGCCGCGTACCTTAGCCCAACTTTTGCATGGCCTACCTGAAGGATACTCGAGCGCCAAGGAGCTGGATTGCGATGTCCAGGCCTCTCGAAGCGGCTCAGTACGTCAAAGAATGGCCAAGTTTGGGTGCGTCTTTATCTATGGCTGGCTCGACCTTGCAGAATGTACCGTAGCGCAATGTGTGTATACAGAAGTGCTGGCCCATTCATTTCCCCCTCGTTGAAATTGCGACTGGCTGCAGTGTGAATCTCGTCAACTCATTGAACGATACGCAAAGCCACCACCACCCTCTGCATGTTATATTGCCCAGCAAACAGGATCCCGGGATCTGAGATCCCCCAAACTTCCAATCGCTCGAAATCTTCTCACGAGTCATTGTTGGACTGCGGCGTCAAGCAAGCCCGAACGTAATACACCATACGTCGCTGCAATGACACTTTTCAGCACTCTCCTTGCTGCATATGCTTGTGTATCAATATCCGGCAACCAGATCTCCATAAGCCAGGCGCCCATAGTGAACGCCACATTGATCGGAGCTGGTGGGGCAGAGTATACCATACCTATACCAGTCGATATGTCGTTGGTCCATACCAATAAGCTCGCCTCGATGTAAACAACCTGGATGAGGACAAGGCTAATGGCTATCTAGACAACGTTCTCAGCGTAAGCCACATTGAAACCACTGGCGCATCGTGCACTTTCTGTGGTGTTGATGGAGCGGAGGTTGTCACAAAATTCCCTGGTCCCGGGGCTGTTAGGTGGTGAGGACGATGTGGGGCCCCTCAGAGAATCTTTTTGCCGTCTGTACATAAATTGTTGAGGCTAGCCATTCTGATGGAGGAGATGTTCGTCCACTGGCATGATTGGGCCCGCAGATGCTGGAGGAATGATGAGACGATCAGCTGATTCGATGGCGCCCTCCATGTTGCCTTTATTGTCCAAGAATAGGCCTTGCAAAGCTGCTGTGCTGGTACCCCGGCTCGATATCGACCGTCGGCTGTTGTCAATGTCTATTGCACCAAGGCTGCTGAGTTTCTCACAAAAGATCTGTCTATACCGCGCGCTATGTTCGAGCTCGCCGTAGAAGCGGTCCCAGAGCTGCTCCACCTGATACCTGGTCGCTTCGCCAAGCCGTACTGTCATGTCGACCCGGCCGGGTCTCACAAGTGCTTCGTCTAGTCTTTCCACGTGATTGGTGGTGAGGAAAATAATACGCTCCTCAGAGCTGGCAACTCCGTCGAGTGCGTTGAGTAAACCAGAGAACGTTACGTTGGCCCCTTGGTAGCCATCAGTGTCGGTCTGCAGGCGTCGATTGGAGAAAGCAGCATCGACATCTTCCAAAAGCACTAGAGTCCGTGCTGGTATCATGGTCAGTAGATAATTGAGCCGGTCGTCTGTCAGTCCTCGCTCGCTCAGGTTGAGAATGGCGATATCATAGTCAAGCTCTCCAGCCAAAGCTTGGATAAAAGATGATTTACCAGTCCCGGGTGGACCATAAAGCAAATATCCACGCCTGTAGGGTATTCCTCGATCGTAGTACCACTTTGCGGAAGCCAAAAAGTCTTGAACGTCTGCAACAATTCGTTCCTTAACCCCAGCATCCAGTATGACTGACTCGAGCGGTCTTTTTCGTCGAGGCTGGCCAAACTTCTCCCATTGCGCAACCCGAGCATGGTAGATGACTGTTTTGCCTTCCTGTGACCTGGCGGCCATGTCATGTGCTTCCTTGAAAAGTGATTCGAAGACGTGCCGATGAGAATAGAGGGTGGTAAGTGTGACTGTCTCCCAGGGTTTACCTGTCGTAAGGTCCCTAGATTTCGCTTCGCGTACACGGTTGACAAGAATGAATGCCTTTCCATAGCGCAAAACATGCTTTCCGGGGCCCGGAATCAACGCAAATTGTGTGTGTATTGCTCCGTTCGGGAGCTCGAGCTTCTCGGTTTGTATGGACAAATGTCGCATGCCAGGTGTCAATCTCCGAAGGATTGACTCCACGATGCCCACTTTCTTTTGTTCTGTAGATCCATTTATGTTTCGTCGTAGGGCTTGGCCTGATTGTACCAATTGCGACCGCTGATGAAGGGTCATCCAGTGCAGGAACCAAGGGTAAGAGTCATCTTTGATATTGATCTCGACATCGACGAGCATACGGCGACGGATGAGGGCGGCGCCATGGCGAACTCCCCGCTGCGCGATAGCAGCAGCAGCACCAAGACCTGCGAGACCAAAGCCCTGTATAAGTGTTAGTAGTCTGTCTAGAGCCCGACAACCCGAGGGGAGCAGTTCTCCCCCTCCCCCTCTTCTCTCTCTCTCTCTCTCTCTCTCTGTCTGTGTGTGTGTGTGTGTGTCGGGGAACTGCTTCCAAAGCCTCAACAAGTGCGCAAGGACTTACAGCTGTAAAGAAAGGGTTGTTGGTCAATTGAGCAAGAAGGCCCTTGTCTGTATCTTGATTCGCGGAAATAATCTGACGGGCCAGATCTTGCTTCTGTGGGCTGGCAGCGACGGAGGCTGGACGTCCTTGGGCAGCATCCACATTGAAGACATGATCTGTCGACATGCCCGTAGACGAAAGTCGGGGAGAATTGTCATGCGTGCTTTTGACAAAGAAATGTTGAGTCGGCACATCTCCACTTCCGATTCCGCGTTGGCTCGCGTCATGGACGGATTTAAGAGCTCCTAGAAGGGAAGAATGATCATCAACTTGCATGATCATAGGGCTAGAAGCTCTTGAGGCGCCCGGCGACTCGTATTCTGTCTGCCTGTATGACATTTGGTCTTTCCTCAAGGTAGGTTCTGAGTTCTTTCCTATTTATTTCACCCCATGCACTCATTTTCTACGATCTGCATTCCGAAAGCCAAAGCAACCAATTCCCCATACGCGCAAGATGTCATCTCCCTCTATCGCAGCTGTACTCTATGCTGCCAGCATAGCAGCTCCGTCCATACCAGGCACACGCCCGGATGACGAAGCCACGAAGACAAAAGCCCACCACGTCAAAGGCGGAGGGTTCAACAATCCCTGGCCTTCATGGCACTTGCTCTCTGGCTGGCAGATTGGGAAAGCTCTGCTATCACGAAGATGGAGTGGAACCGCCAACATACCAGACACTACACCTCCCACAGTACCTGTCCACCAGCCTGACTTCCTCCCATCTCGAGAAAACCCAAGTGGAAAGCTTCGGGCGACTTGGCTTGGCCATGCATGCTACTACGTCGAGTTTCCCTCTGGCCTGCGGGTCCTCTTCGACCCTGTCTTTCAAGATCGCTGCTCCCCCTTCAGCTGGCTAGGGCCGAAAAGATACACCAAGATGCCCTGCGAAATCAAAGACATACCCATCATCGACGCCGTCGTCATAAGCCACAACCACTACGACCACCTCTCCCACCCCACCGTCACCGAAATCGCAAAGCGACACCCCGACTGCCACTTCTTCGTCCCGCTCGGAAACAAGAAATGGTTCGCCGCGTGTGGCATACGAAACTGCACCGAGCTCGACTGGTGGGAGGATGTTGACTTTACACTCACACCCACCTCCCGCACATCCTCAGTTGCTGGCAAATCCTCGCAGCGAACAAGTGTCACGTCCACCGCCGATAACAAAACTACGGCCCAACAATCCGCAAACATAATCACAGCCCGAATCTCCTGCCTCCCCTGCCAACACATCTCCGCCCGTACTTTGACTGACCGCGCTGCGACCCTCTGGGCCTCGTGGGCCGTCACCTCGAACCCCTCAAACTCATCCTCCAGCACCAAAACCCCAACATCCGTTTACTTTGCTGGCGACACAGGCTACCGCGCTGTTCCCCGCTCTCCAACGGGCCGCGAATATGACGACTGGGCCCCCGAATACGACGGCCTACCCACGTGTCCAGCTTTCTCCTCCATCGGAGCGCTCCGTGGTCCCTTCACACTCGGCCTCATTCCCATCGGTGCCTACATGCCGCGCTGGATCATGTCGCCTATGCACGCCGATCCGCGCGACGCCGTCCACATTTTTAAAGACACCAGATGCGAAAATGCGCTGGGTATGCATTGGGGAACATGGGTGTTGACAGAGGAGGATGTGCTGGAGCCACCAAAGAAGCTGAAAGAGGCGTTGCGTATTCATGGGATTGAAGAAGAGGGCGTCTTTGACGTGGTTGACATTGGGGCGTCAAGAGAGTACTAGCATCAAAGTGAATTTACGTCTACCAGAAGATTAATTAGCGAAGGTGCATCAAGGCGTTTGGCAGGATCAGAAACAGGGCATTGAGACAGTAATTATTGCCGGATATATCTGCCAGGTCGGTGAAACTAATTGTAGTGATGACCAGCTAGCTTTTCCTGTGAATAGAGCATTTGAATAAATACGCCTTGTTTCTCATACAGCTAGCTCATCATCCAACGCTATGCTGTGCTAACTATCCAGGTGGTGTACAAAACCTGTTACACGATTTTTTCGTCCCCATGGTGAGCCACTAGTGAGAAAAGCTGGGTAAGCACAAACGCAGTCATGATTCCGGTTGGTGGGTGAGGATTAAGTTATGGTTTGACCTTAGGCAGAAAAGGCTTCTAGTAGTCTGGTTCTATTGAATAATGGTCTTGATCAGCATTCTATTCCGTTATGTAGGGGCGAAAGGGGACTCACTGATTTTCGGTTTGGCGATGGTCTTTGCAAGTCCCTTCTTCCTGCCAGCTTTTACCTTTGGCTTGGTCTCTTCTTGTGGCTCTGGTGCGGTCTGAGTTCCAACATTTTCCGAAGCATCGGCGGTCTCCACATCCGCTTCTTCCTCTGCATGCTCAACCTTCGTGCCCTTATCCGCTTTGCTCTTTCTTCCTTTTGACTTGGGCTCTTCCTTCTTAGGCTCAGGTGCAGCATCCTCCTCTGCATCTTCTACCTTAACCTTCCTTGCTTTACCTCTCTTTGCGGCGGGCTTGGTTACGGTGTCAGGGTCGACCTTGACTCCAAATTTCGTCTTGGAGTCCGTCGTGTCATCAAGCCGCTCGATTTTCAGGGCCTTCTTGCTCTCCTCGGGCGAGTTTGAAGTCTTTGTTTCTGCCTGGTCATCAAGATCCTCACTCTTGAGAACGTCGGCTTTCTTTTTCCTCACATTCTTGGCCACCCGGCTCGGACGTCCATCTACTCCGTTATCCTCTTGCTCGATCGTTTGTGCTTCTGGAGCCTCTTTTTCCACTTTGGTTTTCTTCGAACGTGACTTCTTGGCTAGCTTCTCCTCCAGTGTGCCTTCGTCTCCATTCCCAGCTTGCATGAGTGCCAGATGACCCGACTTTCGTTGTTTCGGCGGCCTTACCGTTTGCTCATAAGCCGCGGTCTCGTTGCGGAGCTCGTCGTCCTCATCTGCAACGGAGCCCGCACGGCGCTTACGCTTTTGGGGTGCCGAACCATCGTTGCCGGTAGCTTCGGCCTTCACCTTCTTACTTTGTCCTTTCGCGGCTTTTGCTTTGGTGGGCGTTCCCTCGGCCATGTCATTGTCCTCGTTGTCGTCGTTTCTGACCTTTTCCTTGGCCGGTTTAGCCTTCTTGTGGGAGCCTCTCTTGCCGGGCCGGTTTTGTTCGACGTCCTAAATTAGTGTTTTAGAGCCAGCAACTGAGCTTCAGTGTGAATGGGTCACCTACGCCTTTCCAATCTTCATCAGGGACGTGACCCTCCTTCAGCATGGTCCTAACCTTCTCCCTCCACTCCTCGGGCAAATCCTCATATCCGTCGATAATGTCGAGATCGCCATCCAGATCACTACCCTCCAGCGTATTGATAAGGTTCTCGATGACCTTTGGCGTAATGCAACCCCTGCAAAGGGGGTCAGTATTCACAGAATAGCAGTTTGAAGTAGGCAAGATGTAAGGCAGTCAAGGTCGTGGTGTGGGGGCTTACCAATGCCTCCATTTCCAACTCTGGACCTCGCGTTCACCGAACGTGAACTCAACCCACGTGCCAAATCTTAGGTCGCCTTTCACGATTTTGAGGCCGGCATCCTTGCATTCCTTGTTCTGACAGCCAGCACGATTATTTGGTGAGATCTCTGGAAGCATAGGCTGTTAGTCGGCGGCATAGTGTATGTTAGAAGCGTGCTCAGAAGCGAGAAGAAGGTATTCATGAGGAAAGTGGGGTAGAGGTGATGATCTTGGAATCAATGTCGAAATGTTGGCAACGCTACAAAGTCCTCACTTAAACACCGACCATATATTCTCTGATGGGAGTTGAGGGTTGAGAGAGTTGGGATTGTAACAGTTCTTACCAAAGCGGTACGCGGGTGCCATAATAAACTCTAGCAGAGGGATGCTTCAGCGAAGAGTCTAAGCAACCGCAGAAGATTGGCGATTATTATACTGCGGTTATGATAAGTAGGACCAATGCTCCGTGCTGGTAGAATTGTATTGAGATCCACGCCACAGTCATACGATGCCGTATTGGAACTTTTATCATGTCTAGAAGTGAAACGCCGAAGGCGGCCCCCTACATGAGATTTGCCAAGAAGATTCGACGCGGAATGCGGGCAGCAAAGAGGCAACCAGTTTCCACCCGCCCATACCAAACATCGAGAAGTGAAGCTTCTCGAGATGACTGGCCCAGTGCTCGCCGTTGCGGGAGTGAGAGTAAAAAAGCAATCTATCATGTCTACAAACTGCCAGCGTTTTCTACTGGGTTGTTTGTGGTGGCCAAATGTCAGCCCACGGCGGGTGGCTCGGCGACGACGACGGAATCTCAGCATTTTGATCAACTGAAACATGTTGTGCAAAGTGTTATAATTACAAACGATATACGTCTATCCAGACCGTGCTCTGGCTACCTGAAGCACGGGATGATGAGCAGTGCCTCTGTATCGAAAATGGACAAAATCCACGCTCCTAAAACCATGCTGCCAGAACACTCTCGCCCTACTTGGAATTATGCCATCTTGTCACCCTTCTCTCCGAGACTATTGCTCGGCGAATCCTCTGACACCTCTTGAGGTGGATTGCTGAAACCCATGGATCGTCCTTCCAAGACCTTGGTCTCCATTTCACCCTGGACGTTTGCAACGTTAGTCGACTCGCTCTTGCTGCCACGGCCCCATTTGATATCATAGTCGTGCTTGCCGTCGTGGAAGAAGGCATATGGAAGCTCGCCGTGAACTTCGGCGTCACCGATCATGAGTTGCTCGTCGCTGTAACGGAGTGGGATGCGCATGACGTATTTGATGAAGAGGCAAATAGCGGATGTCCAGAACAGATTCCAGCCGATGATGAAGAGGAAGCCGACGATCTGCAGCCAGACTTGTCTGCCGTTGCCGTCGATGGCTCCACCGGGGTTAACAGCGCCGAAGGCCTCGCAGCCCTCATAGGTAGCGAAGATGCCAGTCAAAAAGCCACCAACTATGCCCCCAACCAAATGGGTATGGAAGTCGCCGACCACATCGTCAGCCAGCTCCAAAAACCACTTCTGCTTTCCCAAGATGTTCATCGAAACCCAAGGGATCGTGCCCGAGCAAAGACCAATAACGATTGCACCCCAGCCAGCGACGAAACCAGCAGCAGGTGTAATAGCAACAAGACCGGTGATGATGCCTTGGATTGCGCCAATGACGGCAGGCTTCTTGAAAAAGATCAAGTCCATGACGGTCCATGTAAGCATGCTCATAGCCGTGCAGACATTGGTGTTGAGTACCGCAGCACCGGCATCGGGGCTGGCCGAGTATGGATCACCACCATTGAAGCCGTTCCAGCCGAGCCAGAGAATACCGACACCGACCAAGCTGAGGAGGACGTTGTTTGGATGGAAGTCGTTGCGATCGATTGGATGACGCGGGCCTACCCAATAGGACATGACGAAACCGGCCATGCCCGAGGACACGTGAATGACATATCCGCCGGAATAGTCGAGAACACCCATGGTGGCAAGGAACCCACCTCCCCAAAGGGAGAAAGCGCCGACGGTGTACGAGAGCGTGAGCCACAGTGGCACGAATGCCATCCATGCGAGGAAGTTCATACGCGCGAGACCGGCGCCAGCAATAAGGACCAGAGTGATTGCAGCGAAGACGAACTGGAAATAGACCATGGAAGACTGCGGGAACGCTTGGGAGACATGGGCGGCTGGCAGAGTCGATTGCTTCAGTTCGTAGTCAATGGTCACAGCTGGACCGGGTCGGCCGACGAACGGCAGCATCTGCTCCCCGAAACCGGCTTTGAAGGCATAGACGACCCAGCAGATCAAAACGGCTGCAAAGGCGTACATTACCATGAACGCCGAGTTGATCGCCCACTTCTTCTTCACCATCCCAGCGTACAGAACCGTCAGTCCCGGCAAGCTCTGCAGGCCGACCAAGGTTGCCGCTGTAATCTGCCACGCATTGTCACCGTGATTGAGCCAACTCGGGTTAGGATTCCCGTTGGCGTATTGGAAGGTCATTTTGGCGGTGTTGTTGGCTTCAGATTCCAGCAATGTTGAGTATTTGGGGCAAGAAAGAAAAGGACGACGCCGGTGCGCGTCCAAGAGAAAGACAGACAGGAAGGAAGGATTTGGCAGCCACAATCAGAATGGGGGCGTGGGCCGGTTGGGCTTATAAGATGGGTAATACGGGAAAGAAGCAACGCGAGCTACTTGTATCGCGCCTGAATGTGTTGGGGGTCATAGCTCCAATAAGAATGCATGTGGAAAGGATCCCAATTAGAAATTGCTATTGATCAACACGAGGAAAGCTGTACCACCTCGCACAAGCAGGGTACTGGGCCTTGCAGCTGACAGGCTCGAGATACGCCGGTAGTGGGTGTGCTAGGGCGGTGTCGTCGTGGCTTGGCTATTCTAGGGAGCAAATCAACATCTACCGACTTATCATCCACTAAACCGCTTCTAGCTCTTCCTTGGCTTTTGCTTTCGCTTGCTTATCTCTCGACTTCGCGAACTCCATATCATTTACCCAATCAAATGCAAATTTGGCACCGTTTGAGCCACCGACAATTCGATCCGCTACTGTGGGTCGAAGCGAACCTGCTTTTTTTCGACTTGGAACTTCCTTCTTTGACCCCACGAGATAGAGCATCTCACAAGCCCGGATTTCTTAGCCTCAGCTCCTCGAGATCCCCGACATCCTGGACCATGGCCGGCTTCCACGCGAAACGCCCACACCATCTCTAAGGGGCCAGACCATCGCGCAATTTCTGTGCGACGAAGTGAAGCGCGCTGTGACGTGGTGGAGTGGGACAGGATGCTTCCATGTAACATTTAAGGCCAAGCCAACTGCTATCTTCGGCCGTCCTCATCCTTAACATGATACCACGCCGAGCCGAGGCGCGTAAACGATCGCACCAATTCCGGGGACCAACGCATATCCCGTCACTGGTTCTAGATGGGTCAGATAAACCCCTGCAAATGCACAATCTAGAGTTCCCGTGCCGGTGCAGGGAAACCTCCCACGCGATACTCGCATCCAGCTGGCCTGAACTCAAAAATAAGTCCACACAGGTGTGATTCCTCATCGGAAAAAAGGGAAGGTTCATTTCCGGATAGCTCCGACGCGGTCAACCACAGCTCCACCTCTGACAAAGTTCGGTGGAATCTTCTGCCTCCAAATCAAGGCTCAGCTTTAGAGATTCTGTTTGGCATTCCACACCACCCAATTCGACTTTTGTTTTGATTCGCCGTCCCTGACATTCGACACGTGGTTAACCGTCTATCACGACGCAACAGGCTCGTCCCAACAAAAAGCCATGTCACCAATGTTTGACTAAGCTGATAACGTCGTCTTCCCGAATACATACTCCTTTGCCAAACAACTAGATGAGCGAGTATCGCGGTCCCAATCCGGAGGAGCTCCCTGCTCTGACGATTCCGCTCTGATATGGCAACGTCGACGAGCTCCTCAACCACTTGCCTCACCACTCCAATTTCTGAGCCGTGCCACTTCTTCGCTTAAAAGGCTCGTGATTGGCCCTGATACTTGAAAGTTTGCTGTTCAGGCAGCGAGGAGCCACTTGACAATAAACAAGTCATGCAGCTAACCTTTACTTTCGATAGCATCTAAGCCTACCCCAAAGCTAATCGCCCCATCATGCAAGATGTCAGCGGGAGCTTAGAGACCTCTCAAAGCTTGTCGTGGCTTAGTCGATCGTCCCGCCAGTGTGGAGGCCTGCGGTGCATCCAGTCGTTCTCTTTCTCCGCTACTCGAGCATGCTCCGCGTGAAATGCCGACTGCTTCCTTACATCCAAGCCAGACTGTCAGCTGCCCTGTGCCGAGTTCTAGACCATTTTTATGTTGAGGGAAATGTGGTGAGAATGGAAAATACCTCCAGAGTTTCGTCAAAACACGTTTGGTTTACCTCCCATTCCGAAGTATTGCCCACGCTAGGCTAACCGTTGTGACTTGGTCAAGGCCTGAAGTTGCAGCGTCCAGACCGCCTCCTAACGTTCACCTGTGAAGAGGTACTGTGGAGCCCTCTTGTGTCTGTGGGTATATTGATCATTCAAGCAAAGGATGAACCGAAGAAGCAAAGTGCCAGCCACCGGCGTGGTCGCCCCACACGTCACAAAGACGGGAGAGAAGAATTTCAACTACAATCATGCTTAAGACGAAATTGCGGAAGAAGATAGAACAATACCATCTTCTTTCAAGAGCAAGATCATAACATAGCTTTTGGCATTCCCTTCATCGCCTGCCTCACTCCCAAATCACCCAAGATCTCTTCCGAACCACCGAGAATGGCATCAAACTTGTAAGTCCGGTGAAACATCTCTATAACTTTCCCCATTCCTGTCTGTGTGAGACCCCTACCGCCAAAGATCTGCATACCTTCATCCGCGATCTCATGCGCAGACCTCGTTGCGAACATTTTCAGTAGGCCGATAGGCCCAGCCAGGTGCCTCGATTGCTCCTTATAGGTCATCTTGGTCATCTGATAGGTGATGTTCTCCAGCCAGGCCTGGTTGGCCTCGATGTGGGCGATCATCTTCGCAAGTCTACCATAGACACGTTAGCACGCAATACATTCACAAGCCAAAGACAAAAATGGCGCATACTTCTGCCGTATGACAGGCTGATCAATCAGCCTCTTCCCAAACACCAACCTCTGATTTGCCCACTTCAAACACTCCTCCACCACCAACCGACTCTGCCGAATAATCGCTCCACACATCATCCATCTCTCGTGGTTGAAGTTTCCAAGTATCACCTGAAAACCCTCATGCTCTTTCCCCAGGAGATTTTCCACCGGCACCTTCACATCGTCATACGTGACATACGTCGTCCCTGCTGCAGCAGAATAGCTCGTTTTAATCGATTTGGTCTCCAGCCCTTCCTGGCGTTCCACCAGCAACATGCTAAACCCTTTGTCTGTCTTGACTCCCGTCACAAAATAGTCGCAAAACACCCCATTCGTAATCCACTTCTTCGTCCCATTTACAACATAAAACTTGCCATCCTCACTCAACCTGGCCGTAGTCTTCATCCCCGCCACATCACTGCCGGCAAACGCCTCCGAAATCGCCAAACAGATTCTCTTTTTCCCACTAAAACACTCTTCCGCTACCCTGCGCCTCAAGCTCTCACTGTTTGCAAAATTCAACACAGCCGGCAGCGCAATCACCATGCCAGCCAAATTCCCGTCTTGAAAACCCCGCGCACTGACCCGCACAAATTCTTGCAGGATCGTCAATTCGTGAAAATAGTCAAACTCCTCCGGCTCCACCGCGCCATCCATCAACCTCCGCCCCAACAAATGCTTCCCAGGCCCCAGGCGCATCGCAAGGAGATTATTCCTCGCCATCGCGTCGATAACCTCATCGCTGATCCGCTCCCCACTGAGCTCCTTCTCCTGCGCCTCTGGCTTTAGCACCTCATCCACCCACACCCGCACCGCCCGCTGCAGTCGTCTATGGCTCTCATTGTAGTATGGACTCTTGTAGACGGGTGTCAACCACGTCGGCTCCCCGTACGGCACCTGACTCAGATCCCCGGGCTTCTCGTCAATGACCTGCGGCTCCTCGCCTTCCACGGTCCCGATGCATAGATTCGAGAATTTCTGGATCACTTCGTGTCGGTGCAGGTTGTAGAATGCGGTCGTCGCGTCGGTGCCGGCGACTTGGGTGAGGACGCTCGCGCCGCCGGGGTGCGCATCAAGGAAGTCGGTCAGGTCGTAGACGCGCGCGTCGACTATCAGCCACAGGCTGTCTTCTGTGTTGTTCTTTGCGACTTCGTCGCGGGTTATGCGCCTTGAGGCGGCCATTATGTTAGGGGCCGGGGGGAGAGGATAGAGTGGGGAGAGAGTGTGAGGGATCAATGCAAGTTCGGGAGGGGAGAGTGTGAGGGAGCTCTGTTTGGCACTGGTTATCGTGAATGAAGAAAAGATTAGTGATTCTTTTCAAAATTTGCGGAGAACGCGGTATGGGGTAGTTTGGAGCAGGGGAGGCCCATGGAGATTCGTAGGTGGAGACGGAAGGAATGCGTGCCGAGGCTCAAACTCAAAGGATTTGCGCCCCAAGGATTAGATAATCTCCGTTGTTGCAGCAGTGCTCCATCATTCCTTCGCGCCTCGAGACATTTTGATTAGGTAATTTCAGCAGGATAAGTAAGGCCTCCTATGCACGATCTTTTGAAGTTCCAACTGCGTTATGCATGCCATTGAACACGTTTTCCTTCGGAGCTTCTGCGGTCAGACGCCAATGCATTCATCACCTAGCCGTTTTGGCAACTCCACAATCCCAGACCCAGCATCAACGAGTCTCCTATTGATCTCAATCTACGCAACAGAACCTTACACTTGAACCGTGGACTCACATACCGTGAAGGGGTTGGGTCGTGGAGGACAACATCGACAACAACAACCAGCCCTGGGGGGAGGGGGGTTGGAAGGAAGGGGACTTTGTCGTACACGCTAGCGAGCCCACCGTCAATCCTAACGACCAAGACGGAAGAAAAAGGAAAGGAAAGATGCTTGTTCTTGCCCTTGCTGGGCTGTCTAGCTACCTATGTAGGTTGTGTCCTATGTGCCAGTCTGTCCAGACTAGGGGGTCATATCCACCCCACCACAATATCGACTGCGGAAATCCTGCGCTCTATGGGCCTCTGACACTAGCTTCACACGTGGTAATGTGATAAGACAAGATTCACTCTCCTTGACAAGCTTCATTTATAGAGGCAGCGAAGTGAATAGCTAGGCGATCTTGAGCATGTACACCTTCAAGTCCAAGGGAAAGACGACAACAGCTTCGTCACTGCGGAACTCCAACGAATCTATGTGTCCGAATGAGGTTCGTCTCCCGGAGAAATTGAACAGAAACCCGACCTCCAATATGGAAGAACAAGATCTGAAGATGACGAGACTCAAAGGTGGCCTTTTTGCCGAGGCTGGGCAGAAATTGTGCCCGGTCTTCCTCTAACTTCGACCCAAATGCGAAAATACCGTTGCCGTACAAGATCCGAGCGGCTTGTTCGTGAACAAGGTTGGACACGGGAATGTCAGGATATAGTCAGCTTGCACATTCTTCCTCGTACTTGTAAGAGCCCATTTGTGCCAACGTACAGGTCGAGGTCGGGTACGCACAGATGATCTGTCAGATTTGGTACAGAAAGTCAACAAGGCTTTTTGGATCCATTGGCGCAACTATCGAGTAAATTAACATTTTGGACATCTGAGGACTTCAAATCTCAGGCCCACAAGGATCTGTGGCTGACGTTTGACGTATGACGTTAATGGGAACTGACCTGAATGATGAGTAATTTTGATTGATTGTTCCTCGAAGGGTATTAGAGGAACGTGTTGTAAGATCTTGAGCTCTTTTGTTAGTCACCTTGTTCCTCTCGTGTAGCCTATCTGACCCGTCATATTGTCTTTATCTTCCTCCCGGAGGTGCCGAGCCCGCGACATTGAGTCTCCATGTTTGATCCTTTTTCTTGCCCCGTATTCATCTCAGTTACTCTGCAAAATCTGCCTCAGAATCTCGTCTTTGATTGCAGTGTGTCCTAGGCTGGTGGGATGGAAAGTCCTTGCAAAATCAAAGAAGTCTTTGAATGGGTTCGGAAGAATTTGCTGCACCATGTCTAGCGGATTTTCTCCCTTGCCCACTCCGTTATCACTTGCATAGGTAATGCTGAAAAACCACGTATCTCTCCTGTCTGGTGCTGGTTCTGGAACTCCGTCTTCGCAAAAGCGATGCCCTTCGAACACTCCGTCTATGTCGACATACTTTGCACCGTGTGCTCGAGCGGCAGCGTCGATCACATCATTCAGCCTGCTGATAAGGTCGTTAAGCTTGGCACGCAGCGACCGTGTGAGCAGGTTGCTAGGATCCGTCTTGCTGAAGCTAACGTGACTGCAAAGCTCAGTCTCCTGATTAAAGAACCTAGCATAGCCGGTTGAAAGGAGTCTTGCACCAGGCTGCAAAGCTTGTACAGCTCCCTTCACAAGCTTGTTGTAGTTGTCGATGAACTCACTAGACTCGATCAAGCTTCGACTCCTCTGCAATTCCTTCTCGCATGTCGAGAACGGCCGCCATAGGTAAATGCATTCGTTAAGGACGGCAAAGAAGTCGACCTCGTTGCCACCGACTGTTAACGTCACGATCTGACTGTCTCCAATCTGCGGTACTTGTGCGCGAAGGACGCTAGCCGTCGAAGCGCCACCACAAGCAAGATTTCGAAAATGAGATTCGTCAATGTCCAGTGATGTACTGTTTGCAACTTGTACTGGGTACGCATCTGAAAACCTGCCACAGCCTATATCGAAATTAGGAGGCAGTCTTGGAGACCCGGCTCCTGCCCCCGTTGCGTATGAATCGCCTAATGCAGCATACGAGCTGATATCTGTAAATGAAACAGGCTCGGCAGCCCGACACAAGAAAGTGTAGAGAACACAGAGCAAGGCAAAGATATCGCTCCTTAATCGCGCAATCATGTTATCGAAAAGATCGGATCCCAGATGAGAGTAGCCAATGGGCGGGAGCAGAGCACATCAGCCAAAGCGACACAAATACTCCATCCTTATTTATGCTATACATTGTGCCTATGCCTGATTAGAAGCAGTTTTTGAGTGCTTGGCCTCGGGTACGCTGCGCAAACTGGCCGCTTTGGCATCCGTAGTCACTCTAATGACGTCGTGATATCCAATCTTTGATGCAGCTATGCTACGAATTGACACCACGATACCCAGCCCTGACATATTTCATCGAACTATTCCGGCCCATTGCAAATCTCCCATGTATGCGATTGCGACAAGCACCTCGATGCCTTCAATCCTAGCCTCTAAATCTACGCCTCATGAAACGAAGTAACGGCTTCGTCACTGCAAGTCCCACCAAGAAACCGAAGAAGGCCCGACCAATTTTGCCTGACTATTGCGACGTGGAACCGCGCCGAGATGGCGCCGGCGACATCGTTTGGCCTGCGCCTGCAAATGCGATAGAAGAAGCAAGAATATTCATCAAGGAATGGTACGCATGAAATATTTGGCCAAGATCTAGTTCCGAGTCCTTAACTATACTTTCCAGTGCGAGCTCAAGGAAGAATACTCTCATCGTCCCTGATAAAGATGCAGACGGTCTCTCAGCCGGAGTCATCGTATACCGTACATTGACCGCACTGGGGCTGGATCCATTGCTGATCGGAGCTCACTTGGTACAAAAGGGTCACACCGTTCACTCAGAACTAGAGCGCACTTCAATGGCGGCGAAGAAACCGGGATACATCATCGTGCTTGACCAGGGTTCGATCTCTGCTCCCCCTCTTGTCGACGAACCGGAAACCAAGTCCCTCATTCTCGATCACCACCTTAGTGATGTCTTCCCAGAACGATCACAAGTAGTGTCAGCATGCCACTATCCACCTGTTGCAACCACCTCTCTACTCACGTACGAGATCTGCAAGACCTTACATCCTTCGCTTGAATCGTCTTGCGCCTTTCTCGCATGCATCGGAACCCACGGTGACCTGGGGAATACTTTGAAATGGAATCCGCCATTCCCAGATATGAAGGAGACTTTCAAGACCTACACTAAGAAATCCATCAATGATGCAGTCTCCCTGCTCAATGCGCCGAGGCGGACTGCGAAGTACGATGTCATCACAGCATGGGAAGCCTTGCTGCAGTCCAAAGAGCCAAAAGACCTACTAACCAATGGACGATTGCAAAGTGCAAGAGCCGAAATCAATGAGGAAGTCGAGATGAATACCCACACACCACCCACCTTCACACCAGATGGCAGGATAGCAGTGTTGAAGATTAATTCAACGGCTCAAGTGCATCCAATCATCGCAACAAGGTGGGCTGGGCATCTCAACTCCAAAGCTCTAGAAATAGTCATGGTCGCGAACTATGGCTACTTGGATGGAATGGTGAATTTCTCATGTCGTATAGCCAGATGTGCCAGGAGCAGAGACCCACCCATCAACATCATCGACAGTCTGAAAGCAGCCGCAGACCTGTCGACAGACGGACTGAAAGAGAGGATGGGCGAAACTTTTGCAAGAGGCCACAAAGAGGCCAGTGGTGGTATTGTGCCAACCGCTGCGTTTGAGGAGTTGATGGTGCTCCTCAAAGTGGGCGAAAAACCTGAGAAGAAGAGTAGCGACACGACGGTAAGGAAGAAGGTAAAGACGATCGAAGCAAGTCCGCAGAAGAATACACTGAGCAATTATTTCTCAAAGAAGTGATGAGGCACGCTCCTTTTCTGGTTTCCGGTTCCTTCTATGGCCTCGCGCAATTTTAGGAGCATGAAGGAGCATAAAGAAGGTCCCGCAAAACTTCTTTCCAATCCCCCGGCGATGTGCGATGCATATCATCCTCAAAGCTAGTGTCTCAGTCGTCTGGGTGGCTGGTCCGTTGGATGTTCGCAAAACTAGACTTCCTCCTCGCAGGACACCCGACGTCTTCTCTGTCATTTGCAGCAGTTCAAAGGCACAAGTCAGAATCATTACGTCCCCCACTCCCAGCTCAAGCCTTAAACATACCCAGCGAAGGTGAACACCAAATATTGACCACATCATCTGGCTTGTTCTTCGTGGTAATGCTGTATCGGACTACCTCCTCAGCCTCAGTCGAAGCGAAATCTACGGTTCGAACAGTCAATATCGGCACCTAAACTTAAAGCAACTAACCTCGCACTACACCCACTGACAGTTCGCAATGCCAAAAAATGCAAAAACACAACCGCCAACGCAGTCGGAGTGTAGCCCTCAAGCTGTCCACATGGATATCATTGAGCCACACCTCCGAACCACGTGTTAAGTACGTATTTGGTTCGATATGGCGATGGTCTTCGTTGGAGATGAATGAGGCAATCCTTCCTAACCTGTTGAAGGAATGAAAAATGACGTCCTCGGTAGTAAAGGGCCTTGTTAAACCGCACACAAAGGTTGAAGACACCAAGTGCCCGAAACATTGATCACTCAAGACAGCAAACTTCAAAGCATTCTCAAGGGCCATTTTTATCTCGAAATGCTACTCCACTGGCGGACTAATTGCGCACGCGAGCAGCATGCTCACGCAATAGGATTGTGTCGAAGCGCTATGCCAGCTTTGCAGAATCTGATGCTCTGACGTTTCTCTCACATAATGCTTCCAACATTACTGCCGAATTTGATACCCTGCAAATTCCAGAACGTGCTGTATCGGAGAGCCCATACTCGATGTCTTTCTCCGTATCTTCTTTTCCTTGTCTCTGGTTAGCATGTCTCCGCTCAGGCCTCTTCTTCTTCCCTTCCCTTCTCCTCGTTGCCTTTAGTACCAAAGGTCTTGGCGCATGCATCAGAAGTCGAACCCGGACCAGCTGACTGTTGTGGCCGTGGCAGTCTTGACAGCTGCGGATAGGCTATAACTATGCCGAGGATTTGAGGCACCTATGGATGGTGAGCGAGGTTCTTGCTGTCTAGACTTGAGAGATGGCTTTCAGAAGGTTGGGCTTTTAGGTGAGCAATAATCCTGCAGATGGACTTCCGCTGCGTGCCGGAGGTGTAATTCACGGAATAATTCGCCATGTATTCATTAGGAGGTCATGTTTAGCCTCAACCCAAATTGGAAGGAATGACCTTCAACTTCTGCATTAATGAGATAAACGTAGAAAACCCATGTTTCCGAGCGAAGAGTGCCTATAAGTTCGCTCTAAGATGGAGAGGTTGTAGGTTAGCCCTACGAGTCCGCACGATCGACCAGCGATTGTTCGGAATAAGTCATGTCTACCATTTTCACCAGATAGGTCTATGGCCTGAATCAAAGAGCTAAGTCCCCCAAGAACGTGATGTGATCCTCAAGTCAAATCTATCTTTCCAACCGGGAAGGAGAGTCTTCTGCAGCCTAGCAGCAAAGGTCGCGGCCACTACCGAGGCTAGATGTGCAGAGGCGCATTGAGATCGCACTTTATGCCAGTAGAGAGCTGTGGAACTTGAGTATACTTGTCCATCAACAACTGCCTCGTGCTTCGTAAGATCTGTGAAAATCATTAGCTAGGCTACGATCAGCATTCGCCAAGGGAGAAAAACTAACCTGGACATAGCTCAGATTTGGATTATTTGCGTTCCGATGCATAGTCTCAAGCAAAGCCCAAGACATAGCACCGACATTCGCACCGGCAATATTTGCATCAGCTGATGTCTGGTCGTCCCTACAACCAGAGAACATGAAGACCGATTTCCCTTCGTTTGCCCAGTCTTCCTGGTAATCGTCGTCCTCCTGGAGCCCCTCTCCTTGGTCGTTGCGGTGGGTGAGTCCTTTGAAGAAACTCTTTGCGCCAGACAGCAACTGCTGTGCGTCTTGGACCTTATCCATTGAAAATCCGCCTTGAATGAGGCTATTGGCAGCCCTGACGAGGCTGATTCCTTTCTTGACACTATCGACTAGGTTGACGTTGCCGTCTTCATCTGTGCGGTAGACAAACGGCAGCTCAACTGCGGAACCGCTGTGACAGCAGTCAAAGACGATAAAAAGACTGCTGTTCGGTGGCAGTTTTGAGACAAGGCGCCGGTGGAGTGTATCACTGGTAATCTGGCCATTCTGTTCGAAGTCGACAGGAACAATAGTATCATCGAGTCCGGATTCTCGATCTCCATCAGGGTCGGGGACTTGGCCGCCGTGACCGGAGTAGTGCAAGAAGCATTGCGTGCCCGGCTCAGATACTAGCCAGTCCATTGCCGCAAGGATGTTCCGGCCTGAAGGGTAAAATGGACCCTGGCGAGCGTCTGTAAGTATGACCATGCTCTTCTCATCACTTGGATATCCGCGAGATATCAGAAATTGTGTCATGTTCCGGACATCTTGCTGGCAACCTCGCAATTGATTCTTCGAGCCGGTGTAGTTTATGCCAATGAGAAGGGACTTGCGACGCAGAGCCTGGTGGCCTCCGTGAAATAATGGGTTGAATTGTTGCTGGTGCTGCATCTGAAACTGCTGCGGCGCTTGCTGTGAGTACTGTGGGTTGTGCATCTGCGCAGGCGGCGTCTGATACCTTTGTTCATTGGGAGCTGGCCCTGGCTGGTACGGCTGCTGATACATTGGTTGGTGAGGAGGTGGCCCTTGCTGGTACGGTTGCTGGTACATGTGTTGGTGAGGAGGAGGCGGCCCTTGCTGATACGGCTGCTGGTACATTTGTTGGTTAGGAGGCGGGCCCTGTTGGTACGGCTGCTGGTACATTTGTTGGTTAGGAGGCGGGCCCGGCGGGTACGGCTGCTGATACATTCCCTGATTTGGAAGCGCTCGTTGGTGCTGGTACATTTGATCCGGAGGTGGTCCCTGCTGCAGGTATTGTTGCTGATATTGCCCTCGATACGGCGATGGATCTCTATCGGAGTATTGATCTTCTTCATAGTGATGGTGATGATGGTGGGGGCTCATCTTGAGCAGCTCGTTGAGTGGGTTGAGGTATGGATTGAGGAAGGTGGGCAATTGAATATCACGGCAAAAGAGAATAATTTCTGATTGAGCTGAATTAACTGGCAGACTCTCACTGGCAGACAAAGCAGGGCTTGGAGAAAGCCTGGAAAGTGTCCGCAGTCGAAGAAGTCACCGGACCCCTCGATTGCGGCTGAAACCCCAATTGGGGCAAGTTCGCCAAGCCGGCGAATTATTTCAGCCTGAACATAATCCTTCAGGATCGAGTGCCATCTGCCTCAAAGATTTACTCCTCCTTGCCACCTCTCCTTCGCTATTCTCTTGTAAATTCTCGTGCTCTAGCTTCAATGACATAGAAGCTCTCTTGGAATGCGAGGCGCGAACGGAGGTTACTATTCTTTACATCAGTAATGGGGTTCGGATTCGCATGGTGATGAGAGGTGAGTGTCCTATAGACTGACCTGAATCCTTCGACAAGCCACGCTCAGGACGGCGGAATGATGCGTACGCATCTGCATAATGCTGGCGACGCATGGCGGCAACATAACCAGGGGTAGCTTGGCCTAGGACGTCAGAATTGCTCAAGGTCCCTTGGGTCACAATTTCTCTCATTTTCTCGACAAGTATTTTGACATGTGTTTGTGTTTCCTCTGCCCTCCCCAATGGTAGTCCACAATGCCCATCCTGTTCATATCCGCCTGCTCCCAGCTCCTCTTCCTCCCACGATGCAAGCTGTCTTGGTGTATGCGCTGCAGGACCCGGGCATCCGGCTGGCCGCTCTGGTGTATCTGACCGAATACCTGCTTGCAGCACTCTCGGAAGGTCTCCACAGAAAGAGGCATTTTGGTAGCGGACGGTGGTTGTTGGGGCGCCCTTCCCCGGAATGCTTGATTGTTGAATCTGGTGGACAGGGGCGAAGGAGACTGTGCGACGAGGATTTGCAGGCTCAAAGGCTGGAATCGACGCTGAAGCGGCCTCTCTTTCTTCCCTCCATTCGGGGTTCACGCTTTGAAGCGTGCGCTGTGCCAAGACCGTAGGTTGTGTCCGCACGGCAGCGACAGGAACAGTGTGCATTGAGGGGAGAATATCCCTGAAGCTCTCCTCGCTGCGTTCCGCAAAGCCTTGGAGGCCATCCGAACCATGGCAAAGTGATAGTGAGGACTGCCGATATTGCGAGGACTCAGGGTTGTGTTTTTTGTTCAGCGGTTTCTCGCTAACTGAGCGCTTGACTAAGATGCCTCTAGGCGTGGGTGGACCTATGTTGTAGTCTGCCTTAGCTTCCAATGAGATTTGTAAAAGGCACGGACTGGACTTTGAGGAGCCATAGGTAGGCTCTGGTCTTGGAGATTCAGGCTTTTGTGGTAAGTAGTAGTTGTTGTTAGCTGTCTCAGTCCACTTTCCGCCGTCACTGTACTTTGGGTGACCATCCCCATCTAGCTCAACCAGATCTCCATAGGGCATGTTTAGTGCTGGACCTTCGGGCGGTTCATTTGCTGGTGGAGCAATCCATGACCCATTCTCCCTCATACTGACTTGTGAGAATTTTTCTCTGAGACTATTTCGCACATTTGCTGCTTTCTAGGTTCTAGAAACGGTTGTCGCCCCACTGAACCAAAAATCTTGCTTCCGAACAAGCCTCAGGACAGTTTGCAGAATCTACGTTTATCGGGATGAGACTAGCCGAGCTAAGTTCCACTGCAGGACCTTTCAAGAGTCTATTTCAGGCAAACACTGGTTTGAGCGGTCTGTGCGCCAAAATTTATGTCTGAAATACTTTCTGAGTTGAAGTCGCTCCTGAGGTAGAAGACCATTCTTTGCTCGAGATCGACCGTCATCGAACTGGAAAAGCTCTAAAGAACTCGCTTCCAAAATAGATCTGGTTATTGGGCAAGGCAAGAAAGCTGCCACTGCATTTCCTATATAACAGGCAACTCACAAACCATAAAAATTCAGTGCCATGTCATCCGACTGGAGGCACACCCAAATTCTCGCAGTGAATTAGCTTCAATGCGAAGGAAATTTTTTCCTCCAGTCCTCCATTCACGAATCTCTCATCTTTCTTGTCACTTCGACTCTCGAAAGCACGCAGGATATCTATTCTGGCTGTGGAGCACCAATCTGCTAGATAAGTTAACCACAATCGGCTCGGCAAGATGGATATCTCTAAGGAGTAACTAGGGTTTCTGAAGAGCCAGCGAGAAACCTTTGACTTGACCGTCAACCGTTGTGACTACAAGTAAGGTGCTTTTGCGGTCAGATCGCCAAAACTACTGACCTGCTCACCGCTCACCGCTCTCAGCATCCTCACCGCTTCACCTCTTGCGATCAACTCGGAGAAGGAGGCACTCCGCAAGCTAGACATTTGGGCTTGACGCGTCCGGCCAAAGATGGAGACGATAGTGGCGGCGCCGACAGTGGTGGAAACCCTGGGACTTGCGAGAAGAAAGATCAGGACTCTAAAGCCACGGTGCGGGACAACGAACTTTACAAAGAAGGGAATGCAGGAGCCGAGACAAAGCAGAAAGAACTCAAGAGAGTCAAGAGAGCTAAGAGAAACGCCATAGAGCGAGATAGGAAAAAAGAGAAAGCAGGTACAAGCCAAAGCAGGGTACCTAGAGAAACACTTAAGAAGGCGTTTATTACCGACCAAGGTGATGAAAGCGAGAAGAACGCTGGTCATGGAGCAAGCAACAGGACTGGTGGCGGTGTGGCACAGCAAGATGCGAAGTAAGCCAAAACGGGTCTGGGTTCCCAGTAAGTGCGTGCAAGTCGCTAATAGTGAATCTAACTGACATGATTAAAGATCGTCCGATGAAAGATGAACGATTTCTGGTTTGAAAGACGCACCGAAGCTGTTAGACTATGTACATCAGCCGGGCCTAACGACTAAAGTGGTGCCCTTAGGGGTAAGGCCGACATTCTACCCCAGAGCTATATAGCGCCCACATCTACCATAGAGATAACAATGAAGCAAGCTTTCCTGGCAATGCGTCTCTCCGTTTCTACTTGATTCGTCGTTGCCAAATTTGCCCGAATTGAACGACCAGCCTTTTGGCACGCTTTCATCCTATCCGCAATACGTGCTCAGTTCTCAATTTTAATTGCTCAACCAGGCTTCAGATATGTCATATATGGCCAAGGAAATGCAATAACCTACTCCGAGCCCATACCTACAATTCCCGTTGGTCCACCACATAACTGCCCATATTCCTCGGCTTGACGCGATTGAAGAACATTGTATCGATCTCATTGAACGTCCTTCCCTTCAGCTCTGGAACATAGATGAAGGAGCCCAGTGTACCTATCAACGCCAATCCACCAAAGACGAAGCCAACTTTGCCTCTCATGTTCCCTTCATCAGGATTCACCATATACGGAATTGCGAAATTCATCGCAATGCCGAACAGTGCTTGCGTCGCCGTTGCAAAAGCGGTGGTTCGAGCGCGAAGAGCGGTTGAGGAGGTCTCGCCTAGGATCGCGAAGGCCATCGCGCCTATGGTCAAAAAGTATATGAAAGCGTAAATCACGGTAAAGGAGGCCTGGACCCATTTTGCAGCGGCCGTTGGGACAACGTCCATGATCCCGATGATGAATAGTATGGCTGTAAGCAGACCCATACCAAGCAGGAAGATTTTCCGACGCCCGAATGAGTTGATGACGAACCACGAACAGATGTTGCCCGCAACGCCGCAGGCGGTGACGCCGACACCGAGATCGAAGGCTCTGGATACGTTGAGGCCTGCCAACTCGAAGAAATAGGTTGAATATCCGAGGACGAAGATGATGCCGACGAGGTGTTGGCAGGCAAAGACACCGCAAGAGATCCCTGTGCGGAGGCGGTTCGTACCGCGGAAACAATCGAGCCAGCCGCCCTGCTTGGTTGCAAGTTCCTCTTCGATTGTGGCTTGGATAGCGCCTACTTTGACGTCGAGGTCGATGTCAGAGCCGTAGAGCTGACGCAGGGATTTACGGGCGTCTGCCATGCGTCCTTGGCGGACAAGCCACCAGGGGGATTCAGGAGCGAAGAGGAGGCCGATGGCGAGGAAGGCGGCAAAGAAGAGCTGGATGGCGAAGGGGCCGCGGTAAGCCCATCGGTCGGTGCGTTGACCGAAGCCTTTGATGACACTGTTTGAGATTAGTTGACCAATGGCAATCCCGAGGTTCACTCCTGCGGTAGAGATGCCACGAAGAACGACGGGTGTGATCTCCGAGCAGCAGAGAGGACCAAGGGTGAGGTAGAAGCCCAAGCCAAGACCAAGTACGATTTTGGCGCCGAGGAAGCCTCCTTTGCTAGTTGTGACGATCTGTCCGATAATGCCACAGGTGCAGACGATGACGCCGAGCGCGATGGCCTTCTTGCGGCCGATCTTGTCAGAGATATAGCTGCAGAGAAAGCCTCCAAAAAATTGTCCGACTGCCCCGATGATGTTGAATGCGGACTGCCAGCTGGCAGGAAGAACAGCTTGTCCTTGGTAGATGTATCTAGAACAAGTATTAGTTGTGCATGTTTCCAGGATATTCCAGGAGAAGGGCAATACCCGAAATCTCGACGAAAGGATGGGACGGAGATCATTGCTCCATTGACCTGAGCATCGAAACCCCATCCAACAGCACACATTGCGAAATAGAACGACCACCAGATCAAGGCCTTGTGGTGTCGGGCCACTTCTATGAAGGTCAATTGATGCTCGTGGACATTGTCCGTGATGACACTCCCACGTCTGTCGGGGTCCTTCGTGTCGACGATGGGGGAATTTGGGACCTTCGACTCCAAATAGTTGACGCTCTGGTTCTTGTCGTCCATCGTTGCTGCAATCTCGGCCGGATGAAGGGGAAGGCAGGATCTGTGGAAGCAAACTGGAACCGATCGAAAGAGATATTGTACGACATGGAGGGCGAATATATAGAGAACTTTTGGTAGACGTACAGCTTTCTGTAGATTGAATCAAGTCACAAGGTTGCTTGAGCTTTGGCTGACTTGCTGCAAGGGTCTGCGATCCGGAACGGTGCAGTTGATATTTCTCGCACGACACTCCGCTAGCTTTACCCCAGGTGCAAGCCCCACCCCGGTCGCGAGCCCCAGTCTCTCCGTCTGTACACCTAGGTCCCTTGGGAGCCTATCATTTTCAGCCTTCTCAAGGACGGTACGAAAATATCCAGGCCACCCAAGCGCACCCCGCGTCTTAGCCATGTGGCATTTTAGCCGGCTGAACTCCTCTTCCCCAGACTTCAAATTGCCGTAAATCTCCACGCGCGGAAGCTCGTGCGAATTCGTCACTTGGTGTCCCATCCTCTCACTCTAATGACAATGTGGCTGACGAACGGCTATGGCTACTGATCAATCAGCATCACAAGACTCGGCATCTCCTTTACTCCGAAGCCACCCTCGTTTATCATCTCAAAGACTGTCATATCCACGGCAAAGAGCCATTAGAGCGTGCCGGCTGTGTCGGGCAAGACGAACAAAGTGTGACAACAAGAAACCCACATGCTCATTCTGCGAGAAGGTCGGGGCAGAATGCGTGACGAGCGATGGTGAAAGTAATGTCTTAGATGCCGCAAGTCTGAAAATCCTCCAACGACTTGATGATCTGGAGAAGCTGGTCAAATCCTTGCAACCCCCCTCTACTACTCCAACAGATACAGCGAGGAAAGAGCAGGCGACCCAGCTTCGTGTAACAACGGAAGGTTTACTGTCGTGGACAGTCTTTCGTGGGCACTATGATGCTCGCTGCGACCTGAAGCGGCTTCTCCGAAATGATCCTCCTACGGCGTCGATCGCATCTCCCACATCCGTTGACTCCTTGATCACTGCCGGGGAACTGGAACCAAGTTCTTGCAGGCGATTACTCGACAATTTCTTTCACTTTGTCCATGTCAAGAATCCCATGCTCGACGAAGGAAAGGTTCGACATGCGGTACATCGAATGTCTCTTGAGGGCCCGGCCTGGGATGCGGAATCCTGCTTAGTTCTTCTGGTTTGTGCACTTGGCTCCATAGCGTCCTCATTCGACGGAACTTCGGTTGCAGGTGCAGATCCGCGTTCACTGGCTGTAGCTCAGTCCTACTTTAACGCTGCACAGAAGCGCATAGGCGCGATTACGGGCACCGGAGGTATTCTCGAAGCTCAGTGCTTCTTCTACTCTGGAGTATACCTGATGAGCAAGCTACAACCTATCAAAGCATGGCGGTTCTTCACGCAAGCTCTTGCGTGTTGTCAAGAATTTTCTTGTGCCAATTCATCTTATCATCGTTCATCTGGCAGTGTGTCGTCCGCTAGAAGAGGGCTACCTGAGGAAGAGTGCGTTTATTGGTCTTGTTGGAAGAGCGAGATTGAGCTTCGCATGTGTCTTGATTTGCCCGACTTTCCTTTCAAGGACCTTTCGTACCCTCTTCTTTTCCCAACTCCTCCTGCGCCGTTGGAGGGAAGGGACGCTACTGCCTGGTACTTCTACTTATCTGAGATATCGCTTCGGCGACTTGAGCACCGAGTACGAGAGGAGATCGGTATTGTGCTCAAAGGTGAAACTACAGCCCGAGGGAGTGACCTTTACACCTCAACTGCAACGTTCGAAGGACTTGCCGAGGAGTGGCTTCAATCTCTGCCTCCAGCTATGAGCCTCCACGCACCACAATCAGAAGACGATGTCCTCAAATTTATCCTCAGAGGACACTTCTTGAATCTATGGGAAGTGATCTATTGGCCATTTTTTGAGAAGTTCTTCAATCAGCGCTCGACCGACACTCAGGTAGAGATCTACGTGCGAAAGGGCCTACAGATCGGCATCGACAGGATTCGCATCAACAAGCCGGGCTTCTGCCATCGCCATCATGGCACTTGGTTGATGTTGCAGTCCTGTACACGTAGCGCATTGGCACTCCTTGCGGCAGCGTATTGTCCAGAAGCGACTAATCTCTTACCCACCGACTGGAAAGAGGCGGTCTTTGACACTATTGAGCTGCTCAGATATTGGCAAGGTGAAGTTGGTGACGCTGCTGATCGTCTTCAAATTTTCGAAGAGCTAATATCTAGCATTGCATGACTAGTTGTTGGTCTCGAAGCTGTGGCGTTTACTTCTACTGTGACACCCAAGATATAACCTGTTCTGCTCCGATGTACGAATGTGTATAATAGGACAGTCCTGCTTATTGATCTTGTGTCAAAAGCTGACCTGAGGTCTACTAGTGGCACCCCCTCTCATACCATAGACCAGAGCAGGTTGATATGGAAATGCAACAGCCATGAAATTATCCTGGTGCACTTCGAAATGAGCCTATTTGTATGGAAGGAACGTCAAAAACTCTGTTGGAAACAGGAGATGAGAATTCTACTGGGCCATTAGAACTCGAAGCCTCCTCTCTCAGTAGTGTTCGCAGACTGTTAACATTTGACCAAGGCCTGATATATCGCCGCTGCTATAAGTCTTTGTGATCCAATGTTGTTTAGAACAAGCGCCGAGCCTTGGTGGCACCAACCAGAGCATATCCTGAACCAACAGCAAGGGTACTTCAGCCTAAATCCCAGCATACCAGGCTAAATCATAGAAGAAAAGCCATGGCGTAAATGACAACAGACTAAATTCCACCTTCGAATCAATCGACATCGATGTTGAAGATGATTTCCGCATCGACTCGAAGCTCCGAGAGTCTAAGTTCAAATGCAGGCTCTCTGCTTGAGCCGATTGGGCAGGAAAAGCCGAGCGCGGAAGCTCGTACGAAGTCTCCAAGATCAACCATAAGGTTGTGGCGGAACCCTTTTTCAACCAGCAGCATTGGACAATCTAGGGTCATGAAGAATCGCTCACGGCTCTGAGCATACCCTGGCCACCACGCCCGCATCTGCCGACACAAGTATGAAAAGGTAGGTGTTACCGTGAATTCTCTATTCTTTTCTTATGTTGGGTGCTTCTCCTGTTGTCGCACTGACTTCCTATTCCTCATTGCTTGTCCTGAACTGACGCTTTATTGTGCCACAATGGAATCACCGAGAAGACCGATAGATTCAATTCTCCGCGTTGGCGGCATAGATATAGTCGATGGACACGGAAGACAGGTTATCCTCAAAGGTGCTGGACTTGGCGGCCACCTCAACATGGAGAATTTCATCACCGGTTTCTCTGGACATGAATTCGAACATCGCAAAGCAATGCTCTCGGTCCTTGGTCCTCAAAAATATGAATTCTTCTTTGATAGATTCCTAGACTACTTCTTCACAGACTCGGACGCGAAATTCTTCGCCTCCCTTGGCCTCAATTGCATCAGGATCCCCTTCAATTACCGCCACTTCGAAGATGACCTGAACCCGGGCGTATACAAGCAATCAGGCTTTGACCTACTCGATCGGATCGTCTCACACTGTGCAAAAAATAACCTCTATGTTATCCTGGACCTCCACACCGCTCCCGGTGGCCAGAACCAAGACTGGCACTCAGACACCGGTCTCAACCGCGCCCTCTTCTGGGAATTCAAGGAATTCCAAGACCGCATGATCAACCTCTGGACCGCCATTGCCCGCCACTACCGCGGAAACCCCTTCGTGGCGGGCTACAATCCGCTCAACGAGCCCGCAGACCCCGATCACCTCAACCTCGTCGCCTTCTACAGCCGCGTTGAAAAAGCGATCCGCGCCGTCGACCCGGAGCATATCCTCTTCATCGACGGCAACACCTACGCCATGGATTTCTCCCAGTTCCCCGACACTCCACTCCCCAACGCCGTCTACGCCTGCCACGACTACAGCTTCATGGGCTTTCCAATCGGCGACGCATACCTCGGTACCGAAGCCCAGAAACGCAAGCTTCGCACCTCTTTCGAGCGCAAAGTCACCTTCATGCGTGAGCGCGGGATCCCGATCTGGAACGGCGAGTTCGGCCCCGTTTACGCATCCGCTGCCGACGCGCCAGGCACCTTGCCTGAGGAGAAGGAAGCAAGCGCCACTGTGACAAACTCGCAGCGCTTCGCACTCCTCAAGGAGCAGCTTGCCATCTACGCTGAGACGGGCGTGTCGTGGTCCATATGGCTGTATAAGGATATTGGGTACCAAGGCATGACCTACATCTCCCCGACGTCGCCGTATATGCAGCTCATCGGCCCGTTCCTAGCGAAGAAGAAAGTCCTAGGTCTCGATTTCTGGGGCGCTAGCGATAAATCGGGTGTAGCGCATGTGTATGAGCCGTTTGTAAAGGCGCTGAAGGAGATGGTGCCGGAGCAATTCAGGCAGACGAGGTATCCGCCGCAATGGTCTTTTGAGAGACATGTGGAGCGGTGCGTGAGGGAGTGTTTGATGAGTGAGTATCTAGGTTTAGAGATGGCGGAGCTTTTCCGGGGGAAGACGATGGAGGAGCTGGATGAATTGGCCGAGTCGTTCAGGTTTGAGAATTGTGTGCTTAGGGAGGAGTTGAATGAGATCCTCAAGTTAGATGCGGAGGCGTCGTTGGTGCTGCAGAATATGAATATGGACAATTGCCTAAGGACTGGTCAGAAGGGGGAGCAGGGGGAGCAGCAGCAGCATGTTGAACATATTGCTAGATTATAAGTGATAGATAGAACGTGAGGAAGGCGAATCGACTGCAGATCGCGTGCCGTACTTGTGATCCAACACTCGACATTGTCTGCCACTTCATGAATTTCGCGGTTGAGTTTACCACGATATATCATCTCATCCAAAAGCTAGAGATGCTCCCATTGGCCCAAATAAGAACCTCTCATCTAGTAAGTATTATCGTCACCATTGCTATTATGGAAGATACAAAGAGTGGTTCTCACATGTCTATCAGCCCTCATCTCTATCCATATCATCTCTACCCCTCTTCGAGGTAGGTTTCCCACCGCCCACCGGCCTCCTTCCTCTCAATACGGCCCCCCTCTTCCCTCTATTCTCATGCAGATCCTTCATCTCCAACGCTGCACTTCTCTGCGCCTCTCCTACTCGCTCACTTAACACCATGACCTCTTCTTTCACTGCCTCGTACTCCTTCAGCTTCTTTCCCAAAGCTCCTTCTATTCTCAACCAAAGCTCGACATCATATTGTGTCACAAAGCTGATCGCGTTACCAGACTTGCCTGCCCTTGCCGTCCGCCCTACGCGATGGATGTACGTCTTGCTGTCGGGTGGAAGATCGAAGTTGAGCACCACGTCCACAGAAGGAATATCAAGTCCCCGCGCAGCTACGTCCGTTGCGACGAGAATGGAGCGCGAGCCTGCTCGGAACTTATTCAGAGCGCCTAGGCGCGCATTTTGTGAGAGTTGGCCATGCAAGGGTATGGCGCTGAAGCCGAGGAGCCGCAGTAAAATTGCTAGACGTTGCGTTTCATTTACAGTGCGGGTGAAGATTATGGCTGTTTGACCTGCGAGCTCGTTGAGTAGGTAGACCAGATAAATATCTTTGTGCTTATGTGGAAAGAAGAGGTATGATTGGAGAAGGGTGGAGACTGTCTGATATTTGTCTGTTGATACAGACACCCGGAGAGGGTTGGAAAGAGAGGCCCGTTGTAGTGATTCGACTTTACTGCTCATGGTTGCGGAGAAAAGGTATGTTCTACGACCTTCCTTCGGGAGGATCTTGAGGATTTTGTCGAGTATCGGACCAAAATCGAGATCTAGCAACCGATCTGCCTCGTCCATCACGAGATACTTCAGCTGACGGAGACTGAAGCCTTTTGTGTTTTCCAGATGATCGAGAAGGCGGCCTGGAGTTGCAACTACCACGTGAGGCTTCTTGCCGAGCGCAATCGACTGCGGGATCATGTCCATCCCGCCCACGAGGACTGTGCATCGGACAGATATGAGGGAGCCGAGGGCTTCAACTGCTTGGGAGATTTGGTAGGCTAGTTCGCGGGTCGGTGCAAGGATAAGGGAGTGTAGAGGCTGGGGCTTCTCCATGAGTGCTATCGACCATGTTAGTAATGAATACAGTGTTCAATACGTGCTTCCTGACCTTGTAGAATCGGTAATGCAAAGGCCGCGGTTTTCCCACTTCCAGTTTCAGCCAGTCCGATCAGATCTCGACCCTGAAGGGCGAGCGGGATAGCCTCAGCCTGTATCGGTGTAGGTGCCTTATAGCCAAGCGCTTCGCAGGCTTCGCACAAAGAATCGATTATCCCCAGGTCCTTGAACGATTTGGTGGCCTTCTCAGCGCTCCTTCCCTTGACAGAGTCGTTGGCCCCATTTTCCACACGAGCTGACCTTGTACTTGAAGCCGACTGAGAATCAGACGAAGAGTCCTCAGCTTCCCCATTGCTTAGTTTTCGCTTCTTCAGTGGTGGCATCCTGGCGCGACCAGTGCTTCTACTTCGGATCATTGCTTTCACTGAGGTCTCTACACCTGCGCCGAAAGAAAAATAATCTTGGTGGCAGCGCCAAGATTTCAGATCCAATTAACCACCGACCACCGACCGCTCGCCGCTTTTGTTTCACGGAGCTTGTCGTCCCCTTCGCAGCCCCAGTCACAGGTTACCGTCGAGATCCGCCACAACGCGGTTAGAGACGCATTGGGATGAACGTTAAAACTAGATGCTGAAGCAGACGTCGGCGTTAAGGTTGGCGCATGGCAAGAAAAAGGCTGTTTCAAGGGTGATGGCATTGGTGCAAGTATCCGTTTATGGAGCATTTTAATCGACTACATGTTTGAAAGCCGGTCTGCTGTGTGTATATGATCGAGGGTAACGATTTGAATGGCGCCTAGCTACGGGCGTTGAGGTATCCCAACAACAGGGGAATGGCAGTCACCGAGCCTGTATGACAAGTGTCTATTTTGGCTGACCGTATTCTTGGTGATATGTTAAGTATGCTTTGCTTAAGCATTAATAGCCTTCCCACTCTGCACCAGCGTCCACATGCATGTGATAGTTGTTACCCGCACACTGTCGACCTCATATGGGCCTAAGTATCACTCTCAATCAGAATATATGCAGCACCATATGCCACTCTCGCAGCTGTGTACACAGCTCCAACATTATTGATCGTCGAAACCGGCAGACCAGCGTGCAATGCGAACAACTGCCCAAATTTATTTTTCCCTCTCTTGTCCTGCACCACTTCTCAGGCCCTATCAACTTACCATACTTGTGGAAAAGAACAGGAAATGAGCAGTCGAGTTCTCATGCGCTGCTTCGTTGCGCTTAATCATGTTGAGGGCACGCTGGGAGAGCTTACCTTCTCCGACGGCCTGCTCGCCGTACTTGGAGACATCGTCACGCGGTAAGCTGTTGTGGTCGATCTTGTAGTATTGTTTGAAGGTCCGGTTGCTGAGTAAAAGAAGGGAAGGCAGAAGTTGCCGATGATGTAGACCGCGTAGTTGGGGTGTGCGAAGTCATCTTGTAGAGTGCTATGGTTTGCGTAGTGGTTGAAGCAAGGCGATTCCGCGGTTAGGAATTGCGAGGTGTGGTTTGTGAGGGCCCATAATATTCCCATTGGTCTTATACCATTCTTCACTGGCCTTGCGTCACCACAGGGAAATTATTCATGCTGACCTGGGGAAGTTGGAGCTGCCAAAGAAAGAGAAGATCAAGTGGCGTAGCCCGCACCATCTAAGCTCCATTCGACGGGGTTATCCGTTTCACAGGTTCTCCGCAAATCCTGCCTTCTCATTGGACAGTAGATTTCTCACAATCCCTCCAGGTTCAGCATTTTTGAATTCTTCAGGCCAGCGGTCCTCTCACGCCAATTATACATCGCCGGAATGGCAAAACCACGAACCAAAAAGCGGACGCATATCCGGGTCAATGATGCAGCAACAGGACCTAGCAAGACCGGGGCCCCGAACCGCACCCCAAAGAGCATGGTAATACGAATGGGCGCTGGAGAAGTAGGCTCAAGCGTTAGTCAACTGGTGAAAGACGTGCGGGCAATGATGGAGCCGGATACTGCGAGTCGTCTGAAGGTCAGAATAACTTTCTCTACATTCTTCAAGTCAAACGAACAACTTCTAAATTCGGCGCACACACAGGAGCGAAGATCCAACAAGCTCAAAGACTTCACCTCCATGGCCGGTCCTCTCGGGGTCACGCATCTCATGCTCTTCTCACGCTCCAAGTCCAATCGCACAAACCTGCGCATCGCGCTAACGCCACGCGGACCTACACTACACTTTCAGATTGAAAAATACTCTTTGTGCAAAGATATTGCCAAAGCGCAAAAGCACCCCCGAGGCGGTGGGAAAGAATTTATTTCTCCTCCTCTACTCGTCATGAACAACTTCAGCACACCGCAGAGCGCCGAGAGTGATCCAAAGCCCGTCCTCAAACAACTCGAATCGCTGACCACGACCATCTTCCAGTCCATGTTCCCTCCGATCTCCCCCCAAAATACGCCTCTGTCGTCAATCCGCCGCATTATGCTTCTTAATCGGGAGACGGCCGAAGAAGGCACGTATGTGCTGAATCTACGACACTATGCGATTACAACGAGAAGGACAGGAATATCGAAGCGGATACGGAGGCTAGATCCGGCGGAGCAAAGGCAGAGAGAAAAGAAAGGACATGCAATGCCTGATCTAGGCAGGTTGGAAGATGTGGCAGATTACCTACTGGACCCGGCAGCAGGTGGGTATACAAGTGCGAGCGAGACGGAATTGGATACAGATGCAGAGGTTGAAGTGCTAGAGACGGGAACGAGAAAGATTATGAGTAGAAAGGAGATTTTGAGGAGAGGGGCTGGAAGCGACAAAATAAGACAGAAGATTGGCAGAAATGTGGAGAAACGAGCCGTGAAACTTGTGGAGCTCGGACCGCGAATAAAGATGAGAATGGTCAAGGTTGAGGAAGGGGTATGTGAAGGGAGAGTCATGTGGCATGAGTTCGTGACGAAGAGTAAAGCAGAGGAGAAGGAGTTGGAGAGCAAATGGACAAAGAGGAGAGAGGAAAAGGAGCAGAGAAAGAAGGTGCAGAAGGAAAATGTGCAAAGGAAGAAGGAGCTGAGGAAGAACACGAGGGCTAATGGTGGTGACGTGGGTGGGGATGATGAAGGAGGGGAGGAGGAAGATGGTGAAGGTGACGATGACGATGAGATGGATGATAGCTGGGATAGTGAAGGTGAGGAGGATGTGGATGGTGGAGATGAGCAAATGGAAGATTGAGCTAGTTTCGAAAGGGTCAAAGTCATGGCCTAGGTAATGGAAAATGTTGGGTGTCCACAAGGGAGTAACTACAAGCACTTCCCCGGATAGAAAGGTTCTCATCCGCTCAGCTGGAATCTAAGCGCAGAAACTGCGCGATGCAGGTATAGGAAAAATTCCTACCAAGAAGCCGGACTGCCAACGTGGAGCAGGATGGGAAAGGCGATTCAAGAGCAAATGTTGCTTGATGATACTACAAGACCAGTGTAGCTCTATTGAGAGGCAAAATAGTTGGCACGTGAACACAGAAGCGTGTCACTGCTTTGCTGTCTTCAGTGAACAGATGCATTGTGGCGGGAAATACGTTAAATACAGCTGCTAGACATGGCAAGACCAGAAGTTTCGAGCCTGTGAGATTGAGCCTCTGTGTGAGCTCCATCAGTTCGTTGCCATAGTTGTCATGAAGGCACTAACGAGGATGCCGGGAAAGATCATCACTCGTAGGTCTCACCAATCCAGCATTAACTAACTTGCCATCTTCGAGGCCATCGTTGCTAATAACTCCCATCCAACCAATCACCTCCCTTCTCCCCATCACTTTCAGCCTAGCTTAGGTCACTTCTTCGCATACCTCTTCGTCCACTCCCTGGCCTCCTTTTCCCATCCAGCCCGGTCGACCTTATACTGCTCCGCGATCTTCGTCTCAACGGCATCATCCGGATTCGGCTCCTTCAACAACTGCCTCGCGAACTCTAGCACAGCAGAGATTTTGGTGCTAGGCTTCCAGAGATCGGGCTTGAGCATGCCAAGGCACATGGCGCCGTTGTTGGGCGGAGAGTCATTACTGATGTTGGGGTGATAGATTTTTGTGATGAAGTTGACGGTGGGTGGTTTGAAGGGGTAATCGGTTGGGAGGGTGAGGTGGAGGGTGAATGTGCCAGCCTATTCAGGAGAGAGGTGGGGGATTAGCGAGTTGACTGGAGCCAAGTAGATAGAGCGTAGCTTTTGAATTGAGACAGGAGGCATATAACAAAGAGTGGCCGAATAGTGAAGTTGGTGGAGAAAAGACGGTGAGAAGTAATGGAAGGGCTTCGAAATTGGAGGCTGTGTCGCAATTCTCCAGAGTTGACGGAACTCTTCTCAAGTTGGCAGGTTTTCCACAACATCTGTTGTAAAGGGAAATCCATATGCGCAGATAGCCGTGATCAAGGTGAGTCGAATGGTATCTTTTACGAAAGGTAATCAAAAACTTTACGGAGAATCATCAAGCGTTGAGCGTTGCGCCTAACCCGGAGAATTTCGGAGACAAACTCGCGGGCAGGATAGTTGGGCGAGAATGTTCTGGCACTCCTTTGACGAGGGTGAAATGTAACGCTCAATTTGCGAGTGACAATAGTTTTGGAATATTCTTACATACCGCGTAAGGAGAGCCCGGAGGCCCATCCATCGTAATGGTCCATTTGTGGAGGTCACTTTCGTCGATCAGTGCCACGACCATGCCATTTGGAGGGGATTTTATCAGGTCGGCGTATTCCTGAATGGCGCATCAGTCAGGCCACAAGTTAGGCACAAGTCGTCTCGGCTAGGCCTCTATGTAGCTTACCTTGCCGATTCGCTTTTGGGCTGCCATCTTGACGAGATAAGATGATGAGAGGTAAGTGGAAATGCTGCGGGACAACTTTGCAAAGGAGTTGGGGATACTTGATTATCGCTTTATCGTATAGCCATCAATGACTGCTCGAGCGGCTGAAAGTGTTGAAAGGGAAATGGATTATCACGTATGCGAGACTGGATCTTACAAGTGATCCTACTTAGCTGCCTGGGCTTGAAGTAGTGGGTTGAGTCAGAAGCAACCTGCAAGATACGTAACTCCCAAGGCAGTTATGGAAGGCTGCAGAAGAGTGATGATTG
>Ga0335072_10000976_pt1 | contig 49257 bp, 41 predicted proteins | sample Lox_Sample_21_FD_206725 | JGI IMG/M metagenome (GOLD analysis project Ga0335072, IMG submission 206725) | Soil microbial communities from Loxahatchee National Wildlife Refuge, Florida, United States - Lox_Sample_2.1 | ecosystem: Environmental > Terrestrial > Soil > Wetlands | place: USA...
GGCCGCCCAGTAGGCGCCCCAGACGCGGCGCCACTGGAAGCGCACCGCGGGATAGGCGGCGCGGAGGCTGTGGAAGAAGGCGCGCGAGCGCAGCGTGAGGTTCAGGCCGAAGCAGAGGAGGCCCAGCGCGAGAACGCCCCAGTGGACGGCGGCGAGATCGGTGAAGAACTGGCCGACGGCTTCGAAGAAGGCGCTGAGGCTTTCGCCGATCGAGGTCGCGGCGAGGATCACTCGTCAAGCGTAAGGCGCGCGCCTCGGAGCCGGCGGCACCTGCCAGGCGCTTGCCCGCGAGAGGCGCGCCCGCGTGCGAGGGGACGGCCCTAGATGTCCTCCTCTTCCCCTTCCTCGATCTCCTCGTCGTACTCGTCGAGGTCGAGCTCGTCGTCGTCGTTGCCGAACTCCTCCTCCTCGTCCCACTCCTCGTCGTCGAGGTCGAACTCCTTCTCGGGAAGCTCGAGGGTGGTGCTCAACGGCATGTCGCCCTCCTTTCGGGCCGGCTCCTGGAATTGCGGGTCAGGTCTCGGGTCTCGGGTCTCCTGTCAGACGCCCCCGCGCGGGCGGGCGCGCGCATCATAGTGTTGCGCCTGACGCCCCGATCGTGCAACGGCTAAGCTCGGGTGGCCGTGTCCACGCCGAGCGCCATCCCCGCGCAGCCCGAGGCCGCGATCGAGCACGTCGAGGTGCTGATCGTCGGCGCCGGCCTGTCCGGCATCGGGGCGGCACGCCATCTGCAGCTGAACTGCCCGGGGAAGAGCTTCGCGATCCTCGAGTCCCGGGAGCGCCTGGGCGGGACGTGGGATCTCTTCCGTTACCCAGGCATCCGCTCTGACTCGGACATGTACACCCTGGGCTACGTCTTTCGCCCCTGGGAGGAGGCGAAGGCGATCGCCGACGGGTCCTCGATCCTGGACTACGTGCGCCGGACGGCGCACGAGCACGGCATCGACGCCCGGATCCGCTTCAACCACCGCGCCGTCAGCGCCGAGTTCGACAGCAACCGGGCGCGCTGGACGGTGACGGCCCAGCGGGGCGAGACGGGCGAGGAGGTGCGCCTGAGCTGCTCGTTCCTGTTCATGTGCAGTGGCTACTACCGCTACGACGAAGGCTATACGCCCGATTTCCCCGGTCGGGAGCGCTTCGCGGGCGAGATCGTGCACCCCCAGCTGTGGAGCGACGACGTCGACTACGCGGGCAAGCGGGTCGTGGTGATCGGCAGCGGGGCGACCGCGGTGACCCTGGTTCCGGCGATGGCGCAGACGGCGAAGCATGTGACGATGCTGCAGCGGTCCCCCACATACGTGGTGTCGCTGCCAGGCGAAGACCGCATCGCCAACGCCCTGCGCCGGCGGCTGCCGGCGAAGACGGCCTACGCGATCGTGCGCTGGAAGAACGTGCTGCGGACGATGGCGAGCTTCGAGATCAGCCGCCGCCGCCCGCGGCTGATGAAGGCGCTGATACGAAAGGGCCTGGAGCGGTCGCTGCCGGCGGGCTACGACATCGACACCCACTTCAAGCCCCGCTACAACCCGTGGGACCAGCGCCTGTGCCTGGTGCCCGACGGCGACCTCTTCAAGGCGCTCGGCAGCGACCGGGCGTCGATCGTGACGGACCGCGTCGAGACCTTCACCGAGCGCGGCATCAAGCTGGAGTCCGGGACGGAGCTCGAGGCCGACCTGATCGTGACGGCGACCGGCCTGAACCTGCTGGCGCTGGGCGGCATCGAGCTCAGCGTCGACGGCCGGGCGGTGTCGCTGCCGGAGACGATGAGCTACCGCGGGATGATGCTCAGCGATGTTCCCAACTTCGCGTTCTGCATCGGCTACACCAACGCGTCGTGGACGCTGAAGTGCGACCTGACCTGCGAATACGTCTGCCGGCTGCTCAACCACATGGACGCCTACGGCCTGGAGATCTGCGTGCCGCGCAACCGCGACCCCGAGGTCACGGAGCTGCCGTTCCTGGACTTCAACTCGGGCTACGTCCTGCGCTCGCTCGACAAATTCCCCAAGCAGGGCTCGCGGGCGCCGTGGCGGCTGCACCAGAACTACGCCCTGGACATCGTAAGCCTGCGGCGGACGCCTGTGGACGACGGGGTGATGGAGTTCTCGCGCGCCGGGGTCCCATCGCCGGGCTGGCTGGCCGAGACGGACGAGGTGGGTGCGGCGACGGACGAGGCCGAGGCCGTCGCGGTCTGAGCTCAGACCTCCTCGTGGCCACGTAGGGCACGCAGGATCTCCGTCGCCAGGAAGAGCTGGCCCCATTTGCGACCGGAGACCTCGACGAGGATGCCGTGGGCACGGAGGTCGGCAATAGCCGAGCGGACGGTGGGGTCACTGACGGCGAGCAGCTCGGCGGCGGATCTGGCGGTGACGTAGGGGTTGAGAAATAGCTGATCCAGCAATTGCAGCGCGGCGGGTCTCGCCTTCGACGCGACGAGCGCCTGGCGGTGGCGCTCACGTACGGCGAGCAGCCGCTGGGCATCTTCGACGGCGTCGGTGGCCTGGACACGGACGCCCTCCAGGAAGTAACGGATCCAGGAGTCCCAGTCGCCACGAGTGCTGACGCGCAGCAGGAGCTCGTAGTAGTCGGGGCGGGTTCGCTCGAAGTAAGCCGAGAGATACAGCAGGGGCTGGGCGAGCAGGCCGCGCTCGCAGAGGAAAAGCGACACCAGCAGACGCCCGACCCGCCCGTTGCCGTCGCGGAACGGGTGGATGGCCTCGAACTGGTAGTGCAAGAGCGCCGCTTGGACGAGCGGGGGCAGCGCGCGGTCGTGCATGAACAGCTCGAGATCGGACAACAGCCGCGCAAGCTCCTGGGGCGGCGGGGGCACGTAGATCGCGTCTGCGATTCCGGAGCCGGGCGGGGCGATGAAGTTCTGGCTCCTGCGGAATCGTCCAGGCGTCTGCTCGGCACCGCGAACCCCCTGCATGAGCTGCGCATGCATCTCGCCGACCAGGCGCAGGCTGAGCGGGAGATCGCCCAGGCGACGCAAACCGAGCTCGTGGGCGGCGATGTAGCTCTGCACCTCCCGGACGTCCTCGGTGTCGCGAAAGAGCTGGGTCTGGCCCGCCTCGGCGGCGTAGACGTCGGCGATGGTGCTCTGCGTTCCCTCGATCCGCGAGCTCAGCACAGCCTCGCGCCGCAGATAGGCAGCTATGAGGAGATGGGGGTTGGGCAGCAGGCGGCCGGCGCCGCTGAGCATCCCAAGCGCGTTGGAAGCGCGGTCGAGTAAATGGACCGCGGCCGGGGTGAGCTGGTGGTCTGACCGCGGCGGAGCCGGCAGGAACGCCAGGACACCGGCTACCGTCGGGACCAGCCGACCGGGAGCTGCCTGGCCAAATTGCGCGCGATCCACGCATATAGCTTTGCAAGCGAAACGGACATCGCCTTAAAAGCTCGCGACGCTTTTCAAGCGGCCTTGAAAAGCTCTGGGACGAGCGAGCCGGTCGACTACCCGCCGGCAGCCGCGGCCAGCTGCTCCAGCGCGGCCAGCACGAGCTCGTCGTGCTCGCCCGGCTTGACCCTGCGCAGCACCCGCGCGACCTTGCCGTCGGGCCCGATGACGAAGGTCGTGCGCTCGTTGCCCCAGTAGGTGCGCCCGTACATCGACTTCTGCACCCAGACGCCGTAGCTGTCGGCGACGGCGTGATCCTCGTCGGCGAGCAGCTGGAAGCCGAGATCGAACTTGTCGTGGAATTTCTTCACCTTCGCCACGGAGTCCGGGGAGACGCCGAGGACGACGGCGCCGGCGGCGGCGTAGGCGGCCCTATGGTCGCGCACACCGCAGGCCTGGGTGGTGCAGCCCGGCGTGTCGGCCTTGGGGTAGAAGTAGAGGACAACAGGCCGCCCGCGCAGCGCTGAGAGCTCGACGTGATTGCCGTCCTGGTCGGGCAGCGTGAAGTCGGGGGCCTGGACGCCGGGCTCGATCACGGGCGGGATCGTACCCGCTGGCGGCCCTGCGGCGTGCTGGCGACGACCCCCTGCCCGCGCTCGGGCGCCGACGGCGGCGGCACGACGGGCCCGATGTCCCCGTCGGGGGCGTCGTCGAGATCGCAGATGACGGGGGCGTGGTCGCTGGGCCCGCTCCCCTTGCGCGCCTGGCGGTCGACCCAGGCGGCGCGCACCCGCCCGACGACGGGGTCGCTGGCGAGGACGAGGTCGATGCGCATCCCGAGGTCGCGGTGGAACATGCCGGCGCGGTAGTCCCAGTAGGTGAAGACCCGCTGGGTGGGCCAGCGCCGGCGGACGACGTCGCGCAGGCCGAGGTCTTCGATGTCGGCGAGGGCGGCGCGCTCGGCGGGGGTGACGTGGGTGTGCCCGGCGTAGGCGGCGGGGTCGTAGACGTCGGCGTCGGTGGGGGCGATGTTGATGTCGCCGCAGACCATCGCCTGGCGGGGATCGGCGCGGAGGGAGTCGCGCAGGGCGGCGAGCCAGAGGAGCTTGTAGCGGTAGTGCTCGGAGTCGACCTGGCGGCCGTTGGGGACGTAGACGGAGTGGACCCTGATCCCCTCGCAGGTGGCGGCGACGGCGCGGGCCTCGGGGTCGGGGAAGCCGGGGGCGCCGGGGAGCCCGACGACGACGTCGGCGAGCCCGACGCGGGAGAGGATGGCGACGCCGTTCCACTGCCCGTCGCCGTGCAGCGCGCAGGAGTAGCCGCGCCGGGCGAGCTCGTCGCCGAGTAGCTCCTGGAAGCCGGCGTCGGCGAGCTTGGTCTCCTGCAGGCAGAGGACGTCGGGACGGCGTTCGTCGAGCCAGGGCAGCAGTCGGGGCAGGCGTTTCCTGACGGAGTTCACGTTCCAGGTGGCGACCCGCATCGGGCGTACGCTAACCGGCCGGCCGGGCATCCGCCGGCGCCCGCCGCCGAACGCCGGCCGGGGCGGGGCGGGAACGCTGGCCGGCCGCGCCTACTTCAACAGCCGGGAGAGCCGCCGGTCCTTGAGCACCCGCCCCTCGGTCTGGCAGCGTGGGCAGTAGGCGATGACGTAGTCCTCGAAGTGGACCGCCTGGAGGGTCTCGCCGCAGCGGGGGCAGGGCTGCCCCTCGTGGCGGTGCACCCTGAGCGGCAGCGGAAGCTTGTCGGGGATGGGCAGGGTGACGACCTCCTCGTAGTGCTCGATGGCGCCTCCGAGGATGGCGAGGATGGCGGCCCGCAGCCGGGCGAGGTCGTCGGGGTCGAGGTCGGCGCCGCGCTTGTAGGGCGAGAGGCGGGCGTCCCAGAGGATCTCGTCGACCCAGGAGCGCCCGATGCCGGCGATGACGTGCTGGTCGCGGAGAAGGGCGTGCAGCGGCCGGGGAACGTCGAGGAGCTCCTTCAGCGCGGCCCCCTCGGGGGGCTGCGGCCAGGCCTCGGGCCCGAGGCGGGCGAGGGCGTCGTCGGCGTCGAGGTCGCCGGCGGGCAGGAGCTTCGCCCAGGCGGCCTGCTTGGAGCCGAACTCGCGCAGCCGCAGCTCGCGGCCACCGCCGACGCGGATCAGCACCCGGGAGGTCCGGTCGCGGGGCCCGGCGTGCTTGTCGTAGAGCTGGAGCCGGCCGGCGGACATGAGGTGGATGAGCAGGGCGAGCTCGCCGTCGGGGCCACCGACGATCCCAGCGGGGCCACCGGCGATCCTGACGGGGGCGGCGGCGGTGAGAACGAGGTGCTTGCCGCGGCGGCCGACGCCGGCGACGTCGCGGCCGGCGAGCGCGGAGAGCGGCGGGTCGAAGGTCTTCAGCGCGTTGACGCCGGGCGCCAGGGCCGACTCGATGTGCGCGCCGCGCAGCGCCGCGTCGAGCCGCCGGGCGGTGATCTCGACCTCGGGGAGCTCGGGCATGGCCTCTCCACTCTACAAGTCGTCTTTTTCGACACCGTGGGAATACCTACCGGCAATTAGGTAACCCCACGGTGCGCAAAAAGACGATGTCCGTCGGCGGCTGGCCATCATCCGCGGATGGCCTGCGGCGGATCGCGGCCGGAGCCTCAGACGGGCCGGTTGGCCCCGATGGGGGGTCCTTCGTATTTGACCCCCGCGGGGCTCTTCCAGAGCACCCGCCAGCTGCTGCCGCGGACGCCGGAGGTGAAGCTCCAGTAGCCGAGGGAGTCGGTGTGGACCGTCTTCAGGACGCGATAGCGTCTGGAGCCCCCGCTTTTGACCAGGATCTTGACCTGGGTGGCGCCTTTGGTGGGCCGGACGAGCCCCCAGAAGGCGTAGCGGCCGCGCTCCTTGAAGACGACGAGCGGGACGGGCCAGGCGGAGTAGAGGGGCTTGGGCCGTCCGTTGACGTACTCGAGCCCCGACTGGAACCCGACGTAGCCGCCGCGGGCCCCGGATCCGGGGGCGCCGCCGAGGGGGTCGTCGCGCAGGAGGTACTGCGAGAAGGCCGCCACCCGGGGGTCGCGCCAGGCGATGTATTCGGCGATGGCGTCATATTCGGCCTGCTTGGCGGGGGATACGCCGAGGTAGCGGTTGGGCTTGCTCTGGACGCCGAACTCGGTGAGGTAGATGGGGAGGCCGCCGTTGATGGCGCCGGCGCGGGCGGCCAGGTTGAGCGCGTTTTCCAGGCGGGAGAGGGTGCCGATCATGACTTCGTCGCGGCCCGGGGGGTGGTAGTAGGGGCCGAGCTTGTTGGTGTAGGCGTGGTGGGAGTAGCCGGAGGCGTGCAGCGGGCCGCAGCTCCCGGCCTTGCGGTAGTGGGCGTTGAGGCAGAGCATGCCGCGCAGGAAGGCAAGCGGGGCGACGTCGTGGATCTCGCGTTTTTCTTCGCGGATCTCACGACGGCTGAGGCTGTCGTAGCCCGACGGCGCGGTTTCGCCGATGAGGACACTGGGGTGGGTCATGCCGGCGGCCTGGAGCCCGGCGTAGCCTTCCTGGTAGAGCCCGCGGTAGATCCGGGGCGAGGCGGGCTGCCCCTTGCTGTTGAACTGGGGCAGGAGGAAGGCGGCGTCGTTGGGCTCGTTCCAGATGGCGTAGAGGTTGACCTGGGAGCCGTAGTGGCGCCCGACGGCGGTCATGAATTCTTTGAAGTCGCGGGCGTTGGGATTGGTGTCGTAGGGCGCCCTGTGGTTGGAGGTCGCCCAGCGCGGCACCGGCGAGGTGACGGTCAGGAGGACTTTCCAGCCGAGCGACCTGGCCTTGTCGACGGCCCAGTCGTAGGCGCCCCAGGCGTAGAGGCCGGGGTTGGTGGCTTCGAAGCTGGGCTTCTTGGCGCTGGTGGCGGCGGGGGCGACGTCGGCCCAGTGGAACTCGATGCGGACGGCTTTGACGCCGAGGTGCTTCATCTGGGCGATGGCGTGTTCGCGGGTGTTGGCTTTGAGCAGCTGGGTGGAGGCCTCGAAGTAGTCGGGCTGGTCGTGGGAGGCCAGGGCGGGGGCGGCGCCGAGCGTGGCGAGGGCGAGGCAGGCCAGCAGTGCTGAGAGCGGTAGGCGGATACGCGACATTCGTGAGCTCCTGGTTGGGGTCGGGGACTTGTACAGGGGCGCGCGGACGTGCTCGCCGAGCCGCTCTGGGCGCGCTCGCGCGGCCGCCCGGGCCGCCCGAGGGAGGGGCGGCCAGGTGGGGCGCACTCGGATAAGACACGTCGGCCCGGATAATGTTGCGGTCCGTGAGCGCCCCGGCGGCACCCGACGACGTCGTCCAGACCCACGCGGACGTCTCCCCCGCCGCGCGGCCGCCGTTGATCGTGGTGGAGCCGCTGCGGGAGTTCCTCGACGCCCACGGTCTCGGCTCCGGCGAGCTGCGGGCGGAGCCGATCGGGGAGGGCCACTCGAACGTGACCTACCTGATCCGCCGGGAGGACGGCTCGGAGCTGGTGCTGCGCCGGCCGCCCCGTCCGCCGCTGCCGCCGAGCGCCCACGACGTGCTGCGCGAGGCTCGGCTGCTGGGGGCGCTGTGGGACACCCCGGCGCGCGTCCCCCGGGTGCTGGCGGTGGGCGAGGACGAGGCCGTCATCGGCTGCCCGTTCTACGTGATGGAGAAGGTCGAGGGGGACCCGATCGTGTTCAGCGTGCCACAGGAGCTGGACAACCCGGCGCAGCGGGCGGGGATCGCGGAGGAGCTGATCCAGGCGCTGGTGGAGATCCACGGGGTGGACTGGCGGGCGGTGGGCCTGGAGGGCTTCGGCAAGCCGACGGGGTACCTGGAGCGCCAGCTGCGCCGGTTCTCGGGTTTGTGGGAAGTCAACAAGACGCGGGAGCTGCCGGCGGTGGAGCGCGTCACGGAGTGGCTGCGGGCGAACATCCCAGAGTCGGCAACGGCGACGATCGTGCACGGGGACTACCGCCTGGGGAACACGATGTACGCCCCGGGCGCCCCGGCGCGGCTGACGGCGGTGCTGGACTGGGAGATGGCGACGATCGGCGACCCCCTGGCGGACCTGGGCTACCTGTGCATGATGTGGAGCGAGGAGGGCGACCCGCCGGGCGGCCTGCGGGAGGCGCTGGGCCGGGTGACGCGCGGCGAGGGCTTCCCGACGCGGGCCGAGCTGATCGCCCGCTACGAGGAGCTCTCGGGCCGGTCGATGCGGGAGCTGCGCTGGTACGTGACGCTGGCGGTGTGGAAGTCGGTGGTGTTCATGGAGGGCAACTACAGGCGCGCCCAGGCGGGAATGACCGACGACCCCTACCTGGTGCACTTCGGCGAGGGCGTGGTGCAGCTGGCGGCGCACGCCGAGGAGGTGGCGTTCGGTGGCTGAGGACGATCACCCCGACGGCTCGATCCGCGGCCTGCTGGTGGACTGGGGCGGGGTGATGACGACCAACCTCTTTCATTCCTTCAGCGCCTTCTGCGAGGCCGAGGGACTGGACCCGGCGGCGCTGGTGGAGGCGTTCCGCGGCAACGACGACGCCCGCGAGCTGCTCGTCGGCTTCGAGGAGGGCCGGATGGCGGAGGCGGACTTCGAGAACGGGCTCGGGCGGCTGCTCGGGCTGGCCACGGCGGAGGGCCTCGTCGACCGCCTCTTCGCGGGCGCCCGGCCGGAGCCGAGCATGGTCGCCGCGGTACGCGCCGCGAGGGACGCAGGCGTCGCGACGGGCCTGATCTCCAACTCGTGGGGCACCAGCCGCTATCCGCGCGGCCTGCTGGCGGAGCTGTTCGACGGCGTCGTCATCTCGGGCGAGGTCGGCGTGCGCAAGCCCGCGCCGCGCATCTACGAGCTGGGCGCCGAGGCGATCGGGCTGCCGGCCGGACGGTGCGTGTTCGTCGACGACCTGCCGTTCAACCTGCCGCCGGCCCAGGAGCTGGGCATGGCTACGGTGCACCACGTCACCGCCGAGACCACGATCGCCGAGCTGGAGCAGTTGCTGGGGATCGACCTGCGCGAGCGCTCGACGTCGCCGATGGGCGACTAACGGTCTTCGAGTCGTCCTCGTTTGTGGCGATCCTTTGCGATCGTCCGCGTGGACTTGCCGTGTAGACGTCGGCTGGCGGGCGCAAATCAGCCGGCTGAGACGGCCGCCCAGCGGATGGTCGCCCCGCCGACGGCGAGGACCTTGGTGGGCGTGAAGAGAAATCCCCGCCCGGTCCGGGCCAGGGTGCATCGCACGCCGCCGGCCAGGACGCGGCAGCGGAAGCGCCCGACCGTGACCAGCTTGCCCGGACGGTACGTCGGTGTGCCCTCCCCGGCGTTGCCGAGGTCGCAGGCGTTGGTGAGAGCCCTGGCGTGCCTGGAGCAGCCGCGCACGGTCCCGGCCGGTCCGAGCGTGGCCTTCTGTTCGTAGCCGGGCCGCTCGGTCTCGCACAGGGTCTGGACGCCGGCGCGACCGTCGTACATGGCGCATGTCACGACCCTGCCATGCGCGTAGCGCACGAAGAATTCGGCGGCTTCCACGCGATGCCTGGGCGCCGGCGTGGAAGCCGTGCCGGGCGCCGACGCGGTGAGGGCGATCGCACAAGTGACCGCGAGAGCTGCCGCGACGCTCAGCCTGCTTCGCATCGTCGCCAAGGATATCGGCCATCGGACACAGGCCCGAAACGTGTCACCCGCGTCTCAGGGAGAGGAGATATGGCGGCAGAGGGCTGCCGACGGCCGAGCCTCTCCACCCGCCGCGCGGGGGTCAATCCCAGATCACCCTCACGTCGTAGTCGCCGAAGGCGGGGTTGCCGGTGACGATCGGCAGGGAGTGCGCTTGGGCCTGGGCGATCAGGAGACGGTCGAAGGGGTCACCGTGATGGTGGGGCAGCATCGCTGCCTCGATCGCGGCCGTCGCCTTCGGTCCGAGCCGAGGATCGTCGCTCAGATGCCACAACAGCACGTGGCTGTCGACAAGCAGCCTCAGCGGCGCCGCGGGCGGTCTCTACGGGAGCCTGGGCCTGTGCCGCCGGGGAAGACCTCGCTGCGCTCGAAGTCCACTTAGTCCATGCGGCGCCTACCGCGCTGCAGCCCTCGGGCGCCGCCGCGCCCGCCGGCGCGGGGCGCGGTCGGTCTGGGCCCCCCGCTCCTCGCCGCCGAGCTCGTGGCGGAGCCCGAGCCGCTTGGCGAGCTTGCCCATCTCGTGGCGCTCGCCGGCGCCGACGAGGGTGACCCCGACGCCGCTGTTGCCGGCGCGCCCGGTTCTGCCTACCCGGTGGATGTAGGTGTCGTGGTCGGCGGGGGGGTCGAAGTTGATGACGTGGGAGACGCCCTCGACGTCGATCCCGCGGGCCGCGACGTCGGTTGCGACGAGCGTGTCGACGTGCCCTGACTGAAACCGCGCCAGCGCCCGGTCGCGCTGGCCCTGGGACTTGTTGCCGTGGATGGCGACGGCGTCGACGCCTTCGGTCCCGAGGCGTTTGACGAGCCGGTCGGCTCCGCGCTTGGTGCGGACGAAGACGATCGCCCTGTCCCGCTCGCCGCGCAGCTCCTGCACGAGGGCCTGCAGCCGCTGGTGGTCGCCGACGGCGACGAATCGGTGCTCCACCCGGCCCTGCCCGTGGCGGGGCTGGGCGGCGTGCTGGTGGACGATGGCGTCGGCTGTGTAGCGGGCGGCGACGGCGCCGGCGACGCCGTCGAGGGTGGCGGAGAAGAACAGCGTCTGGCGCGCCCTGGGGCAGGCGCCGACGATGCGGTCGATGGCGGGCCGGAATCCCATGTCGAGCATCCGGTCGGCCTCGTCGAGGACGAGCATCCGCACCTGCTCCAGGGTGAACGCCCGCCGGCCGAGGAGGTCCTCGAGGCGCCCGGGGGTGGCGACGATGATGTGCGCCCGCTTCGCCCGTGCCGCCTGGGCGGTGATGCCGACCCCGCCGTAGACGGCGGCGACGCGCAGCCCGCCGGCGGCGGCGATGGTCTCCAGCTCGGAGACGATCTGGGCGGCGAGCTCGCGGGTGGGAGCCAGGACGAGCCCGGTCGGCGCCGGCCCGGCGTCGAGGCGCTGCACGAGGGGGATGCCGAAGGCCAGGGTCTTGCCCGACCCGGTGGGGGCCTTGACGAGGACGTCCCGCCCGGCCAGGACGTCCTCCAGGACGAGCCGCTGGACGGGGAAGGGCGCCGTGATCCCACGGCTGGAGAGGGCGCCGCAGACGGCGCCGGACACGCCGAGATCGGCGAATGACTGCTGAGACATGTGGTACTGCTCCTGACGGCGCTCGCTGGCGCCTGCGGCTCGGAGGATCTGGCTGACCCGAACCGCACCTGGCGGGACTCAAGCGAGCTAACCCCGCGGCCGAAGGTCTCGACCGCCGCCGAACACGGTAACAGAGAGAGCGGGAGAGACCGGGCGACAGGCCCCGAGCACGCTAAGCTTGTAATGATTTCAACTAAGGCGATGCCGACGCAGCCCGCGCAGGCCCGGTGCCTGTGACAGAGGGATCACCTCCAGGCGACGGCCCGCCAAAAACCGGCGCAGGGGCACGGGCCAGCTCTGGACGCAGATGAGTAGCAGGAGAGCACGGTGCCGAGTACCTACCAGCTGCGCCAGCAGGAGCAGCACGAGAAGAAGCTCGAGGACATCCGCGAGCAGGTCGCGAGCGGGAGGCTCGTCATCCGGCAGATGACGGCGGCCGAGCGCAAGCGGTTCCCGCCGCGTGAGCCCGCCGCGAAGGGCGGACGCGAGAAGCGACGCTGATGGCGCGGTTCTCCCTACCGCCGCTGCAGGGTGGCGCGGCCGAGGCCGAGCGCACCTACCGGGAGCTGCGCGACGAGGCCGAGACATGCATCGGCGCGGCCTCCCGCGAGCGACGCATCGAAGGCGTCCTGTGCCCGGCGACGAGCGCCCGGCCTAGACGGCCTGGACGTTGATCGCCTTGGGGCCCTTGTCGCCGGGTTCGGCGTCGTAGGTGACCTTGGCGCCTTCGGCGAGCGAGCGGTAGCCGTCGCCGACGATTGCGGTGTGGTGCACGAAGAGGTCCTTCGACTGATCGTCGGGCGTGATGAACCCGAAGCCCTTGTCGTCGCTGAACCACTTCACTGTTCCTGTAGCCATCTGTCTTTCCTCCGGCGTCGATAGTGCAGCGAACGCGGAGATTGCTGATGCAAAGGCTACGTAGCGCGGGCACCTCCTCGCTGGGCGATCGCCCAGCCTGATCCTGGGACCGTAGCAGGGACGCCGGCGAGCGCGTCCCCCGCCACCGGCCACCCGCGAGACGGCCGGCCGCGGAGAGCGTATGAGGCACATGCTGCTAGCGTCGTGAGATCAGGTCGGACGATCCGTCCGACACAGAGCGTTTGCGCTGCGGCCGGCTACGCGCCCTAATCCCAGAGAGAGGTGTGACGAGATGGCTTCAGGCGGCAAGAAGAAGACGACGATGGCGAAGCTCGCCCGGGAGACCAGGCTTCGCGAGCGGCGGGTGGACAAGCAGGCCAGAAAGGACGCACGCAGGCAGGCGGCGTCGGACGGCGCGACCACGCCGGAGGAGACGGTCCCGGAGGCCTCGGAGCCCGGCGCATCTGTGGATGCGGGGGAGCTGGGGGACTCTCGGTCGGACGAGGCGGGGCGCACCCTCTTGGAGGCCGGCGCGGCCGCGGTTCACCCCTAGCTCATCCGGTAGGATCCACTCCGCATGGGAGGCTTTCGTGGAACCTCCGCGCGGTCTGCCCGGATCTCGGCGGCCTTCGTCGCGCTGACGTTTGCGCTGATCGCGGCCGTCGGCATGGCTCGGGGCGCCACGGCGACGGCCCTGCCCGGCTCGCCGCTCGCGACCACACCGGTCGGCGACGTGTTCGGCCCCTTCGCGACCAGGGTCTCGGGACTGTCGGCGACGGCGAGCTCGAGCTCGGCGGGGGCGAGCCAGGTCGTGTACACGGCGGATTTCACGGCCACGACCGAACTCGCCGCCTCCAGCGGCTACGTGCAGCTGACGGCTCCGGCGGGGGCGAGGTTCAACGCCAACGGCGCCAGCTACGAGGTGATCGACACGACCAGCGAAAAGGAAGCACAGTCCGATCGCGTCGTGGTGAGTCCGGGCGAGGCGGGGGAAAACGTCGTCGAGGTCTACGTGCCCGGGACGTTCTCGATCGCGGCGGGCGACGCGGTCGAGGTCGAGTCCTACGGGGTGGGCAACCCGACATCCGAAGCGCCCTCCGCGGAATTCTTCCTCTCGACGTCGGCCGACACCGAAGCGGTATCGACGTCCTTCCCGATCGGGCCGGAGACGTCGGTCACGAATGTCAGCGCAACCGCCAGCACGACGTCGGCGGGGGCGAGCGAAGTCGTTTACACGGCCTCGTTGAAGCTGTCGAGCGCGCTCAGCAACGGCAACGCCGAGCAGTTCGGCGACAACGAGCAGCCCGGCTTCGTCCGCCTGCAGGGGCCGTCGGGCACGGTGTTCTCCCCCGACGGCTACAGCTATGAGGTGATCGACGGAGCCCGCCAGGCGCAGGCGGTCCACGTCGAAGTCGACCCCGAAGGCAGGGGTGAAAACGTCGTCGACGTCGACATCCCGCCGTACTTCGCGACGCCGGTTAAAGCCGGCGAAACGCTCGAGATCGAAGCCTACGGCGCACGCAATCCGAGCTCTCCGGTGCCCGGCGGCGAGGTCCTGCTCTCGACCTCCTCCGACCTCACCCCGGTCGCCCAGCCGCTGGCGATCGGAGGCGAGACGCAGATCGGCGACCTCCAGGCCGAGGCGAACACGACCTCGGCGGGCGCCACGAGGGCCCTGTACACGGTCTCATTCAAGACGGCCTCGGCGCTGACGAACGGCGACGCCTCGGACTTCGGGGACGAGGAAAAACCCGGCCGCATCCGCCTGACGGCGCCGGCCGGCACGATCTTCGACTCCGACGGCTACAGCTACGAGGTCGGCGACGCCCGCGAACACGAGCAGGCCGTCCACGTCAAAGTCGATCCCGAAGGCAACGGTGAAACGAACGTCGTCGAAGTCGACGTGTCGCCGTACTTCAGCGCCAACGTGGCCGCCGGGGAAACGGTGACGATCGAAGCCTACGGCGTCGAGAACCCGGCCTCGGAAGACCCGACGGGGCGGCTGACGGTGTCGACGACGTCGGATGTGACCCCGGCCTCGACGCGGCTCCCGATCGGAGCGGCCACGAAGGTGAATGAGGCGAGCATCGGCTCGCTGGCCGGCGACTACACGGTCAAGTTCGCCTCGCCGTCGAACGTCTCAAACGGCGACCCGGAACAGTTCGGCGACGACGAGCAGCCCGGCTTCCTGACGCTGGTCGCCGCGAACGGAGCGACGCTGCCAGACGAAGCCCGCTACTACGGCTTCAAGGTGAGGAGCGTGCAGGGCGGGACCACGGAATACGGGGTGCTGCACCTCGAAGTCCACGGGCAGACGGCGACGGTCTACACCTACCAGGACATCCCCGCCGGCTCGCAGGTGGAGCTGACGATCGAAGACGTCACCGGAAGCCTGAGCTCGGCCCTGCTGTCGACCTCCTCGGACGCCTCGCCGGTGAGCGTCGGCGCGAGCGCCCTGGCGCCGCTGAGCGGGACGGTGAGCTTCGCGGGCCAACCCGAAGTGGGCGCCGAGGTCCAGGCCTGCGAGACCGCGGGCGGCGAATGCCAGACGACGACGACCGAAGCCGACGGTGCGTTCAAGCTCGCGGTGCCCGCCGACGCGGGCGCGACCTACGCGCTCACGGCCAACCCGCCCGGCGCCAGCAGCCATGCGGGCCAGGGCCGGCTGGCGCCGGTCGTGCTCGGCGCGGGCGCCGCCGGGGCGACGGGCCTTGAAATCGTGCTGGGCAAAGCCCCCGGCATCGCCGCGGGAGTGGGCATCCTCACCCCCGCCGGGGAGGAACAGACGTCCTCGACGCCCAACCCCTTCGTGCCCTGGACCTCGCCGTACGAGCTCTCGCTGGAACCCTCCTTCTTCCCCGAGGCCGGCCGCATTCTCGTGACGAAGGTCGTGGTGCACGGCACGAACGCCGCCACCGGCGAACCCGAACAGCAGGTCGTGGATGCCGGCGGCGAGGTCGGGGGTCTGCCGCTCGGACTGCCGCTGGGCGGCGGCCCGCTGACGATCGACATGCCCTCGGACTACCCGATGCACGGCGAGGTGCAGACCACGATCGACTATCGCGTCGAGCGCGGCCACAGGGCGCAGGCGGCGGGGGTGGCGGCGACGAACGTGCTCGACGAGACCTACCCGTCCTCGGGCACCCCGGCGAGGGACCCGGTGGCGGCGTACTTCCTCAACTACGGCGACGCCGCCGGCATCTCGGTCGGGACGGCCCGGATCGTGGGCCCCGACGCCAGGTACTTCCAGATCGTTTCGCTCGGCTCGGCGGGCTCGCCGCGGACTTCGACCGACTGCGGGGCGAGCGCCGCGCAGCTGTCGGCGTTCGCTGGGCAGGGCACGCCCCCGGCCGGCACGGAGTGCGGGATCGCCGTGCAGTTCACCCCGCCGGGGGAAGGCGAGGCGCACCGGATCTACTACCACGCCAAACTCCGTGTCTCCACGGGCGCCCCCGGGGCGAGCTCGATCCCCGTCGCCCTGCTCGGCTGCGACGCCCGGGTCGCCCGCGCGACGGGGTCGGTGTGCTACCGCAGCGCCGGCGCGGGCATCCGGGAAGAAGCCGGCGAAGAAACGCCGTTCAACTCCAGGCAGCTGCTGGAGGCGCTCGAAGAAGAGCTCAAGGAACTCGAAGAAGGCAAAAAAGAATGCCTGGTCTACGTCGGCGGCAGCATGGTCCCGCGCCACGAGCCCGAACCCTGTCTCGCCGCGGCCTCCTCGGAAAGCGCGGGCGGAAGCGTGGAAATCGAAGAAGAAGAAGAAGAAGAAGAAGAAGAAGGTGAAGAAGAAGGGGGCGGCGGCGGCTCCTATCACGACCCCAGCGGCGTCGTCTACACCCAGACGGCGGAAGGCGCGGTGCCGCTGGCGGGCGCGACGGTGACGCTGAGGCAGAGCTACGCCGAAGCCGGCCCCTTCGCGGCGGTGCCCAACGAAAGCACGATCATGTCGCCCGCCAACCGCACCAACCCCGGCCTGACGGACGCCGAGGGGTTGTTCGGCTGGGACGTCCTCGCCGGCTTCTACGAGATCGAAGCCGCCAAGTCGGGCTGCACCCCGGCGACGACCCCGATGCTGACGGTCCCGCCGCCGGTGGAGAGCCTCTCGCTGACGCTCACCTGCACGAGCCCGCCGGCGCGCGGCGCCCCGACGGCGAGCGTGTCCGCGTCCTCGCCCTCCTCGGACTACGGCCAGCCGGTGACGTTCACGGCCAGGGTCGAAGCCGGGTCCGACCCCACCGGCACGGTGGTCTTCGACGACGGCTCCACCCCGATCGGCGAAGCCGTCCTGCGCGAAGCCGGCGGCCGGCGCGAAGCGACGCTGACGCTGGGCGACCTGACCCCCGGCGAACATCCGATCACCGCCCGCTACGGCGGCGACGGGGCCAACAAGCCGGCGACGTCGGCGGCTATCGACCACACCGTCAACGGGCCGGCGGGCACCCAGGAAGAACCCCACGGCGAACAGCCGCACTCCCAAGAACAGGGCGGCGGCGGATCTGGCGGCGGCTCAAACGGTGGTGGATCGAGCCTCGGGACGAGCCCGCCGCCGACCACGGCGAGCGCCGTCTGCAAGGCGGCGCTCACCAGAGCCCAGCTGAGCGCGACGGCGGGCGCCGTCGCCATCGAGCTGCGCGGGACGGGTGCTGGCACGTGCACCGGGACGCTGACGCTCTCTGTCAGGCGCCGGGTCGGCCGCGGCAGACATGCCCGCACCGGGCGCCAGCGCATCGGCACCGCCCGCTTCACGCTCGCCGCGGGTCGGACGACCACGGTCAGACTGACCCTCGACCCCGCAGGCCGGGCGCTGCTGAAGCGCGGTCACGGCCATGTCCAAGCCAGCCTCGAGCTCATGCAGAGCACGGCGAACGTGGCCATGGCAAGCCTGATCCCGGTGACCCTCGTCGAGGGCAGGCCCGCGAGGCGCGGGCGATCGCGGATGCGGGAAGATGCGGACCGGCATCGTGGAATTCGGCGGATGCCGCGCAGATCGATGCTGGGCACAGTTTGAGTGCGGAAGGTGGGCTGGGACCTGGCCCCGACCACGTTCTCCGGACCCACCCCCAAAAGCGCTCCAAACGTCCCGGGCAGCGACACCCGGCGCGCGGGGCGTGCGGTGCACACACTCGAACAAGCCACAGCGAAGGAGCTCCGATGAGCGACAACCCGGTTTTCATCTACGCCGCGACGTACTCCAGCACGGAGGACGCCTGGAGCGACTACGACATCCTGCTCGAGCTGCACGCGGAGAAGCTCGTGGGCACCTACGACGCGGCCGTGATCGACAAGGACCGCGACGGCAAGGTTCACGTCCACAAGCACGAGAAGGCCACCCAGCACGGCGCCTGGGGAGGGATCGGAGTGGGCGCCCTGGTGGGCATCCTGTTCCCCCCGTCGATCCTCGGCGCGGCGGCGGTCGGCGGAGTCGTCGGCGGCCTCGGCGGACACTTCCGCAAGGGCCTCTCGCGCGGCGACGCGAAGGAGCTCGGGGAGACGCTGGAGGAGGGCGAGGCGGCCCTTGTGGTGATCGGCGAGTCACGCGTCGAAGAGCAGCTCGACAAGGCCCTGACGCGCGCCCGGAAGTCGATCGAGAAGGCCGTGGACGCCGACGGCAAGGAATTCAAGCAGGAGCTCGAGGCGGCGGAGAAGGAACTGGCGACGCAGGAGGCCGCCACGGCGAGCTAGATTCGAGGGGGCTGGCGCCACAGGCGACCGGGACGTTCGTGGTGGCACACCCCGGTGCTCAGTTGTCGGTAATCGTGAAAGCCAGCCTGACCGGGCTTGACCGGCCGTTGGCGTTCTCGGCGGTGATCGTGACCGCGTAGGAGCCCCTGCGCAGGCCGGCGAGCCTGAGCTTGAAGACGTTCGATCCGGTCGATCCCGAGAACGTCATGGTGCGCTTCTCGACGGTGGCGGTGCAGCTCTTCCCCACCCTGGCCGTGAGCCTGCAGGCACCGCCGGCCACATGAGCCTTGACGTCCCGCGCGACACGGACCTCGATCGTGGCGGCCTGGGAGACGGCGAGCCTCAAAGCGACGCCCTTCTCGACGTCGCTCGCGGCGAGGCGCCTGGAGGCGAGCTTGACGCCCGAGAGCGCGGGAGCGGGCGCCTTGGCGCCTGTCCCCGTCCCCCCACCGGATCCGCCGCCGGACCCCGGCTTGGATTCGGAGCCAGATTCGCCCACCGGCGCGGCGACGACGAGGGTCTGCGCCATCAGCGCCCCGCACGCCGAGGCGGCGGGCTCGTCGCCTGCGCTGCCGCCGTAGCCGGCATACCACCAGTACTCGCCGGGGGCGGGCGGGGTGAAGCCGGCGGACGGCTGATAGACGCCGTCGCCGTTGACGCTCGCGCTGCCGACCGTCGTGCCGCCGGAGGCGCAGGAGCTGGGGGGCGAGGACTGGGGACCGAAGACGGTGAAGGCGATGGTGCCGGTCGGGGAGGATCCTTCGGCGAGCGTGGCGGAGATCGAGGCGGCCGAGATCGGGCTGCCGGCGGCTCCGCCCAGCGGGCCGCTCGCCACGAGTGTCGGCGTGGCTTTGGCGAGGACGGTGGTCTCCGGCATGCCCGACCCACAGGTGGCGGTGGACGGCTCGTCGCCGGCGTCGCCGCCGTAGCTGGCGTACCACCAGTACCTGCCGGGGCTGGGCGGGGTGAAGCCGGCGGACGGCTGGTAGCTCCCGTCGCCGTAGGCGCTGGCGCTGCCGAGGACGGTGCCGCCCGCGGCACAGGAGCTGGGCGGGGTGGCCTGGGGGCCGAAGACGGTGAACGTGATGGGGCCGCTCGGAGCGGACCCGCCGGCGAGGGTGGCGGAGATCTGGGCGGCGGCGATGGGGCTGCCCGCGAAGGCGCCCCCGAGGGGGCCGCTGACGGAGAGACTCGCGGTGGTGGGGGCCGCGGTGAAGACCATGCCCTGCCGTTCGACGAAGTTGCCGCCGGTGTAGGAGTTGTAGGAGCCCACGGCGGTGCAGTCGCCGGGCGAGGTGCAGGAGACCGAGCTGAGGAACGCTCCGGGGTCTCCGGTGGCGTTGGCGGGCAGCTGGCCGGCGATGCCGGGGCCCCAGGCTCCGTCGTTCTCGGTCTCCAGCAGCGCCCGGGAGATGAATTCGCCGACCTTGTAGTTGCCGACATAGCCGCAGTCGCCCGCCGCGGGGCAGGAGAGGGAGCCTTCGATGACGAGTTGCGGTCCGGCGTCGGCGGGGAGCGGACGCTCGACGGCGGCGCCCCAGACCCCGGCGGTCTCGGTCAGGAACATGGCCTCGTCGCTTTCTTCGGGGCTGGTGGCGACGTAGATGCCGACGGCGGTGCAGTTGCCGGCGGAGGCACACCGCACGATGTGGACGTCGGCGCCGGGCGCGGAGCTGGCGTTGGCGGGCAGGCTGGCCTCGACGGCGGCGCCCCAGGTCCCGGCGCTCTCGCCGAGCATGAAGCCCTCGGAGTGGCCCGAGGCGGCGGTGTATTCGCCGACGGCGGTGCAGTCTTCCGCGGAGGGGCAGGAGATGGCGCGCAGCTCCGAGCTCGAGCCGGCGTTGGCGGGCAGGGCGCTCTCCGTTCCCGGCGCCCAGGTGCCGCCGGTCTCTGTCCACAGCACACCCTCGCCGTGGCCGGCGCTTTCCTGGTAGGACCCCACCGCGGTGCAGTCGCCGGCCGAGGCGCAGGATACGCCGGTCACATCCTCCTGCCGATTCGACGCGGCGTTTGCGGGCAGCGGCGGTTCCAGGGCGGCGTGCCAGCTGCCGGCGGTCTCACTCACGAGGAACCCCTGCCACTCATCCGAGGCGTTGACGTATTTGCCGGCGGCGACGCAGTTTCCCGCCGAGGGACAGGAGAGGTCGTCGAATACGACCTGGTCTGAGGAGACGCCGGCGGGAAGCGATACCTCCAGGGCCGGCTCCCAGGCGCCCGCGCTCTCGTCCAGCAGGAACCCCCGTTCGGGTTCGTGTTCGGCGTTTTCCCGGTAGTCCCCTACGGCGGTGCAGTTTCCCACCGAGGGACACGAGAGGGCGCCGAATTCCACTTTGGGATCGGTGGCCGCCCCGGCGGGCATGGCGACCTCGACGCCGCGGCCCCAGCTGCCGCCGGTCTCGCTCTGCAGCATGCCCTGTTCCCGTGGCGGTTCTTCTTCGTGTTCTGAGGGCATCTCGTAGGAGCCGACCGCGGTGCAGTTTCCCACCGAGGGACAGGACAGCTTGCGCAAGTAGACGGAGGGGTCTTCGGCGGCGTTGGCTGGCGGGCTCAGCTCGACCCCGGTCCCCCAGTTGGCGTCCTCCGACGCCGCGGCGCCCGGCGGCGCGGCGGCAGACGCCAACAGCAGTGCGGATGCCGCGAGCGACGCCGCGATCGTGGCCTTGCTCATTTTGATGGGCTCCTCGTTCCTCGCCCGCTCGAGCGCCTCTCGACGGGCCGTCGTGTGCTCTTCTTCTTCAGACACCTGCCGTGCATGCGCTTGTCCCCGTTGCGCCTGTCCTCGGGCTTGCACTTTGCGCTCTTGTGCGCGGTCTTTGGCTGCCGCGCCGGGATGGTAGGCGTCGTCGTCGCCGTCGGTGTCGGGGCGAGCGGCTGGCTGAGAGGCGCGGACAAAGACCCGCCCGGTTGTGAGCCATCGGGCGAGGTGGGGGGTGAGGTGCCCGAGGAGGGGGTCGATGAGCCGCCGGGCGAGCTGCCGGCCGGGCTCGTCGTGGTGGTGAACGACTGCATGGCGCCGGCGGCTTCGTCCCACCTGTTCTCGGCCCGGAGGCGGTAGAAGTAGACCGTATCCGGGGTGAGGCCGGAGATCGTTTCGGGCGTTACCTCCACCGGACGGGCGCCGGCGGGGACTTCGCCGCCGGGGGTGCTCTGGCCGAGGGCTTCGGTCGCGCCGTATTCGAACCAGTAGCGCGTGCGGGCCCCTTCGGGCGCAACGGTGCCCGCGAGGAGGGCGCCCGAGGGGCCCACTTCAGAGGCGCTCTCGGCACTCAGGAGGGGCGCGGAGATCTTCGTGGTGAACGTTCCCTTGCCTTCGCCCGAGGAGCTCGGGCCGCTGGAGTTTTCGACGATCAGGCGGTAGTCGTATTCGCTGCCGGGCTCCAGGCCGGTGAGGTGCACGCTGGCGACCCCGCCGGGGCCGTGCAGGGCTTCGTCGCAGGGGGCCCGCAGGCCGTAGGCTTCGCTGCCGCCGTACTCCAGTTCGCAGGTTGCGTGCTGGGCGCCCGCCACGACGTGCGCTTCGATCGTCGCTTCGCTGGCGTCGGCCTGGGCGGCCACGGAGACGACCTTGGGTTGGATCGCCCTGGTGGTGAAGGAGATCGACGAGCCGGTGCTCGCTCCGGCGGCGTTCTTGGCGATGAGGCAGGCGGAGTATTCGCTGCCTGGTTGCAGACCGCCGACGGGGGCGTGCACTTCGGTCGGTTCGTCGGGATGCGTGTCCTGCGCTTCGGGTGTCCTGGCGGCGCCCGCCGCGCCACAGCTGCCACCCGGGGCGTATTCGAAGTACCAGGCGGTCGGCGCCCGCTCGGCGGTGAGCCTGCCTTCGAGGGTGACGGTTTCGGTGGCGATGTTTGCGGCGGAGCGGGTCGTGGGGGGGCGGGGCGGGATCGATCCGGTTGTGAAGGTGACGGCGCCGCCTTCGGTTTCGCCGGAGGCGTCGGTGGCGATCACGCAGTAGGCGTATTCGGTGTCCGGTTCCAGCCCGACGAGCTGCGCCGAGACGGCGGCGTCGTCGCGCCCGGCTTCGGGGGCGGGCGCCGTTTCCCTGCCGCCAAGGCAGTCGCGGCCCCGGTTGTAGGCGAAGTGGTAGCCGACGGTGGCGCCGGCGTGGGGGTCGAGCGTGCCGCAGGCCTTCGCGGCGGTGGCGCCGGCGGGTTCGCCGCAGGCTTCGCTCAGGGGGGCTTCGGGGGAGCCCGCGCCGTGCGGGTGGGTCGGCGCCGGCGCGAACGCCCCGATCCCGTCGGGAGTCCCGACGCCGCTCGGGCCGTCGTAGCCGGCGGCGGCGTTGCAGATGAGGGCGCCGGAGCCGCAGTCCTCCGGCGAGAGGGGGACGACGGAGCCGCTGCAGCCGTCGCCATAGAAGCCTTCGCATTCGCCGTTGCCTCCTTCGGCGATGTCGTGCAGGAGCCCGGAGCCGAGATGCGAGTAGAGGGTCTGCGCGGGGTAGGCGACGCCGTGGGAGCCGCCGGCGAGCGCGAACATGGCGGCGACGAGGGGCGAGGCGACGCTGGTGCCGCCGATGGAAGTCCAGCCGGGCGCGGTGCCGTTGCGCGGCCACTCCCCGGGGGCGAGGTAGGGGACGGAGTCGTATATGGCGACGCCGGTGTAGGGATCGGCGTCGGCGGCGACGTCGTTGGCGGCGCGCCTGGCTTCGGAGCCGGTGCCGCAGCCGACCGCCGGCCAGTCGCTGATTTCATACTGCCAGGCGGGGGCGGGAAAGCTCAGGCTGCATCCCCCTCCGGAGCCGCCCCAGACGGACTCGCTGCCCCAGGCGCCGCCTTCGCCGGTCATGGTGAGGCTGGTGCCGCCGACGGAGACGACGTGGGGCGAGGAGGCGGGGTAGTCGACGCCGGTGGCGCCTCCTTCTTCGCTTGCCCTCCAGCCCAGATAGCCGGAGTCGCCGCTCGCGGCGGTGACGACGACGCCGGGATGATCGAACGCTTCGCTGTCGGCCGCCGGCTCGGCCCCGCCCCAGGAGTTGGAGACCTCGTCGGCGCCGGCCCCGCCGTCGCCGCGCGCCCGGGCGGCGGTGTCCTCGGCGGCTTCCAGGCTCGCGCGTCTGCTGTTGTCGGCCTCGACGAGCGCGATGCGGCAGTTCTGGCAGATGGCGTGGGCGATCTCGATGTCGAGCGACATCTCCAGCGACCATCCGTCGGCTTCTTCGACGGCCTCGCATGCGGCTTCGCTTTCGCTGTAGGGGGCATCGGGGTTTTCGCACACGGATTCGGCGTCACGCCGTTCCGCGAGGCTGCTCGGGAACGGGAGGCTCGTGTTTTCGCCGTTCTGGTTGACCTGCTGGAGGCAGCCATCGGCGGCGGCACAGGCGGGCAGCCCGAGCTCTTCGTCGTAGACCTTCAGGTCGGCTTCGGCCCCGAGGTCGTTGTAGGGATCGACGAGCGCGATCGTCTGCGGCTGGGAGGCCGGCGCCCGCGGTTCTTCGCCGGGGAGGTAGGCGTCGCGCAGCTGCGCCGGCCCCAGGCCATAGGCCCCCTGGACCGCGCTGCCCGCCGCGATCGCGTGGGCGGTGCGCATCCCGAGCGGGTGCGTGCGGGCCCGCGCGGCGGCGGTCTCGGGCAGGAGCGCAAGCGCGAGGCAGGCGACGTGACCGGGCGCCGGCGCCCGGCACACCGGGCGCACTCCGTAGTCGCCGGGCGGCAGCGGCGAGAGCGCGCTCGCTCCCGCGGCGGGCAGGCAGAGCAGGGCCAGCGCCGAGGCGACGGCAACCGAAGCCGGGGCCACCCGCGTCAGATTCACGCGCCGCTCCTCACCCGACGCTCGCGACTCGCCGGCGGCGAGCGCCGGCTTGGCTCCACCGACCTCTCCCACGGCCGCGCCAGCTTCAGGGCACTGAGGATCGCCCGGGTCGCGGGCGAGCGGTTGAGAGTGTAGAAGTGGATGCCCGGCGCCCCCGCGGCGAGCAGCTCGGCGCACTGCAGCGTGGCGTAGGCCACGCCGAGGTCGCGCACCGCCTGCTCGGCCTCGGTGGCCTGCTCGGGGGTGTGCTCGTCTCGCACACGCCTGGCGTCGAGCTCGCGGCGCAGGCCGTCGGGGATGGAGGCCCCGCACCTGCTCGACATCCGCTCGACCTGGCCGATGTGGGTGATCGGCAGGATCCCGGGGACGATCGGCACCGTGATGCCCGCCGCGCGGGCGCGGGCGACGAAGTCGAAGTAGAAGGCGTTGTCGAAGAAGAGCTGGGTGATGAGGAAGTCGACGCCCGCGGCGACCTTCTCGGCGAGGTGGGCGAGGTCGTCCTCGGGGCTCGTCGCGTGGATGTGGGTCTCGGGGAAGCAGGCGGCGCCGATCGCATAGGGGTAGCCGTCGCGGATCAGGGCGACGAGCTCGCTGGAGTACTCCAGGCCCCCCTCGGTCTTGGTCCAGCGCTCCTCCCCCGCCGGCGGGTCGCCGCGCAAAGCGAGGACGTTCTCGACGCCCGCCCTGCGCATCTCCTCGAGCGTCTCCCCGAGCTCCTCCACGGTCGCCCCGACGCAGGTGAAGTGCGCCATCGCCTCCAGGCCGTAGTCGTCCTTGATGCGCTTGACGATCTCGATCGTCTTGGACCGCGTCGAGCCGCCGGCGCCGTAGGTGACCGAGACGAAGGCCGGTTCCAGGGACACCAGGTCCCGCAGCGCCGCGTACAGGTTCTGCTCGCCCCGCTCTGTCTTGGGCGGGAAGAACTCGAAGGAGAACACCGGCCCCGGGCCGGCTAGGAGCTCGTCGATGCGCATGTCCGGATCAGTCTGCCATGGCGCGGCGCCCAAGCTCAGGCGGGACGCCTCGCCGTCGCGGCTCGGCTCGGGCGCCGCGGCGGCGCTCGGAGGGGCGCGGCGTCACGCCTCGGCGACTGTCCAGCGCTCGGGCTCGCCGGCGATGCGCCGGGCTCGGCCGGTGCGCTCCAGATGCAGCAGGAAGGCGAGGGTCTCGGTCAGCAGCCAGGCGGCGGTGAGCGCCGAGAAGGGGACGTCGTCGTAGATCTGGGGCGCCGCCTCGAACGCCGTCGCCGGCTCGGACGCGATCACCTCCAGGGTGCGCTCCAGGCGCCGGTGGACGAGCTCGCGGTTGCCCTCGATGTGGGCGTCGACGTCGGTGAACGTACGGCCATGGCCGGGCAGGCACAGCCGTGCCCTGAGCTCCTGGACGACGTCGAGGGAGTGCATGAATTCGCCGACCGGGTCCGGCGAGTAGCCGTAGTCGAAGTACAGCGAGATCCGCCCCAGGAGGTGGTCGCCGGAGATCAGCAGGCGCCGCTCGGCCTGGAAGAGACAGACGTGCGAGGGCGCGTGGCCGGGCGTCTCGTGGACGCTCCACTCGCCGAGGTCCGTCGAGATCGTCACGCCCGGCACCAGCGCCCGGTCGGGCTCGACGACGGCGGCGATCCCCGAGTCGTGCGACCCCCGCTCCGCCGCGTAGCGGCGCAGCGGCTCCTCGGGGACCCCGCTGGAGCGGGCGATCTCCAGGCGCCGGGCGAAGGCGGCGTCGGAGTCCTCCGCCCAGTCGGCCATGTGGGCGTGGTTGGGGTGCATCCACAGCTCGCAGCCGGCGCGCTCCACGATCGTCGCCGCCTGGCCGTAGTGGTCGGAGTGGGCGTGGGTGCAGACGACGAGGCGGATGTCCTCGACGCGCAGGTTGCACATCTCCAGCGCCCGTTCCAGCTGAGCCATCGACCCCGGTTCGTGGATGCCGGTGTCGAACAGCACGACGCCGTCGCCCGCCGCCACCGCCCAGGCGTTGCCGTGCGGAACCCCCGGCCAGGGCAGCGGCAGGCGCAGGCGGTAGACCCCGGGCAGCACCCGTTCGCCGCGGCCCAGCTCGCGTTTGCGCGCAAGCCCCCGGGCCTGTGAGCCGCCGCCGGCGGCGGCGTCCGTCTGCTCGCTGCTCTGTGCCATGGCTCTCCCAGAGCCTATTGGGCGGCGCCGAAGCGCGTGATCAGGCCCGGCCGATCGCGCGATCGGGCCGGACGGGCCGAGCGCGTGGCCGAGTGGGCCGCTCGCGTGATCAGACGGCCTCGTAGACGGGCCGGCGGTTGAGCCGGCGCCGCCGCAGCTCCTGGCCGCCGAGCGTGCCGAGCTCGGACAGCAGCGCCCCGCGCCCGACCCTCCCACTGGCGAGCAGTCGCCCCACGGAGCCGAGCAGACGCGGCGGTGTCAGCACCTGCATCGGGCGGGCGCGGTGGTTGAGGAGGTCGAAGAACAGGCCGGCCTGCCCCCGCCGCTGCAGGCCGCGCAGCAGCTCGACGAGCACCGCCGGGGCGGCGCCGACGTCTTCGAGGTCGTAGGCCAGCCAGTAGTGTTCGGCGAACTCGCGGTCGCGCCACCGGCCCCAGTCGCGCAGGGCGGCGTCGAGCGCAGCGTCCGAGCCTGCCGACCCCGCCCCCGAGCCTGCCGACCCCGCCCCCGAGCCTGCCGACCCCGCCCCCGAGCCTGCCGACCCCGCCCCGGAGCCGCCGAGGGCGCCGACGATCGCGGGCGCCAGCCGCTCGACCTGGATGAAGGCGTCGCCGATCCCGCGCCCCGGGCTGGGGCTCTTGAAGTGGCCGGCGTCGCCGGCCAACACCCATCCCGGCCCGGTGGCGTCGCGGAAGAAGCCCTCGTAGCTGATGGTCCCCAGCGTCTTGCCGACCTGACGGGCGCCGGCGAGGGCGTCGGCGAGCGGCTGGCAGGCGCGGGCGTGATCGAGCAGCGCCGCCTGGGGGTCGGCCCGGAAGGCGTCGAGCTCGCGCTTTTCCGGCCACACCAGCACCTGGTAGAGGCCGGAGTCGGAGGGGATGCCGAGGATGAACCGATCCCCCCAGCGGTGCGAGAGGAACGTCGGCCGGGGGCCGTGGTCGGCGTTCTCGAAGAAGCCCCAGTAGAGCAGCCGCCGATTCGGGGTGACGTTGTAGCGGCGGGCGCCGACGAGCTTGGCGACGGTCGAGTGGCGGCCGTCGGCGCCGACGACGAGCCTGGCGCGCAGGTCGCGCTCGGCGCCATCGGCGTCGCGTATGCGAACCCCGGTGACGCGACCTTCGTCACCCAGGAGTCCGACGACGGTGGTGCCGAAGAGGATCTCGGCGCCGGCCTCCTCGGCGGCCTGGGCGAGGAGGGGATCGAGGAGGAGGCGGCGCACGGACATCATCCCGCCGACGTCGCCGGGCCGCTGAGGCAGGGCGATGTCGAGCTGGACGTCCTCGACGCGGGTGGCGGTGTGATCGACAACGGGCGCCCCGGTGGCGCGCAGGGCGGCGGTGAGGCCGAGACGGTGCAGGAAGGCGAGGGCGTCGGTCTCGAAGAGGTGGCTGGAGAGGGTGTCGCCGGGGAAGGTGGCGCGCTCGACGACGGCGACCCGGAGTCCGCCGCGGGCAAGCAGGGCGGCGAGCGGGGATCCGGCGCAGCGGGCGCCGACGATGACGACGTCGTGGGGCTCCTGTGTCATTTCCTCTTCACGCACACCGTGCCGTAACCTAACGGTCGTTAGGTTACGTGGGTCCGAAACGTACCTAACGCCTGTTAGGTTGTCAACTGGCATGCATGAGCTGGAACAGCCGGCGACCGGCATTCTGCGTCGCGACCCCGGCCGGCCCCGGCGCCGTCTGACCGGGGAGGAGCGGCGCGTGGTCATCGAACGGGCGGCGGGGGAGCTCTTCGCCAAACACGGCTACCAGGGGACCTCCATCAAGCAGATCGCCCGGCGCTCGGCGGTGACGGTGCCGGTGGTCTACGACCACTTCGCCTCCAAGCGCGCCCTGCACCGGCACCTGCTCGAACGCCACTACGCCGAGCTGCGGGCGCTGTGGAGCGAGCAGCTGGCGGCCGAGGAGCGGCCCGAGCGGCGCATCCCCCGGGCGATCGAGGCGTGGTTCGCCTACGTCGAGTCCCACCCCTACGCCTGGCGGATGCTCTTCCAGGATTCCAGCGGCGACCCCGACGTCCGCGCCGACCACGAAGCGGTGGTGGCGCACAGCCGGGCGCTGGTGATGCCGCTCTTCCAGCGGGAGGCTGGCGCGGAGAACATGGCGGGCGCCGACGGGGTGGCGTTGGAAATGGCCTGGGAGGTGATGCGGGGGGTGCTCCAGGGCCTGGCGCTGTGGTGGTACGAGCACCCGGCGGTGCCGCGCGAGCGGGTGGTGGCGACGGCCGTCAACGCCCTCTGGCTCGGCTTCGAGCGGGTCCGCGCCGGCGAGACCTGGCAGCCGTAGGGCCGAGGCCGCAAGGCGCCGATGCACGCGAGCCCGAGCGGACTCGCGCCGGGCGAGCCGGACGGCACGGGTCGGGGGTGGCGCGAGGCCCTAAACTGGCTTGCGATCGGAGACTCGCCCACCCCCGCGCAAGGAGCTTGACCCGATGGCCGAGGAGAACGTCGAGAAGGCCGCCGCCAGGGTGCAGGAGGCGGCGGCGAACATCCGCCAGGCGACGGCGCCCCCGACCCGCAACGGGGCGGGCGAGGCGGAGACGATCGCGCGCCGCTACTTCGCGGCGATCAACGACCGCGACCTCGACGCCGCGGTCGCCCTCTGGGCGCCCGGTGGGCGGGAGAACGTCCGCGGCCAGTTCGACGGCAACGCCCCGGAGGGGGTGCGGGAGTTCATCGGCGACCTCCTCGCCGCGATGCCGGACCTGAGCTTCGAGCTGCTCAGCACGACCAGCGAGGGCGATCGCTGCGGGGTGCAGTGGCGGTTGACGGGCACCTTCGCGGGGCCGGGCTCGCTGAACGGGGTGGCCCCGACGGGGCATCCGCTGACGCTGGAAGGACTCGACCTGCTGACGGTGCGGGACGGCCTGATCGAGGCCAACGACGCGTTCACGGACACGATGAACGTGCCGCGGGCGATCGGGATGCTGCCGCCGCAGGGCTCGCCGCTGGAGCAGGGCCTGGCGCAGGCGTTCAACGTCAAGACGCGCCTGACGAGCCGGGCGGTCGCGTCCGAGCCGGGCCTGGTGGCGGAGGGGGTCTGGGTCGTCCAGGGCCAGCCCGGCAGCTGCAACGTGTACCTGATCGAGGACGACGGCGGGGTCACGCTGTTCGACGCCGGCGCCCGGACGATGACGCGGGCGGTGGCGACCGCGGCGGCGCGGCTGGGAGGGGTGCGCCGGGTGGTGCTGGGCCACGGCCACACCGACCACCGGGGGGTGGCGCCGGCACTCGGGGCGCCGGTGCTGTGCCATCCCGACGAGGTCCTCGACGCGGAGGGCAGCGGCGGCTTTCGCTACTGGCCGCCGGGCCTGGCGGGATTGCCGATGCCCCAGCGCCAGGTCCACCGGGCGCTGCACCGCTGGCTCTGGGACGGCGGCCCGGTGAAGATCGCGCAGACCGTGAAGGAGGGCGACGAGATCGCGGGGTTCCGCGTCGTGGACCTCCCGGGCCACGCCCCGGGGCTGATCGGCCTGTGGCGCGAGTCTGACCGGCTGGCGCTGGTGAGCGACTGCTTCTACACACTGGACATGTGGGGACGCGACTGCGAGCCCAGGCTGCCGGAGTCGCTGTACAACTTCGACACCGAGCAGGCCCGGGCGAGCCTGCGCAAGCTGGCGGCGCTGGAGCCGGCGGCGGCGTGGCCGGGCCACGCGAAGCCGGTGACGGGCGACGTCCGGGGAAAGCTGGAGCACGCGGCGGACACGACCTGACGACGGCGGCGGAGATGGCGCCGGCGACGGCGGCCACGGCGCGCCCGAGGTGAGCGCGATCCGGCGGTCGTAGGCTTCCGGAGATGGCCAGACGCAAGCCCAAGCCGCGCCCACCGCGCCTGAGGGCGCCGGAGAGCGAATACCGCGACGCCGAGGGCAACGTGCTGACGCTGCGGGGCTCGCTGACGCCGGCGACGCGGACGCGGTACGCCGAGACGCTCGCCGGGGCGGGCGCGAGCGCGGCGGCGACCCGGGAGGACGCCTGGCAGCGGGCGGTGGAGCTCCTTTTCGAGCACCTCGCGGTGCGCTGGGAGATCGCGGGGGCGCCGATCGTCCGTCAGCGCGAGCTGTTGGAGCGATTCCGGGCGGCGAGCCCGGGGGAGCGGGCGTGGGTGCGGGAGGTCCTGCGGGAGCACTGCGCCGAGCACTTCCCCGACGTGAAGGCCCCGTAGCACGTCGGGGGCCGCGGGCTGGGGCGACTCGAGGATCGCCGCACACGGCCGCCACGGCCCTGAGCATACGGCCCGCATCTGGGCGCTCATCGCCGCGTGCCGCCCACGCGCCCGCTACCGTGCCGGGCGATGCGCCGCACGAAGATAGTCGCCACGATCGGCCCGGCCTCGCGGGAGCCCGAGACGCTCTTGCGGATGGTGAACGCCGGGATGGACGTGGCGCGGCTGAACTACTCCCACGGGACCCTGGAGGAGCACGCCGAGACGGTGCGCCGGGTGCGCGACGCGGCGGGCCGGGCGGGGCGGCCGGTGGCGATCCTGCAGGACCTGCCGGGCCCGAAGCTGCGGATCGGGCCGCTGCGCGGCGGCGTGGTGGAGCTGAAGCCCGGCGACGGGGTGACGTTCTCCTGCGGCGCCGAGGACGGGGAGGGCGACGCCGGCCACATGACGATCTCCTGGCCCGGATTGGCGGAGGCGCTGGAGCCGGGGGCCGTGATCTACCTCGCCGACGGCTCGGTGCGACTGCGGGTGCGGGCGACGCGCCCGGAGGCGGGCGAGGTCGACGCCGAGGTCGAAGTCGGGGGGGCGGTGGCGTCGCGCCAGGGCCTGAACATCCCGGGGCCGGTGGACATGCTGCCGGCGGTGCCCGAGGAGGACCTGGAGCTGCTGCGCCACGGGGAGTCGATCGGGGTGGACATGGTGGCGCTGTCCTTCGTGCGCCGTCCGGAGGACATCGAGCTGGTGCGCGACCACACGCGGCTGCCGCTGATCGCGAAGATGGAGAAGCCGCAGGCGGTGGAGCGGGCGGAGGAGATCCTGCGGGCGGCGGACTGCGTGATGGTCGCCCGCGGGGACCTCGGGATCGAGCTGCCGATCGAGCGGGTGCCGATCGTGCAGAAGGAGCTGCTCCGCCTCGCGGGCTGGCTGGCACGGCCGTCGATCACGGCGACGCAGATGCTGGACTCGATGGTTATCTCCTCGCGGCCCACCCGGGCGGAGGTGGCGGACGTGGCGAACGCGATCCTCGACGGGACGGACGCCGTGATGCTCTCCCAGGAGACCGCCGTCGGGGCCTACCCGGTGGAGGCGATCGCGATGATGGCGGCCGTCGCGGAAGAGGTCGAGGCGATCGCTCCCTACGAGGACTGGAACGCCTCCCGGGTGCACCGCACGGAAGCCGACCCGGCGTACACCCTGGCGCACAGCGTGTGCGTGGCGGCGCGCGAGCTGAGCCTGCAGGCGCTGGTCATCCCGACCCTCTCGGGCCGCTCGGCGCGGCTGGTCTCGGCGCACCGCCCGACGGTCCCCATCTACGCCCTCTCCCCCGGCCGCGAGACGGTGCGTCGCTGCGGGCTGATGTGGGGTGTCCAGGCGGCGTCGATGCCGCGCCACGAGACGACCGAGGCCCTGATCGCCGACGCCGCGCGACGGGTCGTGGAGCTCGGCTGGTGCCACAAGGGGCAGCGGGTGGGGATCACGGCGGGCCTGCCCAGCGGGCGGCCGGGGACGACGAGCCTCGTGCAGATCCAGGTCCTCTGATTCAGGGCGCCGCGGCGAGCTCGCCGCGGGCGTAGAACTCGGCCTCTTCGCGGCCGAGCTCGGTGATGGGCTCATCGCCGTACATCCACTCCCGGGCGATCCGGTGCCAGTTGCCGCGGGCCCGGAGCTGGGCGAGGACGGCGAGGGTGAGCATCTCCATGCGCCGCCCGAAGAGGTGCTCGGCGCGCATGTCCTGGTGGCGCATCGCGCGGAAGTAGCGCGAGCGGGGGTCGGAGCTCTCGATCATCACCTGGGTCGCGATCTCGGGTGTCAGCTCGACGGTTTCGTCGGTCGTGTACCACCAGATCGCCTCGCCGACGAAGTCCAGCAGTTCCTCGGGATCGACCCGTTCGGGGTCGGGCAGGAAGCCCGCGCCGGCGAGCAGACCATGGAGGGCGGCGGCGTCGCGCTCCACGACGGCCCGCTGGGCGGCGAGCTCCAGCTCGACCGGCCCCGCCTCCAGGCGCTTGAAGAGGCCGAAGTCCAGGAAGGCGACGCTGCCGTCCTCGCGCAGCATGAAGTTGCCCGGGTGGGGGTCGCCGGAGAACTGGCGGTGGCGGTAGAGGCAGCCCAGGAAGAACCGGAAGACGATCTCGCCGAGGCGGTCCCGCTCGGCCTGGGGGTAGCCCTTGAGCTCCTCGAAGCCGACCCCGCGGACGAGATCGCTGACCAGCACCCGCTCGCGCGAGAGCTCGCCGACGACGCCCGGGATCGCGATGAAGGGGTGGCCGTCGAAGATCCGCGCCAGCGAGCGCTGGTTCTGGGCCTCCAGCTCGTAGTCCAGCTCCTCGGCGACCCGTTCGCGGACCTCCGAGGCGATCGCCTTGACGTCCAGCTGGGGTGTCATCCGCTTGAGCAGCAGCATGATCATGTCCAGGTTCTGCAGGTCGGCGCGTACGGCGGCGGCGACGCCGGGGTACTGGACCTTGACGGCGACCTCCCGGTCGTCGTCGCGCAGCCTCGCCCGGTAGACCTGGCCGATCGAGGCCGCCGCGATCGGCTCCTCGTCGAAGCCCGCGAATACCTGCTTGATGGGCGCTTCGAGGTCCTGCTCGATGACCTTCCGCATCTGCTTGAACGAGACCGTCGGCGCCGCGTCCCGGAGCTTGGCCAGCTCGTGCTGGAACTCCTCCCGGTACTCCTCCGGGACGAGACCCACGTCGAGGAACGACATCACCTGGCCGAGCTTCATCGCGGCGCCCTTCATCGTCCCCAGGACCGCCACGATCTGCTTCGCCGTCTCCACCTGCCGGCGGGCCAGCGCCTCCTGGCCGGCCTCGTCGCTGCGGGTCACGTTGGCCGCCCGGGTGCCGAACTGCTTGACGGCCTCCGTCGCCGCCAGGCGCCCCACCGTCGCCGTCCGGCGCACTCTCGATGTCGGGATCTTCTCGCGCGCCACGGCTCGATCTTAGGCCCTGGCGGTGCCCGACCGGGCGGCTTCTACGCTGCGCGAGCCGGCGCGCCCCTCGACCTGCCCCGCGTCCCCCCTGACGCGGGGCAACCTGCTCGGGCCTTACACCTGGCCCGGCTGGACCCGCGACCCGGGCACGATGTCGTCGGACCCGTCCGGCCAGCGCACCCACGCCTTGTGGCCGCCGTCGTAGTCCCCGCACAGCAGGATCAGCGTCGCCGGCTCCCCCAGCGCCGTGCACGGCTCCGAGCCCTCCGGGTCCAGGCCCCGCCAGATCCGGATGAAGGGGTTGCTCTGCCACTCCCGCTCCACCGTCGTCGCCTCGGCGTGGCCGGGCTCGATGACGGTGTCCGCCGGCAGCTCCATCAGGGTGCCCATGATCGAGTCCTTCAGGTCCGTGTACGTCGTGTGGCCCGGCGCCCGCACCCCACCGACGGACCCCCGGAAGAGGGTGTCGCCGGTGAACACCACCCCTTCCCGGCCCGTGAAGCCCCCCGGGGCCGTCGTCGTCCCCGGCCGGCGCTGACCGCCGGACGCGCCGACCAGCAGCGACAGCATCCCCGCCGTGTGACCCGGCGTCAGCAGCGGCCGGACCTCCAGGGCGCCGAAGCCCAGGGTCTCCCCGGGCAGCATCGGCCCCCACTCCACGCCCTCCCCCAGCAGCTCCCCCTCGGCCGGGTGGATCAGGGCCTTCAGCTTCGGCCACCGCTCGCGCAGGGCGCCGACCTCGCTGACGTGGTCGAAGTGGTGGTGGGTCAGCAGGACGTGCGTCGGCTCCAGGCCCAGCTCATCCGCCCTGGCGATCAGCGGCGCCACCGGGCCGCCGGCGTCGACGAAGAACGCCGGGCCGCCCCCGCCGTCGGCGACGAGGTACGTGTTGGAGATGAACTGCGGATGGGTCGCCCGCTCGAGGATCATCGGGGAGATACTTGCACGATGTCCGGGTTGGCGGCCCCCGAGCGCGGGCCTACACTCTGCCGATGGCGCTCATCCACACCTGCTACCGCATCACCGACGTCGATCGATCGGTCGCCTTCTACGAAGCCCTCGGCTTCAGGGAGGTCGGGCGGATGCCCATCCGCGACGAGGCCCTCAACGTCTTCATGAACCAGCCCGGCGACGGCGACATGCCGCGCCTGGAGCTCACATACAACTTCGGGGTCGACTCCTACGAGCTCGGGACCGGCTACGGGCACATCGCGATCACCAGCCCCGATCTCGACGACACCCTCGCCAAGCTCGCCGCCCAGGGGATCGAGCCGGAGAAGCCGCCCTACTCGGTGCGCGACGGCGGGTCCCGGCTCTGCTTCGTCCGGGACCCCGATGGGTATCGGATCGAGATCATCGAACAGCGCTAAGCCGGAACCCGCACCGGCCTGGGGAGCACGGGGCCTGTTCTGGCCGCGAGCGTCCCATCCCAGGCAACCGATACAACCGTGTGGTGGCGAGTTCGATCGAGCAACTCAGCTTCGAGCTGACGACTGACGCACTGGCTGAGCAGGAGCGCGCTCTCGCTGCGCTGAGGGCACGAGCCGGGACTGTGCTCGCGGCCGCCTCGATTGCCGGATCGTTCTTCGGCGCCAAGACCAATCACGGCACGCTGGGGGCATTAGGTGCGCTTGCCATGGTCGCCTTCCTTCTCTGCGTTGGCAGCTCGATATGGATACTGCTTCCGCACGCCTTCGTATTCGCCTTTGACGGCGAGGGGCTATTGGCCGAGAGCGATCACCACGGAACGATCAGCCTGGCGGAGGCCTACCGCAGCGCCGGTATCTGGATCGGTCCCCAGCTAGAGACCAATCGGCGCGAGATTGACTACCTATCGGATTGCCTGGCGCTGAGCTGCCTATTGCTGGGTACCGAGGTGATTCTCTGGACCCTCAGCCTCGTCGGGTAAGCTGAAGCCAGTGGCAATCAAGAAAACCTCCCATACGCCGCCACCACGAGCCCCTCTGAAGCCTCGGCCACCGGAGCATCTCCCGGCCACCCCTCCTCCAAATTTTGCCCTGCCTGAAAAGGGCACACGCCTGTTCGGCAAAGGTCGCTGACCGCCGTACAGCTCAGGCTGCGGCCCCCAACCGCCGCTCTTCGACGCCGTCGAGCAGCCGCCAGTTGCCCTCCAGCGCGGCCTGGGCCCGGGCCAGCATCCGCTCTCCGGCGGCCCGCGCCGCGTCGCCGTCGGCGGGCATCAGCTCACCGATCAGGGCGCCGGCTTGGCGGGCGTGCTCGACGTCGAGCCTGGCGTGGAGCCGGAAGTAGGCGGCAGCGGGCGAGTCGGCCGGGACGTCGTAGTGCGCCGCGAGACCGTCGAGCTTGGTCTGGGAGATAGCCGGCTGGCTCGCCTCGACGGCGTAGAGCACCGCCAGGCTCTCCAGGGCGTCGCCGCCCGCCGTCCACGCCTCGACGCACCCCCGCGTCTCGGGCAGGGGCTCGCCGGCGCCGTCGATCGCGCCGCCCACGGCCCGGGCGAAGTCGTCCCACAGCTCGACGTGGCCCTCCTCCTCCGCCGCGTGGCGCTCAAGGCCCGCCCGGTGCTCGGACGCGACCTGCGCGGCGACGCGACGCGAGGCCTCGGCCAGGGCGACCACGGCCCGGCGGTACTCGCCGGCGTAGAGCCCGAGCTCCCCGGCCCCGAGCTCCCCGGCGCTCCAGCGCTGGTAGAAGGGATGGTCGAGCACATTGCAGCGACTGCGCGCGTCGTCGAGTGCGGCGATGATGTCCATGAGGGGCCCCCTTGGGCGAAGCGGTTTCCGTGGGCGTGAGGGCGGATCTTATGACCGCCGGCGGCGGGCCGCTCCGCAGTGATCTCGCGCGGTACCCTTGCCCGAGCATGGCGGACACCGGCAAGATCGCCAAGAACCTCGAGCGCTTTGCCCAGGCCGTCGCCGCGCACGACCGCGAGAACCCGACGCACACCGCCCACGGCATCGGCCTCGCCCACTTCGACATGGAGCGCCTCGGCTTCGAGGAGGGCGAGGAGATCCTGCCCGGCATCACCATCCACGCCGACAGCGGCGTCACCGGCAACTTCCGCGTCCTCTGCGACGGCCAGCACGACGAGGGGCGCGAGGAGTCCGAGGAGGAGACCGTCGAGCTCGTCGCCACCCAGTCCGTTCCGGCCGGGGCGCCCCAGGAGATGCCGCGCTTCCGGCCGTTTGGCGAGTAGCCGGCCGGTCGGCCCTTCCGACCGGCGCCAGACCCTCCGACGGGCGCCAGGCTCTCAGCAGGCCGGGATCGGTGCCGGCACGCCGGCGCGCGCCGCGATCGTCCGCACCAGCCGTTCGATCGTCGGGCACGGGATGCCGTGTCGCGCCGCCGCCCGCAGCACGGCGCCGGGTATCGCGTCGAGCTCCGGGGTCCGGCCGGCGGCGATGTCGCGCTGCATCGAGCTGCCCAGCGTGGCGTGCGCCGCGGTGAGCTCGCCCAGCGGGTCGCCGGCGTCGATGCCGGCGCCCTCGGCGTTGGCCACCGCACAGCCCTCCTCGATCGCCCCGACGAGCTCGGCGCGCAGCTCCGGCGTGTCGCGGATCTCGCCGAGCAGCTTGTCGAAGGCGCTCGTCGTGCACGCCAACGCGTTGAGCCGCACCAGCTTACCCCACATCACCCGGGCCTCGGAGTCGCCCAGCCGCACCGGGATCCCGGCGGCCTCCAGCGTCGCCGCCAGGGCCTCCATCGCCGGGCGCGCCGCGGGGTGCTCCGAGGCCATGTCGACCCGCAGGAACGGGCTGGTGTGCACCACCACCCCCGGCTCCGGTCGGTCGGCCTCGACGCGGATCGTGCCCGCCACCACCGCGCCCTCGCCGAAGCGCGCCCGCAGCAGCCCCAGGTGGTCGAGCCCGTTGAGCAGCGGCAGCACCAGCCCCGGCGAGGTCTGGACGCGCTCCAGCGCGTCCTCCAAGCCGGTCGCCTTGGTCGCCACGATCAGCGCCCCAACCGGCTCCTCCAGACGCGCCAGCGCGCGGGGGTGCGCCGTGAAGTCCCCGAGCCCGACCGAGCTCACCCGCAGGCCCCGCTCGGCGATCGCCCGCGCCGTCGAGTCCCGGGCGACCACGACCGTCGGCGTGCCCGCCCGCGCCAGCGCGCCGGCGAGGAGACCGCCGACGCCGCCCGGGCCGAGCACCGCGATCGGCGCCTCCGGCGCCCGGGGCGTCGCGACCGGCTGCCCGACCGCGGCCTGCGGCGCCCGAGCCGTCACCCCGCCCGGCCCCGGGACCGAGCTCACGCCCGCGCCTGGGGCCGGTCGAGGAGGACGCCCGGGTTCATGATCCAGCGCGGGTCGACCGCGGCCTTCGCCCCGGCGAGAGCCGCCGCGAACGGCTCCGGACGCTGGTCGTCGTACCACGGCCGGTGGTCGCGGCCGACGGCGTGGTGGTGGGTGATCGTCGCCCCCGCCCGCCCGATGGCCTCGGACACGGCGCGCTTGACGTGCGCCCACTGCGCGATCTCCTCGCCCCGGCGCCCGGGGGCGATGACCGTGAAATACGGCGCCGCCCCGTCGGGGTAGACGTGTGTCAGGCGGCAGGTCACCAGCGCCGGCTCCGCCCCGACCTCGGCCAGCGCCGCCCGGGCGGCCGCCGTCACGGACTCCTGCAGCGCCGGGAGGCGCTCCCAGGTGATCGCCGTCTCGAAGGTCTCCGTGATCACGCCCATCGCGACGAACACGTCGCGCACGTAGGGCGCCCGCAGGAAGGCCGTCCGCCACGAGCCCACGGCGTCGCCGCCGGTGGACGACCCGCCGCCCGCCGCTCTGCCGCCCGCCGCACCGGCGCCGGCCGCGCCTCCGCTCCCGCGCCGACCGCTCCCCGAGTCGCGCCGCTCGCCGACCTCGCCGCCGTGCTCGCGGCAGATCTCCAGGGCGCGCCCCAGAGCCTCCCCGACGGGGTGGTCGGTGGACTCGAAGCCCAGCACCAGCAGCGCCCGGGAGCCGTCGCCGGCGAACGTCAGCCGCGCCTCGTCAGCGTCGATGAGACGGCAGTTCGCCGGGTTCAGATCGGCCTGGGACAGCGCCCGGACGCACTCCGCGCCGGTCGCGAAGTCGAGAAATCCAACGCCTGCGGAGGCTCTGTGGGTGGGGCGCGACTGGACCCTCATCCAGGCCTCGACGATCACCCCGAGCGTTCCCTCCGAGCCCGCCAGCACTCGATCCGGGCTGATTCCGGCACCGGAGCCCGGCAGCCGGCGCGACTCCCAGACGCCGCTCGGGGTCAGGGCGCGGACGGACTCCACGAAGTCCTCGATGTGGGTCGGTCCCATCGCGAAGTGGCCAGCCGCGCGCGTCGCGATCCAGCCGCCCAGCGTGGCGAGCTCGAAGGACTGCGGGAAGTGGCGCAGCGTCAGACCGTGCTCGCCGAGCGCGCCCTCGAGCTGGGGCCCGCTCGCCCCGCCCTGGATGAGCGCCGACCGCGAGACCGGGTCGACCTCGAGCAACTGCGTCAGGGCGCCGGTGTCGAGGCTGACGACGCCGTTGTAGGAGTCGCCAACCGCCGGCTCGACGCCCCCGACGACGCTGGTGCCGCCGCCGTAGGGCACCACCGCGACCCGCTCCCGTCCGCACCACTCCAGGAGCCGCTCGATCTCGCCCTCGTGGTGCGGCCGGGCCACGAAGTCCGGGGGATCGGGGAAGTCCCCGCGCAGGCCGCGGACGACGTCGCCGTAGGACTTGCCCAGCGCGTGGCTCGCACGGGCGTGCGCATCCGACGCGCAGACCTCGGCGAGATCCACCGGCGGCTCCACCCGCGGCGCCCGCAGCGCGACCGCCTCCAGCGGCACCGGCTCCTCGATCTCGACCTCGCCGAAACCGAGGTGCCCGGCCAGCCCCCGCGCCGCCTCGCGCAACTGCCCCGGCGGCAGCTGCTCGTCCTCGTAACCCCAACCCCAGTGTTTGCGTCGACGCTCCGCCACGAGCGCCGAGTGTATTGCCGGGACCAAGCGCCACGCCGGGACCAAGCGCCACGCCGGGACCGAGCGCCGAATCTCTCGGCGCCGCCCACTAGCCTTCACGACGATGGCCACCAACCCCACCCCGACCCCCTCGGCGGACTCCGACACCGCGCCCGCCGCGAGCACCGGCCAGTCCCAGGCCGCGGGCGGGCCCCCGGCACATGCCCAGCCCGAGGTCCTCGCGCGTGGCCCGTGGCCGCTGGAGCAGATCTCGGCGCACTGGCGGGGGGAGTCGTTCGAGCCCACCCCCGCCCAGGCCGCGGCGGCCGATGCCGCCATCGCCGAGCTCCGGGCGCGCAGCTCGCCGAGCCACGACGGGGTCGCCGCCCGCCTGGTCGGCTTCGACGAGCGCGACGGCGGCATCGAGATCGAGCTCCAGCCGCTGCGGTGGGCGCTGCGGCTGCTGCCGGGCGACGCCTCCAACAGCGTCGCCGCGCTGTGCGTCACCCGCTCCGCCGACGGGCGCTGGCTGGCGGGCCGGCGCGCCCCCTGGGTCGCCTCATGGGCCGGTCGCTGGGCGCTCGGCGCCGGCGGCGCGGTCGACCTCGGCGAGAACCCCGCCGACACCCTCGTGCGCGAGCTGCGGGAGGAGTGGTCGGTGGCGCCGGAGCGCGTCCGCGGGGAGGCTCTGGTCCGCCTTCCCCATCGCATGATCATGTTCGTCGGCCAGGCCTGGCTGGCCGAGGGAGCCGAGGTGGTCGCCGACCACGAGCACGACATGCACGCCTGGTGGCCCGCCGACATCGACGACTGGCCGCCGGAGGCCGGCGAGATCCTGCCGCGCATGGCCCGCTGGCTCACCGGGTGAGCCACCCGGCGGTCTTCGGCCGGCTGAAGTGGGTCTCGTTCACCCACTCCTGTGTCTATACCGCACTGCTCGTCTGCGCCTTCGCCGCCGGCAAGCCCCAGCCGGCGACGCTCGTCCTGGGCTGGACGCACGGGCTGCTCTGGATCGGGATGTCTTTGGCCTGCATCGCCTGCGCCCGCCTGCGGATAGTGCCGCTGCGGCTCGCCGTCGCCGTCGCCGTCCTCGGCGGAATCGGACCTTTCTTCGGCAGCGCCGAGTTCGTCCGCGAGCAGCGCCGGCGCGACACGCGCGACTCGTCAACCGCCATCGGAGACAGGTCCGGGAGCCAGTCCGCGCGGCCGCCGCAGTCAGGCGAAGCGCTGCCCGAGAAAGCGTTGGGCAATGGTTAAGCCCTGTGAACGCCAGGTGAAACGGCGACCGTCGCGACCTTCTGGCCACCGCCCACGCTAGAGTGACAGGCAGATGGCGACAAGCACGGCGACTGGGCAGATGATCGACGTCGTGACGCCCGCCGCGGGCGAGTCGGTCACCGAGGGGACGATCCTCGAATGGAGGGTCAAGGTCGGTGACCCCATCAAGCTCGACGACACGATCGTCGAGATCTCCACCGACAAGGTCGACGTCGAGCTGCCGGCGCCCGCCACCGGCACCGTCGCCGAGCTGCTCGTCGAGGAGGGCGACACCGTCACCGTCGGGCAGGTTATCGCCCGCATCGCCGTCGGGGGGCCGCCTGCCGGCGCCGGCGAGGCGCCCGGCAACGGAGGCGCGTCGTCCGGCAACGGCGGCGCCGCGGTCGCCGAGCCCACGGGCGAGACTGAGACGGCGGGCACCGCCGAGACCACGGGGACGGCCGCGACGGCCTCGGGCAGTGTGCCGGATGGGGTGCGGGTGTCCCCGGTGGCGGCCCGCGCCGCCAGCGTCGAGGGCGTCGACCTCGGCGCAGTCACCGGCAGCGGCCCGGCCGGTCGGATCGTCAAGGCCGATGTCCTGCAGGCCGCCGCCAACGGCGGCGCCGCGACCGCCTCCCCGACCCCGGGCGCAGCGACGCCGGCGACCGCGACCTCCACCGGCGCGACGGCGCCCTCGGCCCCGACGGGAGCCGAGCCGATGCGCGGCGGCGCGGCGGCCCTGGCCCGCTACATGGAACAGTCGCTGTCGATTCCCACCGCGACGAGCTTCCGGACGCTCACGGTGACCGTGCTCGACGCCCGCCGCCGCGAGCTCAAGGCGGGGGGACGGAAGGTCTCCTTCACCCACCTCATCGCCTACGCCATCGCCCGCGCGGCACAGGACATGCCGGTGATGTCGGAGCACTTCGACGCCATCGACGGCCGTCCCCACCGGGTGCGCGACGGGCAGGTCAACCTCGGCCTTGCGGTGGACGTCGAGAAGAAGGACGGCAGCCGGACCCTGATGGTGCCGGTCATCCGCGACGCCGCCAACCTGGCCTTCGCCGACTTCCTCGCCGCCTACGACGCGCTGGTGGAGAAGGCGCGCACCAACACCCTCACCGCCGACGACCTCGTCGGCGCCAACGTCACCCTCACCAATCCCGGCGGCCTGGGCACGGTGGCCTCGGTCCCGCGCCTGATGGCCGGCCAGGGGACGATCGTGGCGACGGGATCCATCGGCTATCCCCCGGGCCTGGGCAACATCGGGGCGATGATCGGCGCGGAGAAGGTCATGACGATGACCTCGACCTACGACCACCGCGTCATCCAGGGCGCCGAGTCGGGCCGCTTCCTGGCACGCGTCGAGGACTACCTCCAGGGCGAGCGCGGCTTCTACGACGGCGTCTTTCACTCGCTCGGGCTGCAGCTCGGCCCGACACCGCCGCCACCGGCCCCGGCCGCCGCGGCCGCCGCCGCCTCGGCCACCGCCCCCGGGACGGCAGCGCAGGGCGTTCCGACCGAGGAGCTGCTGCAGGCGGTGCAGTCGGCGACGGCGCTGTTGAAGGCATTCCGCACCCACGGCCACCTCGCCGCGCGGCTGGACCCGCTCGGCGTGGAGCCCGAGGGCGATCCCGCCCTGGACCCGGAGCCGCTCGGTCTGACGCCTGAGCTGATGGCGCAGATCCCGGCCAAGATCCTGCGGATGTGGGTCCCGGGGGCGACGCTCGCCGACGCCCTGCCGCACCTGCGGGAGACCTACTGCGGGACGATCGCGTATGAGATCGAGCACATCTCCTCCCACCGCCAGCGGGTGTGGCTGCGCGAGAAGATCGAGTCCGGCGCCTTCCGCCACCCCCTGACCTCTGATGAGCAGCAGACGATGCTGCGGCGCCTGATCGAGGTCGACGCGCTGGAGCGCTTCATGCACAAGGCCTACCTCGGCCAGCACCAGTTCTCGATCGAGGGCGTCGACATGACGGTGCCGATGCTCGACGAGCTGATCACCCTGTCCGCGGCCCACGGCGGCAAGGAGGTCGTGATCGGCATGGCCCACCGCGGTCGACTGAACGTGCTGGCGCACAACCTCGGCCGCGCCTACGACACGATCTTCGCCGAGTTCGAGGGCGCCTCGACGCTGGAGGCGGTGACCACGATCCCCCAGGGGGGGACGGGGGACGTCAAGTACCACCACGGCACCCACGGCTCCTACGAGCTGCCCGGCGGGGGCTCGATCCAGGTAAACCTGGAGTCCAATCCGAGCCACCTGGAGTACGTGTCGGCCGTCGTCGAGGGGGCCACGCGGGCGGCCCAGACGACGCGCCAGGGCCCCCACGCCCATCAGGACACCGACGCGGCGGTGCCGATCGCGATCCACGGCGACGCCGCCTTCCCCGCCCAGGGGGTGGTCGCGGAGACGTTCAACCTGCAGGCGCTGGACGGCTACCAGGTCGGCGGCACGGTGCACCTCATCACGAACAACCAGATCGGCTTCACCACAGACCCCGACGACGCCCGCTCGACGCGCTGGGCCTCGGATCTGGCCAAGGGCTTCGACGTGCCGATCATCCACGTCAACGCCGACGACGTCCCGGCGTGCATCAGCGCCGTGCGCCTGGCGTTCGCGTTCCGCAGGGAATTCGGCCACGACGTCCTCATCGACCTCATCGGCTACCGCCGCTTCGGACACAACGAGTCCGACGAGCCCGCCTACACGCAGCCCGAGATGTACGCCAAGATCAAGGCCCACAAACGGGTCTCGGAGATATGGGCCGAGCGGCTGATCCAGGAAGGCGTCGCCACCAAGGAGGAGGTCGACAAGCTCGGCCAGAGCGTCTGGGACAACCTCACCCTGCTCCACCAGCGACTGAAGACGCGGATCGAGCAGGCCGCCGAACAGGGGTCGCCGGAGGCGAACACCGGCGAATACCAGCTCGACCGCTCGCCGAGCCCCGAAGTTGACACCGCGGTTCCGGCCCAGCGCCTGCGCGAGCTCGGCCTGGAGCTGCTGCGCACGCCGGAGGGCTTCACGGTGCACCCGAAGCTCGTCAAACAGCTCGATCGCCGCCGGGCGGCGCTCGCCGAGGAGCCGCCGGCCGGCGAGGAGCCGGCGCGCCTCGATTGGGCGCACGCCGAGGCGCTGGCCTATGCGTCGCTGTTGACGGAGGGCACCCCGGTCAGGCTCACCGGACAGGACACCGAGCGGGGCACCTTCAGCCAGCGCCACCTGGTGCTGCACGACGCCAAGACCGGCCAGACGGTGTGCCCGATCCAGAGCCTCCCGGAGGCGCTGGCGCCGCTGGAGCTGCACAACAGCCCGCTCTCGGAGCTGGCCTGCCTGGGCTTCGAGTACGGCTACAGCCAGGAAGCCCCGGAGACGCTCGTCCTGTGGGAGGCCCAGTTCGGGGACTTCGTCAACTCGGCTCAGGTGATCGTCGACCAGTTCATCGTCTCCGGTCTGGCCAAGTGGGGGCAGACCTCGCGCCTCACCCTGCTCCTGCCCCACGGCTACGAGGGCTCGGGACCGGAGCACTCCTCGGCTCGCCTGGAGCGCTTCCTGGCGCTGGCGGCGGAGGGCAACATCCGCGTCGCCAACCTGACGACCCCCGCCCAGTACTTCCACCTGCTGCGCCGCCAGGCGCGCATCGCCAAGCAGCGGCCGCTGGTGATCATGACGCCGAAGTCGCTGCTGCGCCTGCCGCAGGCCGGCAGCGCCCTGGCGGAGCTCGCCGAGGACAGCCGCTTCCAGCCGGTTATCGCCGAGCCCGGCGTCGCCGAGGAGCAGGTCACGCGCCTGGTGCTGTGCACCGGCAAGATCTACTACGACCTCGTCGGCCACCCCAACCGGGCGGGCAACGCCGGGGTCGCGGTCGGGCGGATCGAGCTGCTCTACCCCTTCCCCGAGGGCCAGGTCCTGCAGCTGATGGGCCGATACCCGAACCTCCGCGAAGTGCTTTGGGTGCAGGAGGAGCCGCGCAACATGGGCGCCCGCGCCCACATGTCGCCGCGGCTGATGCAGATCATGCCCGAGGAGATGCACTTCGGCTACATCGGGCGCCCCGAGCGGGCGAGCCCCGGCGAGGGCTACCCGGCGGCGCACGCCGCCGAACAGAGCCGCATCGTGCGCACCGCCCTGGACCTCAGCCTCGACACATCGCAGTACCCGCGCAAGACGCCGGGGGAGCGCTGAGGCGATGCTGTGGCGCCGCCTCATGGCGATTTTGCGCCAGCGCCGGCGCAAGCGGCGCCTCCGTCGCGGCTGAACACCGGTGAGACGGGGCGAGACCGGCCCGGACCGGCCGCGAGACCGGATGGCAGCGAGAGGCGGCGGTAGACGCAGGCGATGAGCGCCCTGCTCGTCTGCTGGGTGGCATTTCCCGTACTGCTCGGCCTGCTGGCCCAGGGCTGCGGCACGCTGCTGGCGCGACTCGCGGGGCGGCCGCTGGCGCCGGGTGTGCGCATCCCCTGCGGGGTGGCGCTCGTCATCGCCGTGCTCGATCTCTTCACCCGAGCCCCGGCGACGGCGCCCCTGGCGGTGCCGGCGGTGCTGGCGCTCGGCGGCCTCGGCCTCGTCCTCCATCCCCCCTGGCGCTGGACCCTGGGTCCGGCGGCGCCGGCGCTGACGGCGGCGACGGCGGTGTTCGCCGTCTACGCCGCCCCCGTGGTGCTGTCGGGGATGGCGACCTGGACGGGCTACATCAAGCTCGACGACACCGCCACCTGGCTGGCGCTGGTCGACCGGGCCCTGGCCCACGGTCGCACCATCGCCGGCCTGCCCCCCTCGAGCTACCGGGCGACGCTGTCGAGCTACCTCACCGTCGGGTACCCCATCGGCTCGTTCCTGCCGATGGGGATCGGCCGGGCGGTCCTCGGCGAGGACATCGCCTGGCTGGTGAACCCCTGGATGGCGTTCCTCGCGGCCACGCTGGCCCTGGCGCTGCAGCGGATCGCGGCGCTCTGCCTCGGGACGGCGCGCTGGACGGCGGCGGCGATCGCCGCCCTGGCGGCCCAGCCGGCGCTGCTCTACGGCTACTACCTGTGGGGTGGCATCAAGGAGGTCGCCGGGGCGCTGCTGATCGGGGCCTTCGCCGTCGCCGCCCCGCCGGCGCTGACCGGCGCGAAACGCCTGCGGACGCTGATCCCCGCCGCGGTCGTCGTCTGGGCGTTGATCGCCACCCAGAGCCCGGGCGGCCTGGTGTGGGTCGGCCCCGGCGGTTTGCTCGCGATCGCCCTGTGGGGGCTGCGCGACACCCCGCGGCTGCGGCGGCCGGCGTGGCCGGCGGTGGCGCTGGCTCTGGCGCTGGTCGCCGGCGGCGTCTATCTGGTGCTGCGGCCCAGGGGCTTCGTCGAGCGCTTCCAGGGCGTCCTGACGGGAGGTGACGAGCTCGGCAACCTCGTCAAACCGCTGCGCTTTGCCCAGATCGCCGGGATCTGGCCGACCGGCGACTTTCGCTTCGCGCCGTCGGCGACCGCCGTCACCGCCGTCCTGATCGGCCTGGTCGCGGTCGGCGCGGTGGCCGGTCTGCTGCTGGCTCTGCGGAAGCGCCGGCACGAGCTCGTCCTGTACGTGTCGTGCGCAGTGGTCGGGGCGGCGCTCGTCGATCTCGCAGCTGCCCCGTGGCTCGGCGCGAAGGCCCTGGCGAGCGCCTCGCCGGCCCTCCCGCTGGCTGTGCTGAGCGCGCTCGCGATGGGCTGGCAGCGCCGGGCCGGCGTAAGGGCTCTCGCGGTGGGAGCCCCCCTCGCCGGCTGCGCGATCGCCTTAGGCGTCGCCTGGTCCAACGTCCTGGCCTACCACGACGTCAGCCTCGCCCCGCGCGCCCAGTTCGCCGAGCTCGCCGAGATCGGGCGCCGCATTGCCGGCCGCGGCCCGACGCTGATGACCGAGTACCAGCCCTACGGCACCCGCCACTTCCTCCGCGAAGCCGCCCCGGAAGGGGCCTCGGAACTGCGCGAACGCGAAGACCCGTTGATCTCGGGGGCGCTGCTCGAAAAGGGCCAGTCGGCCGACGTCGACCAGATCCGGCTGTCCTCGGTTTTGGCCTACCGCACGCTGGTCCTGCAGCGCTCGCCCGTCTCCAGCCGCCCGCCCTCGCCCTACCGGCTGACGCTCCGCGACAGCTTCTGGGAAGTCTGGCAGCGCCCGAGCAGGCCGCGCCCGGATCTGCTCTGGCACCTGCCGCTCGGCGACGCCGAAGACCCCGGCTCGGTGCCCCGCTGCGCCACCGTCCTGCGTCTGGCCCGTCGCGCCGGCGTGCACACCTTGCTGGGCGCCCCCGTCGAGAACCCGGTGGTCGCGCAACTCGCGGACGGCACCCATCCGGCGGGCTGGTCCACCGGCACGAGCCGACTCGCCCCCGATGCGCCCGGGACGGCACGCATCGCGCTCGCCGTCCCACGCAGCGGGCGCTACGCGGTCTGGCTCGGCGGCTCCACCCGGGGGCCGCTGGCGGTCGCGATCGACGGCCGCCGTGTCGGCACCGCGCTGCTGGAGATCCAGGAGCCCGGCCAGTACATCCGCCTCGGGGAGCTGCGGCTCGGCGCCGGCAGGCACAGCGTCGCGCTGAGCTACCGCCGCGAGCTCTGGCGCCCCGGCACCGGCGGCCCGCCGGAAGCGATCGGCCCGCTCGTGCTGAGCCGGGTGGCGCCCCCTCCGCCGCTGCTCGCGCTCCCGGCGAACCGGGCGCGCGAGCTCTGCGGGCGTACGCTCGACTGGATCGAGGGGCTCGGCGCGGGCTGAGCCGCGCGGGCCGAGCCACGACGCGAGCCGAGCCACCGACACGAGCCGAGCGGCGCGAGCCCAGCGGCGCGAGCCCAGCGGCGCGAGCCGAGCGGCGCAACCCAGCGGCAGGACCCGGCTTTCGCGTTGGTCGCTGGCGGTCAGCTCCAGTGGTGGTGGCCGGCGCCGTTGCCGCCTTCGTCGCCGGTGTATTCGCCTTCGAAGCCCCCGCCGGAGCCTTCGCGGTGCTGCCACCCACCTGTCTGCGGGCCGGTCGGGCCGGTGGGGCCGGTCGCCCCTTCCGGGCCGGTGGGGCCAGTCGGGCCGTGCGGCGGCCCGACTGGGATCGGCCAGTGCGGGTGATGGCGACCATGTCCGCGTTCACCGGGACCGGAGGGGCCGGTCGGGCCGGTGGCGCCGCGGTGCTGCCCGGGCGGGAAGCCGGAGGACCCGATGATGGCGTCGACGGCGGCGTCGAATTCGTGGAGCGCCTTGGCGAACGCCGTCCGGGCCGCTGCGAGGGCTTCGCGCAGCGTCCCGTCGGCCCCCCGGCGCGCTTCGCGGAAGGCCTTGCGCGCTTCCCGACAGGCCTGGGTGACGCCGGTCGGACCTGTCGGGCCCGTCGCGCCGCTGGGGCCCGTCGCGCCGCTGGGGCCCGTCGGGCCGCCATGCCCGAACCACGGCCGCGCGGGCGGGCAGACCCCTCCGAGCTTGGCGCGGGCGGCTTGGACCGTGGATCGCCAGGTCTTCACGGCGCTGCGCACCGCGGCGCGCTCGGTGGCGTAGGCGGCGCCGAGCTTTTCGCAGGCCCCCTGGAGCTCCTTCTGCTGGGCTTCGCTGAGACCGTGTCGGGCGGCGAAGAGGTTGTGGCGGTGGCCGTAGCCGTGGCCGCGGGGCGGCAGGAAGGCGGCGGTCCCGCCGCAGAGCCGTCGCAGGCGATGGTTCCAACGCAACGCGCTCACCCGCGCGTGGTCGTGGTGGCGGCCGTTCGACCCGCCGTGGGCGAGCGCGACGACGGGCACCGCGACGGCGGCCAGCAGGCAGCACACCCCGGCCGTGATCAGAGTGCGACGCAACGAGAACATCGAGACCTCCTTCGTAGCCTGCGTCCGCCTCCAGGGCGGCGGACCCTCTTCAGCACATCCCGCCGGACGGGTGAACACCCCGGCGGGCGCCCCGCGTGTCGGGTGGCGGGCATCGACGGCCTCACCTCACCCCATGCGAGACAGCTTTACCCCGGCCCACGCGGATCAAAACACCGGCCACCGCCCGAAGTCGCGGCGCCCGGCACGGAGGGCGCCGCCTGGGTGGCCGGCGCTGGCTGCGCCCTCGCCAGACCGCGGGCGCCGCTGCGTGATTGGTGCCAGCTGAGCCCTCGCCAGACCGGCGGGCGCGGCTGCGTGACCGGCGTCAGCGTCCCCGCCAGACCGGCGGGCGCTTCTCCTTGAAGGCGCTGGCACCCTCCTTGGCGTCTTGGGACTCGAAGACGGGGCCGGAGATCTCGCCCTGACGCTCCCACATCTCCTGGCTCGACCAGTCGAACTGCTCCTGCAGGATCCGCTTGGAGGCCACCAGGGCGAGCGGCCCGTTGGCGGCGAGCTCGGCGGCGAGCTCGAGCGCCGCCTCGACGGCCGCGCCGGGCTCGGCGAGGCGGTTGACGACGCCGAGCTCGTGGAAGCGCTCCGCCGGCAGCAGCTCGCCGGTGAGGGCGAGCTCCATGACGACGTGGTAGGGCATCCGTCGCGGCAGTCGCAGCAGGGCGCCGCCGGCGGCGACCAGCGAGCGCTTGGCCTCGGGGATCCCCAGTCGCGCGCCGCGGGCGGCGACGATGAGATCGCAGGCCAGGGCGACCTCCATGCCGCCGGCGACGGCGAACCCCTCGACGGCGGCGATCAGCGGCTTGCGCGAGGACCGCCGGGTGATGCCGGCGAAGCCGCGGTCGCCGAAGTAGGGCGACTCGCCGCGGACGAAGGCCCCGAGATCCATGCCCGCCGAGAAGTACCCGCCGGCGCCGGTGAGGACGCCGACGGCGAGGCCGTCGTCGCCGTCGAGCTCGTCGAGCGCCCGGGCGATGCCCTCGGCGACGGCGGCGTCGACCGCGTTGCGCACGTCGGGGCGGTCGATGGTGATCAGCAGCACGTCGCCGCGCCGCTCGGAGATGACCGCCGCCACTGTCTTCTCACCGCTCATGCTGCAGGCATCCTACGACCCCGACCGGAGGCGGCCGATGCCCGGCCGGAGGCGGCCCGCGGGTGGCGTCAGGCGGCAAACAGCGTCAGCTCGGGCTCGCGTTCGCCGCGCAGGACGGCGATGTCGACCTCGACGCAGTCGATGCCGCGGGCCTCCGCCAGGAC
>Ga0335072_10000977_pt1 | contig 49231 bp, 40 predicted proteins | sample Lox_Sample_21_FD_206725 | JGI IMG/M metagenome (GOLD analysis project Ga0335072, IMG submission 206725) | Soil microbial communities from Loxahatchee National Wildlife Refuge, Florida, United States - Lox_Sample_2.1 | ecosystem: Environmental > Terrestrial > Soil > Wetlands | place: USA...
CTTCCAGGAGTCGCAGAACCAGCGCCACGACTCGCCTCCTCTTCACCGTCCACCGCGCTCCCAGCCACCGCAATGCCCGCAGCCAAATCACCCAGCAAAACGGGCGCGAAGAGCCTTCCAAGCGCCGCCGCACCCACGCGCTGCTCCTCCGTCGGCGACGACTCCATAGCCCTCCAAGCGCCTGCAGGCCCACCGCCGACGTCGTTCTGCCCGACCACCTGCCGACGGGATCCAGGAAAGGCCGCAACACCCGCGCCAGCAAACGGTCCGGCGATGCCAGGCTCCGGATAGGACGATAAGCCCGCCGAAGCCTCCCGCAGCCGCGCCGCGCCGCTGGAAGCCCACCCGCCGCGAGCGGGCACCAGAGCGCCGAGGAGCGGGTCTGCGCCTGGGAGCGGAGGTGGTGCGCCTGGATCCGTGAAGATCCGCTGGCGACTGGGCGTCCCGGAGAGCTGACGGTGTCGCAGTGGAGGGTGTGGAGAAGCGTCGCTGGGTGTGTGGCTTGGAGCCGGCTGATCAGCGTTTGGAGGAGGTGAGAGAGGGTGGTCGTTGGATGCGGCAGACTGGCTTCGAGCCCGAAACTCGATGGGGTCAACGGAAGTGCCGCGGTTGGCACTTGCTGGCTCCTGGGAGCGAGAGTCGACATTATCGCGCCTGCCGGGACATCGCGAAGGCTTTCTCCAAGTAAGCTTACACATGCTGCACTTCGATCTTACTTTGCGCAGTTCTTGGAGCAACCTGCCTGAGCTTTGAGAGCTGGTTCGACTTAGTGAGGGTTCATCATCCTCGTCGCCTCCAAGCCCGGACTTGCTTCTACGAGAATGACTGCTTCTGCTCCGGTCCTTCTCTTCGCCATTCCTGACGATCGCCAACACACCAAAACCTAACAGGATGAGGTTACGTCGCTCCCTGCCACTGCTATCTCGCAATATCTTCGCGATAGTTTTACCATCGACACGCTCCTCGACACCACCGCAGCTAAAATCGAGGTCCAGCTCATCTTTCTCCAGGCGCAGAGCAGGAAGACCGTTACGTAGAGCCTCAAAGAGTGCCGTATCACCTAAGATACCACCCGGGAGGTCTGACAGAAAGAGCTTGAAGCACTCAGCTACTTCATGTATGGAGAAGCCGGTGCCATGAGTCGGTAAAGACGCGCTAACAATGGGTTGAGAAGATTCAGTAGGTGATTCGCTGGCGTCTAAGAGCGATGATGTGAAATACTCTTGTAATTTTTCCACGGTAGGTTTGTGTGGTGCTGTTCGGAAGACTGAAGGGTATTCGTGCGCTGCAAGGACATGTCAGCTATCGTTGCTTTCAAAACGAACCAATATAACAATGCATAAGAGCAAGGAATGGCAACTTACCGTGATCAATGAGATACTGTGCCAGAGCAGCAAACCGACTGGGTACTAAAACTTCATCTCCTGGAGCGAATCCTCGAGGGAACTTTACTCCGCTCACTCCGCCGAGCCTCGCGAGTTGTGTGAGAGCATCTACATCCGCATCAGCCGTGTTTCTCTTTGAGAAGAAGCTCTTGAGCTTGCCCTTGAGTATGCTGATACCGAGAGGCATTGTAACTGAGGATCTTGTTGTAGGCACACTGAGAGTGTAGATACAGCTGAGAGGGCGGTTGAACTGGAGCTCATTTTGGACGCTGCGAGCGCTTGTGTTGTACGGATATCAGCGGTGAGGATTCAACAAGCGGCGGAATCCACAACCAAGTGAATAGACTGACATAAATTAGACGATTCAGGTACATTGTCTTGCGCCTGTAGAGAGCCATCACGGACACTCTAGCATTGGTATCGGACAAGCCTCCATTAAACATCTGGCTGGCAGAGCCTGAGCATGATTGCAATCATAGTCATTCGGTGGAAGCGTGCAAATACCATATCTTGGTCATTATATAGCCTACTTAAACCGATCCCACTCGTTAGAGAACCAAGGTATATGCACATGCGCACATCGAGACAGTCAGCCCACACTCTATAACTCTAGCCTGTAGTTGAAATGAAAGAGCCGGAAATTAGTCAAAATAGTTACCATGCAACTTTCATCTTGAACCCTAATGGAAATCCCGACGCTGGAAAACCGTGACGGAACTGCTTAAATCTCGTTCGGATTTTCACCCTCAAGCAGCACATATTCTACAACGTCACTCAGGGTCACAACTCCTATCAGCCGAGAGGTTTCGTCTATCACCACGAATCTGTGTACGCGTGATTTTCTGAGCGTCTCGAAGATGCTATCCAATCGGTCGTTAAGGGTGCAGGTATAAATTCCGGGGAAGTCCTCGGAACGGCGGAGGAGAGCTTCGCCCACGCTGAGGGAAAGTCCATCATACTCTCCACCTTTGAGCAGGGTAATCACATCAACAGATTCGAAGACGTTGATCAAGACTCCTGAAACACAATTAGATAAGTAGCAGAAAAAGAGGAAGACAACTACCTTCATTGTCAAGGATGGGAACGCTAGATATGTTCTTCTTCACAAGCATGTGAATCACATCAATGACGGGTGTATCCATAGACGCCGTCGCCAGGTTGCTGAACGTGCCGACAGTCATATCTCGCAGTGGTTTCCGTAACTTTGCCGTCTCGTCAACGTTGACGGCAATGAACTTGAGGATTCTGTACTGCGTGATAACGCTGACCACCATGGCTCGTTGTGTCTCGTCGTCAATGTCCACGAGTGGGATTCTCCTGGCTCTTGACTTGAACATCTTCACGCAAGCCTCGTATAGCGGTCTTTCTGGGTGTATGGATACTGTTTCAATCTGTGGCGCTCCAATCGCCTTCTCAATTTCTCGCAGACTGTTCAGCCGAAATTTGTCCACTTCGGCCAAGGCATCGGGATTTTGCCAGTAATACTGGATAACGTTGATGTAGTCGTTTGCGGTGAGGAGACCGGCAAAGGTTGACGTCTTAGAATCCCACAAGGGTGCCGAGACAATACCATTGTTGATGAGAACGTCCAGGCTCTTCTTGAGGAGCAAACTTGTGTCGAAAATGATCAAACGAAAGCTAAGAGGTAGGACATCGTAGCTTCTTCGCACTTTGAGGAAGGCTCGTATAGCTCGCTGGGTGATCGCGTGTCAGCTCCAAGAGTTCCGTCTTCGCTCACATTCTCGAATGCGAAAGGCATTTTGAAGTGTACTCACCAATCCTTCAAGTTGCTCCCGATCCACCGCGCTCAGCGGAGGCATCGGTCGCGATTGGCCCCTGGGCCTGCGCAAAAGGTCGCTCGGCCGCACAAAACCAACGGGCTCAGATTGTTGGTGTTGGCTGAGGGCTGGTGGAGCTGCCGTGGTTGAATCGGCTTTGCCCTCGTGACCATGTTCTTCAGGAACTGCTCTGCCTACACCGCCTGCTGACGGCGCGATGTGACGGACAAACGACGTGGGGTGGAAAGCACCCAGCGTTGGCGTTTGGGCGGGATCAATACCGGCGTTGCTTTCGTGGGGTTTGTTAATATTTTCATGAACGATTTGATCGTCTCGCTCTGCTGCTCGGGACATGTCGACCACGAGGAGCAGGCCGAGCTGCACTCATTTGAATGTGAAAATGCTGGCCGAAGAGAAATGTGGAAGGGTATGTCTACGCTTGGCGACGATAGACGTATTGGCTGGTAGAGTACGGTATGGCTGGGGCGGTTTGGCTTTTTGGTCTGAGCTTCACTGCCAATCAACAACACCATCAGACTATCATCAATTAAGATGCTGCCTTGAAATTGCAAGCTGTGAAAATTCACCGGAAAGTTTCAGAAGCTGAGAGCTTTACCACGTCATTGTCATCCAAACTCATACCCAAAGGGCGGACGAAGATCACCATTGCCGTTGACGCCTGTGGCTTGGTGACCGATTGTATCTTCTTGCTAGTTTAACAACATGCAAATTATATGCCAAAAAGTCAATTCGACTTCGCAATATCTTCTTAGCTCTGTCATACCTCCATTGCCCGATGAAGATCCCACACAGCTTCAAGCAATCAGCCAACCTAGACAATTTCCATCGTCTTCCCAACCACGGTGCAATGAAGGTTAACTTGATTTTCTCTCCTTCATGCATGGATATTCAATGCTTTCTCTTTTTGCTATATCGTTCGACACTCCCGTCTACATTCTGAATCGTGAATGTGGAACGGTAAGCCCAACTCCACTTAGAGCAAATGAACCTATGGCGATTTGACACATTCTGTCGAGCACTTTCTTGCTGCTTCTATTGCTTCCACGTCAACCGATAGCCATACACGGTTCGTCGCAATAACTCGTCCTGTTCTCGTTAGCTTGAATGATAAGTTTCGCTAGGGAAACATACTCCAGGATCGTTTTCGAAGAGGACTTTATCCATAACTTTCTCCACGATTTTTTCTATTTGAAATCCACCCTCTTCGGCCTTCTCGAAAAATGACAGATCCTTCTTCAGGAGCCATGGCCGATACGGTGTGAAGAAGACAAGTGCGCACGAATTTGTGTGACTCAGTGTCTGCTGTAGAGTCTTGACAAGCTTGTCATGTTCTGAGTGATTGAATACGAGATCAGCGAGGATAAGAATATCGAATCCGCATTGTCTTCGATCTTCAGGTAGATGAGCAGTCAACTTCTCTACTGATGCCCCCCACACGTAGCCCTACGACGATAAGTTGATGATTCTGTACAAAGTCATGAACGTTGTAATACCTCCGCGAAAATTATGCTCTTTCCTCTAAGCTCTTTGCATTGACTGATGTTATACTCCAAATTTTCTACAAGATCCGGATCAGGATAATCAGTCACGACTACAGTTGAGGCTCCTTTCAGAGCACATACAAGACTGGGCAATCCAGCACCAGCACCGAGCTCGAGGATATTCTTACCACCGACAAGCTCATGACGGTTACTCTCCAAATACTCGGCCAAGGTCCGGCCTGCATTCCAAAGAAGGTGGCCCTACTCACATGTTTGTTAGGTATTTTGTTGGTAACTTCGGAGACGCCGAGACGGGAATCTAGTGGAAGCTATGAAATCGTGCTCGGAAGACTCCCCTTAGACATCCTAGTCCCCATATGGCAACTTTATGTCCAAATGAAGCAAACATTGCCACGAAACGAGATGGAGAGCTTACCCATAGAGGATTATGGCCCACGAGGCGGAGATTCAGCTTTTCGCCGGATTGTAGAACGTACTCGGTAAATGTTGGTGTCTTTTCAGCAGGTTTCCAATCATCTGGTTCCTGAAATAAATCAACTGCGTCTTCGTCTGATTCGCACATAACACCGTTTTCCACTGCAGTCGTCGACCGACGTTGAAATGTCGATGACGGCGATGTAAGGATACTGAAGTCAATCTCCCGAAATCTGATAGATTCACGTGGGATAGTTAGTGGTTCTGCACATAAGGGTTATGTGCTATGTTTTGCCAAGTTTTGGAAACCAAGAGTAAGGCGATGGTTGCGTGGTTGCGTTTCGTGTGTTGGCACCTCGAACAACGAAAGTGTGAAGAGGAAAGGCTAACGCGGCCCAGTCAACACCCGGTTGATCTCCGTCTGGGTCCGACCGAATGTAGTTGAGTGTGAGCCATGGTGAAAACAATTCCGGAAGCATTCATAACAAGAGAACCTGTTGCTCATTCGCTACTGAGATAATAAGCGATTCATAGTGCCGGTATGTTGATACACTCGGCAGTCGTCACGTCGCATCTAAAATCGCACGGTCAGACACGAAACACCGAGCCGCCGAAGCGCAGCTGGCGGCCGAGGGCGGGAAACCGTGGCATCGGTACATGTAGGGGTGTAAGGGAGGCCGTTTTGTGGCTATGGGATTGCGTGAGGTGGGGACTGGGCTGTCCCTTACGGTTTAAATAAAGGCGGTATCGTACGATACGAAGAGATCGATGATGTTCTTGTCATCCGAACAATGAACTACGGCACAGCAACTTCTCATCTCCACCACCATCTCAACCCCAACCGATCTCTGTTTTATCGTGCCCGGGCTCAAGCGCTCGAGCGCATGCCGCCGTCTTTCAACGCAGTCAACACAGCCGTGCGAAGAAACGACAGCAGGGATCAGCTCATCCCATTACCAACCGAAGCGCTGGGGGCGCCTTACATAAGAACTTGCTCAACCTCTAGACACCTAAACCTGGGCCACGGATAGCGACCCCCAAACAGCTACATCGATCGCAATCAGAAGAAATTCTTTCTCAAGCCCTTCAATTCAACTGGCTTCCTGTTTGCGACCACAAATCTAAAGAAGAGACAGCTGCATATCGAATCCCCACCTGAACACGTGTTGAGCCTTCTGCACCGATATTCAGACATCTTCTTAATCACCGCCTATACAAAACACCTGCACCGGGCGACAACCCCGCTTTCCGTGAAGCAGCAGAATCTTCACGAACCCGGGTCCCAGGAACCGAGCAACCAACTTTGGAAAGACCGTGGATGTCGACAACGGCATGCTAATGCACTCATAAGGTATGCTGCAAACCCCTAAGACAATCTTCTTGGCTCCTCTAAACGACCATCCTTCACATTAAATCTGCTCTATCCTGCTCAACCTGTGGCGCATCGTTTCCAATTTTGCCAGTCTTGCGCCTTCAGAGCACGTTCTGCCCGCAATATCCGTCCACTCGGACACTGCCGTCCAGTACGGATCAATCTTCAACCTGTACGTAGTGACGATCGTGGTAACCATCCGCTCCAGAGCCATTTTTTACGCTGGAACCGGTGTGCTGCTCGTTGGATTTGATTGCTTTTCGGCCCTTGACCCTGAAGCCACATGGGTGTTCTTTCCCATCTGCAGACTCCAACGTGGTGATCCGTCAGATGACATTTGCTCACGAGATGACAGGAATTGGCGCGCCAAATCTCAGTCTGCCAGCCGCTAACTCGGAATTGCTTACCGAAGTCGTTCGATATGCCTGAAGTTCTTATCAACGGCGACAAGAAGAAGGTCGCCTGGTACGTTTTCCACTTTGTCTCTCTTTATCTCTTGTCAAGCACGACCAGGGAAACCACAGATGTCGTAATCAACCACCATAGACTAACAAACTCGATAGCGGGCCTTGCATACGTGGACATAGATCCTCAAAATGTACGCACAAGGATCGCGTTCTAATAGAGGTGCGAAAGCCAGGTCGGCCACTAAGCGCCTGCCCGCATCCAGCTGGATCATGTAGCTGTGAGAGAATCGTTATCAACTATACCATTCCCAAAAGTAAGCATCCTTAGAGCGAGATACTAGCATGGAGATCTGATAGCAATAATAGCCTCGGACTGCCCATGTCCTCCACCAGGCTCATCATCGCCTGCTATTGCGCCCGCTAAAGTGCAAAAACTACGAGCACGCAAAGCGAGCATCACTCCATCAAATTTACAAAAGGCAATTGACAGCGACCCTTCCACGCTCACTCATACCAATATTCAACCCGCTCCTCCGCCTCTCTCCGATACTTCCAGCAATGAACCTTCAATCACTTCAAGTACCAGCTCAACCCCAAAGACTGATGCTGTCGAACCTCTCAATACTTCCTCGACCGACACACCTCCGTCGATATATTCGCTGAATAATAACCATCGTCCAGACTCAAAGCGCCTGCAACTAGGAATGATGGGTATTGGCGGTCATGGTGCTTCCCCTGACAATATCGGCTGGACGGGTGAGTGGCCAGACTTCTACGGCAGTCAACAACAATCATCTCCAACTCAGCTGCAACCGTCGTCGCAATCACAATCTTCTTGCTGTCAGCCGAAGCCATCCTCTTGCTGCTCAAAAGAAAAACCTTCTCAGACTTCAATGCCACCACTAACCAACCAAGGATCGCGTTGCAACAACTCACAGCTTGACATGCCTTTCGACGTGAGCATGGACATTGCCAACCCATTCGTTACTCCGCATCTACCGATTGATCAATTCTTGTTCTCCGACTCAATATCTGGCTTCGGTCATCAGTCCAATACGCCTTTTGTAACTCCGTTGCCTGTAAATGAACACCTTAGCAGAGGTTTTGATCATAATTGCCACTGTGGAGATACTTGTGCTTGCATCGGATGCGCAACTCATCCACAGAACAACAGTACTTTACAGTATGTCCGCTACCACAATGAACTAGCGATGCGAATGCAGCAACCACCGATACACTTGAACAACCAGTATCAACAGGCGATGGGATATACAAGCGACTTATCACTACCCAATGGCATGCAGCAGAACCAATTATACGGCCAAGTCATGCACATGCATACACCGGGGCCGAACTTCGCGCTTCCGTACAGCGGAAGTGCACCGTGGGCCTTGATAAACCCAGCAGCCAATCTGCACCAAACATCACTAGGCGAACTCGAGGAGTTCCAGCCGACGAGAAGAGTGGATAATATGTCATACTCGGACCACCACAACAACACGCTCACCACCCAGCTTCCCAACGGAACACACTCGTCCACCTCGCAAGCCCTTCTACATGCGGACACGAAGCAAGAGCCTCTCCAACAAGACTCTTCCACACCTACGTCCTTTGCAACACCGGAAGCGCGATGCGTGACACTGGAAGCAGAGTCGGCGGACGACGATGAGTCGATATCGACTCTGTCACCGTCGTCATTCCTGCAACTAACGGTTACGCTCGACGGCTGCAACGATGGCGCATGCCGCTGCGGCGACGGCTGCCAGTGCGACGGGTGCGCCGTTCACCGTGGCCACGACGTCGTCGAGACCATGTCGCCGCTGGAGCCAGACACTACCGCCGTCGCTGATGTGCTGCAGGAGCCTGAAGCCAAGAACTTTGGACGTGCTGCTGGCGAGTTGGGCGCCGAGTGGACCGCCAGGACCTTTGCGGCTGATGTGCCGGGTTGATTACGTCCCTTTGCTACTACTATCATGCAGGACTGAGCGACGAAGTATGAGTCAGTTGAGTGAGCTAGACTTTATTCTTCGCCGGCACTACAGAAGCTGGACATTGTGTTTATTACATGGTTTTTTGGTGATGGCACTTGTATTAGGGATCAGTATGCCTTACGAGAAGAAGCACGGCAAGATGGTAGCTGAAGATGGTGCGGCTTCTTCCCAGTAGAAGGAATTTGCATGACTTAGGCGTTTTACTCTGCGGCTATAAGCGTGAATGACGCTACCGGCAAGGCGGTTCGGAATTGAAAAAGCATGACCGCTATGATCGGAATGCACGTACTTACCTTATATATTTATGGTTTGTACCTTTTGTCATCGAATACGAAGAGATGTCGATGAGGCGAATGTATTCAATTACAATACACTTTGTACCTATCAAGTAACCAAGCCATTTGCCTTCTATTGCTAACTGAGGCGTGCGAAACGGGCGTCACTGTCGTCACTGGCGTCACTGTCATCATTGAACAGCACCCTTTGATGCACCGCCACATATCGCCAAGCAAGAACGCCACATCTGACACGCCACATCTGATGATGTTAAGATCCATGATTGGATAGATGGTGGCGTTGATGTGCAACTCCACCATTACGAATGCCTTACGCTCGGCGCCAGTGATTCGATCAAGTACGGCTAGCGGCAGAGAGATTGCCATGTTGAAAGCATGCCATATGCCGTATTTACCGGTTCTTGGCCCGCCAGACTCCTTGGTTTTGCGCCGCCAAGTACGCGCTTGGGCCGGGCGCATGACGTAGTAGGAGTCGTGGATGCTCGCGGAATTGATGTGGATGAAGGAAAGCAGACCTGGCCTGCAAATACCTTATTAAAAGCCCGCTGAGCTCACGTTTCCCGTTTTCTCCTTTCACCTTCAAAACAACCATCTCCCAAAGCCTGACTGAAGTCTGTCTCCAAGACCACAATTCAGCAACGAGAACCAACACGTTACAAAGGATCAGTCTCAAAAACAACTACATTCACTATGCCTTTCACCGGAAGGTAATTGAGCTCCACAGCTCTCTGGCGGCAAAGAATCGAAGCTGATACTACTCTAGCGATATCATCAAGATCATCTTCGCCATCATCCTACCACCGCTTGGTGTCTTCTTGGAACGCGGCTGCAATGCTGGTTAGTAAACCCCACCAGCCCTTTTTCAAAGCCAGGAACTGACTTTCTCGTAGACTTCCTCATCAACATCCTCCTGACCATTCTTGGTTACATTCCGGGCATCATCCACGCCCTGTACATCATTCTCAAGTATTAGTCCTGCCGACATCGCCGTCGTTCGAGATACCCGTCGTCATCCGACAAAACATCCGTGCTTGTCGGCTTGACTTCCTCACTATCATGCCTGTTTAATCGGAATTGCCTCTTTAAGCCGCTTCTTATTTGTGCTTGGAGGCATCTTGGGCGTTAGAACGGGTTTGCATTCCAAAATTCGCTGATTGGACGTGGGCCAGTGGTTAGTGTGAGTATGGCTGAGGATTACGATCCAGACCACCTGAGGCAAGGGGGAAACACGGTTGATAGTTGAATTTAGAATGTCTTTATTATGATTTGGAGCCGTTTCCCTTCAAATTGCGTGAGTGAGCATTGAAATTGAAGATCGGCAACTTCGTATGAACTGCAGGAAGCCATGTCTTGGCAATGCGGTTCGCCTGCTCTGGACTCGGAAACTTCCACGGCCTTTGACTGTTTGACTGCTCGACTGCTCCGTTGATGTGATCGCACCTTATACCTCAATCCGCCGGATTATCACACCGCATATTCTCTCTCTAGCAAACCTACTTTGCCCATGAACTAACTACACCTTCAACCGGCCGTAATTATGCCTCGAATCCTCACACGGCTTTGACTTTGATACTTGCCGGCTAATATACTCTTCGGAGCCCAACTCCGGGACAATGCCACCGCCGGATTCATAACCTGCACATTTCGCCGATCCGTCGTACACCATATCGCGAAAACCTCGCTACCGCTCGCCATGGCCTCTGAACCTTCGCCTGACACGGCGTTACAGTCTGTCCTTCCGCTCTCGTACAACTCCACCTTCCAGTCCGTCTCCGACGTCATCTCGAGCACTTCCGATGTTCAGATGGACCACTTCCACTTCTCGCTGCAGACGCTGTACCCGCTGCTCCAGGAAAATGAAGACTCGTCTCAGGTTACCGAACGAAAGAGTCTCACGAGCATCGTCACCCACGTTGAGTTCCTGCTGTGGCGGCTAAACGACGTCGAAATCAGCCTGCACCCGTTCTTGAGTCATTGGGTAGACACGGTAGCGCGGCTGCAAGAGCGTTTAGGCTCGGCGAGCGTACACACCGGCGCAGACAAGGAGGCGCACTTCGCGTGGGCCATGGCCATGAAGACGCGGCTAGAGGTGATCCGCGCGCTGCTGAGCGACCAAGGCGACTCCCTGCGCGGCGAGACGCCGCAGTCGCTGCTGGAGCGCGCCATGAAGGGCAAGCCGGTTGAGCTGGCACAGGCAACGGAGTGGCTGTACGAGACGGGCGTGTGGGACCGCCCGCCGCCGACCACCACCACCACCACCACCACCACGCATATCCCGCTTGTCGCCGCCGACCCCAACGACGACCTCGACTCCGGCTCCTCAAAGCCCAGCACGACCTACGCCGCCGCAGCCATGCGCAATGGCACCACAACCAGCAGCGCTCCCTCCGCCATGGCCAGCAGCGCACCCGCGCGCCCACCAACACCGCTCTCGGCGCTGCGCGCCGCGCTGGCGGCCGACGCGCCGGCAACGCTCGACCACCTCGCACACCTGCCGCCGTCGCTGCCGAGCCTCGAAGCCGTGACGCAGTTCGTGACGTCGGGCCTCGCGCGCGCCCACGGCGTCGACGCGGCGCGCTTCGCCCGCGACTACGCGCAGGCGTGTCTGCGCCACCTGGAGGGCCTGACGGCCGGCGCGGACGAGCAGCGGCGCGCTGGTGCTGCCGGCGCGGCCCTGCTCGCTGATGGTGGTGAGGGTGCGCCTGCCGCCGACCGTGCGGAGGTCGCGCGCCTTGTTGCGCTGCTGGTGCTCTTCATGCGCAGCTTGATGGATAAGGGCGTGCTGGACTTCGCTGCGCTGGAGTGGGAGTGGCGGGAGGTCTTTGTGCGCTACGTTTGGGTGCCGGAGGTCCGCGATATCAGGGCTGCTTTTGGCTTCGACGAGAGCGATTGGTGGACGGGCGAGGGAGGAGACGTGGGTGGGTGAGGTGGAACGCATCGTGTGCATTTGCGGGTGTTGCGGCTTGTGGTCTAGTCTGCTCGGAGTCTTCTCTGAGTGGGTTGAGATGCGTGCGAATTCAGAGTACAATTTGTCTAGCATGGCGTTTTCTGGATCGATACAGACGCGAGCATTGTCACGGCCTATTTCGTACCTTTGAGTTTCGCGATACCATAGATCTGCGCCGACTGCAGATAGCGGCAATAAAGTACCTTAAGTTATCCTTTCTATGGACCTGCAGCTGATATTGACACTGGAAGTGAGACACGCTGAATCTTTACTTGAATGAACTGTATGACGGAGCAACCTAACTATATGTTCAGAAGATATTCATTGAGAACCTCTCCCATTTGTATTGCTATGTACAACGCAGCATTAGCTAACAGCGGGATGTAGATATTCTGATCCCAAGTTCTTTTGATTGAACATCGCGTTGGAATGCCTAGGAAATGCTTTGTGCTTCCCATATCTCTTTTGCAATATTCAGAGAATGATCAATATTATCTTCAGACTAAACGAAACACTCGGCGTAGAGCCGGCTTGGAGAGAGCTTGAACAAGTTAGCAGTGACAGATTAGCCGTATTTGAAGCGGCCCATAGAGAAATCCCAAATTGCGTGCCTGCTCATGAGCTGAGGCTGTGTACTGGTGCAAACAAACTCGAAACGCTCATATCAAATATTTAGATCGAAACGTTGCCCGTAATGGTCGTGGTCCACTCGTTTCAACATCTCTTTCGGGAAAAGACAAAGCACAAAAAGACAGCCGGTCTCTCAAACAAAATCGGACACAAGTCAATCAATCCTCAACAACGACGTCGTCCGTCTTTTCGAGCTTGTCGAAGCCCTGCGCTCTCTCCCACCTCTCACGAATGACCTCCTCGACCCTCTTAAACTCGTCGGGATCCTCCTCGCGCAAGCGCTTCAGCTCCTCAGCCTTGGCAGTGACGTCCTTGAGGGCAGCCTCAAAGCCGCCATGCTGCTCGACGATGCGCCTCCACTCGTCGCCAGAGATGCTCTCCAGCTTCGCGCGCAGCGCGCGCAGGTGCGGCGGCTCCGCCGCAATCTCCTCGGCGCTGCCCGTCGTCTGGTGCAGGTGGTCTTCGCTCTGCGGCCGCAGGATGGTGCGCTTGAGCGCCGCACCCAGCCGGTGCGCTTGCCCTTCTTCGATCGAGAGCGCGCGCGCTGCCAGCGACACGTCGCTGTTGTGCCGGCTGCGCAGCGTCGGCCGCTCTTCGTCGTCGCCTTCGGCCTCCTCGTCTGACTCCGCTGCTAGCGATTTTCCGTCCACGATCGACGTTCCTGCGCTCGTGCCGAGTTCCTTGCTGTTGCTAGATGATAGAACACTGGTTGGTGGTGACACGGATGTTTCGGAGATTGCATCAGACTTAGCACCTGGTGGCGTGAGTCGTGTTTCTGGGTACTCGTCTTCGAAGCGCTGGATAACGCCGCGAAGGGTGTTATCTAGGAAGAGTAGACGACCTAAACATGGAGCGTTAGTGTCACTATAACCAAAGAAATAATAAGAGGCGAACTTACGATATGCCATGTCGTCACCTGCCTTGGCTTCACGGACGAGTGCTGGCTGTAGACGAGTTCTGATCTTGCGTGCCGAATCCAGAAGGTTCTTTGAAACATTCTTTGCACCTCCTGCAGAAAGTGTATTGTTTGTGATACTTGCCATCCGTTGGTTCGCGGTTGGTGTTGTCGTACCGCTTACAGGCAAACTCTTTCGTCGGCTATCGCTTGCCCTTTCGCTCAGACAGTACGAGAGCGCTTTAATGAGGCCGTTACCCGATACAATGTAATCATTGTCGGGAGCATCGTCAGCATTCGGGTCAACTTGTCCTTCGCTCTGCCCTACGAGATGCAATAGAACGTCGGGAATTTTGACCTCTTTCGCTTCCTTTCCATCAACTCCATTAGGAGACCCAACATTGCCGTTAACATCTGGAATCTGGGACGTGAAATTGTCCATATTTCGCAGACAGTAAGCAATGATTTGCTTCGCGAGGGCTTTGACCACATCGGAGTTGTCACCGGATGGAACGTCAATGTCGACGGCAATGAGGGTTGAGGATACCCGTGCGGCCACCATAAGTGAAGCATAGAGCGCACATGCTTCTTCCTGTTGCTCTTCCTCGGTAGCCGATGCCAATGCCGAGATTTGAGGATTCTGCAAGAGATTGATATGACATAGCTGAGGACATTCCGGTATGATCTCAGCCAGGTTAATTGCTTGCGCAGGACTCATGTTAACATCAATCAAATGGATCCTCTTCAGCAGTTTCAAGTGCGGTAAATATTTGCGGAAGCCTGCCAAAGCAGACGGTTCTTGACCGAAGAGCTCAGGGTTATGAGAGAAATCGATGAAACGGAGATTCGGAAGCTGAGCGAGTCCCGGCCAGAGGTATTTGAGTGATGCAGGCTCCAGATTACAATCCGCAAGCGATAGAGCCCACATTTGCGTCTCAAGTGTGAAAACCTTGGCAAGTTTTGCAAGCTTATCACGAAGATTGTTGCCACCGAGGTCGATACCTTGACACACGCCAGACTTGATGTAGCGGAGGATACTATCGAAGCCATCGTCATCGATATTGTTGTTGGCAACCACAAGCCTACTCACTCCAGAAATCGTTACGCCGTCGATGATCTTATGAAGGTGGTAAGAAGTCAACGCACATTCAGCAAGAATGAGCTCTTCAAGGTGTCGTCCACCTCTTCGTTCTGACAATGCCTTCGAAAAGATTTCCGCCAAATCTTCAGAGCGATTTGATGATGAGGAGTTTGAAATTTGTGAGTCATTCGAATTGTGAGCGGCCAAATCATCTCCGTCCGCACCATGATGATCATTGATTTGAGGAGGTGGACTGGCCGGAAAGAAGATCATGCTCAGATCGAGAGCTTTGATGGACTTGCACATGTATATGAAGAGGCTGATATGCTTCCATCCTTCCTTTGTGATCTTGGGATTGTTTTTCAAACTGAGTTTCTCAATGACGCCGCTTCTCTCCTCGTAGCGTATGTGATTGACGCTGTTGCTATGTATGCGATGCCGAGGCTCATCTGGCATCACGGCAGCCAGTAGTCCTGCGAGAACAACGCGGACGCCTTCATCGCCGAGATCGGCATCTTCCATGAGCAGTTTTTTGACGGGTACGATGGCCAACCAGTCGCTAAGAGTGATAACATCGGCAAGAGTGAGACGTGATCCGGTCAGATCGAGTATTGTAACAACACCAGGTGTTGCTTGCGGACATACTTCGGGTTTTGCCAACTGCTCCGTAATTCGCTTGAGAATCGGCGTCTCGCGGAGTTGACAGCAACGTCTATACATTCGGAGTGGATCCGTAGTAGGTCTGTCATTACGTTTCGCCGTACTAGAAACCGGTGTTCCCGGTACGGGTGTGCCGGATGCGGGTGTTACAATTGAACTCGCGTCATCCTCTTTCGAGGCTTCACGGTTGATCTGCATCGGCACCGTGCCACTGTCTTCTGCCTTTCGTCGTTTTTCTTCTTTGCGTGCTTTGCGTTCCTCTTCAGACTTCTTTTTCTTATCCTTTTTCTTGTCCGACTTTTCTTTATCGTCGTCTACGATCGACCCTTCAGGATTCGGAGCGTCTTTCGTACCAACTCTTTCAGAACTTTCCTTGATGATGCCGTCTTTTTCTTTCTCGTCGGCAACTGCTTGAGGATTCTTAAGAGCCGCACCTTCTCCTTTTTCTTTCAACTTCTGCTCTCTGAACTTCTTCTTCCGCTCTGCTTCGCTTGCGTCGTCTTTGTATTTCGGACCACCGGCAATCTCGACGTCCACAGAGAATGCAACACGACGTAGCTTATTCTGGTCGAGCTCAGGAATCATGACTCTGGGCCGATTCGGATCAACATTCATGACCTTCCTCGGGCAAAGGGCACACGTGGGCTGCACCTTTCCGCCGGTACTTGTCGCGGAGCTTGTAGACAGTCTTCTCAGCGCGTTCGAGAAGAATGAAGAGGAGCCAGACTTTGGCGTTTGAGGAACATACGGTTCCATTTCCTCCTTCGAACCTCTATGCGTCAGGTTTGGTTGAGGTGACTCGCTGATTGTCGGTTCGGCAGATTTCCCTTGTGGGATGGCGGGCAGGCCATTAGTAAGTGGCTTCGGGCTACCAGGAACTTGTTGTGCTTGTGGCGACCCAGAAAACTTCGAGGTGATATTTGACATCCAAGAGTTCCGCCTAGACGGTGTCTTGGGTTGTTCACCAGGCTGTGGTACTCTATCCGAACTTCCTCGGCTATTCAGACCCGGTCGCTTCGGTAATGCCTTGTTTGTGAGAGGTGTGGAATCGGAAGGCTGAGGTTGAGTCGCGGGGGGTTTGGTAAGCTCAACTGGAAGTGGGCTTTGCGGCTGAGGTGTTGAAGGTTTTACTTCGCCATGGTGGTCCGCATACGAGTCATTATGGTGTGAGTGTCGAGGTGGCGGATCGTTGGCCAATCCTGGTGAGCTAGTTGAATGAAGACGAAGTTGGCGATCTTGCATTCAGTCAGTTTTGTCTTGCTTAGGGCGTTGGTCGCAAGGAGAGGAGTGCGAAATACCTTTCTTCGAATGGTGCAACCAGCTTACATCCACACCGTGGATGTCCTCCATAGCTGCGGAGTCTGTCATGGCGGGCGATATCACAACAGATCCATTAGAGAAAATCAGATGGAAGGAGGGCAATGGCAGAGGGGTGAAAGAAGAAAATATGACGGCCTAAGTGACGCAGCGGAGGGGTGTCTAGATCGATCGTCGCACTGGCGGAAGGAGGGGTGGTGAGTTAGCTAGGTGGGTGTTCAGAGGATCATTCGCCGTCCGCTGTCTGATGTAGTCTAATTACTACTTCGCCTCCGGGTGTAAGCATACGAGCGAAGCGTAAAAACCGCGTCAAACGACGCCGTGATGTAAGCAGCTGAAATAATTAGTCTTCTGCGGCGGGCTGGCAAGTGCTGGAAGAAAAGCGAGAGGAAGCCGAATCGGCGCGCAACGTTGAGCGAACCGCAAGCGGCTGAGAATATGCCACAGGGCGATTGCGGAGTGGATCGGACGGGATTGTTCGTCTTAAGGTTGGCCCTAGAACTGCAGAGAAGACCAGGTACCGCTTAACAACTGCTCGTAATTGTTATTGATCGATTGGAGCAAGTGAAAGCGGGCCGGTGAAAGTCGGACATCCCACCTGGAGCCGTGTATGAGGGTCGAGGGGTCTGCCACTAATTCCTCCCACTAGAACCCTGGCAATGCTCAGCTGCTGATCAATTTTTTACCTTCGAAAGCCAAAATGGTACTCCGTGGAAATCCCACCTCCAATGCCTCTGTACTCCCTTCACTTCAGGCAAACAAACCTGTACATCTACATAATCCATGCTGATCTGTTCACGCGTAGTCAGACATTGTAGTAGGTACTTATAACGTTGCATTCGTTCCAAACCAGCCATTAATTAGGCTGACGGCCCACTGTGGGACCTTCTGTCTCATGGTTTTTGCTTATGGAAGCCACGGGGCTGAAAACGTTGCTTACGCTGCATGGCACACTCCACAATTTTAGATGTCGACGCGAATACTGAACGAGGAAATGCTCTTTTGCACAGCTTGAAGAATCCGGTCTTGGAATTCTATAGAAGCAATTTTTGTGGTCAGTCAACGGAGTTTCGGAGAAATCCATTTGTAAACGCCGGTTTCAACGCCACCTAGTTTGTTTGCTGGCTTACAACGTACACGACAGTGAAACAAGGTCAGGTAGGAATTCAAATCTTAATCCCTGAGAGCCTCGATCTTCTCTTGCACACGTGCCTCACGCTCTTCCTTGGTCAACTTCTTCTGACGGTACTTCTGGCTTTCCTCCTTCCAGTAATCCTTCGACTTCTTCTCGCCCTCTTCCTCATCCTTCTTGAACGGGTCCTCGCGAATGGCCTTGTGCGCTTCGGTGTAGATTTCTTCCAAGCTATCCGCCTCGATGTCATCGTCAATGTAGCCTGCGAAAAGAGTCTTGTAGCGCTCCTCGTCATCATCCGCGAGAAGTTCCATGTACTCAGCGACGTGACCGCCAAAGATATACTTGCGCAGGGTATCGGCCTCCAGCTCTTTGGTTTCCTGGTCGTAGCCGGGGAAGCGATTCTCCGAGTGAGGGACATAAAGACCACCATCAGAAGCGCCCTTCATGGCACCGAAGACGCGAGCGCCAGTCGATGTGCGGACGAGACCGACGTCGAGGAAGCACTTGAACGGTCGACGACCCTCCTCAGACGCTTCTGTGATGTTGTACTCTCCATCGGCCTCTTCCACACCAGCGAACTCCTCGTCCAGTTCCAGCTTCTTCAGGACACGGCGAGCGAGAAGGAGACCAGTGGCATAGGCGGCAGCCCAGTTAGTGAGGCCATGTTTGATTCCGTAGCGCGGAAGTTCGTGTGCATAAGCCGCCATAAACACTTTGTCGCCACCAATTTCGGATTGAACGAGCTGGCAGATGATGTCGCGGTTGGTGAAGCTTGAGAATGTCAGCGCATCTGCCCAAGACCACACGCTTAATGCACTGACCGGACTACAAGACGATTCTTTGGCGCATTGTACTTGTTCTTAGCCTGCGTGATCAGTCCTAAGTTCATCTTAGCCAATGTGCAATGTTGGGTGGAAGTGAGGGATTCATACGCTTGCGGGCAAAGTAGTCCTGGAATGACGTTAGTAGCAGTCTCATGAATTCAACTTAGAACGAACTTACTGTCTTGCCTTGTCGACGGCGCTTGTATTTCACTTGGTATCGGCTGAAGTACGCTGAGAGACAGTCAGCCTTGCAACTTATTCGAGTGATTCAGAGATCAAACTCACCATTGTTCTTGACTAGCTTGGCTTTGGAGAAATGACAGTCAGCACTTAACGCTTCAACAGTGTTCTAGCATCATCGAAGCAACGCGCGGTGACTGATTCCCTAGCTCATCCATAATTTCGAAGTAGAAGGTTTTCCATGGCTTCGAAGGCGAGCCAGAGATCCGAAACCGTAGTGCGATCGTGATGTCCAGAGAGTACAAGGTTAGCTTATTACTTACTGAAAGGCATTTTGACTCTGTTCGTTCAGTCAGAGTCTCTGGACTGCCACCAATGTAGAGTTGTGAAATTTTAGAATGGTGGGAGTGAAATGTGCGAAGATAGTGGTCCAAGCGTCTGGATTGCTTGATGGGTGACCACAAGCGGATATACGCTGAAGAATCTCACCAATGATGGGGCGCATCTTCAGAGCAACATGTTTCGCACAAAATAGCAGTTCAATGTCAATAATTCCCAGGTATTCAAATCAAATTTACTCAGCGTGGAAGTTTGGAAGTTTACGAATCATATGTATTGCTATTATCGTCAAAGATCTAGACATATCATTACGCCGCCAAGATGGTAGACTACGTAGTCGACGAAGCAGATTTATCTGACAAAATAGAATCGTCCGAACCTCCACTACGTTCAGCTCATCTTCCATGTCGAATAGGTATGATTGTCTGCTTTTACACCCATCATTGTGTTGGTCCTAGATGATGCGGATGTACGCCGGAAGTCGCCATCTTCTCTCTATAGCAAGGTCGCTTGAAAAACCGATGATGGTGATATGCGCACATATCATTTTCAAAAGGTACCTCCGGAGGGTCAATGCTCTGCTCATACCTCTTCATCGCAGCGACGACATCCCAAAGTGCTTCTTCCGTGCAACATGACCGATTCTTGTTGTCCTGCCACCAATCGACTACGTTGGCATGAACAGCCATGTCAACAATTAGCCTTCTAAATGATGATCCGGCATGAGTCAAGTTGTAAATCCTCTTGATGAAGTTGATAGGGAAGACGCGTGTAATTGTAGCGAGCTGAATGATGGTGTCAATTATGGCGTCCTTGAAATCGTTGTCCAGCAACTTCTTTCCAGCTTCGTAGCAGTCGATCAAAAGGTCGAATGATTCGGATATCTGATCCATCTGCATTTGACTAAAGCGAAGAGGTTGGCCAAGGGAGACTTGACGGGTGTTGATCCAAACGAGATAAATCTGCAATGTATCAGCGAATGTTTGACGGATCAAGTACCCGAGAGTCATACTTGGAAAACTCTTGCACTCGTCTTTGGGAGCCTAATAGTCTGCGGCTTTTCATCGTTCAGAAATTCACGACGTTCAAACCCCTGATCGAAGTACCCTGAGTTGGAACGTATGAGGGTTTCATCGACGTCGAACTCTCTCCTGTCAAGGGTTTGCTCACCAACAACAACCTTAATAGAACTGTGGCTGTAAGTACTGTCCTTACCTCTAAAGAGACTTATGCGTTTTGGATGATGTGCTACTAACGCTTGAGCAGAGGAAGCCCGTGGAGACGATTCACTGCCAGGAATGCGATCGAGCCCACCACTATCATTATCGGCCGTACGATCTTTATCACGAGCGCTATGAGGGTTCCGTAGGGTGCTGCGAGATAAAACTTGATGGAGCTGATGGTCGAAATCAGTCATCAATGGTCTTGCTTGACGGCTTGGTGTTCCTCGAAAATTCGAATTCGACATCTTCGGTTGAGGTATGCTATGAGATACGGCCCGAACATTCGTATCCAACGGATCGTCGTTTGATTCCGAAGTGGTCTGCCCGCGAAACAACCGTTATTTCGACTTGAATGGCGGACTTGGCTTTGAAGATTGACTCGGAGTGGGGTTTAGTGGAGCAAATCAATAGTCTGTAGTTCGAGTTGGTGATGTTGGAAAACTCAAGTCTGCCAGAAAAGTCATTGTGGCACGAATGTTGGGTCCTGAGAACACAAGTGTTTGCGGATATGCTGTACAGGAAGGTGCACCTGATAAATATAGCGCGTCTGCCGTTCAATGCCGTTTACCATACAGATAGCTACCTTAGGTAACAACCGCGATAAGCCGAACGGTGGGATTGATAGTTCTTAATGCAGAGAATTTATATCGTGACCCTGGAAGGTTGCACCTTGTCTTTGACAAGTGGTGCATTCCGTCAAAACCAATGTGACGATTTGTCAGACGGATAGCTGCAGATTCGGAATTTCTAGTCGTCATAATAACAAAGACATGCTTTCAGCCCTAGCGGACGCGTAAGTGATTTGCTCTCGACCGAAAAAACACGCTCCATACTTCGAGTATCTAGATGCTGCGATTCCGTGACCGGCGACCAGATTCAGAGGCACATGAAGTTACTTCTCTGTATATCCATTTCTCAACACAAGTTACAGGCTATCAGATGTTCCTGTTTAACAGAGAAGTATCTGATGAGCACGTTTTGGTCAGAGAATCACTCAAATCCTTTTGTCTTCTTCCACTTCAAAACTCTTCTCTTGATATCGCCCTCACTTTGTTGCATTGGGTTCAATTTTGTATCTCTAAACATCTTCGCATAGTCATCGCCATACTTCTCTACCAGCCCCTGAACCCATTCTTGTTCTCTCTCACTTTGCTTCCTTGGTGCTTTACGTACGCCTCTTGAAGCAAGATCCTCCAGCTGGTCAGTTACATCTGTTTCGGCACCGGTTCTCGAGGTAGGGATATTGTCAAAACCTTCCCATTCTTTGACGTCAGACTCTTCGAGGTCATTCAAGGGATCGTTTAGAGGATTGGAACAGCGACTCGGCTCGCTGTCGACAACGCGAAGGACTGCACCAGTTTTTGGATCTCTTTCAACTGCAATCTCTTCAATAGTGGCGTTCGAATTAGATACCACAAATCTATCCTTCCTCATACCAGCAGTTGTGGCGGCTTTCAGGGTCGCTGCAGTTTTTTCAGTTCCTCCAGATATGTGATTCATTCTCGCTGTTAGACCCAAACGCTTGTAATTCTGGCTGAGAGTTTGCTTCTTGTCCCTTTTTCTAGAAGTTAGCAACTCCATACATACAGAACGTAGGGTTTCCGTACCAGTTCGCGGCGATGATGGGATTTTTTAGGACTTGGCTCTTCTTCGACTTTGGCTTCCGACTGACTTTGGGAATACTTGAGCGGCGCTTCTTTTTCTGGAGTTCTCGACCCATTGCGTACAGATTGTCTCAGTGGAATCGTGACGGTTGTGCTGTGAAGCTGATTGCAATTTGAAGGAATTCGAAGTCGCAGATTGAACTTTCTTAATCAGCCCTACGAAAAAAAGCCACACTGGTCAAGGTCTGTGGTCGAGGCTTTCAGGCAAATTGCATCGCGACAGATTGAGCGCGTGAAAGCTGTCGAACTTTACACGAAATCGAACTTCACGAATATCCATTCACCCATGAATGATGTGGTCTCGACGCGCCTTGTTTTCAATAGCGTTTGTTTCTTTATTTGCTTTGCATTTCTGCGTCGCCATTGCCGAGAAGCAGCACGATGTCTCGTCTATCTTAGACCTGTCCCCCTCAGAGATTGAAGAGAAGCTCCAGGTGTGCAATCTTAAATACGTTTATACTGCTTTCTTCAGCTAATTGCAAGTAGCAATGTCCAATAGTCGAGTCTCTCAACGAGCAAAAGCGCCTCGCAGGTTCATCCACATCGACCACCGTTTCTCGACTCCTTGCCATCCTCTTCCCGGGCTCTCCAGCCATAAACGCCCTTCTTGGTACTCTCTACATCTCCGGACCACCTAATTTCCTCCTAGCGCTCTGTCCACCAAATATCGATCCCTCCTCCCTCAGTGTGATGGTTGCATTCGCAGTTGGTGGTCTGATGGGCGATACTCTCTTCCATCTGTTACCCGAAATCTTCTTGGGAGAGTCCGAGCCGGACAAAGTGAAGTTCATTATGCTAGAACCCAACAGGAACCTGTTACTGGGCGTTGCGACCATGGTGGGCTTCATGACATTTGTTGCCATGGACAAAAGTTTGAGAATTGCTACGGGAGGTGACAGCGGCCACGACCATGGACATGGTCATTCTCACAGCCCCATAGAAAAGATCGCGAGTGCAACAGCATCAGGTGCCGATGCAGGAGCGGCTACTTCTGAAGCGCTGCGAAAGAGACATCCTGAAGCATCCCATGCCAACGGAATCACGACTCCTCCAGCTGCACCCATGCCTTCTGCGACAAAGCCATCGGACAATCCAAGCATTAGACTCAGTGGATATTTGAACCTTATCGCGGATTTCACGCATAACATTACCGATGGTCTCGCCATGGCATCCTCTTTTTATGCTTCTCCAACTCTTGGTGCCACCACGACCATGGCCGTTTTCTTCCATGAAATTCCACATGAGGTTGGTGACTTTGCTCTCCTGATTCAGTCTGGCTTCTCCAAACGAGCAGCAATGGGCGCTCAGTTCATCACAGCACTTGGTGCGCTCCTGGGAACCGTAATTGGAATCCTTATTCAAGAGTATGGTGGCAATTCCAATTCGGGTGATTCATTTGGCCCTGGCATTCTCGGGACAAGTCTACAATGGGGAGACTTACTGCTTCCTTTTACTGCTGGCACATTTCTCTATGTCGGCACCGTCGCTGTTATTCCTGAAATGCTAGAAACTGGTCCCAATAAAGGCCTGGAGCTTCGGAAGACTCTAACGCAGTTCTTGGCAATCGCAACTGGCGCCGGTATCATGTTTGCGATCTCCTGGTCTTAAGGAAATGGAGAGTTTCCTTTGATTGTTGAATACTCTATTGCTCTAGATGGGACCGCTCATCAGATACAGACATTCGGTGGCACAGTAGCTGACCTACAGACAGCTATGCGCGCTTATGGTAGGGAGTTTGATAGGGCTTCTTCAGCATTTGCCTCGGCGTTCCTACATTCGCAGATAGATTATAGGATCAGGAAGTCACTCCGTAGTGAAACCTGATGCATCATCTAAGTGTAGCCGCATGAGAAAATTGGCGGATCCTGTTCAGGTCGAGGTTGCGGCATAGATAGAAGCTGAAATAATAGTTAAGAGATAATCCCGTCAGATTGAGTCGACTTTGCTTCTTACCACTTTGAAAAACATTTTTTGCTTTGGTCGTCCAGTGCGTAGTCCGTAAGCTGAGACCAACATAAGACTTTAATCAAGTGCACGACTTTCTTGTAATCCCTGAACACCCTCTAACCCTTGCGTGCTGGGCTTCATGACGACGTCCTCGTCCAGATCCTCCATGACTTGCACCACAAGCCCAAGACTCTCGAAAAACCCATTGACGGCAACCCTTAACATTCTATTAGTTGTCGCTGCGTAGGTAACTTTCAAGATCGTTTTGTCATCGTCATCTCCAGGAACCTGGCCATTCGAGGTTCCATTCGTTTGCGTTCCGTTCTGAGTTGCGATGGACGTTTTGACGATTTCCAAGGATCTTCTGACCAAAGGTGATAGCTCAGGATCTACAGACAGAGACCTGATTGCTATACTGGCAAGGCGCGCTGTTGGAAATGGAATTCGTATATCACTGTAGGTGGTCAGATGAGGGCTGAAAAAATATTGCATTCTACGAGACCGAGAGCCTCTCCATCACCGGAAGAACAACTCACAGTATGCAAGGGAACTCTTCTTTGCCCCATCCATTATCCGCAGCCATCTTGAGTCGCTGTTGCTCCGTCACCGAGTTGTAGCTTGATGCATTGCAACAGCCTCACCGTCGCTTATCCTCACCGATGTGCGCCCCAACCCTGACAGCTGACAGACGCATGGATGGCCCTTCATTTTCTCCAATCACCCCGCAAGCCCCACGCCGTGATCGACAAAAGCAATGACATCAACCCGCAGTCTCGGTGGAGCGACGGTCGGTGGAATGACGAAGAATTGGGATCACCCTTTTTCAAATCTAGGAAAGCATATCTACCGTCATCGTACTTTCAAAATCGCACAAGGGTTCAAATCAATTGATATAAACTGATCGACAGGTGTCATCCCCTTGCCTCTTGAATCGGTAAACAGTCGCGAGTAGCAATCCTCTACGGCACACTGCTTGAACCTGAAACTCAGCATCAAATATATCCGCTGCCTTCAACCTACAAATACACTAAGCCTCTGATCAACTCTCAGAACAACACAATGACATCTCCCTCACCATCGGAATTCCTTACTTTCATGAGGCACATTACGGTCCGCACGTCGTTACGGCCCTCTACAATCTCCCTAGCATCAAGACATCCCTTCGTCTCCACTGCAGCAATGTCTTCACGCCGTCTGAGTACAAGTCCATACTCTCTCAACCAATCGTCTCAAGCTTCAGTATCTACCTTCCAAAATGCGGAGCATGTAACCAACAAACGAAACCGATTAGACGTTCAAAGCGATGCCTCACAGTCGGGCAAAGAGTAAGTCAACTCTTTTTGTTTCGGGCACTACTCTGTGCCTTCCAGAAGAAATCGTGCGAATAACATATACACTCCATAGAGGTAAAGCTAAAGGCGGTGTAGACACAGCTACAAGTCAGGTCGATGATATGGCCTCTTCCAAAAGGGCCAAGACAGACCATCCTGAGGCGCCAAAACCTGTGATAGGTATGCAGGATGAGAGAGGTCGAAAGGGCTACTGAGCGATTTGGTTTTTGTTTCTCCAATTATCACGATACTACACCGTCTTCGTCAGGTGGGTAGTAAAACTACGTTTTGCAATGAGTAGACGATGAAGAGGAATTGCTTCACACTAGATAGGCGTTCTGGTCGTAGCTCTTGGATAGATGACTGTAACATATGGCTTGTATTAATAACTCCATTGGATTCATAATGGAACCGAATGAAATATGAACGATAACGCTTGGCATTCAGATCTTAGGGCTATGTGTTGTGTCTTAATGTGAAGATGCCGTCCCAGAATGGCAGGACCATCAGAACAGCCCACTAGGCAGAGCAAAGTCCTAGAGTGATCGTAAGCACGGTATCTAATCCAGCCGTACGCACTGCTCACGTAATGGATCAGAGAAGTTAAGTTGCTCAGGGTTATTCGGGACCATGGTATACTGGCAGGTGGAGTAGTCGTAAACGCCTTGCAGATAACAGGTTCTAGGTTCCAGACAGAACTAATGAGGAGACCTAGGTAGAACAGTCTAGTGACTGAATTGCGGTCATCGGCTATCGTCGTCATACTAGTGAGTGTTATTCATTATGAACAAGAGATCTGCATTTTGTTATACCAGTTCCATCGTCGGTAGGGCAGAGTTCTGTTCCGCAATAAGGTGGCTTAGGTTGATCACAAGAATCAAAAGTGGCATTGCCTCAGTGATTATTGACAGCAGTATAGTCAACTTGTGTAGAGTACTTGGAGATCGGAGTGGCTGTATTGCCAGAACGAAATTCGGCGTGAACCAGGCCATGATCAAGATCCACACGAGAGCGAGACGTAGGTATTTGATTGCAGCCACGACCGTCGGATCAAAAGCGTCTTCCAATGAGATTGTAATGATGGCAATCAAGATCGAGACCGCAACAATGAATATCGTCAAGAGAATTATGAAGACCCATTTTGCCGGCAGTGAAAACCACGGCTCGAAAGTATGCATCATAATGCGCGTCCTCGATAAACCCCTGTAAGCAGATCTTCGCGGTGTCCGGTCTCATCCGTGGTTCAGGAGGGAGATTGAGCCAGGCACGTAATGGCCGATTGCAACGCAGAGGTTCATAATGAGCGATGGTAGGCAAAAAGACAGGTCAAGAGTTCGTGCTCCAAGCTGGGCTTGAGCGGCTGTAGTTCGTGAATCTGATGCCTTTCAAGTGAGTTAGTATCATACCATCCGTCTACTAACGTAGGAATATAATAGCATCAAGTAAAGCATCAGACATCCAAGGAAGATTGGGCCCTCAATGCGCCGTCTGAATTGGGTTCATAGCGACAGCCTAGGGTGGAAACTGCGAATGTTGGGAATGGTATCATCATTTGAAGGACAGGATATTGCATAAAAGGTTGTAAACATACCTCAGTAGTATTTGCCAGCTCTTTCCCGTTGGCAATAGGAGGTAAAGACGGCGTAGAGCTGGCGCTATGGTACGGTTGGGCTTGAGAAGAGAAAAATGAAGAATTGAAAACTTTGGTGGTTTTGATTCACCAATACAGGCTTTAATGCCTTACTGCCTGCTATTTTCAGTGGCGAAGACAGACGACATAGCTCCATTAGCCCCCCTCCGCTATGCCGTTTGAAGTGAGTTGATCAGGTGCGAACCGAAAGCCTGATGTCATCCGACAAGCGTAAAAGGCCATATTTTCTCCCGGATGGTAACATCTTCAAGCCGTGAGGCCAACCGATTTCGTGTCCGTCTTCACTTTTTCAGTCGTATTAGAGGCGCCTAGTTATTTCCGTTTTCGCAATCACAATGCCAGAATACAAAGCTTGGACCTATACTCATCCTGGGTATCCCGATTGCTTATCGGAAACGAAACAGCCGCTTCCGGAGCAGCTGAAGCCCACTGAATTGGAAATCCATATTAAGAGCGCGGCGTTGAATCCCGTCGACATTCAATTGATGAACGTTTCTTTATGGAACATCCTCAGTCGACCGAAAGGCGTTGGTTGTGATTTTGCAGGTGTCGTCATTAAAGCAGGCCCGGAAGCAGGTTTCAAGGAAGGCGATGAGGTTTTTGGATTGCATATGAGCCAAGGAAAACCCGGGACTGTGGCAGACGTTCTTATTGTTGATACGGCGACCGCGCCTGTGTTGAAGAAGCCAAGCAATTGGAGCTGGAATCAGGCTGCCGCTTTGCCTTTGGTATGGCTGACCGCAAAGACAAGCATTGCGGCTGTGGAGCCTTACATGACCGGTTCGAAGGTGATCGCTGTGCTCGGAGGGAGCAGCGCGACTGGCATGTATACCGTCTATCTTGCAAAGAAACGAGGCTGGAAGGTGGTGACAAGCTGTAGTGGGAGGAACGCAGAATTTGTTAAGAGTATGGGTGCAGACGAGATCATCGACTACACCAATGAGTCCGTGCCAGAAAAGGTAAAGGCTGCGGGTCCGGACGCTATAATTGACTGCGTGGGTGGAACTGAGTGTCTAGGAATTGCGAAACGATATGTTACTATTGTCGGCGACAAGACTTCGAGGTTGACAATGGGTGGGCCAGCCACCTATCTATGGACTCCACGAATGGTCTACAGATGGTTGATGGGTAGGCTGGGGTGGGGAGAAGTCTATGACTGCTTAATGTTGGAAGGACGAAAGGACTACCTCCAAGAAGCAACAGAGCTGTCCCTAGACAAGATCGTGATTGATAGCACATTCAAATTCGACCAACTCAAAGAAGCACTGGAACGACTGAATACGGGACGAGCCCGAGGTAAGGTCATTGTGGAAGTGGATAGCTAGGAGCGTAGACAATGTTTTCGAGTATGATGGAGGTCCGGTTATGCTGAGACAAAATTATTGGCGCTGAGTAAACGTTAACGCTATCTACGATACACTTCTTCGGACATGAAGGCACTTGAATAGTAATAGAATTTGTATGAAATCCATTACTAGCATCGCACGCAGACAACTCTTACCAGAACCATGCTCAACGGCAGAATGTAAGGTTAATAAGATATGTTCGTTGGCTCTCAATTGGTCACGAAATGATAAGGTAGGCAATCAGTAGGACCATCGGCGTAGGCTATGATGCCAAAGTAAGAAAACCGATGACAATCCATGAAAACTGGATCTGGCTGGTAAAGTTAATGTAAATCAGATAAGGGCAAGGAAGTGCGCCGATTGCGCATGACATCACTAGGGTGCCAGAATCGAAGATTTATAAGAGATGCCTCACATTGAAGTGCTTCTATTATTGCTTTCAGAAGTTGAGTTTTGTTCCGCCTACAGCTCAAATCTTAGTTTTACCTCGTGAAATTGAAAGAAAAGGTAGGGATCTGATCGCCGCTTTGTTTTAGCCTCGTCAGCCTTGTCGCGTGCTTTGCTTTCTTACTTCAACGGTACATACCTTATACGAGCTCATGATTCATGATGCGGATGATTTGACTTTATGGTTCTTAGGAGCAGCTTAGTGCTGGCGAACGTACTTAAAGCCTCGTTTCATGACAGAACATATCACACTTCAAATCCATCCTTTAATTACGCCAGAACCAGCTCCTCCAAAGCATCCTTTCCGTTGTCCTTCCAAAACTCTCCATTCATCACACCACCAAAGAAAGCTGGTCCAACAACCACATATCCTCTCTCATGTTTCCGGAGGATGAGTGGCATTGAGACACCGGATATTAAAGCGACTTTGTCTCCAACGCGTGAACAGGTACACGAAATCCCGAAGCCAGAGTAAACCCCTGTAGAGCGAACGAGCACGCGCTGATTTTCTGCCATGTATTTAACCATTTCGTAATGAAAGCCACAAGCAGGGTTAGGTCCCATAATCCACCGAAGAAATTTTGAGAGGCGTAACGGATTTTTGCCGTTCAATTGCTGAATCCCCCATTCCGGTCCTTTTTCAATACTTCCGTAGATGCTTTGGATCCACTTCTTCCTGAATTTTATGTTATCTTTATCTCCTGGACCATAACTCACGGTGATGGTAGAGAGCTGGTCCATAATTTGCGTGATCTGCGAAACTTCCATGCCCTCAATGGCCTTCCGGAAGTCCATCACGCTTAGTGAAAGATCTTCGGCTACAGCGCTCTGGAAACCGGGTGGAGCTTCTGGTGGACGCTCAGAGCGCCAGCACAATTCTCCAATCATCTTTCCGTACACCACCAATTTTGTTTTGTATCCATCAGTTTTCCAGTTGGACTCTGAATCTGGAGTTGCGCCTTTCAGCCTTCCATAGATAAATTCCGAAGTCAAGTCCCAGCGATTCCACCAAGTCGAAGTGTGATAGTAGAGTAACAGCACCCAGCTACGTGCTTCAGGTGCCCAGTCCACTACCCAGGATGGGTCTTCTTTGTCACAACCAATCCAAAGAAGTATATCCAAGGACTGGGTCCAGCGCAGCAGAGCTAGGGACAGCCTCCTGTAAACCCTAGTTTGTGAAATAGATCGGTGACAAGTCAGCCGGTTTTCTTCCTCCTTGCCAATAAGCGCTTGAACGCCATAGTATCGGTCTTTGCAATCCGTGGACTGTCTTTCCCATATTTGAAAGAAGATGTTCTCCGTGGTGGAAAATGGTCTGCATCTCGTTGCGTGCTGATTCCCGGAGACTTTAGCCAAGAGAAGCAGATAAGGTACGGCGGGTGTCATTATTAAAATGGTGGCGTTCGCTCTACCATGTTGGAACAATGCAAAGAAAAACACCAAACCACCACCAAGAAACAAAGATACCGCGAGGAAGGCGATAAGAAGGAAGATGAATACAAAACGCCTCCACGCTCTTTCGATGGTATGTCGGTGAGTTTGAATCTCGGACTGTAAAGAGCTGATGCCATCTGATGTTATGCCAGCCGTGCCGCCTAAGTCTCCCTGCAGTATTAACGCATGCTGTAGATTCCAAAGCCGCCACCATTGTTGTTGTTTCGGTGGAAAGGTTATGAATGCAGGTTTCTTGCTCAGAAATTGAAACAGCTCGAGACTGTACACCACTCCCTTCCACGATGCCGTCTTGTTGCCACACATGAGAACAGGCTTGTGGGCTAGTAATACCTCTTGCATTGTCCAGATCCTCCGAATCCACTCTCGATCAAAGACGTCCATCAATCCGTCATAATGAGGCCGGCGCCGTGATGTTATAGTTCTGCTATAGATATACCAAGCAAGCTTCCAACACACAGCATTGCCAGTCGGAATGTCATCGCGGCCTTTTTTTGCAGTACTGATTCGAAATGGAAGGCCACCCTTCGCGAGATAGTCCATTGCTGCATCGGTCTTTGCATTGCCTTTGCCTAGCCAGATATAAACGATCCGAGCTGACGAGTATATGTCTCGCATCAGAGGGATCTGTCTGGATTTCTCCCCATCATCGCTTTGGTTGATACTGATGGCATCGATCCAAACTATATATGATCAGTATAGGTGCTAAACGGGGAAATATACAAGAGAAGAGCTAGAAAAAAAAAAGTAATATACAACACTCGCTTCTGGGAATCCACCATCTTGCGGAGGTAGTTGGCTAGGATTGCAAATAGTGAACAATATTGTACGTACTCGTGATTGAGCCAAACAGCTTTCCAAGTTGTTGAACAGCATCATAGCAATTACTAGTCACTCCAATCGAGTTCCCATCTGTGTTGTGCAACGTATGAGAGTTGTAGTCAGTGCCCCAACAATACGAGAGGGCATTGAAGACAGGCCGGTGGTCCAAGTCGACGACACGTAAAGTTAGAGCGACCTGGCCTGTTTCGCGATTGAGTTCCAAGTCTGCTACTCGAGTCATACGCGGCTTCAGTAGCGGTAGAGAAGCATAGATCGCTGTTCGTGACTGTAAAGATGGTGCTCTGCTGCTTTCATCACCACGGATGTCATTGCTGCCGGGCCGATCGACCTTATTATCAGCAGTCGTTAGTTTTGGGGCATCTAGGAAGGGATGCGGAGCTGCGGCATGGCCATTGACCGAGTCAACGATTACAACGAAGTCACCGGAGAGAGGATCCAAATAATCTGCTTTGTTGACTAGAAGCTTTGTTTGCTGCTCCGAGGCGATGCATGAATTAGGCTGAGTGACTTCCGCCCAACGCTGACCGATAGGCCTCTCATCCAATTCCAAAACCGAAGTCTTCTCCTCGGGTCTGGGCGCCGGTCCACTTTCAGTGCTGTTAACCATGCTAGAGAATGAGTAGGCGAAGAACGAGTTTGTCAAACGCTGGATTAACTGTCATTACTCTAATAATGTTGGCGGTTGGGAATGAGGTGAAACATGAAGTTGGGGCCGTGCAAGAGGATGGCGTTCCATGCTCTTTCTCAGCCATGCCGTACATGTACGTGTACGATACTCTATTTGATCAAGCTGAGGCAGTGCACTGTTGGTCCAGGCTTGATCATGGCCTGCGTATTCAAAGGTAAATTTGTGTTACCCACGTGGCCAGCGGAGAGGCGCTGAATGAAAGATGGTAAGCCTTCTATTAGCCTCGTAAAGAAGAGTCTTCTGGTGGACTGAAGCGTATAGAGTACTGACTTAAGTCTGTCTTAAATACGGTACCTACCGAGAGAGGGAGGCGGTAGAATCTGGGCGTTCACTTGCTATTAGAGCATTTACCGCACAAAATAACTCAACAAATCGCCGAAAACGGGTGGAAATATGCCATTGGATTGTTTAAGGTTGTAAAAAATGCGACCATAATGAATTTTAGGTAGAATAGACCGGCCGCGACAGGCGGGATCGAGCGGCGATTTGAAGGTCCGGCTTGTATGATGTCACTGGCTTCAACCCTTTACATCAGAAACCATCTCGCAAATTGAAAATGATTTAACTAGAGCTTTTTGCTTCAAGTTTACTTCTTCTGTCATCAAAGATTCATATTTCAAACTGCTTCACGGCTCGTCGCATTACATCCATACACATCGGACCTCAATATGGCCCAATCTGCTGGAACAAAGGTACGTTACCACTCAATCCAAGACTATAAGAGCAGGTTCGCAGTCGCGATTGGATGTTATCGGAGTCTCAATCTTTGTCTGGATACCAGTCGCAGATTGATATTACCTGTGACTCGTCTAGTTTCTACTTCGGTAGTTTTGAACTAGCTAACAACGTCTAAATGCTCAGGTCGCGACTGACGCAGAATCTCACGAGCGTAATGTTGAGGAAGGTGTTGGTGTAGTTACATCGGATTCGCTCGCAGCAGAAAGTATAAGAAGCGGTGGAGATTTTGGGTCGGGCGGACATAAAGTTGGCATCTCAGGCCAATCTTCCAAGGGTACAACTGCCAATATCACAGACATATCAAACGCCACCGTCCTCGATCCAGCACCGGATGCTGAAGCTCGCCAGGCTACCGAGGAGTGGAACGAGAGTGCGATCTTGAACACTGGGCTCGGTCAAGGGAAGGCGGCTGGAAGAGGTCCGACCTGGAACATTCCTGATGGCTCTGCTTCCAACGACACCATACAGTCAGCGAATGTTAATGCCGCCCCAAGCTACGCCGACGCAGGACAGCAAGGCACAGAAGACGAGATGAGACCCAAAGGCCGCAACGTCCACGAGGGAGACTTTGATGACGACGCACCAAATGCATCATTCAACAACGAAATCGGCACCAAGAATGATCCCGCACGATTTGCTGAAGGTCAGTTCGAGAAGCGGAATGCCCGCAATGCGGGTGACGCGGGACATGCGAGAGATATGAATACGACCGATGAGGGCCAATTTGATGCACTGAAGGAAGAATCTGCATAAATGACATGCTGTGCGGATGAAACGGTATGATTCGGAAGGATGGAATCCATTTCACGAATGCTTTACGCAATTCGGATATAGACAAAATCGAAATGCATACACTTACAACCAACGCGCTTGTTCCCAGTTCCGCTTGAACGCCGTGAAAATGCAAGGTCAGACGAAAAGCATCTCGATTACACATGTTTCTCGGTGCTGCCAGTGCCCAAGAAGCCCTCTCGAGCTCTGCCATCCCTCTTTCCAAACGTGTCGAATGCCCAGTCGCTCAGCTGCCAGCACCAGGTGCCTGCAACCAACACTCCGCTGACTACGTTGATGAGTCGCACGATCAGAGGGAAGAAGCCACCCCACTCTTCACTGACAAGCAGCAGTAGAGGTTCGATGTCATATTTGACGAAGATTCCTGGCACCAAACTTTCGCCGATGGAATGTGACTGCTCCGTCACCGCATACTGGTTCGTCCAAACGGTTTGACTGCTGTATGACAAAGGTGTGACGTCCTGAGAGCCTTCCAAGATGGACTTTGGTGGGCTTAACGTCTTAAGGTTGTGCGCATCAGTCGTATAGATGGTCGGCACAATACTTGTGTAGTACTGGAACTTGTAGAAGTGGAAATCGGTTGTTGCGCGGGTGTTGTCAAGAGGGTTCGAGAGACCGGGATAGAATGGTCCAAATGATAATTCGTTGATGACATGGCTGAAATTGAACTTGTTATGGTCTAGGTGTGGTGTGAATTCCATGTATCCATGTCCTCTCGCCGTGATATGAAAGTCTCCCTGAACTTTATTACCCTCGATGCTACCGTAGATGCGGCATGCGTCAGGCTGACCACCGCGAAGGTAAGGTGTTCGCGGAAAGCGTCTCTTGCGTCTTGCTGCTCCAAGATAGTCGTGTACGTCCTCATCTTGTCCAGCGCCGTAATATTCCCCGTACTGTTGCCCGAGCTTTTGTGGTTTAACTTTCTCCCACTGGTTCCACCTTGTGTCGTCCCTCGTCAGCATATCACCTGCCAAGATTCGGTCGCCGGCTGCATCCTGAACGTTTATGTGGATGTCACCGCAGCGCATTGCAACTACAATGTCTAGGTTGATTTGAAGGCTGTGGGAAATGCCTTTTTCTACGGCAAAGGAGTGGGTCACGGTTCCAGCGAACCACCTTCGTGATTCCGAGATAAGCAAGCTGACTGAAGCGACGATGAGAAGGAGTGTCCAAGCGGAGCCAGTCCGAGATCGTGTGAGGTAGGTAGGTTTGGTTTTCGCTGAAAACGACAGTTAGCAACCAACTTTAAGGTGCTTAGAGATGCGATGCATTGCGATTGAGGACTTGAAATTTTGCTGAAGGAAAAACGCCAATCACATCAGTGAGAACTTACGGAAAGCATCGAAACTCTTGACGCTCAAGCCCTGAGGCTCTTCGAAATCAGCTTCATTAAGCCCGCGATGGGCGAAGCCGTTCATTGTAGCTACGTCGAGGCGCGAAAAGCCTCTGAAGCATCAACGATCAGGAATTGAAGGAAGTAATAACAAATTGGGCAGAAAGGAAAGCAGAGTCTATGGCGACATTATTTGCGGGATAATTGGACGCGAGGATACGTGAAGATGCCAGGCTGGAGGTTTCGACACTTCCAATAAGCATATCTTTGCCTAAGGCACCCACAGAACGGAGCGAATTGAACACCATATTCACGCAACCAACCAATAATTATATCAGGAGTATACGGTTTTACTTGCCTATCATTTACATCGCTTCTCATTCAGAGTGGCGGTAAAGTCTCTCTACATATAGGGCAGCTAAGCCTGTACCTCATACTTGCTTCCAGGCAAGGCGTGTGAAAGATATGCCTGCACGGAGTAACCATATATTGTCTCCGCGCAAGCCAATTCCCGCTCAGTCCACCTTCCAAACTTCCTGAACCGCCAGCTGGAATAACAGGAACCTCAATACTCTGCATGCAGATGGCACAGTCGAAGATTCTCTTTCCCTTATCCTTGTCCTTATCTTTGGCCTCGGTCTTTCCACCTCTCTCAGGTGACGTGGGACTTCTGATCTCGTCTGCAGCTGCACTGGCCGCCGTGGCGAACCCAATCGGCATCTTCGCATCCTCTTCATCCTCGCGGAGCAAAGGATGGTAGTCGTATGCCGGCGGCACCCACGACTGTGGAACGAATAGCCTTGGTTCCACCAAGTCTTGCACTACCAAAATGCAGATCTGACACCATACCCAACCCGCTAAGACCGCCAGCATGCGCAAGTCTGGCTTGGTGAAGAGTACGTTGTTTGGGTAGCCCCAGAAGTAGGCAATCGGGAGGAGTCGAAGCACCGAATGCCCAATAACAAATTTCCACAGAAGTGCTTTACGACAATTCCGCATTACGTTGCGATGGATTTGTGGAATCCAGAAACTCAGATAGATAAACGCCAGCGCATTGCAATACATTGATCGCGGAAGCGGGTACCAGGATGAAGCATGTAAAGAGAGGAAGACAATGAAGAGAAGCGTGATGTAGTATTTCCCATACAGCGAGGAGAGATCGCGGCGCATAACAGCAGCTTCTGTGGGCTGAGCGTTTGTCGTTGCTGGAGTAGTTGCTGTGATGTTATCTTGATCGGATGGAAGAAAGAAGGGTAGCGGTGCCACACCAGTGTCGGTAGTCGATGGGCGTGGTGCTGTGACGGGAAGAGGGAGAGTTCCAGGAGCCGCTGGAGTCGAAGGATTACCAGGTGGAGATGGTGTGCGTGGAGTGTCTGTTGAGGTTGAAGTCTGATTCCCTGAACTTGCGGATTGCTGCTGTGTTCGTTCTAGTCGTCTCCGTTCTTGGAATTGGACTGACCAGACATCCATCATAAACCGAAGGTCAAAAAATGTGACTGTAAGAAAGGCAATAAATGCTATTGCAAGAAGCGTTGGAAATGCAACATCGTACATCATGCCTAGTGGTAGGAATGCCATGCCAGAGAATCCATCACCAAGAGTGAGAAGAGAGATAGTGTAGAAGCTGATGCGACTTCGCGTCGAAGGCGTTGATGAATCTTTCATCTGGCGGATGGTAAGTAGCACTTGTGCAATAAGCACAATGCTATAAATAAGGGTGTGATGTCTTCCAAATGACGCATACACCTCTGTCTTTTTGCCAGTGAGGTGATCACCAGAACCACGATCCGCCAACGGCGGTCCCATAGATTCAATGATAAAACCACAGTCTGGAGAGAATACGACTGCGGACATTTTTAAACTTGGAGGCGTCAGAGCTCTGTGACCCTGCGGGAAGCGCAATTCGTTCTCCAGCGTCCCAACAAGCGCAGGATCTACCGCTGTGGGAGCGTCATTTGCGAGGGGTGTGGTCAAAGGATGTTGCTGCAAATACATGATCAGCTCGCAGTTTGGAGCTCCAAAAATGGCATCATGTCCTTCTAAAGTCGAGTCCCATGGAATCAAAGTGAATAATTTCCTCGATTCCTGTTGCTGGATTGTTTTTAAGAGACTCTTGTTTAGATTCTGCTGAGCTTGGTCGTAAAGGTACTCCGACAGGGCCAAATGAGGTAAGGCGAATATGCCTTGAAATTTATCGCTCGTAGTTGTCAGGATGGTATGACCTTCATCCACAAAGTGCTGTCCATAGAGAATCATTTCCCATCCATCTCCTGCTGAGTTCTCATCGGAAATCGTAACATCGGCACGGATAGTTTGCACAGGCCTTCCGTTCACGATGCTTGGCTCTTGCTTTTCTTCAAACCTCAGCGCTAGCTTCCCTTCGGATCCCGATATGTTACGATGAAAGGATTGGGGGATGAACCGAGGATCCCGATCCGGTAAGAGATGTGTAAGGTTCAAAGATGGGTGCTCGATATGGCTTTTCTCAAGCGGTGATCGCATCCAGCGCCCTCGAACATATCCAGTAATGTTTTTGTACACTGCTAATGGGCCTTTCAGAGTTCCATCAATCACCTTCGGCGCCTCCTCTTTCCCAAAAGCGTCCACTAAATGCTCTCGTGCTCGCTCTTGCACCGGTTCCAGTTGCTGCCATGCCAATCCATCACTTTCTCTAAATCCAGTCAAGTTCAGCCATTTGTCTGTGCTATAGGAAAAATCGTTGTAGTGAGTGGTGTTGAGTTCGTTGAGAGCATTAAGTTCGTTCTCGATGGCGTAGTCGAGTAGAGGTCTGCCGCCTACGTATGGCTGTTGAGCCTCGGGAAAGGACCAGAGGAGGAAGATGATGAGAAGAAGGGTGATTACTCGAGGAGGAATCATGGCATATTGCTTTATAAACCGTGTGCGCCAGTTAATATGGTGTCGGAGGCAGAAAGCAACAGTTGCTATCTTCGTTGTAACTGCATCGAGCGGAATCGGACGAGCTGTGAGCATGGGCACAGGGCATAGGGGCACAGGGCACAGATCATCAGGCTTCAAGGCGAAAAACACGAGTATGAGACCAGAGCATCTGATCATATCGTGATGCTATTTATGATACTTTTAATTCTCTTTGCCAATATCTATGCCGTAATTACATTGCTTCAGGAAGATCCAATAAAAAACTGCCAAAACTGCAAAAACTCACTGCCTCGAAGGAACTCAGACCGGACAACCGTAGTGGGATTTACCCGCGAGAAGGCAGTGAGAAAACGAGCCACCAGCTCGTTTTTTTTGTTTATTATTTTATTTTGCAGGCTCCGAGCGGGAGTCGAACCCACCACGTAGGACTTGGGGCGCCTGTCTGCGGCTCAATCCTGTGCGTCCGTACGTTACTCTCGCCTGGATACCATCGGTTTCCTTCGGCGTACGCTCGTGACGGAGGAGAGCAAACGACTGCACCACGGCACCCTCACACCGGCCTATGGAGAAAAATAAGTTAGTTCTATTGTTATAGTTGGATATCGGTGATACAAGGCGCCAGAGTTTGAAATCAGCACAGGAGCATCACGAAATAGGACTTCTTGACAGTAAGACAGATGGGAGAACTTTTAGGAACGATCACTTATCATTGATTGAAATACATCACACACATATTATGAAATCGTATCTAACACGGAACGAGCACTTCCGAAGAGCTGAATGAAAAGCGGCTGCTAGACACGTTAACTTAATGATAGAAGCCGCCATCGAGTTACTAACCATTTCCGATCGCAATCTCACGTGTACACCTCTTCAGTAAAGGCATTCAAACCAATTCCTTCTTTCGCAATATCCTCACCCTTTAAGAACAGTAAAGGCATCTCCACAATCGTTCCCTTGATCTTGCTCAACTCTTCCTTCACCAGGCGGGCGCCTTCTTCACCAGGCGGATAGAGTTCGCTGACGACGTGACCAACCTGATAGCGGCCCTTGGGCTTGCCATCCTTAGCCTCAAGGCGGAAGTAGCGTTCGTACCAATCCTCGTACTGCGCCCAGGTCTGGACACCGTCGTAGGGCACGACGTGGAAGATTTTGGCAAACGTCTCGGTGTTAGTGTGCGCACGAGTGTTCCAGAAGTTCTCAAACGTCGGCGCCAGCGGATCTGCCACCAGCATATCTTCGGGTGTGTCCCAGTCGTAGGCGTTGGCACTGATGCTCACGGGTTCGAAGTTGGAGTCCGGCACCTCGCAGTTTTGCGGCTTGAGCAGACCCAAGTGCTTGCGGCACAGTTGGCGGCGCAGAGATGCGGCGAAGCGAGTTACCTTCCATGGTGCACCATTCATACGTGAGTCAACTGTGTTCGTGTCGTCGATGATGCAGGCAATTTCGGAGTCGTGGTCACCAAGCTGAGACCTATCGTTGAGGTTTGCAGAGCCAATGATGGCAATACGATCGTCTGCAATGAGGATCTGTGGGTCATAAGAAAAAATATTCCTGCTTAATAAGAATAGCAAGACTTACCTTGGAATGAATGTACAACTCTTCTGTCACAAAGGCATCAATCTCAGGCACGTCACCTTGCTCCCACGGGACTTTGCGGATGTCTTCACCACCGAGCATGTAGCATTCAGAAACAGAGTCCCATCGACCACTTGCTCCAAGGCCCTGATACTGACCAATTTGTTGTGCAGCTGTTTGGTATTGCTGGTACGGATCCGCAGAAGGATGTTGACTGGTTGCTCCATAACCAGTCGTGGGAGGAGCCGTCTGCGGCGGTTGACTATAGGTAGGCGGTTGCGTAGGCGGCTGCGTAGGCGGCTGCGTTCCGTAACCTTGGGATTGGGCCGGTGTAGTCTGGCCATATCCTTGCGATTGGGATGCTTGCACCGCTGCGGCTGAGCCATATGCTTGTGACTGGTCTGCTTGAGTGGCGGGAGGTTGACCATATGGCTGCGACTGGAGTGGCTGCGTTGTCGGAGGTTGACCATACGGCTGTGTTTGCGGAGGCTGAGACGTCTGAGGTTGGCCATATGGCTGTTCTTGAGGTGACTGCGTTGATGTAGCTTGACCGTATGCTTGCGGTTGTGCGGGCGGCGGTTGGCTATATTGAGTCTGCGTTGGCGCAGCGGTAGGTTGACTGGATGCAGGAGGCTGAGTAGCGGTCTGTTGGCTATATGATTGCGCTTGAGCCTGGCTGTAGTCTTGCGATTGAGTTGCTTGCTGCTGAGCGTAGCCCGGCTGAGCACCGGTCGTGCTTTGTCCATATGGAGTAGCAGGAGCGTAACCTGCCGCTGTTTGTTGAACTGTGGATCCAGCACTAGAGACCGGAGGATATCCAGTCTTAGAGACCGGAGAATTTCCACTTGCAGGACGCTTACTCTCAGGTACACTAGCAGGCAATTCGACTGCGGGCAATTCAGCAATTGGCTGTGATTCATACGGTTGGGTAGCTGGCTGAGAAGCATAGCTAGGTTGGGGCGGCGGTGTTGGCTGTGGACCGAAGCCTTGACTTGAGCTGAAACCGCCGGCAGTCGCTGGTGTTGCCGGAGACACAGGTGCTTGGTTTGAACTCGATGTCGGTGGATGATACGCAGAGTAGGATCCATCCATGCTTGGAGGTGGTGGCGACACCGGTCCTGGAGTTCCACTTTGAGGTGGGTGGTATGGTGCGTAGGATTGGGTTTGACCTGTAGCCTGCGATTGACCTGCTGCCTGTGGTGGAGAATAGAGGGACCATGTGGAATCGGTGGCTCCAGTAGCACCTTGACCTTGAGTTGCAGCTTGACCGTAGATATCTTGATTTGCACCGAATGCCCTGGGTTGTTCGTAACCTGCACCTGCGTCATCGAGGCCACGGCTAGTTTCCGGCACAACTCCCTGAGACAATCCTAGGGTAGCACTGGTAGCAAAGCTAGTACCAACAGGAGCGCCGGTACTGGGAGTATAGCCGGTAGTAGCGGGAGCGCCGGGAGTGGGAGTATAGCCAGTACTCGTAGGAGCGCCAGGTCCAGGCGCGTAGCCAGTAACCGTAGGAGCACCAGTGCCAGGAGCGCCGGTACTGGGAGTATAGCTAGTACCTGTCGGAGCGCCGGTACTCGTAGGATAGCCAGTGCCTGTAGGAGCGCCAGCACCAGGAGCGCCAGTACCAGGAGTGTATCCAGTAGCCGTAGGAGCGCCAGTACTCGTAGGATAGCCAGCGCCAGCACTAGGAGGAAAGTTTCCACCATATGTAGCATCATATTGTTTACGAGCGTCCTCATATGAAACACCACTGCGAATTTCAGCTTCACGGATCGCAGCGCTGGCGTTGATGCGGTCGTAGTTCCTCAAGTTATAGAACCGGATATAATCGACTGGATTGACACCTTCTCGTGCGATGCTTTGGTAGATACTATATCCACCTCGGCTGATGGAGTTATACTGGAATTCCATGATGGCTCGGGTGCTCAGAGCATTATCACTCCTAAGATCGCCAGCAAATCCAGGAATTCCTGGGATAACCACGATGACCTTGTATTTCTGGTTCTGCTTTGCAGCTCTCAAGACTCGTTCTACAATTGCAGCCCCAATCCTGTTCTTGATAGGTCTTTGTTTGTCATTTGTCGCTGTAATGAAGAACTGGTTCTCGATATAAATGAAGTGCTGACTCCGACGAATGATGTCAATGTAGGCATTGGCAATTGAATGCTCAAGAGAAACGCCGTGGCTCCACCGCGTACAACTGCGAACAATCTGACAGGAGATCCCGATGGCCTGACCTTGCGGAACGGCGGCTGGAGCACCGGACATCTGCATCTGCATTCCGGTATACTGTGAACCTACGTGGGTACCGAAACGGTTATCAAGGCGTTGGAGACCACTCTGAATACGAGAGCCATATCGACTGTCAAGCTGTTGCATTCCGGAGCCGAGTCGCTGGCGTAATTCATCAGTGAGTCGAGTACTTCCGGGACGTCCACCTGCTCGTCCACTAAATGCTCGTTCGCCTTCATAACCATCGTCAAATCCGCGTTCGCCAGTTCCTTCAAAAGACTCATCAAGACCACGAGTGGCTTGCCCTGGAGGAGGTGGGAAGTAATTGGGATTACTTTGAGCACCAGCTGCTGTATTGTACTGCTGAGTGCTTTGAGCACCAGGCACAGTATTGTACTGCTGTGTGCTCTGAGTACCCGGTGCTATATTGTACTGTTGGGTGTTCTGAGTACCCGGTGCTGTATTATACTGCTGTGTGTTCTGAGTTCCAGGCTGGCCACTGTAGGTCTGAGCGGGCTGTGTTGGTGCACCTGGCACGTAGGCCTGCTGGGTCTGTACGGTAGCAGGTGCTCCAGAAGGCGGTGCTGGGTAGAATTGATCATTACCCTGCGTGTAACCGGTGCCTTGACCAGGAAGCGCTTGCGCTGTGCTAGTCTGCGTAGGCGCAGGCGGATATGAGCCAGCACTTCCTTGTGTATAGCCAGATGAAGTTTGGGTAGTTGAGGCCGTTTGCCCAGGAGCTGCCGGATAGTACTGCCCGCTTTGAGCAGATGTTGCAGCTATAGTGCTCTGATACGGTGATTGTGTAGTCTGAGAGGGTGCTCCAGGAGTGGTGCTTTGATACGATGTCTGACTAGCTTGGGTGGGAGGAGGCGGGAAGGACGTCTGTTGCGCCGCTCCGTAACCTGTGACTGTCTGAGGTTGAGCCGTTTGCTGCAGTGGTGTCTGCTGTTGCAAAGGCGTTTGCTGCTGCTGTTGAATTTGTTGCTGGAGTGGTTGCTGTTGCTGCTGCTGTTGTAGCAGTTGCTGCTGTTGTCCCGGTGCAGTCTGCTTCGGATGAGGATAGGCACTTTGAGGAATTCCTGCGGGCGCCACCCATGGCAGAGCTTGATACCGGACTTCTTTGCGTACATCATATTTCTGGAAGTAAATGAAGTTCCATCGCTGGACGAAATGCTCCCGCAAGTCATCCACGACCGGGCCAGACAAAGAAATTGAAAGATCAGTCCAGCCGAGTCGCGGTTCCTGCGTCCTATTTAGCTGATTGTTCTGCCAGTTTGTCACATCCTGAAAGCCCATGATTCGAGCATTGTTGTAATCTTGGCCAGGGAATAGAGTTCGATTCATGTCGCCAGGATGAACATCTGCGATTGGGTGCTGATTGGTGTCCCATCGGCCGAAGCACAGATCGATACCACCCATAAAAGCGATTTTGCCATCAACGATGCAAAGCTTTTCATGATGCGCCCAATAGAGGATGGTATCTTCACCAACGCCGTAGATGGTTTTCAATGCATCGCCCGACAGTTGACCAGCAGATGCAGCAGTGAGCTTGAAATTCTGAAGCGACGAAGTGAGAGATGATTGCAGAGTTTGAGCGTCAGGTAGATGATCGGGATGGCGGAAGACGGCAATATTTGGGTGAAGGTCTTCCAAGGCGTGCTTTGTGTGATAGGAGCAGAGCGTCAAAGCTTGAGTAACCTCTTTGTAAACGATGATATTGATTTTGACTCCTCGCTCGGCAGCTGCCTTCAACATCCGATCAAGCCGATATGGTTCGTGAGTCGCCGGTGGTCGACGGAGATACACTTCGGGAGAGATCCACCCTTAGAGCTGGTGAGCAGAGTCTGGGCGGAAATGACAGTCATGACTTACAATCTAAAATCCAAACAGACTCGACGGCATTTTCCAAAGCGACAGACACGGCCCACATATAGCTACACGCATCGACATACCATTTGGCATCATTGGCTTGCCTCTCTGGCGCAAAGCTTTGAAATCTATTCACGGTATGGCCATCGTGGTATCCCTGGGCGCAATAGGCGGCTTGACTAGTGTGGCTATGGACTTCACCTGATCCTGAGCTTGAGATTTTGCTCCTGAAATCGGAGCTAATGTCCTGTATAGCGCCTGAGATCTTGTCTAAGAGGAATGAGCCGCCACCCGAGGAAGAACCTTGAGGTCTTTGTTGGCCGTAACCGGAAGAAGACTGGCCATAACCCTGTTGTTGTTGTTGCGGCTGTTGACCGTAGGGAGCTTGCTGTTGTTGACCGTAAGGAGCTTGCTGTTGTTGACCATACGAAGCTTGTTGTTGTTGACCATACGAAGCTTGTTGTTGTTGACCATATGAAGTCTGCTGTTCTCCATAGGGCTGCGGTTGGTAGGGCTGTGTGGGATTCTAGATAGTAATAATGAGCAATTGAGCGCATTGAGCTCATTGAGCTCGTCACAGACGCTACCGAAGCTTACCGATTGCCGTCCAGCCGGCTTTTTTCCTAGAAAGCTTCCCAAGGTATCACCCAGGAGCCCGCGTTCTCCTTCTTGGCTTTCCTGCTCTTCACCTTGACCACGGTAGCTTCCATAGGCCAGATCATCGTCTCTGTATCCTCCAGACATTGTTCGCCGAAAACAGGGCAAGAAAGTTGAAGATACTCGAAGATGGGAGTCGCGAAGTGAAGGGTCAGGTCATGAAGCGAGCTCAGAAGCAAAAAAGGCGAGGCGGAATGCGCAATCCGTTGGCTTTTATGGATTCTTCAGGTCGAAAGATACGCCAGATGGGAATAAAGCTAGATAATGTACAGGCAGAAGCAATTATGGGATGGGACGGTGGTGCGGTTTGAGAAGATTCGCACAGTTCAGCTGAGAGCTGGTTGCTCAGCCACACCTTAACACGCACTACGACAGCTCATCAGGGACGCGGCGGCATGAGCGTCAAGGAGGCACTTGTAGCTATCTAAGAGCGGCAAGTGCGGGGGGGAGAAGCGGCGTCGTGGTTGGAGTGTACGCATTCTCGCACGAATAATCCACTGATCAAGACTCGAGTCCATTCACGGTATGACGTTCCTTCGGCCCATGTCCATTACATGACTATTACATGACATCTCAAACTTCTTACATCGGCCGAAAACATAAATACCTCGTCTTTGGACCTGTGTATCTGACCGTCTACCTCTTCGCTTCCCCTTCCTGCTGACAGCCCGTATTATAGCTCCATCTCGCTGCTCGTACCACCACCATCCCTTCAAGCCACTCGAGCCACCACCAGGCCCAGCCACTTATCTGCTTCCTCGTTTCTTCACCATTTCGGACCAGACTTACTACCTTCGGCATGGCACAAAACCTGGGCTCTCAGGATCATCCCATTGCCACTTTAGATGTACTTCGTGATTACCTTTCAGCTCGCTTCCTTGGAATCTTTGTGGTAACGCTGGTAGACTTCCTTGATTCCGCGACTACCCGAGTCGTCGCCGACGCTGTTCGAGGCCAAGAAGAAGAAGAAACTGAGCTTCGAGGCCATTGCCAAACACCTTGGGCGTGATGAAGTCGCCGTTGCAGCCCTTTTCTACGGCCAGGCCAGAGCTTCGGACGAAGATGTGAAGAAGCTGTCTGATCTTTTGGAGATTGACCATGCCACGCTCGAATCTCAGCTCTATGGCTGGCCCGACCGTGGACGTACTTTCGACATGCCACCCAAGGAGCCATTGATTTATCGTTTGTATGAGATTGTACAGAACTACGGATATGCTTACAAGGCCGTATTGAATGAGAAATTTGGCGACGGTATCATGAGCGCCATTTCCTTTTCGACTTCAGTGAGAAAGGAAACAGATGAGAAGGGCGATTGGGCCGTAATCACTCTTCGGGGCAAATGGTGAGTTTCTTGCTTTGTGTGCAGTGCAAATACTGAACTTTCACGAGGTTACCATACTCTCGCTTCTAATTTGAAGCTTTACTCTTACAATCAATGGCTAAATTTCAGCTCCGATTTGACGCATCATGCCTGTGTCTTTGCTATTTGCGCTCTCCCGTGACACTGCAATTGTATAGAGCGAAGTATTGTTAGAAGTTTCGTTGGGATACATATCTCATTCTTAGAATTCGTAGAACGTCGTCGAAAAAGCATCAGCACTGTCTATCCAGGATGAGATGTTCCAAGCGTTCATATCCACGTCCATAGCAATTTGCAGTTCGCCTTAAGTATTGAAATCTTTATTAGTGGTCCCAGATGAGAACTCTGTGGGAGAACGACATACCTATCCTAATCCTTGTGAGGTAACAGGGCGCACCTGATCCGAATATTTTATTATTATCCTGCACAGCAATTGATTTGTCGCTCTGATCATACAAGATCCTAGACTCTGATGTTTTTGACGGAGTTCTGGAATCCTCTTTTCCTTCGTCACCTTTTCAAACTTTTGAACCCAAAGTCGCGGACTCCCGCGGAAATAGAGAAAAGCATCAAGCAATGCCAGATTGCATCGGACGCGTCCCACGTAGACTAATCATCATTAATGCGTGCTCATTTTCTTCTGTCATTAGATCATGTCGATAGTTAGTCTCCGGGCCTTCGAGAACACAGCAGGTGAGATACCATCCGTCATTCCAATCCGCTCCCAGGTATAACCAGGCTCCCGTAATGAGCGGCCCAAAAACAGAACAAGAGATCTCAATTTCGTCTTGCCAACCAAGATGCAAGCGCATGGAGATCTCCAAGATTCCTCTGGAGGTGTTTCTCCGTATGGCACTCGGATAACAGTTGAAACATCCTCACCTTCGAGGTCACCGTTCCATGGCTTCAATGCGACGTCTGGTGTGATCGGATACCCTTTGTCGTTGGCTATACCCCTTACGTCGTATTTGTAGGTAAATTTCCGCTCGTTCGGGTTATCCTCCTGCTTGTCCCGTTCGACTGTAACGTGGAGATAGATGAGGACGGTTTGCCCGGTAACCCTGATTAAGCCTGAATCACCATTGATGCTTTGACATTCCAGATCCCACTCTATTGGGTCATTCTCTACTCCTTTGATTCCTCGAGCATCATGGTAGGAGATAGGAGCATTCACACTGGCCCAACTCCAAGTTGGAGCGCAATGGTCAAGATTCTTGAGACATTTACCATTTCCGTGTTCTGCTCCATCCTTGGCTTTCCAACCCATGCTAGGGACGAGCGCGTTTGCCCACAATCCCCAGAAAGGTAACCATCCTGTGCTCTTTTCAATGCGCTTCATGACAGCGTTCATGGCTGGGAGTCGATCAGAAGGTCGAGTGATGTTTCTGCTCATGTACTCCTCAACCAAGCTCAGCCAAGCCAAGTGTGTCATGTTGTCGAGTTTGGCAGACCAAGAGTTGCCGGTGTAGCCTTCACCGAACCCTTCCCAGATGGAATGGCAACGACATTCGAATTTGAGTGCTGCAGGAGTAAAGAAAACCGTCCTTGTAGCAAGGAGACGTTCTTGCCAAATCCAAGCTCTAGTAGAAACTTTGCCGTAATCACCTCCCGAGACCTCTGTGGCCAAGCCATATGATCGCCGACGTATTCCGACACTTAGGTTGCCAATTCCATTAATATCCATTTCCAGATTGGCAGCTGACCATTTATCGTCTCTCGAAATCAAGATGCGGTCATTTTCACTGGTAGCAGAGGCTGCTGAAATGGTCAATGTAGCGTTTCCATAGATCTCTCCCATTTTCTCTGCTTGAGAACGGAAATCTGAATCATCGCCTTGGATGATGCAAAGCCGATCTATCCAGATGTATTCAATCCCAATAGAGCGAGCAATGCTGATAATGTCTTGAAAGAGAGGTGGCAGGTCACTAAGCTCTATGCCAACTTTTATCGCATTGAGGTTCTGCGGCTTTAGGAGATACGTATTTGCGCTGACAGCGCCCCAGCAATAGCTGAGAGCGATATACTTTGCGTAAATGTTCTTCGGTTCCAAAAGTCGAATGCCACTTGTGTTGTTTGCTTCGATCCAAATGACACGATCCGGGAGTAAGGGTAGAGTCGCATCCTTTGCACACTTGTGTTGCTTTACGCAATTTGTCACCTGCCTTTTGATGAAGTCGAAACACTCTTGATCCCAAGAATGCTGTGAGATTTCTTTTGCAAAACCCATGTTCTGCAAAAGCGGTTCCAAAGCGAGATCTGGTTATGATGGTTAGTGACAGTCCCAATTTCAACTTTGTTTCTGCTCAAGCTAAATAACGTACCACCAACAGTGAGCAGATCCTCTGGAATAACAGATCTATATATCTCAACCTCTATTGGCGGCTTTGGGTCATTCTGAAGTGTGAACATCAAGTTGAATGTCTGACCCTCCGATAGTTCGACACCCAAACTGAGCGCTTCTTCCCTTCCCAGACTCACTTTGGTCGTTGCACCAGACTGCAGGCGTACAACCACGGGCAGACCGGTAGCTAGAAAAATATGAATGAATGATGGTCCAGTCTCCCAGCCAGGCTGTATTGCACCAAGTGCTAGTGCAACGACGTTGCAGTAGATACATCCGCCTTTGGCAGCCTGGAGTAATTCTTCCGACTTTTCGATTTCTATCTTTCCGATTGGTGTTCCATGGGGGATTTTATACTCCACCTCAGCCCATGATGTTCCATGCGGATTGCTACTTTCTGACGGGGCCTTGCTGGGATCTAAGTTACAACACACTGGACAAAGGGAGGTTGGTAGAAATTGGATCAGATTTCTTATGTCTTCTGTTGATTTCGATGCCGGCTGTGCTAATAGTGGCTTCACCTGATCAAGTGGAACAGAGGATATCCAACGAAGTTGATATGATGATGGCGTTTGTTGAACATTTTGACTCTGACTTTGAGGAGAAAATGATTCGTCATTCTGGTTCTGCTTGAGTTGCAGTGAATTCGGCTTTCCTCCGTCCTTTTCCTTGCCTCTGACTTTCTGAAAAAGGTTCTTCATCTCGCCAAGTATGATACTGCTGTCTGAGAGTCGTCTAGGCGCGATTACTTGATTGAATGGCTGCTTAATTGAATGACGGCTTGATCGAATGAAGAATCAACTTGGCTACCTGTTCCTTCAGAAATCCGTCCAATCAACCTCGCCGGTCAAAGAATGCCAGTCACAAACATCCCATTCGTTAACGGTAAATCCCCCGCGAAGTGCCGCTCATAGCGTGCGGAGAACTACGCCCTGAAACCATCAATCTTGGGTTAGATTTTCTACATGAGTCTTCTCAACACGTATAATGCCTGTTCTTTCGTTCCAGTGCCATGACTAGCATCACCGCAGAGCCAAAGTTCAGGAGGATCATGCATTAGGTATCGAAAAATTAAAACTTCCTGGTGCACTGTGCTCCATCCTTGTACAGTTTCGTATCCTACTCTGACCGGAACTGAAGCTGGAGGGATACGATGTTGGGAAACAATTTCCACTCCCACTCTCTCACACGGAAGTATGCCACGGGAGAACGACTGGGCGACGTTTGCTCAAAGGCCAGTTCATAAGCGGGACTTCACGCCTCTCTTATTTGCTGAATACCATCTTGTTTCTGATCCTACCAATGTTTTCAATTTCAACCTCAACGGTGTCTTCATCATTGAGCCATTTCGGTGGGTTCATAAATGCTGCGACGCCACTTTCTACAATTAGTTTCGAGTAGATGGTAGAAGTAGGTGAAATTTACCTCGGAGTTCCTGTCATGATGATGGTTCCCTTTCTGAGCGTCATTCCCATGCTCAAATGTCGAATCATGGCGCGAATGTCAAAGATCAAGTCGTTTGTTGCCGTTTCTTGTCTCAATTCCCCATTTACCCATGTTCTTAGCCTTAGTTGATGGGGATCTTTGACAACGCTCATAGAAGCAATGACTGGTCCAACAGGAGCGAACTTGTCGAATGACTTAGCAAAACCATGTTGGCC
>Ga0335072_10000978_pt1 | contig 49210 bp, 34 predicted proteins | sample Lox_Sample_21_FD_206725 | JGI IMG/M metagenome (GOLD analysis project Ga0335072, IMG submission 206725) | Soil microbial communities from Loxahatchee National Wildlife Refuge, Florida, United States - Lox_Sample_2.1 | ecosystem: Environmental > Terrestrial > Soil > Wetlands | place: USA...
CCGCCGAGCAAATACTGGTCTAGCGGCGCAGCTGCGGGCATCATGCCCCATCCATGCAACGCTTCTCGGCTCTCGCGCTCTTGCGGCGCGGCCTGACGGCACATCGCAGCTGGGCCCCGCAATGGCGCCGAGCGCAGCCGCAGGCGGCGTACGACGCGGTGATCTGCGGCGGCGGCGGCCATGGCCTCGGCACCGCGTACTATCTTGCGGCCGAGCACGGCATCAAGCGGGTGGCCGTGCTGGAGAAGGGCTGGATCGGCGGCGGCAACACCGGCCGCAACACGACGATCATCCGCTCGAACTACCTCTTCGACGAGAGCGCCGCGCTCTACGATCACGCGCTCAAGCTCTGGGAGAGCCTCTCCCAGAGACTCAACTACAACGTCATGTTCTCTCCGCGCGGGGTCATGATGCTCGCGCACTCGGTCCACGATGTGCAGGTCGCCCGGCGTCACATCCATGCGAATCGCGCCAACGGCGTCGACAATGAGTGGCTCACGCCGGACCAGGCGCGCAAGTTTTGCCCACCGCTGCGCACCGCAGGCATCCGCTACCCGGTGCTCGGGGCGGCGTTGCAGCGGCGCGGAGGAACCGCGCGGCACGATGCCGTCGCATGGGGCTACGCGCGCGCCGCCGATGCGCTCGGAGTGGACATCATCGAGAACTGCGAGGTGACGGGGATTCACCGGGGCACGAGCGGCGCCGTCGAGGCGGTCGAGACGAGCCGCGGACTCATCCGCACCCCGAAGGTCGGCGTCGCGGCGGCGGGGCACACGAGCGTCGTGATGCGCATGGCAGGTCTCGAGCTGCCCCTCGAGAGCTTTCCGTTGCAGGCGCTGGTGTCCGAGCCCATCAAGCCCATATTCCCCTGCGTAGTGATGTCCAACACCATCCATGCCTACATCAGCCAGTCCGACAAGGGCGAGCTCGTCATCGGGGCCGGAACGGACGCCTACATCTCCTACACGCAGCGCGGCGCGCTGCACATCAGCAATCATGCGCTGGCGGCCATCTGCGAGCTCTTCCCGATGTTCCGGCGGCTGCGCATGCTCAGGGCCTGGGGCGGCATCGTCGATGTGACGCCCGATCGCTCGCCCATCATCGCGAAGACGCCCGTACCCGGCCTGTACGTCAATTGCGGCTGGGGCACCGGCGGGTTCAAAGCGACGCCTGGATCGGCGCACCTCTTCGCCTGGACCATCGCCCGTGATGAGCCTCACCCGATCAATGCACCGTTCACCCTGGAGCGCTTCCGGGACGGCCACTTGATCAACGAGGCTGCCGCCGCGGCGGTCGCGCACTGATCCCCCACCGGCGCCACCACCCGAACATGCTGCTCATCGCCTGCCCGTATTGCGGCCAGCGTCCCGAGGTTGAGTTCTCCTACGGGGGCCAGGCCCATCTCGCGCGCCCGCCGGCTCCGAGCGAGCTCACGGACGATGAGTGGGCGGCCTATCTGTACCGCCGCGACAACATCCGGGGCGTGCAGGCCGAGCGCTGGCGGCACCTGCACGGGTGCGGGCGCTTCTTCAATGCCCTGCGCGACACCACGACGGATCGGTTCCTCGCCACCTACCGCACGGGCGAGCCGCGCCCCCCCGAGCGCGCATGAGCCGCACGTTGCGCACGGCGACCGGTGGGCGCATCGACCGCACGCGTGCAGTGCGCTTCAGCTTCGATGGGCGCGCATACACGGGCTTTCTCGGGGACACGCTCGCCTCCGCGCTGCTCGCAAGCGGTGTGCACCTGATCGGACGCTCATTCAAATATCACCGTCCCCGCGGCATTCTGGCCGCCGGCTCCGAGGAGCCCAATGCGCTCGTTGCAATACGGCGGGATTCGGCGCGCTACACCCCGAATTTGCGGGCGACCCAGGTCGAGCTGTACGAGGGTCTCGAGGCGCACAGCCAGAACCGCTGGCCGAGCCTCGCCTTCGACCTCGGCGCGATCAACGATCTGCTCTCACCCTTGATTCCCGCGGGCTTCTACTACAAAACTTTCATGTGGCCGCGCAGCGCTTGGCGCGCGCTTTACGAGCCCTACATCCGCGCGGCGGCAGGTCTCGGGCGAGCTCCCGCGCAGGCCGATCCGGACCGATATGCCAATCGCTTCGCGCACTGCGATGTGCTCGTCGTGGGCGCAGGACCGGCGGGACTTGCGGCGGCGCTCGCGGCCGCCGAGCACGGCGCGCGGGTCATTCTCTGCGACGAGCAGTCCGAGCTCGGCGGCTCGCTCCTCGGAAGCTCCGATCTCGGATGGCTCGAGACTGCCCGGAAGGCGCTGCACGGATTCGAGGATCGCCTGACGCTCCTGCCACGCACCACGGCGTTTGGCTACTTCCCTCACAACTTCATCGCGCTCAATCAGCGTCTGACGGATCACCTCGCTGCGCCGCGCCCGGACCAACCGCGCGAGCGGCAGTGGCAAGTGCGCGCGAAAGAGGTCGTGCTGGCAACCGGTGCCATCGAGCGCCCGCTCGTCTTTCCCGGCAACGATCGGCCTGGAATCATGCTCGCCGGCGCCGCCCGGACCTACCTCAATCGGTATGGAGCCCTCGCCGGGAAGCGCGCAGTGCTCGTCACGGCGCACGATGAGGCTTACCGGTCGGCCCTCGAGCTGCACGCCGCGGGGGTGCAGATCGCGATGATCGCCGACCTGCGCTCCCGGGCCGATGGCAGCCTGCCCGATGCAGCGCGGCGCACCGGAATCGAGGTACGCACGCAAGCGACCGTGGTCTCAACGACCGGTCGACTGCGTGTGAGCCGCGTGCACATCGCATCGAGCGGCGGTGCGCCCCGCGCCGTGGCGTGCGACCTCCTGCTCATGTGCGGCGGCTTCACCCCGAGTGTGCACCTGTTCTCGCAGTCGCGCGGCAAGCTCGCCTGGGATGCGGCATTGCAAGCGTTCGTTCCGGGGGAGTCCGCCGAGCGCGTGCGGGCGGCCGGCGCCTGTGGAGGTGTGCTCGACCTCGAGGCCTGTATCGAAGATGGAAGACAGGCCGGAGCGGCCGCGGCACGCGCCGCAGCCGTCCCGGACACTCAAGCGAGCTCGGCGGGATCAGCTGCCCGGCCCGTGCCCGCCAGCGCCAGCTCAGGGGCAGACCCGCCCGTCCCCGCTCGCGCAGCCTCGCGCGGCAAGGCCTTCGTCGACTGGCAAAACGATGTGACCGTGCGCGACCTCCGGCTTGCGATGCGCGAAGGATTCCGCTCGATCGAGCACATCAAGCGCTACACCACGACCGGCATGGCGACCGATCAGGGCAAGACGTCCAATCTCAATGCGCTCGGCATCGTCGCGGATGAGCTCGCGAAGCCGATTCCGGAGGTGGGCTTGACCACGTTCCGGATGCCCTACACGCCGGTGAGCTTCGCGAGCTTCGCGGGCACGGACCGCGGCGAGCTCTTCGACCCCATCCGAACCCCGCCCACCCACGAGTGGGCCGCCGCGCGCGGCGCCGTGTTCGAGGATGTGGGCCAGTGGAAGCGCGCGCGCTACTTCCCACGCGCTGGCGAGGACATGCACGCGGCCGTGGCCCGCGAGTGCCGCGCGGTACGCAGCGCCTGCGGGCTCTTCGATGCCTCGACCCTCGGCAAGATCGAAGTCGTAGGCCCGGATGCCGTCGCGTTCATGAATCGCATGTATGTGAACGCCTGGACGAGCCTCGCCGTCGGACGCTGCCGCTACGGAGTGTTGCTGGGGGAGGACGGTTTCGTGCTCGACGATGGCGTGGTGGCGCGCACCGCCGAGGACCGGTTTCATGTGACCACCACCACGGGAGGAGCCGCGCGGGTGCTCGCGCTGATGGAGGACTACCTTCAAACGGAGTGGAGCGAGCTCACAGTCTGGCTCACCTCCACGACCGAGCAATGGGCCGTGATTGCCGTGCAAGGACCGAGCGCTCGGGAGGTACTGCGACCCCTGGTGGACGGCATCGACATCGATGGGCCGGCGCTGCCGCACATGAGCGTCGGCCACGGTCGCATCTGCGGCGTGCCGATGCGGCTTTTCCGCGTGAGCTTCACGGGCGAGCTCGGATTCGAGGTGAACGTCCCGGCTGATTTTGGACTTGCGGTGTGGGAGGCGATCTTCGCCTCGGGCGAGCGCGCGGGCATCACCGCGTACGGCACCGACACGATGCACGTGCTGCGGGCGGAGAAAGGCTACATCATCGTGGGCCAGGAGACCGATGGAACCGTGGCGCCGGACGATGTGGGGCTCGGCTGGACGATCGGCAAGACGAAGCCCGATTTCGTGGGCAAGCGCTCACTACAGCGGCCGGCGCTCGCCTCGCAGGATCGCAAGCAGCTCGTGGGTCTGCTCACCACCGACCCACGGACGGTTCTCGAGGAGGGCGCGCAAGTCATGGCGGCGTCCGCTCGCCATCCGCCCAGGCGGCCGATCGGACATGTCACCTCCTCCTACGCGAGCGCAACCCTGGATCGCTCCATCGCCCTGGCGCTGGTTACGGGGGGACGGGCACGGATGGATCAGACCCTCTACATCGCAATGCCGGACGGTGATGTGCCGGTGCGCGTGACCTCGCCTGTCTTCTACGATCCTCAAAACGCGCATCTGCAGGGAGTCTCCGAGGCGTCCGCTCGGCCGCAAGCTCTCACCCACGCCGGATCGCAGGAGAGCGCGCGGCGTCAGCGGCCTGAGGTTGCCGAGAGTCCCCTCATGCGGGGATTGCGGCCGGCAACGCGCTACCTCCTGCGGGGGGGGCCGCAAGCCCTCGTTGCGGCTGCGCAAGCGCTCGGACTGCAGGACTGCCCGCAAGCCTGCCGCGCGCAGGCCGTAGGTGGGCGTGCGGTCCTGTGGCTCGGGCCCGATGAGCGCCTGCTGCTGGGATCGGATCGGGAGGCGGAGGCGATGAGGGATGCGCTCGGGCGAGCCCTCGCCGGCGTGCCCCATTCGCTCGTGGACGTGAGCCATCGTCAGTGCGCGCTCGAGCTGGTCGGACCGCAGGCGGCGACCGCTCTCAATGTCGGCTGTCCGCTCGACCTGCATCCAAGTGCCTTTCCCATCGGAATGTGCACTCGCACGATGCTGAACAAGGTCGAGATCGTCCTGTGGCGAACCGCTGCGGAGCGCTTTCATCTCGAGGTGGCCCGCTCCCAGCTGGCGTACGCCTGCGGATTGCTGGGGGAAGCGGCAAGCGAGCTCGCCGTCTGCGACTAGACGCCCGGTCCGCCGTCGCTCGCGTGGCCTAGCTCGTCGCTTTTGGCCAACTCGTGTCGCGTTCGCCCCCTTTAGACTAACTTGCCGGGGAAGGAGACAAACGCGTGAGAACGCATGCTCGAGCGGTCGTGGTGGGGGGCGGTGCCGTTGGCGTCAGCACGCTCTACCATCTGGCTCGCAAAGGCTGGTCGGATGTGGTCCTGATCGAGCGTGCGGAGCTGACCGCAGGCTCGACCTGGCATGCCGCTGGACTGCTGCCGCTCTTCAACATGAGCTACACGGTCGGCCAGCTGCACAAGTACTCGGTCGACCTGTACAAGCGCCTGCCCGCCGAGACCGGACAGGACGTGAGCTTTCGCGTCACGGGAAACCTGAGGCTCGCAACCTGCCCCGAGCGCATGGACGAATACCGCAAGTACTGCGGGACCGCGAACACGATCGGGGTTCCCTTCAGAATCATCACCCCCGGTGAGGTCAAAGAGCTCTGGCCGCTGATCGAGCTCGGCGGGAATGCGAGCACTGCAGCGATCATCGGCGCGCTGTATCACCCCGATGACGGTCATATCGCACCCGCAGACCTCACCATGGCGCTGCGCAAGGGCGCTCGCAGCGGCGGCGCCGAGATCTACGAGCACACCGAGATGACGGCGCTCGAGCGAACCGCCTCCGGGGAGTGGCGTGTGCGAACCCCCCAGGGCGACATCCTTGCCGAGCACGTCGTATTTGCGACCGGCAACTACGCCCGACAGACGGGACGCATGGTGGGACTGGAGATTCCCTCGATCCCCGTCGAGCACCAGTACATCGTCTATGACGTGTGCCCTGAGCTCGAGCGCTATCGACGAGGCGGCGGACGCGAGCTCGCCGTGCTGCGCGAATCCGATCAGTCCTACTACCTGCGCGAGGAGCGCATGGGCTGGATCCTCGGGCCTTATGAGCGCGGCGCACCCGCACGCTTTGCGGACGGCGTCCCCGACTGGTTCGGCAAGAGCCTCTTCGAAGGCGATCTCGAGCGCCTGCTACCGCACGTCGAGGCGGCCCAGCGCCGCGTGCCGTCCCTCGAGCATTGCGGCATCAAGGACATCATCAACGGGCCCATTGCGTACACCCCGGATGGCAGCCCGCTCATCGGTCCCGCCTGGAACGTGCGCAATCTCTGGCTCAACGAGGGGCACAGCTTCGGAATCACCGCAGCCGGCGGCGCCGGCTGGCAGCTCGCCGAATGGATCGTCGAAGGCGAGCCCGGGATCGATATGCTGGCGGTGGATCCGCGCCGCTTTGGAGCGTATGCCGGTCGCAGCTATCTCATCGCGAAGAACGAGGAAACCTACCGCAACGTCTTCACCATCCATTTCCCCGATGAGGAGCGGCCCGCTGCGCGCCCGGCCAAGACGAGTCCGGTCTACGACAAGCTCTCGCGCCTGGGGGCGGTGTGGGGACAGCGGTACGGTTGGGAACGCGCCAACTGGTTCGCGCCTGCCGGCGTGGAGCGCAGCGACCGCTGGAGCTTCCGCCGGACCAACTACTTCGAGCACGTCGGCAACGAAGTCCGCTTGATGCGAGAGCGTGTCGGGATCATGGACCTGACGCCGTTCACCAAGCACGAGGCGATCGGACCCGGCGCAGAGGGGTGGCTGAATGGGCTCGTCGCCAACAAGGTCCCCGTGCAGCCGGGACGCATTGCGCTGTGCCATGCGCTCACACCGCGCGGCGGCATTCGCTCCGAGTTCACCATCACGCGCCTGGCGAGCGAGCGGTTCTATGTCGTGAGTGCCGGTGCCGCGGAGCGCTACGACAGCGATTACCTGCGCAAGAGCCTGCCCACCGACGGATCCGTGCTCTTGAGCAATGTGACCGGCGCGCGCGGTTGCTTCGTGGTTGCCGGACCTCACTCACGTGCGGTCCTCGCCAAGCTCACCTCGGCGCCGCTGGACAATGCCGGCTTCCCGTGGCTCACGGGTCGAGCGATCGAGGTGGGACTTGCGACGGACGTCTATGCGCTGCGCGTGAACTTCGTCGGCGCGCTCGGGTGGGAGCTGCACTTTCCGATCGAGTACGCGCACCATCTCCTCGATGCTCTGTTCGCGGCCGGTGCGGAGTTCGGAGTCGGTATGGTGGGAATGCGCGCGATGGAATCGATGCGCATGGAGAAGTCCTATCGCATGTGGGGCACCGACCTCACGCGCGATTACAGTCCTTTCGAGGCCGGTCTCGACCGCTTCGTTCGTCTGGAGAAGGCGAGCTTCATCGGCAAGGCTGCGCTTGCCGAGCAGCGCGCGCGCGGGGTGCCCCATCGCTTCGCGACGATCGAGGTTCATGGCGTGATCGATGCCGATCCGCTGGGCAACGAGCCGCTCTTCGCCCCCGGCGGCCCCATGGTCGGGCGAACCACCTCGGGCTACTACGGACATGCCTTGCGCAAGAGCCTCGCGATCGGATACGTGAAACCCGAGCTCGCTCAAGTGGGCACGCAGCTCGAGGTCGAGATTCTCGGCGAGCGCAAGCGGGCGACCGTGCTGCCCGACTCGCCGTACGACCCTGAGAACCGGGAGCTGCGCGCATGAGGCAGGAGGTTTGACCATGGATCCGCAGCCTGATCAATCCCCCAGAGCCCGCCGGCCGAGCGGCCGAGACGCCAAGCGTGCGGCGCGCACCGCCCGCGCCGCGGCCTCGGTGCCGTATATCACGCGCAAGATCCCGCGCTACGAGGTGCTCGCAGCCGAGGGCCTCGAGCTCCTCGAGCACAACGCGGACACCATCCTCGAGGAGATCGGCATCGATTTTCGCGAGGATCCGGAGGTGCTGCGGATCTGGAAGGATGCCGGCGCGGATGTGAACGGCGAGCGCGTGCGCATGCCGCGGGGCATGTGCCGCACGATCATCCAGCGATCCGCGCCGCGCGAGTTCACTCAGGTCGCGCGCAACCCGGCGCGCAACGTCCGCATCGGCGGCGACCACACCGTGTTCGCCCCTGCCTACGGCTCACCGTTCGTGCGCAATCTCGATGAGGGTCGCCGGTACGCGCGAATCGAGGATTTCCGCAACTTCGTCAAGCTCGCCTATGTCTCGAACTGGCTGCACCACTCCGGTGGCACGATCTGCGAGCCGGTGGACCTGCCGGTCAACAAGCGCCACTTCGACATGGTCTATAGCCACATCAAGTACAGCGACAAGCCCTTCATGGGCTCGGTCACCCATCACGAGCGGGCGGCCGACACGGTGGAGATGGCGCGTATCCTCCTGGGTCCCGATTTCATCGACCCCACAACCGGGCGCCCGCGCACCGCCGTCATCAGCTTGATCAACGCCAACTCGCCGATGACCTTCGATGCGACGATGCTGGGGGCCCTGAAGGTGTACGCGCGTGCGAACCAGGCCTGCATCGTCACCCCCTTCATCCTGGCGGGCGCCATGTCGCCAGTCACCGTTGCGGGCACGGTCGCCCAGACCCTGGCCGAGGCGCTCGCCGGACTTGCGCTCATCCAGCTGCTGAATCCCGGCGCGCCGATGGTGCTCGGAAGCTTCGCCTCCTCCTTGTCGATGCAGTCCGGCGCGCCGACCTTCGGTACGCCCGAGCCCGCGCTCGTCCTTTACGTGATGGCCGCGCTCGCACGACGGCTGGGCGTGCCGTTCCGCTCCGGCGGTGCACTGTGCGCCTCGAAGATCGCCGATGCGCAGGCCGCATATGAATCGGCGAACACCCTGCTGCCGACCTGCCTCGCAGGAGTCAACTTCGTGCTGCACACGGCGGGCTGGCTCGAGGGCGGCCTTGCGATGGGCTACGAGAAGTTCGTGATCGATGCCGATCAGGCCGGCATGATGCACACGCTGCTCGCAGGCGTGGACCTGAGCGAGAACGGCCAGGCGCTGAGCGCCCTTCGCGAGGTTGGGCCCGGCAAGCACTTCCTCGGCTGCGCCCACACCCAGGCCAACTTCGAAGGCGCCTTCTACCGCTCGCCGCTCGCCGACAACAACAGCTTCGAGCAGTGGGAGGCCGAGGGCGCGCGCGACATGGCCAAGCGCGCCAACGCCTACTACAAGCAGATGCTCGCCTCCTACGAGCCCCCGCCGCTCGATCCGGCGGTGGACGAGGCGCTGCAGGACTACATGAACCGGCGTAAAGCGTCCTTTCCGGATTCCAACGTGTAGGGTTTTCCCTTCAGGGCCTCTGGCCGAGCCACGCGAGCGGGACCGAAATGTGAGACAGTTCTGATCGCGCATCCAAATGTGCGACCTCGCGCCCAGTCGTGCCCCAGTCTGCAATAGCAACATCCACCTGGGGACATACGGCGCGTAACTTTTAGCCGTGTGCGCACAGTAACTGTCTTACGAGCATCCGTTCCGGGCAACCCCAGTGGCGGGCCGCATCCGCCTCACATCGAGTCATCGTTCACAATGAAGGACGACTGCGCAGGCACAGGGCCGCCTTCCGCACGGGAGGGGACCGACGATGCGCGCGCCGCGTCGCGGCTCGACGATCGGATACAGGGCGATGCGCTTTTCTACCGCGCGCTGGTCGATTCGGCGCCCGACGCCAAGGTCGTTTCTGACCGGGACGGCCGGATCGTTCTGGTCAACGCACAAACCGAGAAGCTCTTCCAATACGAGCGCTCGGAGCTGCTCGGTGCATCGATCGAGATCCTGGTGCCCAAGCGCTTTCGCGGGCAGCACCCGCAGCACCGCTCGAGCTACCTGCGGGATCCTAAATTTCGCGCCATGGGCTCGGGCCTCGAGCTACAGGGTCGTCGCAAGGACGGCAGCGAGTTTCCCGTCGAGATCTCGCTGAGCCCTCTCAATACCGCCGCGGGGATGCTCGTCTCCGCCGCCATCCGGGACATCACCGATCGCAAGCTGGTCGAGGCGAAGTTCCGCGCGCTCCTGGAATCCGCGCCAGATGCCATGGTCATCGTGAACTCCGAGGGCCGCATCACACTCGTGAATGCCCAGACGGAGCGAATGTTCGGCTACGAGCGATCCGAGCTTCTCGGCCAGAGCGTCGAGATCCTGGTTCCATCGCGTTATCGCGAGCACCATCCGCAGCATCGAAAGCGCTACACCGATCACGCGCGAGTACGGGCAATGGGCTCCGGGCTGGAGTTGTTCGGCCGCCGCAAGGACGGCACCGAATTTCCCGTTGAGATCAGCTTGAGTCCGATCGAGACCCCGGAGGGCCGGGTGGTCTCGAGCGCCATTCGCGACATCTCGGATCGCAAGCGCTCAGCCGCCGCTTTGGCCGCCGCGAACAGGGAGCTCGAGTCGTTCAGCTACGCCGTGGCACACGATCTGCGCGCCCCCCTGCGCGGCATGAGCGGGTTCGCGAAGATCCTCGAGGACGACTATCGGGGTAAGCTCGATGCCGACGGCGAGGACTGCCTGCGGGAGATCCAGCTCAACGCCGAGCGCATGGCGCGGCTGATCGATGCGCTGCTGTCCCTCTCGCGCGTCACGCGAACGGACCTGAAGCCACGACGAGTCGATCTCTCCCAGCTCGCACGTTCCATCACGGCGGGGCTCGCAGCGGCCGAGCCGGACAGGAAGGTGCAGGTCGTCGTTCAGGATCAGGTCTTCGCAGATGCCGATCCGGATCTCGCCCGCCTGTTGCTCGACAATCTGCTGCAAAACGCGTGGAAATTCGTCTCCAAGAGCCCCGCGCCCCGCGTGGAATTCGGCGCGCGCGGTGAGGAGGGACCGACGACCTACTTCGTCCGCGATAACGGAGCGGGCTTCAACCCGGCCTTCGCGGCCAAGCTCTTCGTTCCGTTCCAGCGACTGCACTCGGTGGCTGAGTATCCGGGAACGGGCATCGGGCTCGCCACCGTCCAGCGAATCGTGCATCGGCACCACGGCAAGGTGTGGGCGCAAGGCGCCGTGCACCAAGGTGCGACCTTTTACTTCACGCTCGCGCCGGGCCAGAGGGCGCACCACGCACCCGAGCTGGATGAGGGAGTCCGCAGATGAGCAAGCACATCCTCCTGGTAGAGGACAATCCGACCGACGAGAAGCTCACGCTCCGCGCGTTTCGCCAGAGCGGGCTCGCCAACGACATCACCGTCGTCCGCGATGGCGCCGAGGCGCTCGATTACCTGTTCTGCGTCAACCATCACTCAACACGCGACTCGCGGGAGAACCCGGCTCTCGTACTCCTGGATCTGAGCCTGCCGAAGATCGACGGCCACGAAGTCCTCCGGCGCTTGCGGGCGGATGAGCGTACCAAGCTCATTCCGGTCGTGATCCTCACCTCCTCGAAGGAGGATGAGGATGTGGTTCGCAGCTACACCTTCGGGGCGAATGCGCACGTCCGCAAGCCGGTTGCGTTCGCAGAGTTTGCGGAAGCCGCCAGGACTCTCGGAATGTTCTGGCTGCTGCTCAACGAGCCCCCGCCGGCCCGCGGATCGGTCGCCCATCCATGAGCGCGCCGCTGCGCGCGCTTCTCGTCGAGGACTCCGAATCGGACGCCAAGCTGATCGAGCATGCCTTGCGCCGCTCGCTCGGCTCGGTCGAATGCCGGCGCGTGGAGGTTGCCGCGGGGGTCAAAGACGCGCTCGCGGGTGAGCCGTGGGACGTCATCATCTGCGACTGGTCGATGCCGGAGCTCAATGCCCCACAAGTGATCGAGATCCTGAACGAATCCGGCAAGGATATTCCCCTGGTCATCGTCTCGGGCACCGTCGGAGAGGAGGCCGCAGTGAAGGCCATGCGCGCCGGGGCGCGCGACTACGTGCTGAAGGAGAAGCTCGTCCGGCTGGCCCCGGTGGTCGAGCGCGAGGTTCGCGAGTCCAAGCAGCGTCAGGAGAGGCGCCACTCCGAGGAGGCATTGCGGATCAGCGAGGCGCGCTTCGCGCGGCTTGCCGAATCGGGCATCGTCGGCATCGTCGTCGCCGACGTCCACGGTAGCGTGTTCGAGGCCAATGACGCCTATCTCAAGCTCACCGGCTATACGCGCGAGGAGGTGCTCTCGGGCATGGCGGGCTGGCTGGAGATGACCCCGCCCGAGCTGCGACATCTGTCGGACAAGGCCGGCGAGTCACTGCGCAGATACGGAACGGCACCGAACTGGGAGACCGAGCTGATCCGCAAGGACGGCACGCGCGTGCCCGTGATGGTCGCGGTCGCAGTGCTGGATTTTCCGAAGACCATCGCGATCGTCATGGATCTCAGCGAGCGCAAGCAGGCCGAAGCGGCCCTGCGCCGCACTGAGGAGCAGCTGCGGCACATTCAGAAGATGGAAGCGATCGGCATCCTGGCCGGCGGCGTTGCGCACGACTTCAACAATATACTATCGATCATCCTCGGCTATTGCGGCATGTTGATGGAGCAGCTCGAGCCGAGCGACCCGATGCGAGCGGACATCGCCGAGATCAACAGCGCGGGTGAGCGCGCCGCCGCGCTCACCCGCAGACTCCTGGCCTTCAGTCGCCAGCAGGTGATCGAGACCACGATCCTCGACCTCAATGAGGTGATTGCGAGTCTGGACAGCATGCTGCGGCGGCTGATCCGCGCAGACATCAAGCTGATCGTGCGGCCCACACCGGACCTGGGCCACTGCAAGGCGGATGCCGGGCAGATCGAGCAGATCCTGATGAATCTCACGGTCAATGCGATCGATGCCATGCCGGAAGGCGGCTCGCTCGCCATCGAGACCGCAAATGCAGACCTCGAGGACGACTACGTCGTGTCGCATGCCGGCATGAAGCCCGGACGATACGTGATGCTCGCCGTGAGCGACACCGGCATTGGCATGAGCCCGCAGACTCAGGCGCGGATCTTCGAGCCGTTCTTCACCACGAAGGCAAAAGGTAAAGGCACCGGACTGGGCCTCGCCACCGTGTTCGGCATCGTGCAGCAGGCCGGCGGTGTGATCCAGGTCTACAGCGAGGTTGGACATGGAACGACCTTCAAGATCTACCTGCCTCGCTGTGATGAGGTCCCCGCGGGCGATGCTGCGACGGCCGTTCCGAACATCTCGCGCGGCGAGGAAACGATCCTCGTGGTCGAGGACGAAGACGCGCTGCGAAGAGTGACGACCGGCATTCTGCTGCGCAGTGGATACCACGTGCTCGAAGCGCACAATGGCGAGGAGGCCTTGCAGATCCTCGAGAGTCATCCGGCTTCGGTCGGCTTGTTGCTGACGGACGTGGTCATGCCACGGATGAACGGCCGGCAACTGGCCGAGCGCGCCTGCGCGCGACACCCGAGCATCCGCGTGCTCTACATGTCCGGCTACACGGATGGAATCCTGGTCGGGGAGCTTGCCGCCGGTGCCGGTCTGCTGCAAAAGCCGTTCACCCCAGCGGTCCTGACGAAGAAGGTCCGCGACGCGCTGGACTCGACTGGCGGCGCAGCTGCGCCAGGCATCGCCCGCGAGGCCGCTCATGAGTGAAGACGTCGCGGCGCTGCGCGCGATGCTGGTCGATGACGACCCGCACATCCTGAAGCTGCTCGCCCGCATGTTGAGCAAGCTCCACCTCACGCAGGTGGTGGCGTGCGAAAGCGGCGCCCAGGCCCTCGAGAGTATCGCAACGGACAGCGCTGCGGTCGATCTGATCTTCCTCGACCTCAACATGCCCGGGATGGATGGCGTGCAGTTCATCCGCCGGCTCGCCGAGCACCACTTCAAGGGCGGCGTCGTCCTGGTGAGCGGCGAGGACGGCCGGATGCTCGACGGGGTCGAGCGGCTTCTGCAGGCGCATCACCTGCGCTGCCTCGGGCATCTACACAAGCCCGTGCGGCTCGAGCACCTCGACTCACTCCTGAGCGGCCTCGCCCTGGAAGGAGGCACCGGGCGGTTCGCTCGACCGCCGCGCCCCGATCTGGACGCCGATGAGCTGCGCCAGGCCATCGCGCAGCGCCAGATCGTGAATCACTATCAGCCCATGGTCTCGTTCGCGGGCGGCCAGCTGGTGGGCGTGGAGGCTCTCGTGCGCCTTCAACCCCCTTCCGGCCCCCTGATCTATCCGGACCGTTTCATCCACGCGGCCGAGGAATATGGTCTCGTCGGCGAGCTCACCCGCGCGGTCCTGCAGGCTGCCGTGAGCCAGGCTCGGCAGTGGCGCGATGCTGGCTTCAAGACCCGGATCTCGGTGAATGTCTCGATGAACGATCTGCTCTCGCTCGACTTTCCGGATGTCGCGGCGGAGCTCGCGACGGCAGCCGGGGTCGGGCCCTCCACGTTGACCTTCGAGGTGACGGAAAGTCGCGTGATGCAGCAGGCCCCCACCGTGCTCGATGTGCTGAATCGCTTGCGGCTGAAGCGCTTTCGCCTGGCGATCGACGACTTCGGGACCGGACACTCCTCGCTTGCGCAGCTGCGCGACCTGCCTTTCGATGAGCTCAAGATCGATCGCGGATTCGTGCACGGGGCATCGAGCAACCCGACGTTGCGCGCCATCTGCACTGCAAGCCTGAGGATGGCCCAGCAGCTCGATATGGAGTCGGTCGCCGAGGGCATCGAGAAGGTCGAGGACATGGAGCTCTTGAGCGCGCTGGGATGCGACACCGCGCAGGGCTACCTGATCGGCCGTCCGATGCCGGCCGCGCAGATTCTGGACTGGTGGCGCGGCTGGGGCGCCGGTCACCCGGCACACGCCCCCGGCTCGGCGTAGCGAGCCGCACAACCGCGCCTCGGCCGAGCCTCAGCCGCGCCCTCGCCGTCCCGCCGCCCGTCGCCGCCGCAGCGACTCCTCGCCACCCGCACCGGCGCGAGGGGCCGGCAGCTCCACGACCCTGCGCAGATTCGGATACGCGGCGGTCTTGTGGGGAATCGCCATCGCCTCGACGAAATGCTGCTGGAACCGCGGCTCGAGCGCGGTCTCGATCTTCTCCACTCTGCGCACCAGCTCCTCGATCGTGCGCCGCGCGCTCGCATCCAGCAGCGCGATACGCGCACCGGTGCCGGCCGCATTGCCGGCGGCGCCGACCTTGGCCAGGTCGCAGTCGGGAATCATCCCGAGCACCATCGCGTACTTCACGTCGATGTGGCTGCCGAAGGCGCCGGCAAGCCGGATCCGATCCACCCGCTCGACGCCGAGGTGCTCCATGAGCAGCCGGATTCCCGCGTGCAGCGCAGCCTTCGCGAGCTGGATGGCCCGCACATCATTCTGCGTGATGCCGAGCGGCACCTCGCCCCGGTGCAACACGTACGCGAACGTGCGGCCATTCGGCACGATGCGATCGGAGCGCTCGCGCAGCGTCCCATCGATCACGCCGTCCTGATTGAGGATCCCGGCGAGGTACATCTCCGCGATCACCTCGATGATGCCCGAGCCGCAGACACCGGTGACACCGCTGTGTGCCGTGCGAGCCGTGAACTCCGCGTGATCGGACCACAGCTCGCTGCCGATCACCTTGAAGCGCGGCTCGAGCGTCACGGGATCGATCCGTACGCGCTCGATCGCACCCGGCGCGGCACGTTGCCCGCAGCTCACTTGCGCACCCTCGAACGCAGGGCCCGTGGGGCTCGAGCACGCGAGCAACCGATGGCGGTTGCCCAGCACGATCTCGGCATTCGTGCCCACGTCGACCAGCAGCGTGAGCTCCTCTCCCAGATCCGGCCGTTCCGCAAGGATGACGCCGGCGCAGTCGGCGCCCACGTGGCCGGCAATGCACGGCAGCGCATAGACCCGTGCGTTCGGGTGGATGGCGATGCCAAGCTCCCGCGCCGGGATCGTCACGGATTGATCCACGGCGAGCGCGAACGGTGCGCCACCGAGCTCCACCGGATCGATCCCCAGCACGAGGTGATGCATGATCGGGTTGCCGACCAGCGTCATCTCGAGGATGTCCTCGCGCGCGATCCCCGCTCGCTCGGCGACCTGCCCGGCGAGAGCGCTCAGCGCCTCGCGCACGGCACCGGTCAGCTGCCCCGCCCCGCCGGGGTTCATCATCGCGTAGGAGACGCGGCTCATCAGATCCTCGCCGAAGCGGATCTGCGGATTCATCATTCCGCTCGAGGCGAGCACCTCACCGGTCGCAAGATCACACAGGTGAGCGGCGATGGTCGTCGAGCCCACATCCACCGCAAGCCCGCAGGCGCGCTCGTGGAATCCGGGCCACACCGCGATCACGCGCTCCCCGGCGCGCACGGCGGCGGTCACCTGCCACGCACCGGCCCTGAGCGCCGACTGCAGTCCCGGCAGCACGCCGGGATCGCAGGTGAGCCCGCTCAGCTGCCATTCGTGCTCGAGCGCTGCGACCAGGCGGCGCAGATCTCCGGAGGGGTTGTGCATGTCCGGCTGCTCGACCTCCACCTCGTGCAGGCGCACGAGGGGATCGAGCGTGATGTCGCGTGCGTCGGCCTCCTTGCGCACGACCTGGCGATGAACCTGGCTGCTTGCAGGAACATCGACCACCAGATCGCCCAGCACCTGCGTCGAGCAGGACAGGCGGTGGCCGGGGGGCAGCGAGCGGCGCGCCGCGAAGCGCTCCTCGGCCGCAGATACCGCTGAGACATTCTCCGCGCTCGACTGCACGCCGTGCTTGGCGAACTCGCCCTGCATGACGAGCACCTGGCAGCGGCCGCAGATTCCGCGACCGCCGCAGACGGAGTCCACATCCACGCCGAGCGCGCGCGCAGCACTGAGCAGCGGCGTCCCGAGCGCGAAGCGGCCGCGCTTGCCCGAGGGCGTGAAGACGACGAGCGCGTCAGCCGGCACGGCGGCGGTGCCCACCCTCGCGTCTGCCGCGTGTGGCGCCCTCGCCCGCCCCGGCGACCGGGGCCTCGCGGAACGCGCGAATCCAGCGTGCGCAGTCCGGATCGTGGCCCATCATCACATCCGCCGCCATGCACGCCTTGCGCACCTCCAGGTGCAGCGGATTGGCGATCGCGGAGGTCATGCCGCTGCCGATCGCCATGGTGAGAAACGTGCTCGTGATGCCCTCGCGCTGCGGGAGGCCGAAGCTCACGTTCGATGCGCCGCAGGTCGTGTTGACCTTGAGCTCCGAGCGCAGCCGGCGCACCAGATGCATGACCTGAACACCCGCGCGGTTGATCGCGCCGATCGGCATCACGAGCGGATCGACCACGATGTCGGCGGCGGGGATGCCGTGATCGGCCGCGCGCTGCACGATCTTCTTCGCCACCTCGAAGCGCACGTCGGGATCCTCGGAGATACCCGTCTCGTCGTTGGAGATCGCAACCACCGCGGCGCCGTACTTCTTGACGAGCGGCAGCACCTTCTCGAGCCTCTCCTCCTCGCCCGTGACCGAATTGACGAGCGGCTTGCCCTTGTACACGGCCAGACCCGCCTCGAGCGCAGCGACGATCGAGGAATCGATCGACAGCGGCACGTCCGTGATCGACTGAACCAGCTGGATGGCCTTGGCGAGGATCGCCGGCTCGTCCGCAAGCGGGATGCCCGCGTTCACATCGAGCATCTGGGCGCCGGCTGCGACCTGCGCGAGCGCATCGGCCTCCACGCGCGTGAAATCGCCCGCGGCCATCTCCGCCGCAAGAATCTTGCGACCCGTCGGGTTGATGCGCTCGCCGATGATCACGAAGGGCCGATCGAACCCAATGACGACGGTCTTGGTCGCCGAGCTCACCACTGTGTCAGTCATCGATCCTCCGCTTGCGTATCGGGCGCCACACCCTTGTTGCGTATCATCTGCTCGAGGTCCGCGTCGCTGTAGCGCGCTTCGATTCGCGCGGCCTCCGCCTGCGCCTCTCCCACCAGATCCTCACCGCACGTGCGCGGGGAGCTACGTTCCCAGTCGGCGAGATAGGCGCTCGAGCTTCCCTTCCCCGCACGCATTGCAGCCCGATCGATCGCCTCCTGAAAGCGCGCGGACAGCTGCACCTTGGCGGTCTCTCGACCGCGCTTGACGATGACCTGCGCGGGAATGCTGCGCCAGGAGATGATGGTCAGAGCGGCCATCGGCGCTCGTGGACGACCGCGAGCGTGCGGCCGAGGTCACCGTACCCCGTGAAGCGGTGGTGGAACTCGAGTCCGAGGGAGTCGGCAATCGCTCGCGCGCGCTCGCGGGCGCCATCCCGATCGGCCTGCGCCAGATACACGAGACGTCGATAGTTGCGGAAGTACTCCGCGGCAAGCTCCGGATGCCGATCCAGGCCCAGGCCGCGCCTGACCAGGCGATCGAAGTGCCGCAGCAGGAAATCGGTGAGATAGAAGGTCCCGGGCTCGGCATCGGACAGCTCGGCGAACACCCGAGCGGTCGCGAACGCCTCGTAGCAATGAGCGCCCGGCAGGCGCTCGATGCCGTAGCGCTTCAGGACGGCATCGAGCAGTCCTCCCGTGCCGCAGTCACCGTAGGCGACGAAGATCTCGCGATAGCGCCCGCGGTGCTCGAGGATCTGCGCCTCGACCGCGCCGGGAATGCGCTGCGGATGGTTGTGAAGCTCCGGCGGCAGGCACTTCACCTCGAAGGCGCTCCAGCCATTCGCCCGGCGCAGCTCGGCGATCTCGTGGGCCAGGGCGCCGCACGCGATGACGAGAATCTCACGCATGCGCGGCGGCGCGGCGCGCGCTCAGCAGACTCTTGGCCGTCTCCACCGCAATCGCAGCGTCGCGACAATACGCGTCGGCCCCGACCGCCTTGCCAAACTCCTCGTTGAGCGGGGCACCGCCGACGAGCACGATGTAGTCGTCGCGAATGCCCTTCTCCTTGAGAGTGTCGATCACCACTTTCATGTAGGGCATCGTCGTCGTGAGAAGCGCCGACATGCCGAGGATGTCGGGCTTGTGGCGCTCGAGGGCCTCGAGATACTTCTCGACGGGATTGTTGATGCCGAGGTCGATCACCTCGAACCCTGCGCCCTCGAGCATCATGGACACCAGATTCTTGCCGATGTCGTGGATGTCCCCCTTGACGGTGCCGATGACGATCTTGCCGATCGGCTCGACGCCGGTCTCCGCGAGCAGCGGGCGCAGGATCTCCATGCCGCCCTTCATCGCATTCGCGGCGAGCAGCACTTCGGGGACGAACAGGATGCCATCGCGAAAGTCGATGCCGACGATGCGCATGCCCTCGACCAGGGCCTCGTTCAGCACCCTCTCCGCGTTCCAGCCCCGCTCGAGGAAGATCCGGGTGGCCTCCTCCACTTCGCTCTTGAGGCCGTTATACAGGTCATCGTGGACCTGCTCGGTGAGCTCCTGGTCGTTCAGATCACGCAGATCGAACGCCTCGGACGAAGCCTCTTCAGTGACCGTCTCCGTCATCCGCTACTCTCCGGACAGGGGCCCGGACCATGGTATGTGGGGGCCCTCGAGGAGACTATCCGCTTCGCGACGAGGGGATGTCCAATCACGACATGGGAAGGTTGAATTACGTCAAACCACCCCGGCACGCGAGTGCGCGGCCCCGGATGCCGCCTGCCGCTCGGCGCTCGGGGGACACCCGAAGTGCGCCCGGTAGCACTTGGAGAAGTGGTGCGAGGAGCGAAACCCGCAGGCGGTGGCGATATCGAGGATGGGCATCGAGGTCTGCAGCAAGAGCTCCCGCGCACGCTTGAGGCGCGCCTGCAGGTAATACTTCTTCGGCGCACTCCCGAGATGGCGCTTGAAGAGGCGCTCGATCTGGCGGCGCGAGAGACCCGCGGCGGAGGCAATCGCATCGAGCGAGAGCGGCTCCTCGATGTGCTGGTCCATGAGCTGCGCCACCTCGATGAGACTGGCGTGGCTTGCGCCCACTTGGGCTCTCAAGGGCACGTACTGGCGGTCCCGCGCATCCCGGATGCGATCGACGATGAACTGCTCGGAGATCAGCTGCGAGGTCCGCGGCCCGAGCTTCTCGCGCACCAGCGTCAGCATGAGATCGAGCGGGGCGATTCCGCCCGAGCACGTGTAGCGATCGCGGTCGATGGTGAAGAGCTGATCGCGGATGTGCACCCGCGGGAACTCCTCGCGCAGCGCCGAGAGGTTCTCCCAGTGAATCGTCGCGCGGTAATCCTCGAGGAGTCCGGCCTTGGCGAGCGCATAGCCGCCCGTGCACAGCGCACCCAGCGCGACGCGCCGCTCGCCCGCGCGGCGCAGCGCCGCGACGATCGGCGGGGTCACCGAGGCACGCACGTCCACCCCGCCGCACACGAAGAGGATGTCCAGGCGCGCGAGGCTCTCCAGCGCCACCGTCGGAGAGAGCGTGAGCCCGTTGCTCGCGATCGCCGGCTCGCCGCCCAGGGTTGTGATCGACCACTCGTAGGGCTTCTGACCGGTGACGATGTTGGCCATGCGCAGCGGCTCCACCGCGTTCACCAAGGCGATCATCGAGTAGTTCGCCAGGGTGAGGAACGCGTAGCGCGAGGTGCGCAGTACGGGGCCCGAGGCCATCAGAGCTTCGAGGTGTACTCCCGCTGGATCGGCTTGATGCGCTTGTGCGTGCCGAAGAAGGCATGCTTGGACATATCCGCGGAGTACTTGCTCGCCTCGGGATGCCGCCCGACGCTTTCGGCCAGCGCGCGGATGTGATGGGGTCCGGCCCCGCAACACACCCCCAGGTAGTGAACGCCTAGAGCGAATGCCTCGCGACCGAACTCGAAGATCTCATCGCGCGTGCAGAGGAATGGATCCAGTCCGACCGGGAAGGCGCGAGCGTGCCCATGATGAGGATCCGTGAGCGACATGAAGCTCGGCTCCTTGCGCGTGGTGCGGTAGGGAACGGGCAGCGCGGCGACGTGGCACTTCACGGCCTTGCGGATCTGCCGGATGAACGGCATGAGCGTCGCGGGCCCGCGGTGGCAGTTGATCCCGACCACGTCGGCACCTGCATCCTCCAGACGCTTGCAGGTCTCCACCGGCGACCAGCCCTCGCGCGTGGGAACATCCTTGTGGATGGCGTAGGTCACGACCGCCGGCACCTTCGAGTACTTGCGGATGGCCTCGAGCGCCATGAGCGCCTCTGCGCCCCACGAGAAGGTCTCGGCGACGATGAAGTCCACGCCCGCATCGGCCGCCCAGCCGACCTGCTCGGCAAAGATTCGCTCGACCGCTTTGATCGAGGCCTGGTCCGCCGGATCGTAGATGTTGGTGTTGCAGATATCCCCGGCGAAGAGCGTTCCGGTGCGCCGTGCGACCGACTTGGCGATCTTGAGCGCCGCGCGGTTCATCGGCTCGAGATCCTTCTCGCGGCCGATCACGCGCAGCTTCTCGCGATGCACATAGTAGGTGAGCGCCTGCGTCACATCCGAGCCTGCATGCACGAAGTCGAGGTGCAGCTGCTCGACCACCTCGGGATGCTCCAGGATCACCTCGGGCACGAATGCGCCCGCCTGCAGATATCCCCGGCGCTCGAGCTCGAAGACATAGCCTTCGGCGCAGATCACGGCACCGGCATCGAGTCGTGCCAGCAGATCGCGCTGGATCTTGGCGCTCGAGGCGCCGGCGCCAGGCGCGCGCTTCGCGGGAGTCTTTGCGCTACGTGCGGAACTAGTGGTCGTCATGGTGTGAGCTCCAGGCTCTCTCTATTGGAATGTGTGCGGCGATCGGATCAGGCTCGCATACGCGCACCGCTTGCATCGACAGGCGGTGCAGGGAGCCTGCGGGCGGCACAGCGCTCGCCGATGATCTCGATCTCGAAGCCGTGGTCTGCTGCGGCAAGCTCGGCCGGAATATAGCCGAGCGCGATGGAGATCTGCGCGGTGTGGCCATAGCCGCCGGAGGTGACCCATCCGACCACCCGTCCGTCGTGCCAGATGGGCTCGTCGCCGCCGGCATCGGCATCGCGCGCATCGACCGCGAAGGCGACCAGGCGCAGCTTGCCACCGCTTGCGCGCTCCTCGAGTGCGGCTGCCCGGCCGATGAAATCGGCCTTGCTCCAGTCGACGAAGCGCGTGAGTCCCGCCTCGCAAGCACCGTAGATCGGGCGGTACTCGCGCGCCCAGGTCCCGAAGCACTTCTCCAGGCGCAGGCTGTTCAGCGCGCGGCCGCCGAAGTGCTCGAGCCCGAACTGGCGTCCAGCTGCGGTGAGCAGCTCATAGAGCGTGCGCTGATACTCGCTCGTGACCCAGATCTCGTAGCCAAGCTCTCCGGTGAAGGAGAGCCGGCCGACCAGAGCCGGGACCATCCCCACGTCCATGCGCCGGAACGAGAGGAATGGAAAGCTCGGCGTTGCGAGGTCCTCGCGCACGAGGCTCTGCAAGAGCGCCCGGGAGCTCGGGCCCGCGACCGTCAGGCCGAAGTACTGCATCGCGCACGGCCGCACCGTGACCCCCGATGCAGGCAGATGCTTCTCGAACCACCGCACATAGTAGTTCTCGGCTGCATACGTGCCGATGAGGAACACCCGATCCTCGGCAAGCCGGCACATGGTGAAGTCGCCGATGAGCCTGCCTCGTTCATTCAGCATCGGCGTGAGCGCGATGCGGCCCACCGCGGGTACTCGGTTGGCCATCATCCGGCCGAGCCACTCGGCAGCGCCCGCGCCTGAGATCTCGAACTTGCCGTAGTTGGAGGTCTCACAAAGGCCCACCGCGGTGCGCACGGCACGGCACTCGGCACCGACGGGCTCGTGGGCATTGGAGCGATGGAAGGAGATGGTCTCGGTGGCAGGCGTCCCGCGTGGTGCGAACCACAGCGGATGCTCGAGCCCACAGTATTCGCCGAAGACCGCGTTCTCCGCGCGCAGACGCTCGTAGATCGGCGTGGTGGCAAGCGGACGCGCAGCCTCGAGCTCCTCGTTCGGAAAGCGTATCCGAAAGCGTCGCGAGTAGTTCTCGCGCACTTTGGCGTTGGTGTAGCCTTGCGTCGCCCAGCCTCCGTAGCGCGCGACGTCCATGCCCCAGATATCCGCGCCCGGGTCTTCCTCCACCATCCACTGAGCCAGCGTGAGCCCCACTCCGCCGCCCTGACTGAAGCCCGCCATGACTCCGCAGGCGACCCAGAAGTTGCGCAAACCGGGAACCGGCCCAACCAGCGGATTGCCGTCCGGCGCAAAGGTGAACGGACCGTTCACGATCTTGCGGATACCGGCGCGCCCGAGCGCCGGAAAGTGCTCGAAGGCCACCTCCAGACTCGATGCGATCCGCTCCAGGTCGTTGGGCAACAGATCCTGCCCGAAGTCCCACGGTGTCACACGCTCGCTCCAGGGAACACCTGCGCGCTCGTACGTGCCCAGGAGCATTCCGCCGCGCTCCTGACGCGAGTAGATCTCACCCTCGAAGTCGATGCACATGAGCTGCTCGGGGCCTGCGGCGAGCTCGGGCAAGTCCTCCGTGACGAAGTATTGATGCTCCATGGCCAGAACGGGCAGCTCGAGACCGACCATGCGGCCGACCTCGCGCGCCCACAGGCCGCCGGCGTTGACGACGTGCTCGGCACGCACGCTGCCGTGCTCGGTGATCACGTCCCACGAGCCATCGGGACGTGGCTTCAAGTCGGTGACACGGTTGCGCCGCACGATCTCGGCACCCCCCATCTGCGCCGCCTTGGCATACGCATGTGTGACACCGTACGGATCGACGTGGCCCTCCATGGGATCGTAGAGCGCCCCCGTGAAGTACTTCTTCTCCATGAGCGGATAGCGCCGGGCCGCCTCGTCCGCAGAGAGCATCTCGAGGTCCATGCCGAGATAGCGGCCGCGCGCCTGTGCCATCTTGAGCCAGTCGAGTCGATCACGCGTGCCGGCAAGCATGAGGCCGCCCGTGAGGTGCAGCCCGCACGACAGGCCCGTCACGCGCTCGAGCTCCTGGTACAGCCGGATGGTGTACTGCTGGAGCCGCGCGACGTTTGGATCGCCGTTGAGGGTGTGCATCCCACCCGCGGCGTGCCAGGTCGAGCCGGAGGTGAGCTCGGCGCGCTCGATCAGAAGCACATCGCTCCAGCCGGCCTTCGTCAGGTGATACAGGACGCTCGCACCGACGACGCCACCCCCGATCACCACCACGCGCGCGTGAGACTTCATGCAACCTCAATCAATGGGCGGCCAGTCATTCATTCGAGACGGCGAGCCGCACGCGGGGCCCCTCCGCGGCGGGGCGCCGGCCGAAGCGCTCGATGAGCCACGAGCGGAACATCGCGATGGCCGTGTCGCTCAAGTCCTCCGGGTGGGTGACGAGGTAGTAGCCATAACCGTTGGCGAGGGTCAGGTCGAACGGGCTCACGAGCCGGCCGGTCTTCAGCTCCTCGGTGAACAGGGTTGGATCAAGAAGCGCAAGCCCCTCGCCGCTCAGGATGTACTCCACGGCAAGCACCGCGGTATCGAAGACGATCCCGCGCTCCACCTCCACGGCGGCAAGTCCCGCCTGGCGCGCGAACTCGCTCCAGACATGGTGGCGCGGGAGGCTCCCGATGCGCACGTGCACCAGCTCGTTCGACCGGATGAACTCGGCGAGGCTCTGGTCGGCACCTCGGGCGGCCACATCCGGGTGACACAGGATGTTCGGACGCTCGAGCCAGAGCAGGTCCGTGACGAGGTCGGTCACCATCGGGGTGGAATAGGTGACGGCCACGTCGGCATCCGCGAGCGGCGCATCGACGGCGGCGGGACTCACGAGGTCGATCTCCACCTCGGAGTTGGTCTGCCGGAACTCACGCAGCAAGGGCACCGCGAGACGCACGGCAAAGCTCGGTGGCATGCGCACTCGCAGAACGCGCGTGGCCGGTGTAGCCTCGTTGCGGACGGAATCGAGGGCGTGCTCCAGGCGATCGAAGGACTTGCCGATCGCAACGAGCAGGTAGTGGCCGGCCTTGGTGAGCACCAGGGCGTGGGGCCGGCGCTCGAAGAGCTGACACCCGAGCAAGCTCTCGAGCGCGATGACGTGTCGCGACAGCGCGCTCTGGGAGATGAGCAGGCTGCTTGCGGCGGCGGTGAAGGAGCCGTGCTTGGCTACCCCCTCGAATGCGCGCAGTGCATTGAGCGGCAGCCAGCGTCGGCCGATCGATCTAGCCATGGGTCAAGACTCCTGCGAAACGGGCCGCCGGCACAATGCCTTTTTTCGATACGGGTATTCATTTTCTAGTTTGTGAACCGGGAGCCGACTGTGGAAGTCTCGTCCAAGGACCCTATGCCCGCAACTACCGGCAAACGCGATCGCGAGTACTGGGCGCGACTCGCCGCCACCCTGCGCCCGGAGGGGCGCGCGATCATCGACGGGCGGCGGGTTGCCGCCCGCGACGGGCGCACCTTCGACGACAAGAGCCCGATCGATGGGCGGGTCATCTGTCAAGTGGCGCGCGGCGGGACCGCCGATATCGACGCCGCCGTGGCCTCGGCGCGCGCCGCCTTCGAGCGGGGCGTCTGGCGCCGCACACCGCCACGGGAGCGCAAGCGCGTTCTGCTGCGCTTTGCCGAGCTGATCAGCGCCGACCTCGACCATCTGGCACTGCTCGAGACCCTCGATGTCGGCAAGCCGATCGTCAACTCCGTCGAAGTCGACGTGAACCGCTGCGCGGAGTGCATCGCCTACTACGCCGAGTTCGCCGACAAGCTCTTCGATGAGGTAGCCCCCACCGGCCCGGATGATCTGGCGCTCGTGCGGCGTGAGCCCCTCGGCGTGATCGGCGGAATCGTGCCGTGGAATTACCCGCTCATCATCAGCGCCTGGAAGCTCGGACCGGCGCTCGTTGCGGGCAACTCCGTGGTGCTCAAGCCCGCAGAGCAGTCCCCGCTCAGCGCCATCCGCCTGGCGGAGCTCGCGCTCGATGCCGGCTTACCCCCGGGCGTGCTCAATGTGGTTCCCGGCTTCGGCGAGGAGGCCGGCAGGCCGCTCGCGCTGCATGGCGATGTGGACATGGTGAGCTTCACGGGCTCAACCGAGGTCGGCCGCTTCATGCTGCGCTATGCCGGAGAGTCGAACCTCAAGCGGGTCGCGCTCGAGCTGGGCGGGAAAACACCGCACGTCGTGATGCGGGACGCCGACCTTGCGGCCGCTGCCTACGACATCGCCTGGGGCATCTACTACAACTCCGGGGAGACCTGCCACGCGGGCTCCCGGGTGATCGTGCATCCGCAAGTGCGTGAGCCCTTGCTCGAGGCCATCGCGCAGGTCGCCTCCACCATCACGCTCGGCGACCCGCTCGATCCGGCCACTCAGATGGGGGCGCTGATCGACGAGGGTCACATGCGGCGCGTGCTCGGATACATTCAAAGCGGCACGGCCGCGGGCGCCCGGGTGACGCTCGGCGGGAAGCGCGCACGGGAGCACACGGGCGGCTACTACGTCGAGGCCACGGTGCTCGATGAGGTGCGCCCGGAGATGCGCGTGGCGCGCGAGGAGATCTTCGGTCCGGTGCTCGCCGTGACGGCGGTGGAGGACGAGTCCGAGGCGCTGCACATCGCAAACGACAGCGTCTATGGGCTGGCCGCGGCCATCTGGACCCGGGACATGAACGTTGCGCATCGGCTCTCCCAAGCGCTCAAGGCCGGCACGGTCTGGGTGAACTCCTTCGATCGCTCGAACATGGCGACCCCGTTCGGAGGCTTCAAGCAGTCCGGGTTCGGGCGCGACCGCTCCCCGCATGCGATCGACAAATACACGGATCTGAAGACGATCTGGACCGCGTACCGGTGATGGGGCGACCCGGGGAGTACGACTACGTCATCGTCGGGGCGGGCTCGGCGGGCTGCATTCTCGCCAACCGCCTCACGGCAAGCGGACGGCTGAGCGTCCTGCTGCTCGAGGCCGGCGGCTCCGACCGTCATCCTTTGATTCAGGTCCCGATCGGCTACGGGCGTACCTTCAACGATCCGCGCTTCAACTGGATGTACGCCTCGGAACCGGACCCGACGCTTGCGAACCTCAGCGCGTTCTGGCCGCGCGGCAAGGTGCTCGGTGGATCGAGCTCCATCAATGCCATGGTGTATGTGCGCGGGCAGCCCGGGGATTTCGACGACTGGGCCGCAGCGGGTAATCCCGGATGGGCGTGGAAGGACGTGCTGCCTTACTTCAAGAAGCTCGAGGATCACCCCTGGGGCGCCTCCGAGTTTCACGGAGCAGGCGGTCCGGTCCGGGTGAGCGACCAGGCGGACAAGGTGCACCCCATCTGCAACCTGTTCGTGACCAGCTGCGAGGCGGTTGGCATTCAACGCACGCGCGATTTCAACGGCCCGCAGAGCGAAGGGGCGGGAACGTGGCAGGTCACCATTCGCGACGGGGTTCGCGTCTCCACGTCGAACGCCTACCTGCGCCCGGCTCTGCGACGCGCGAATCTCGCCGTCACCACGCACGCGCACGTCACCCGGGTGCTGTTCAACGGCTCACGCGCAACCGGTGTCGAGCTCCTGCGGGGCAACGCGCGCCACACGGTCCACGCGCGCCGCGAGGTGATCCTCAGCGCCGGCGGGATCAACTCCCCTCAACTGCTCGAGCTCTCGGGGGTGGGCGATCGGCAGGTTCTCGCCCCGCTCGGTGTTCCCGTAGTCGCCGAGCTGCCTTCCGTGGGGCGCGGCCTGCAGGATCACCTGGCCGTCAACTATTACTATCGCTCGCGAGTACCCACGCTCAACGACGAGCTCGCGCCGTTCTTCGGCAAGCTCAAGGCCGCCGTGCGCTACATCCTCACGCGCGGCGGCCCGCTTGCGATGAGCGTCAATCAGGCAGGCGCCTTTGTCCGCGCCGGCGCGGACGCGCAGGCGCAGCAGCGTCTTGCGCGACCGAACTTGCACATCTATTTCAATCCGGCGAGCTACAGCACCACGACGCTCGGCTCGCGGCGGCGATTGCTCAATCCGGATCCCTACTCGGGCTTTCTCATGTCCTTCAACACCTGCCGCCCTTCGAGCCGCGGGACCGTGCACATCCGCTCCGCCGATCCGCTCACGACGCCTTCAATCCAGCCGAGCGCGCTCTCGAGCGAGGAGGACGTCGCGGATGTTTGCGTGGGCGCACGACTGTTGCGCCGGATCGCAGCCGCCCGGCCGCTGGCGGACATCACGGAATCGGAGACTCTACCGGGCCCGTCGGTTCAATCGGACGCGGATATTCTCGAGGACTTTCGCAAGCGCGCCGGGTCGGTGTTTCACGCCTGCGGAACCTGCGCGATGGGTCCGGATGGCACGCGCTCCGTGGTGGATGCGCGCTTGAGGGTGCACGGCTTGAGCGGGCTGCGGGTGGTGGACGCATCGGTGTTCCCCAACCTCACCTCGGGCAACACCAACGCCCCCGTCATGATGCTCGCCGAGAAGGCGGCCGATCTGATCCTCGAGGACAGCGCGCCCTGAGGCAGAGGCCTTCCGGGGCCTAAGCCGGCCGGTCTCCCGTCTCGAGGTGCAAGCGCGTCCCCGTGTACGGATGCTGCCGCATGACCTCCTCGTTGAGCTCCACGCCGAGCCCCGGCTCCGTAGGCGGCAAAATGTATCCGTCCTGCCAGTGGATGGGCTTCACGAGCAGATCGGCATGGAAGCCTTGCCAGCGCTCGATGCCCTCCTGAATCAGGAAATTCGGGCTGCAGGTGCCGAGCTGAATGCTTGCGGCGCCCACCACCGGCCCGCAATACAGGTGCGGGGCGATCTGCACGTGATGCACCTCGGCCATCCCGGCAATCTTCTTCGCCTCGAGCAGGCCGCCTACCCTGCCCACGTTCATCTGCAGAATGGCGGCAGCGCCCGCAGCGAGCAGATGCGCAAAGTCGTACTTCGTCGCAAGGCGCTCGCCGGTGGCGATGGGAATGCGAGTGGCCCGCGCGACCTTGGCCATCTCCTCCGGCGCATCGGGGGGTACGGGCTCCTCGAGCCAGAGCGGATCCCACGGCTCGATCCGCCGCGCCAGGCGCACCGCCCCGGCGGCCGTCATCTGGCCGTGTGTGCCGACGAGAAGGTCGGCGCTCGAGCCCACAGCCTCACGCACGCGGCGTACGAACCGCTCGGCCAGGTCGAGCGCCTCGAGCGAGAGCTGCCGCCCATCGAAGGCCGTGTAGCGCATCACGGGATCGAACTTGATCGCCGTGAACCCCTGCTTCACGTACTCCGCGGCACGCTCGGCGGAGAGGTCCGGGTCCCGATACACATCGACGCTGTCCGAAGGACGCGCATAGATATAGGTGTAGGAGCGCAGCCTCTCGTGCACCCGTCCGCCCAGGAGCTTGTAGATCGGTTGACCCGCCTCCTTGCCGATGATGTCCCAGCAGGCCATCTCGAGCGCGCTCAGCACGCCCATCATGGCCAGATCGGGATGCCCCGTGTAGCCGGCCGAATACACGCGGCGCCACAGCAACTCGATATCGTGAGGATCCTGGCCGTGCAGATACCGAGCGAAGACGTCCTCGATCATCCGCGCGACCAGATGCGGCTCGAAGGGCAAGCTGTAGGCTTCGCCGACGCCACTCACGTTGCCATCCGTCGTGAGCTTCACGAACACGAAGTACTGTCCTCCGTAGTGCGGAGGAGGATTGCCCACGACGAACGTGCGGATGTCGGAGAGCTTCATCAGACCGGCACTCCCGTCGCACGCTCCTGATCGGCCGGCAGATTGCGGATCGCCAGAAAGAAGTGCGCAGTGGCCCAGAATCCGGCCGGTGCAAGGCACAGCATCGCAAGGCGCAGGGACTCGGCGTTGCTGCCTGCGGTCGGCGCAAACACATCGCTCAGCCAGCCGATCAGGGGCGGCGCGATCACGAGGTTCCCGACGTTGGCCAGGAACAGCACCATGGCGCAGAAGATCGCACGCATGCGCGGCTCGGCGAGGTTGTTCAACACGCCGAACCCGGGACCGATATAGAAGTAGATGGAGGGGACGAAGATCCACAGCAGCGCCTTCGCGAGCACCAGCGAGTGCGTCCAGTAGATGCCGATGGACACCACGGTCGCCGCGCCGATCCAGTAACCCATCAGCCGCACGATGCGGCACGGATGGGTCATGGGCCGCCAGGCGATGAGCCACGCGGTGAACAGCGTCGCCGCGACGCCCCCATAGAGGTTCATCGGTCCGAGGATATCCGTGGATTGACCGACACTCAGGTGATAGGCCCGCTGCAGGTAAGTCGGCGTCCAGTACATGAGACCCCAGCCCCAGAGCGCGTTGACGGAGGTTCCCATCATCACGTGAACGGCGGAGCGCTGGCGCCACAGAAATCGCATGGTCGTGAGAAAGGGGGGCGCCGCGTCCTCGCCCTTGTGGTCGAGTTGGCCGCGCCGGGGCTCCTGAACGGTGAAGTAGATCAGCAGTCCGGCAATCACCCCGGGGCCCCCCAGGACGAGAAACACGTCGCGCCAGCCGTAGCGATCCGCGATGAGCCCGGCTATCGTGGTGGCCACCCATGCGCCGATCGGCGCGCCGAGAGAGAAGATCGTGAGCGCCATGGGCCGGCGGCTGGCCGGGAAGTAATCCGAGAGAATCGAGTTGGCGCCAGGAGTCCCGCCGGCCTCCCCGACGCCCACGCCGATGCGCGCCAGCACGAATTGCCACGGCGCCGAGGCAAGTCCCGTGAGCATCGTCATCGCCGACCAGACGATCATCGACACCGTGATGATCAGGCTGCGACTGTAACGGTCGATCAGCCACGAGATGGGGAACCCGAGCACCACGTAGAACGCGGCGAGCGCAACGCCCGTGATGAGCCCCACGCTGAAGTCCGAGAGGTGCAGATCGAGCCTGATGGGATCCAGAACCGTGGAGGTGACGTAGCGGTCGGCGATGCTGAGCGTGTAGACCAGACACATCATCAGCAGCACGTACCAGCGCACCACGGCCGAGGTGCTGTTCGGCACCTCGACCAACGGCACGGGAGCGACGTTCGCCATCAGCGCGTCTCGTCAACGTGCACGCGGTTCGCGCGACCCAGGGGACGCACCTCGCACCCCGGAGCCTCGGGCTCGTCATCGACCAGCTCCGCCGGAAAGCCCTCGCCGCGCACCTCGACCCCACAGGCCTCCTCCAGGCGCTTGATGATGTTGGTGGAGAGCTCGCGGGGCCCGTAGCGGCGCGCCCCGTCCGCGAACATATCGATGATCAGCGGGGAGAGCTCGAGCGGCACATCGAGCGAGCGCGCGAGCTCATCGAAGAGGCCCACGTCCTTCAGGACCAGGTCCATCGTGAAGCCGATGTCGCGGCTGCCGTTGAGGATCAGCTGCGACTCGGTCTCGTGCACGAAGGAGTTGCCGGAGGAGATGCGGATCGCCTCGTACGTCGTGTTCATATCCATGCCGGCCTGCCGCATGACGGTGAGCGCCTCGGCAAGCGCCGCAAGGTGCACCGTGCAGAGGTAGTTCGTCATGACTTTCAACACGGAGGCCGATCCGAGCGGGCCGGTGTGCAGGATCCGGCGCCCCAGAATCGTCAGAAGCGGCAGCACGCGCTCGAACGTTGCGCGGCTGCCGCCTGCGAAGATGGAGATGTTGCCGGTGGCGGCGCGATGGCATCCGCCCGATACCGGGCAGTCCATCGCCTCGGCCCCGCGTGCCTGCACGAGCCCCGCCAGGCGTTGGATCTCCTCGGCATCCGTGGTGCTCATCTCGAGCCAGATCTTGCCGGGGGAGAGTCCGTGCAGGACACCGTCCGCACTTTCCATGACCGCCGCACTGGCGGCCGGAGAGGGCAGGCACGTGATGATGACGTCCACGCTCTCGGCCATCGCGCGGGGCGAGCTCGCCCGCGCCGCACCGCTTGCAAGCAAAGGGGCCTCGGCCGCGGGGCTCAGATCGCGCACCATCAAATCAACGCCGTTGCGCGCGAGGGTGGCGGCAAGCTTGCCCCCGACGTTTCCCAGACCGATGAACCCGATCCTGCCCACGTTCCCCCTCATCCTGGCGCTCACCCTTGCTGCACCTCGAGTGTTGTCATTTGTCATTCGATTGTCCGGGGGCGCGACCTCGTGCACGATACGGCAGCGGGCGGACATCCGGAGGCTGTATCGATGGCGGAGCGCTGGACAGTGGGATGCTACCTCGTCGAGCTGCTGGCGGCGAACGGTATCGATACGGTGTTCGGCATTCCGGGTGTGCACACCCTGGAGCTCTATCGTGGACTGGCCGCGACGGGCTTGCGCCACATCCTCACGCGGCACGAGCAGGGCGCCGGCTTCGCCGCCGACGGATATGCCCGGGTGAGTGGCCGACCGGCCGCGGCGTTCGTCATCTCCGGGCCCGGCCTTACGAACATCCTCACCCCGCTCGCTCAGGCGTACTCGGATTCCGTACCCCTGCTGGTCGTTGCCAGCACGGCGGCGCGAGCGACGCTCGGCAAGGGATGGGGCGTGCTGCACGAGCTGCGCGACCAGCGCGCGCTCGCCGCGGGAGCGGCGGGAAGCGCCTACTCGGCGCGATCGGTCGAGGACGTGCGCGATCACTTGCAGGCGGCATTTGCGTCGTTCCGCAGCGGACGGCCGCGCCCGGCCTATCTCGAGGTCCCGCTCGACCTGCTTGCCGAGCCCACCGCACTTCGAGGCGAGCGATTCCCTCCAGCACCGAGCGCACCGCAGCCGGATGCTCGCGCACTCGCGCAGGCGGCAAGCTGGCTCTCGGAAGCCAGCCGCCCGCTCATCATCGCCGGTGGAGGAGCCCGGGCGGCGGGCGCCCATGTTCAGGCCCTCGTCGAACGCTTGGACGCCCTCCTCCTCACCACGACGGCCGGCAAAGGCGTGCTGCCCGAAGCCCATGAGGCCTGTCTCGGCGCCTCGCTTCCGTTCCCGCCCGTGCGGGAGCTCGCCTCCTCCGCCGATGTGGTGCTCGCCGCTGGAACGGAGCTCTCCGAGACCGACCTCTACTTCATTCAGCACTTGCCACTCAAGGGCCGCCTCATCCGCGTGGACATCGATCCGGTGAAGCTCACCGATCACTACGCCGCAGACCTTGCGATCTGGGGGGACGCGAGCGCCGCGCTCGAGGCGATCGCGCGCCAGGTCGAGCCGCGCAAAGGCTGGCGCACCAAGCTCGGCGGAGCCTCGGCGCTGCGCGCGCGGGCGCGATTCGACGGTGCTCTCGATGGCCCGGTGCAGGCCTGCGTCCGCGCACTCAAGGCCATTCGCGCCGCCATTCCCGCCGCTGGCGCCGTGTTCGGCGACATGACGCAGATCACGTACATTGGGGGATATGCATTCTCAGTCGATCGTCCCGGATGCTGGTTCGCTCCATCGGGCTACGGGACGCTCGGCTTTGCATTGCCCGCGGCGCTCGGTGCGAAGGTCGCGCAACCGGACCGGCCCGTGGTCGCGCTCGCAGGCGACTTCGGTCTGCAGTACACCTCCCCCGAGCTTGCCACGGCCGTCGAGCTGGGATTGAGCCTGCCCGTCGTCCTCTGGAACAACCGTGCCCTCGCACAGATCCGCGACGACATGAGGACCGCAGAGATTCCACCGGTCGGTGTGGTGGCGCGGAACCCGGATTTCCTGGCTCTCGGACGCGCGTACGGGGCGCATGCCGTGCATGCATCCGGGCCGGGTGAGCTCACTCAGGCCCTGACAGATGCCCTGGGGCGCGGGGTTCCGACACTCATCGAGGTCTCCGACACCGAGTTCTGAGGCCGCAGCCGCACCGACCGGGACGCTGCTCACTCGCGCGTGTCGGCTGCCCATCCCAGCGGCACCACACGCGGCAGGACGATCGCCCAGCCGAGCACACCCAGCACGTTGACGAGCGCGGCAAGCCCAAATGCGCTCGAGAAGCTGCTCTGCGGCCCGATCAGGATACCGGTGATGCTGGGGGCGAGAATCCCGGCGAGGTTGCCGCACGCATTTTGCACGCCCACCCAGCGTCCCGAGGCCGAAGGTCCCGCCATGATCTGCGAGATGGCATACACGCCGGGCGAGGAAATGCCGAGCACGATCTCGTATAGAAAAAGACAGGCGATGCAGCCGCGCAACGGCAGAAACGCCATGCCGGCCATGGCGGCGATCGAGACCACATGATTCACGACCATCGTCGTCTTGTACGCAAGGCTCGCCGAGCGGCCCGCTGCGACCCAGCGATCCGTCGCCCACCCGCTCGCCAATGCCGCAATCGCATTGATCAGGTATGCGCCGCCCGCCACCACGGCCATGGACTGGATCGAGAAGCCGCGTGCCTTGACGAGGTAGTCGGGCAGCCAACTGAGAATGAAATAGAAACTGTAGTTCGATGCGAAGAGCCCGATCGATGTGCCCCAGAGTCCTCGCTGACCAAGGATCTGCCCAAAGGTGGGACTTGCGGCCGGGGTTGCGGTCACATCGCCCGAAGGAACAGCCTGCGCAGGCCTCACCCGTACGCGGCTCCAGGGCCACAGCCACAGAAGCGATATCGCGCCGAAGAGCACGAAGGATGCTCGCCAGCCGTAATGGGCCATGATGAGGCCGCCTGCGATCGTCCCGACTGCGGGGCCGACGAGATAGCCGAATGCCATGAGCCCATTCGCCACCCCGAGCCGGGCAGGCTCCACGGCGGTCGCAACGAGCTTCGAGCTGCTCGGGAAGCTCACGCTCTCACCGAGCCCGAGCAGCAGGCGCAGCACCAGGAGCGAGAGGAAGCCGCCCGCAAACCCGGTCAGCAGCGTTGCAACCGACCACACGGCCACTCCGGCGCCGAGCACGCGCTGGGCTCCGTAGCGCTCGGCCACCCAGGCAAGCGGCACCATCGCGATGACGTACGTGTAGAAGAAGGCCGAAAGCAGAAAGCCGAGCTGCTTGTTGCTGAGGTGCAGCGCGTCCTGGATCAAAGGAACGGCGGTTGCAAGATTACCCCGATCGACATAGTTGATGAGCAAGGCGAGTGCGATCAGCAGGGTCAGGCGCGTGGAGGCTTGGGGCAGGCGGCTCTCCACGGTCAGGTGGCAAGCTACTGAAGAGTTTCCGCGCTCGAGCGTCCGTCGGGCGCGCGCGCGGATTTCTTCGTCATCTCGGTCAGCGTCTCGAGCGGCGGTTGCGCCGGCAGGAATGGCCCCTTTTGCAGGCGCGGGACGGGCCTGCGCCGAGCTTTGCGCCACAGATCGTAGATCGCAAGCGCTCCGGTCAACACGGCGAGCGTTGCGAAATAGGCCGTGGGACCAAACGCGCCCATCAGGCTGCCGGCCAGAATCGGTCCGACTGCAGCGGCGACCCCATTGAGGCGTAGCAGCGCGCTGCTGGCGGCGACCATGTCGCGCGGCTCGAGCTTGTCGTTGACGTGCGAGACGGCGAGTGAATACAAGGTGAAAGCGGATCCGGTGAAGATCGCCGCGAGCACCAGCAACGGGAGCGGAGGCATCTTGCCGAACGCGGCCAGTATGCCCGCGACGATCGAAGCGACGATGCAGGCGCCGGCGATCACGGTACGGCGATCCACCCGATCCGAGAGTCGCCCAACGGGATACTGGGTCGTCACGGCCGCGAGGATACTCACCGCCATGAAGGTCGCGACGCCTCCGGTGGAGAACCCGGAGAGCCGCGCATACACCGGGCCCATCGAATACACGATGGAGGAGATGAGCCCGGATGCGCTCACCGCGACCACCCCGATCGGGGAGTCCCGATAGAGGTCTCGGTAGCGCACCTTGCGGGGCGCGGAGATCTCCGGCTGATGCTGCGCCGACAGGACGATCGGCACCATGGCCAGGGAGATCAGCCCCGATACCAGCATGAACGGTGCAGGCGAGCGCGGGTTGCCGAGCAACAGCAGGAACTGCGCCGAGCCGAGGCCGATGTAGAGCACCAGCATGTACACGGCGAGCAACCGTCCCCGATTGGCCCGGCTTGCGCGGTTGTTGAGCCAGCTTTCCGCCACGACGTAGATCCCGGCGAAGCACAGGCCGCTCAGCAGGCGCATCGCGGTCCAGGGCACCGGGTGAACGAAGGCGCCCTGCACCAGCACTGCGCCGGATGCGACCGCGGCAAGCGCCGCGAACACGCGGATATGCCCGACCTGGCGCAGCATGCGCGGCGCGGCGCTCGTGCCGAGGAGATATCCGACGTAGTAGCCGGACATGACGATGCCGATGACCGGCGAGCTGAAGCCCTCGAGCGTTCCTCGCAAGGAGAGCAGCGTGCCCTGCAGGCCAGCGCCCAGCATGAGGATCCCCATGCCAAGGAGCAGCGGCCACGTTGCGACGAGTGGGTTCACGGAAAGGGTGCCCCCTCGGGGGCTCAGGCAGGCTCGGGAGGCCAGTGTACCTCGGCTTAGCCTCCGAGCGGCCGCAGCAGCGCGCGCGAGATGATATGGCGTTGCACCTCGCTCGTGCCTTCCCAGATGCGCTCGATGCGAGCATCGCGCCAGATGCGCTCGAGCGGCAGCTCGGTCATCAGACCCATCCCGCCGTGGATCTGCAGGGCCTCATCGGCCACCATCGCGAGCATCTCGGTCGCCTTGAGTTTGGCGATCGCCATGTCCATGTCGCTCGCCGTACGTTGCTCGAGCTTCCAGGCGGCCTCGAGCGTCAGCAGCTCCGCCGCCCGCAACTCCACGGCCATGTCCGCCAGCTTGAAGGCGACGCCCTGGAATTTGCCGATCTGCTGCCCGAACTGCACGCGCTGCACGGCCCACTGCTTGGCATGCTCGAGCGCCCGCTCGGCACGTCCCAGACAGTTTGCCGCGACCTGCAGCCGCGTGGCCCCGAGCCAGGTATTCGCCACCTCGAATCCCGCGTGCACGGTGCCGAGGACTGCCGCGTGCGACACCCGGCAGTCGGTGAATTCGAGAATGCTGTTGGTGTAACCGCGATGCGAGACGTTGCTGTAACCGCGGCGCACCTCGAAGCCCGGCGTGCCGCGATCGATCAGGAACGCGGTGATGAGCTTGCGCTTACCGCGCGGACCATCCTCGTCGCCCGTCGCGGCGAAGAGGATGACGTAGTCGGCCTCGTCCGCGTGGCTGATGAAATGCTTCGTGCCGTTCACGATGAAGTCCCCGCCCTTCTGCACCGCCGAGGTCCGCATGCTGCGCAGGTCCGACCCCGCTCCCGGCTCGGTCATCGCGAGGCACTCGGTGCGCTCACCCCGCACCGTGGGCAGGAGGTAGCGCTCGCGCTGCTCCCCCTGGCAGGCGAGCAGGATGTTCGAGGGCCGCGCCACACAGGCGAAATGCAGCACGTAGCTCGCTCGCCCGAGCTCTTTCTCGTAGAGCATCCAGCTCACCGCATCGAGGCCGCCCCCGCCCACCTCGGTGGGCATGTTCGCCGCGTAAAGGCCCGACTCGATGGCCTTGGACTTGAGCTCCTCGCGTAGCTCCTTGCGCAGGACGCCCGTGCGCTCGACCTCCTGCTCATGCGGGAAGAGCTCACGCTCGACGAAGTCACGCGTGGTCTTCACGATCAGCTGCTGCTCCTCGCTCAAACTGAAGTCCATGCGCAAGCTCCTTACGCGATTCGCCGGCTGTCGCGCGCACGCGCGCCGCGGGACAGCTGCGGCGCGGACCGCAGCGCCCAGCCGTGCAGCAGCTCGAGCTGCAAACGCAGCTGCTCGATCTGGCGCGCCGGCGGCCAATCTGCGCGGCTCGCCACGGCGCTCGCCGTGATCCCGTTGATGAAGGTGATCACCGAGCGCAGCACGCAGTCGCGGGTCGCAGCCGGCCAGGTGCTCCACTCCCGCCAGCCCTGCGCAAGACAGCGCTCGAACAAGCGCAGGTACTCGCGGTGTACCCACGCATTGATGCGCTTCAGGCGCTTGTCGGCCGACACCTGTCCCCAGAAGGCCGTCCAGAACGCGCATTCGATGTAGCGCTGGGCGTCCACGGGCAGCGATTCCGCAAGCAGCGCGAGCAGATCCGGCGCCGGTCGGGCGAGGCGCTCCTCGATGCGGCGCAGGATCAATCGAAGTGCGGCGATGACGATGTCCTGCTTGTTATCGAAGTAGTGCGCCACCATGCCGGTCGTGTACCCGGCCTCGCGCGCGATGCGCACCATCGTGGCGCGGCCAAAGCCGTGCTCCGCGACCACCTTGCAGGCGACCAGCGCGATCTCGTCGCGCCGCTCCTCGTGATCGACGATCTTGGGCATGCTCAGCGCGCCGGCATGCTGATGCCGCGGCCGGCCTCGCGCGGCACGGGCTCACGCGACTGCACACTGCACAGCTCATCCAGGCGCGCGCGAACGCCCGCGTCGATCGCAGCGGCCCTGGATGCCGTCGTATCCACGTGCAGGTACAGCTGCTCGCCGGTGGCCACCGCCACATCGTCCCGGCTGCGCACCAGCCGATGGAACAGATGCACCCGCTTGTCGTCCACGGCGAGCACACGCGTGAGGACATGGATAGGATCCAGCGCGCGTACTTCGGCCATGTGGCGGATGTGAGATTCGACGGTATACAGCGAGCGACCCGCCTTGCGGTAGCCGGCATCGATGCCGACGTGGCGGAAGAGCGCATCGGTCGCATCCCCGAAGACCTGCAGGTAACGCGAGTCGGTCATGTGGCCGTTGTAGTCCACCCATTCCGGCCGCACCTGGGTATCGACCAGCCGCAGCGGCTGCCCGCCCGAGGCGTCCGCGCCCTGCACCGCAGCGGCGGCGCGCTGATACAGATGCTCCTCCAGCGCCCGCAGCGTGGCGCCCGCGCCGATGTCGTACTGGCGCAGCACCTGCTGGATCGCCAGCAGGCATTCGTCGCGCAATCGCTCGAGCTCGCGGATGGAGCGTCCGGCGGCCTGCGACTGCGTGCCCTCCACCATGCGATCGATGAGCTCCTCGGTGAGCTCGGGCGCCTCGAGCTTGGTCCAGGGCCATTTCAGGCACGGACCGAACTGGCGCAGCATGTGGCGCATGCCGGTCTCACCGCCCGCCAGGTGATAGATGAGGTTCGTGCCCATCGCCGCCCAGCGCAGTCCCGGGCCATAGACGATCGCATCGTCGAGCTCGCCCGTCGTGGCCACTCCATCGTTCACCAGGTGCAGGATCTCGCGCCACAGCGCCTCCTGCAGGCGATCCGTCAAGTGGCCGGGAATCTCGCGCCGCACGCGCAGCGGGTGCATGCCGATCCCGGTATAAAAGCGCGCCGCGGCACCGATCGCTTCCTCGCTGGTGCTCTCACCTCCGACGAGCTCGACGAGCGGCAGCAGGTAGACCGGATTGAAGGGATGGCCGACCAGCAGCCGCTCGGGCGCGCGCAAGCCGCGCTGCAGATCACTGGGCATGAGGCCCGAGGTGCTCGATGCGATGATGACATCCGCCGGCGCAGCCATGCTCGCCTCTGCAAGCACCCGCTGCTTCAGCTCGAGATTCTCCGGAATGTTCTCCTGGATGAGATCCGCGCGACGCTCCATCGCCGCAAGATCGGTCGTGAACTCGAGCCGTCCGGGCGGCGGCAGCGGCGCGAGCGTCAGCCGCGCAAGCGCCTGCTGGGCCGTCTGCACCGCACCGCGCAGCCAGCCTTCCATCTTCGGATTCACATCGGCCGCGATCACGTCGATGCCGAAGTGCAGCGCCCGTGCGGCCCAGCCTGCCCCGATCACCCCTGTCCCGAGCAGTCCCAGCGTCTTCACCTGTCTCATGCGCGCACCGGCCGTCCGTCCATTCACCGTTTATAATGTGTTCGCAATAATATAACGAGAACGCTACTTTAGCGGCCCATCCACCCGTCCTAGCCGCAGGGTTGCACTCGCCCATGACCGGCCGCAGCCTCATCGAGAGGCACTCGATCGACTACGTGCCCCTCGCAGATCGTCACGGCAAGGTCTGGCACCTCTGGCCGGTGTGGTTCTCCGGGGATGCGCACCTCGCGACTCTCGCGGTCGGGGTGCTCGGCGTGGCGCTCGGGGGCAATCTTCTGTGGAGCATCGTCGCGGTGCTCGCAGGCGGTGCGTTCGGCACCTTCTTCATGGCGTTTCATTCGACCCAGGGCCCACAGCTCGGGCTGCCGCAGATGATTCAGTCGCGCCCGCAGTTCGGGTACGTCGGTGCCCTCCTGGTCTGGGGTGTCGCGCTGGTCACCTACGTCGGCTACAGCGCCTTCAACCAGGTGCTCGCGGCCCAGGCCATCCATCAGCTCGTGCCGGCGGTGTCGCCCACCTCGCGCGCCGTGATCGTCCTGCTCGCCGTGCTGGCCGGTGCGCTCGCCGCAATCGGCTACGACAAGATTCACCTCGCCCAGCGCAGCTTCGCGTACCTGATGATCGCCATCCTGACCGTGTTCTCGATCGGTGCGGCCTGGACGCTGCGCTTCCCCGCGCAGGCGTGGGACCCCAGAGGGTTTCGTGCCGTGCCGTTCCTCGTGCAGCTGTTTGCCGCCGCCTCGTACCAGCTCTCCTGGTCCATCTATGTGTCGGACTACTCCCGGTATCTGCCGCGTGAGGTGAGCGTACGCGCCTCGTTCTGGTGGACCTTCGTCGGCGCCTTCGCGGGCGGAGCCTGGATGATGGTGGTCGGCACGCTCGCGGCGGCGCTCGCACCGCGCCTGGCGGTCTCGGCGGCGATGCAGCAATGCGCGGACCGGGTTCTGCCGGGCCTCGGCAGCGTGCTTCTGCTCGGTGCGGCGCTCGGACTCGTTGCGATCACCGCACTGAATTTCTACGGCGCCTCGCTCACCCTGGTGAGCGTGATCGACACGTTCCGGAAGGTCCAGCGCGGGGCGGCTGTGCGCCTGGCGAGCCTTGCGCTGGCGGCAGTCGCCGCCACGCTGATCGCACTGAAGGCCTCGACCCACTTCATCGATCGCTTCGGCGATCTGCTCGCGGTGCTGCTGTACCTGTTCACACCCTGGACGGCGATCAATCTCGTGGACTTCTACTGGGTGCGCAAGGGGCACTACTCGGTGCGCGAGATCTTCAACCCGCACGGCATGTACGGCAGGTGGAACTGGCGCGGGCTCGCCGCTTACGGCATCGGCTTTGCCGCCATGATTCCATTCTTCAGCACCGGCGTGTACTCCGGACCGGTTGCCCGCGCGCTGCGCGGCGCCGACATTGCCATGCTCGTGGGGCTGCCGGTGGCGGCCGCGGTGTATCTGCTCGCCTGCCGTTCGCTCGATCTGCAGGCGGATCGCCGGCGGGCGGCGGCGGCCGATGCGGGACTCGAGCCCGAGGCGACCTGATCGCACCTGCGGCCCCTCAGGTGCCGCTCATATGCAACGTCGCCGTGATGCCCACCGTGAGGGGCCGGTACGTGTACTGGTTCTGCTGCACCGAGGGCGTCCCGGCCGGGTTGTAGGGATCGAGCGGCCCGAGCTGGTAGTCGAGCACGGTGTGCGAGTTCAGACAGTTGTCGCAGAACACCGAGACCATCCAGTCGCCAAGGTTCAGGCCCGAACGCAGCTGCAGGAAGCTATGCGAGGGCGGGGAATAGCTGAAGATGCTGCTGCACGCGAGCGCCGACCCGCTCGCCGCGGGAGGCCCAAAGCACTGCACCGAGCGCGGATCCTGCACCGGGGCGAGCCAGTTGTTGCGGCTCTCGAAGCTCCAGTCCGCGCGCACGAAGGCATCGTAGCTTGCGAGCTTGAAGTCGTATTCTGGACCTATCGCGATCGTCCACGGTGGATTCGTGCCGGGCGCATACTCGATCGCCTCCTGCCCCGAGATCGCATCGCCCGCGAATGCAAGACCGTGCGGAGAGTTCTTGGTGAAGCGCGCACTGGTGTAACCGGCGGAGAAGTTCAGCTTGAAGGGCCCGAGGAGCAAGTCCGCCTGCAGATCGAAGCCCTTCGCCACTGCGGTACCGAGATTGTCGGTGAACTGCAAGCCGCAGGTTCCACCCACGTAGACGTTCTGCTGGATGTTGTTCCAGTTGATCCAGTACGCGCTGGCTGCGAGCTGCAGGACCCCGCCCACGATGTTCTTGGAGCCGATCTCGTAGTTCTGCGTCGAGTCGGATCGGTAGGTGAGCGGTGCGCCGTTCGGGTAGCCCTCCAGCGCCAGGTTCGGGCCGCAGTATGGGGGCAGGGGCGCATTGCCGCCACCCACGCGGAAGCCCTTGGCGTACGAGACGTAGAACAGATCGTTTCGATCCATCTGGTAGCCGAGGCTCGCCTTGGGAGTATTGGGTGTCGAACGCTCGGACGCGCTCGCCGGACTTGGGCCGTAGTTCTCCAGGCCATCGGCGTAGTGATCGAGCGAGAACCTCGTGAAGGCGACGCGCTCGCCGACCGTGAGCTTCCACTGGTCGTTGAAGGCATAGCTCGCCTCGCCGTAGCCGGCGATCTGGCGATCGAAGGTGATGTTCCGGTTGTAGTAGATGTCGCACTGAGGTATCGGCGCGTACACGTAACCCGGAGTCTGGCCCGGGCAGCTGTAGAAAGGCGACGGATAGCCATTCCCGCCACTTACGATTTGCTCGTAAGTCTGGCCGTAGAGCGCCTCGAAGAATGAGTTGTCCTCGGTGTCCTCGAGCTGCTCGATGCTCTGCTCCTTGGCGAGCTGCCAGAACACTCCCAGCGTCCAGTTGAGGCGCGCGCCGGGATCTGCGGACTGCCAGCGCATCTCCTGAACGTACTCGTCCTGGCCGTTGGTGACGATGTTGGGCGTCTCGTAGTTGGTGAACCCCGGCGGCAGGTGAATTCCGTTCCCGTCGATGAGCGGATACCACGGACAGGGAGAGCTCGTGACGGCAAGGCCAGGATTGTCGGCCGGCCCGCAGGCGATCCCGAGGTAGCCTGTGAGGGGGTTGTTCGGCCAGCCGAGGGTCTGGAAGTAGCCGAGGTCGTACACCGTGCCCTGATAGGCAGTCTGCTCGTTACGGTGATAGTACGAGGTGTCCGAGATCAGGCGAGTCTTGCCGAGATCCCACTCGACCTTCAGCGCCGGTAGATAGTACGTGTCGGGCACCGGCATCTGCTCAGGGGTCGCGTCGTTGAAGGCGCCCGCGCCCGGGTTCGAGTATGCAGGCCAGTAGGTGCCTTCATCGTGCTGCTGCTTGCGCTGGTAGAGCATGCTCATCGTCACATCGAGCGATGAGGCCGGTTGCCACAGCGCGGCGAGCCGTCCCATGAGCACCGAGTCCCGATTGATGTTGTGCGCCAGCACGTCCCGCGTGGTGTCGTCCACCTGATCGATCCAGCCGCCATCGGAGCGGTACCAGATGCTCGCACGGATGCCCAGAGTGTCCTGAATGAGCGGCATGCCGTGGGCGATGCCGAACTCATAGCTCGGGTCGCCGTAGTCCGTATACGAGGTCTCGGTGCGCACGTAGGTGCTCGTGGTGGTGAGGCTCGGCTGCGTGAGAATGTAGCGGACCGTGCCACCCTCGGACCCCGAGCCGAAGAGCGTGCCCTGGGGACCGCGCAGCACCTCCACGCGCTCGAGATCGAAGGTGCGCGGCAGCGTATCGTCGGGATTGAAGCCGATGTCGCGCATCTGGATGGGCGTGTCGTCGATATAGATGCCGGTCGTGCCGGCGCCGGCCGAGGAGGAGATGCCGCGGATCGAGATCGCATTCGTACCCGTCGGGTCGATGTTGACTCCGGGCATGTAGCGCACGAGATCCTGGAAGTCCTTCACGCCGAGCTGATCCATCTCGTCCTGAGTGACGGCCGTCAGGCTGATGGGGATCTTGTTCGCCGACTCCTCGCGCCGCGTCGCCGTGACGACCACCTGCTGCAGTCCGGAAGACTCGGCAGCAGGCGGCTGGGCCGCGGTGGGCGGCGCGGCCGCCGCAGCGCCAGCTGCGGCCGCCTGAGCCGGCGCTGCGGCGGAGGCCGCACCCGTGGCAGATGCAGCCGTTGCCGCAGAGCCTGCATCGGCAGCACTCGGGTCCGCGGCGGCACTCTCACTCGAACCCGTCCATCCAAGGACCCCGAGCGCAACCGCACCCGCAAGAATCCGCAAATCGATGTATCGAGTCATCTCCCCGGACTCCTCATTCTTTTTGACTCCCTCGTCCCCGACCCGAGCCCCGACGGCGTTGCCGCCTTTCAGGATTGCAGCAGTACGGCTGCGTCGGGACCCCAGCTCACGTAGACCTCATCGCCCCAGTCGATCGACCACTCCGAGGTGCGTCGCTCGTTCTGCGAGAACACCGTCACGAGCTTGCCACTCGTCGTCTTGATCTGATAGGTCGAGCGATTGCCCAGATAGCCGAGCTCCCACACCGTGCCACGAAGCCTGTTCGTCCGCTGTGTCGCGGGCGGCTCCTTGCTCAGGCGGATCTTCTCCGGTCGCAGCGCGATCCACACCCGCTCGCCGGGGCCGAAAGAGCCCACCTCATCCACCACGAGCTCGCAGCCGGTCTCCGCGCACGCCAGGCGGATGACCCCACCCGCGCGCTCCGTGATGGTACTCTCGAACAGATTCGTCGTGCCGACGAAATCGGCGACAAAGCGGCTGGCCGGGAACTCGTAGATCTCCGAGGGCGTGCCCACCTGCAGCACCTTGCCGCGATCCATCACGGCGATGCGGCTGGCCAGTGCCATGGCCTCGTCCTGATCGTGCGTCACGACGATGAAGGTGATGCCGAGCTGGTACTGCAGATCCATCAGCTCGAACTGGGTGCGCTCACGCAGCTTCTTGTCGAGCGCCGATAGCGGCTCGTCCAGCAGCAGCACCTTCGGACGGCGGATGAGCGCCCGGGCGAGCGCCACCCTCTGGCGCTGGCCGCCGGAGAGCTGATGCGGCTTGCGGGTGGCCAGCGCACCGAGCTGCACCATCTCGAGCGCCTCGCGGACGCGGCCCGCGCGCGTGCCTTTGTCGAGCGACAGCCGTCGCAAGCCATAGCCCACGTTGCGCTCGACCGTCATGTGTGGAAAGAGCGCATAGGACTGGAACATCATGTTGACCGGTCGCTCGTGCGGTGGCACCTCGGTCATGTCCACCCCGTCGATGACGATGCGCCCGGTGCTCTGGCGCGCAAAGCCGGCGAGCATGCGCAAGAGCGTCGTCTTGCCGCAGCCGGAGGCGCCGACCAGCGCGAAGATCTCGCCCTTGAAGATCGCGAGATTCAAACTCTCCACGGCGACGAAGTCCCCGTACCGCTTGCTCACACCTTCGATCAGGATCTGCGGCTTCTGCGCGGGATCGAGCCAGGGACGATCGGCGACGGGCTTCTGGTTCGTTGCGATCATCGCCGGCGCCGTGCTCAATGATCGCGCGGCGGTGTCGCGCGGCGCCGCTCGGGGCTGAAGAAGGTGCGCTCGACGACGCGTGCCCGCGCCATGCGGCGCTCCCAGGCGAGCTCGCGATTGAAGTAGATCTCGGCCCACACGCGGCTGTCGGGCGCGAAGTGCGGGGCATCCAGGATCGCAAAGGCGATGTTGCGCTTGCAGGTGGGGGCCCAGCACGCGGAGGTGACGCTGCCCACCTGATTCTTGCCGGACTTCTCGGCATAGATCAGCGCATTGACCGCCGGCTTGTTGCCTTCCACATCGAGCCCGACCAGGCGCCGCGGCGCCCCGCGGCGGTGCTGCTCGAGCAGCGCACGGCGGCCGTTGAAGTGACCCTTCTCGAAATCGACCAGCCATTCGAGCCCGAGCTCCAGCGGCGTGCGCGCCGTGCCCACGCGCAGCGTGTGCTCGGCATTCACGAAGTCGATGTTGGGCAGCAGAAACCCAGCCTCGATGCGCGCGATATTGAGCGCCCGGGAGCCAACGGGCCGGATGCCGCGCGTGCGTCCCGAGTCCAGCAGCGCATCCCAGACCTGCTCCGCAACCGTCGGCGCCATCCACAGCTCATAGCCGAGGTCCCCGGTGAATCCGGTGCGCGAGATGAGCACCTCGCCGCAGCCGGGCCAGGCAAAAGCCGCGACCTCGAATGGCCTCAGGCGCTCGACCCCCACAATGCCCGCAGCGCGCAGTATGGCGCAGGAGGTCGGCCCCTGCAGCGCGAGCGCCGCGATCTCGTGAGTGATCTCACTCAGGGCCACCTCGAAGCCGATCGCCGCGTCGAGGAGCCAGTCGAGCTGCCGCTCCGCGGTGCACAGCCGGAACTCGGTCTCGCCCAGCCGAAAAACCGTGCCGTCGTCGATCAGCTGGCCCGCATCGTTGCACCAGACCGTGTAGGCGACGCGACCCACGCTCAGCCGCCCGATGTTGCGGGTGGTCAAGCGATTGAGGTACCGGGTGGCATCGGGGCCGCTGATGCGGTACTTCACCATCGGCGTCAGATCGTACAGGCTCGCGGCGTTGCGAATGGCGAAATATTCCTGCTCGACGCTGGTGAAGACATCGACGGTCGTGTAACCGGACCAGGGGACGAAGCTGTCCACCTGGCTCGCCTCGCGCGCGCGCTCGTGAAACGGGCTCTTCAGGAGCGGCTGGCGGAAGGCAGGCTCGCTTTCGGTGAGCATCAGGCGGCCTCCCGCGTGACCTGCTGCGCGGCATTGCGCCCGGCGATTCCCATGACGCCACCACCCGGGTGGCAGCCTGCCCCGCACAGGTACAGCCCTGCGACGGGCGTACGATATTGAGCAGCACCGACCACCGGGCGCATCCAGAAGAACTGATCGAGCGCGAGCTCCGCGTGATGCCAGTGTCCGCCGCGCACTCGAAATTCGCGTTCGATATCTTGCGGAGTCAGCAATTCGAGGCCTTCGACCGAATCGACGATGCCGGGTGCCGAGGCCTGCAGGCAGCCCAGGACGGCATCCGTGAGCGCCGTGCGAGCCGCCGGCCCCGCGAGCGCAGGATCGTAGGGCACGTACTGTACGATCGCCGAGAGCACGTGCTTGCCCGAGGGTGCAAGCGAGGGATCGTTCACCGTCGGCACGGTGACCTCGAGGATGGGAGCGGGAGAGAATTCGCGATACTTCGCATGATTGAATGCCCGCTCGATGTACTGCAGGGAAGGAGCAAGCAGCAGCCTGCCCGCAAGCGCCTGCTGCGGCACTCCGGCAAATTGCGGCAGCCGCGCGAGGGCCAGGTGCAGCTTCGCGGCAAGCCCGCCGCTGCGAACATGGGTGATGCGCCGGACAAAACCGCTGTCGAGGTGTTCGCTGCCGAGCAGGCCGAGGAAAGTCGTCTTGGGATCTGCGCTCGACACGATCGTCCTGGCACGGATCTCCTCTCCCGAGCGCAGCACCACCCCGGCCGCACGATCGTTCACGACCCGGATGCGCTCCACCTCGGCACCCGTACGAATGACGGCGCCGGCCTGGCGAGCGCTGCGTGCGAGTGCGTCCGATAGCGCGCCCAGGCCTCCGACCGGTTGCGCGAGCAAGGACAGCCCGCTGCCCGAGGCCGCCATGCGATGGAGCAGCGTGAAGACGGTCCCCGGCGAGCGCGGGCCGAAGTTCGTGCCCAGCACCGCATCGAGTGCAAGCGCGCCCCGCAGCTGCTCGCATTCGAAGCTGTCCTCGAGCAGATCCCACACCGACATGGCACCGATGCGCAGCAGATCGCGCAGCTGGGCTCGTCCGAGCCGCCGCAGCTGCCAGGCAAGACGCAGCAAAGCCAGGCGATCGGCCCAGGACTCCGCGGTCATGCGGGGCGGAACCGCTTGCAGCACGGCATGCAGCGCACGAGCGTGGCGGCGCATGCGCTCGCGGTAGGCCCCGAGTGCCGCAACATCGCGCGGGCAGTGCGCAGCCAGCGCCGGCGCATCGAGCGGATCGATCCTGAGCGGTGTTCCGCCCGGTGCGAGCGCGGTGGTGGGCAGATCGCGCGCGGCGAGCGCAAGTCCGTGCTCATGAAGATGCAGATCCGCGAGCAGCGCCGCCGGCATCATGTGCAGCAGGTGCGCGCAGGCCGAAACGCGAAAGCCGGGCACGAACTCGCGCGTGAGGGCTGCGCCGCCCACTTGCTCGGCCGCCTCGAGCAGCAGCACCGTGCGGCCGCTGCGTGCCAGGTACGTCGCGCAGACCAGGCCGTTGTGGCCCGCACCGATGACGATGCAGTCAAAGGAGGCGACGCTCATGCGGCACGCCTCAAGTCGCGCAGGATCACCCCGGCCGCGTTGGCGCCCGGCGCTCCCATCACACCACCCCCGGGGTGTGTGCTCGAGCCGCACATGTAGAGGTTGCGCACGGGGGCCCGGTACTGCGCATAGCCGGGCACCGGCCGATTGAACATGAGCTGATCGAGCGTCAGCTCACCCTGGAAGATGTTGCCCTCGGTGAGTCCGACTTCGTTCTCGATGTCCCAGGGCGTGCGAATCTCCGCATGCAGAATCAGGTCCTTGAAATCCGGGCTGTGGGCGCCGATCGTGTCGATCACCGATGCGCCGAACGCGGTCCGCCGCTCGGCATTCCAGGGACCCTCCGCCAGGCGATAGGGGCAGTACTGCACGAAGACCGACATGTAGTGCTTGCCGTTCGGGGTGAGGGTGGGGTCCACCTGCGAAGGGATCATCGTGTCCAGGTACGGCGCACGCGACCAGCGACCTTCCTTCCAGTCATCGTAGGCTCGCTCCAGCGCGTCGATCGTGTCGGCGACGTAGATGTCGCCCCGCAGGCCCGGTGAGCCCTGCGGAATCGCCGGAAAGCTCGGCAGCCCATCGAGCGCGATGTTGAGCTTGCCCGAGGAGCCGCGAATCTTGAATCGGCGGACCTCATCGAGAAACCCGGCGGGGACATCCTTCGGGTCCATCGTTTGCAGAAACGTGCGCCGCACGTCGAGATTCGAGACGACCAGGCGCGCGCGGATCTCCTCCCCGTCGCCCAGCACCACCCCGGTGGCGCGTCCCCCGCGCACCAGGATCCGCTCCACCGGCGCACCGCTGCGGATGGAGCCCCCGCTGGCCTGCAGCGCGGCCGCGAGGGATCCGGAGACCGCTCCCATCCCGCCGCGTGCGAAGCCCCACGCACCCACCGACCCATCGATGCTGCCCATGTAGTGGTGCAGCAGCACGTATGCGGTCCCCGGTGAGCGCGGTCCGAGCGCGGTGCCGACGATGGAGCTCCCGGCCAGGTGCGCCTTGACGATCTCGCTCTCGAAGTACTCATCGAGGAAGTCCGCACAGCTCATGGTCCAGAAGCGCAGCGTGTCGGCCATGCGCTCCTCGCCCAGGCGATGGAAATGCTTGCCGAGGTAGACGAGCTCGAGAATGTCACGGGGCTTGAAGGAGGTCGGGTCGGGTGGCACCCGCAGCAGCAGCGGCTTGATGAACAGACACTGGCGCAGCAGATCCCGCAGGAAGCGGTCGTAGGCCTCCGCGTCACGCACCGAGTGCCGCGCGATCTCGCGCCTGAGCGCATCCTTGTTGTCGCAGAAGGCGAGATGCCCGCCGTCGCGCATGAGCGTGCAGCTGCCCTCGTATGGAATGATCTGCAGTCCGTGCCGCGGCAGATCGAGGTGGCGAATGATCTCCGTGCGCAGCAGCCCGCACACGTATGAGCAGTTCGAGTAGGTGAAGCTCGGATACAGCTGGCGGCTGACCGCGGCGCCGCCGATATAGTCGTTGCGTTCGAGCACCAGCACCGAAAGCC